>Ga0209504_1000162_pt1 | contig 63582 bp, 48 predicted proteins | sample COGITO_mtgs_1005_FD_184791 | JGI IMG/M metagenome (GOLD analysis project Ga0209504, IMG submission 184791) | Pelagic marine microbial communities from North Sea - COGITO_mtgs_100511 (SPAdes) (version 2) | ecosystem: Environmental > Aquatic > Marine > Epipelagic ... | reverse complement strand
AATTTTAGTTTTTCTGTCAAGGTCATTTCACTTCGTTCTGCAGCAGGTTTTGCTTTTTCTTCTTGCAAGAGGCGCTGCTCTAAAAATTCCAAATCTCTACGGCAGTTTTCTAAAATGTATTTTAGGGTGTATTTGATAAAACTCTCTGACAAGTCCATGTTGTCGTTCAGATCGTTGAAGGCAACTTCGGGTTCCACCATCCAAAATTCGGCAAGGTGTCGGGAAGTGTTGGAGTTTTCAGCCCGAAATGTAGGGCCAAAGGTATAGACTTTTCCCAAGGCCATGGCGTAGGTTTCCGCTTCCAACTGTCCCGAGACCGTCAAGTGGGTTTCTTTTCCAAAAAAATCTTTGGAAAAATCAATGCTGCCGTCCTCTTTTCTTGGTGGTGTATTTTTGTTGAGTGCTGAGACGCCAAACATTTCGCCAGCTCCCTCTGCATCTGTCCCCGTAATGATCGGGGTGTGCACGTGGCTGAAGCCGTTTTCTTGAAAGTATTGATGAATGGCAAAAGAAAGGGCAGAGCGCACTCTCATTACAGCAGCAAAGGTGTTCGTTCGGATGCGGAGGTGGGCATTTTCACGTAAAAATTCCAAACTGTGTCTTTTGGGTTGAATCGGGTATTCTTCTGGATTGGAGTCTCCTAGAATTTGCAGGTGTTCGATTTGAATTTCTACGTTTTGTCCTTTTCCTTGACTCTCTACCAAGGTGCCTTCTACAGAGAGCGATGCGCCAGTTGCAATTCTTTTGAGCAGCGCTTCCTCGGTGTTTTCAAAGTTCAAAACACATTGGATATTATTCAGTGTAGAACCGTCATTGATGGAGATAAAACGGTTGGCTCTAAATGTTCGAACCCAACCTTTGAGCACTACTTTTTGGGAGGTTTTTTCTCCTTTCAGCAATTCAAGAACACTTGTTTTTTTCATAAAAAAGAAAAGTTGGTATTCACAAAGATAAGGTTTCAAAAACAAGTCTGAAAATCTGTAGTTGCTATTTTTTTAGGGTGAAAAATCCTCGATTTTTGTCCTGTATTTTGTTTGAATTTGTTTTCTGTTTACAAGAAGAGTTTTGATATTTCTTAATTTATCTCTAATTTTAGTTTGCTATTTAAAAGGGTCCACTTTGGAAGAAAACAAATATTTGTGGTTGGTTGCAGCACTCGTGTTTTTTGTGATCGGAATGGAATACCTGTTTTCCCGTTCTCGAAGGAAGAATATTTTTCGTTTTGAAAATACCATTTCGAACTTATTGATGGGTGTTTTTGATCGGATTGTGAGTTTGTTTATGCTTCCTTTGATTTATTTCTACTACGATTTTTTACACCTTCAATTTTCTTTTGTAGAGGTCCCCAATACATGGGGGTGGTTTGTTGTTGCGGTCTTGCTTTCCGATTTTATATGGTATTTTTACCACCGCTCTGGGCACCGAATCAACTTGTTTTGGGGTGCGCACATCATTCACCACCAAAGTGAGGATTACAATTATTCTGTGGCTTTGAATTTGACGCCTTTCCAAGTGGTAATTCGCGTGTTGTTTTGGTCCTTGATGCCCGTGTTGGGCTTTTTGCCAGAAATTGTATTGGCAACTCATTTGTTCATTGGTTTGTACCAGTTCTTATTGCACACGACTTTGATTCCAAAATTGGGCCCTATTGAAAAGTTATTTGTCACGCCCTCTCACCACAGAGTTCACCACGGAAGCAATCCCGAATACCTCGACAAAAATTATGGAGGGATTCTGATTGTCTGGGACCGAATTTTTGGCACCTTTCAAGAAGAAAAAGCCCAGGTGGTTTTTGGAATTACCAAAGACATCAACTCAAGAGATTTCTTGACCTCTCTTTTTCATTACTATCAAAATTTGATCTTTCAGGCCAAGCAGCTGTCCTCGTGGAAGCAAAAAATTCAATTGATGTTCAAAGGACCTGATTGGGTTCCCAAAGCAGGTTCCTTGAAAAGGCTGCCTCTTTATATAGACAAAGGGACTTATGCTTACCAGCATTTTTCGAAATTAAAAAAATGCTACATTGTTTTCAACACGGCGGCCGTATTCTTTGTTTTGATTTTCTTTGCGTATTTTATGGCTTTTTTTTCAGGACTAGAAATGTTTTTGGTCCTTGTTTTCACCCTTCTTACTTTGGTAGTCGTCGGGCGCTTGTTGGTCAACAACACAGCCTATTTGCTCGAATCGATCCGAATTTCTTTGGTTTTCATCGGCCTTTTTTTGTTTTTTTTACGATCGTAGGAACTTTGTCGGTGCAGTGTTCCACTTCTTTTGAAATCAAAAAAACTCCTTTTTAGGATTCACCGAGCTCTTGTCACTTTCAAATAGAAATAAGGCTTACTCTTCCTCTTTTTTGGGAAGGATTTGCATTTTGGGTTTTTTAAAGGTTTTTTCGTTGGCGATTCTTCGTTCCAACGAGAGGAGCAGGGCAGGAAGGAGCAACAGGTTGGAGACCATCGCAAAGAGCAAGGTTACCGAAATCAAACCTCCCAAGGCTTTGGTGCCTCCAAAACTAGAAATGATAAAAACCAGAAATCCAAAAAACAAGACGATAGAGGTATAAAACATACTGACGCCGGTTTCTCTCAACGCGTTGTAGACTGAGGTTCTAACTTTCCATTTGTTAGCCATCAATTCTTGCCGGTATTTGGCCAGGAAGTGGATGGTGTCGTCTACAGAAATCCCAAAGGCAATGCTAAACACCAAGATGGTGGAGGGCTTGATCGGTATTCCCAGATACCCCATCAATCCAGCGGTGACAAGCAAGGGAAGTAGGTTGGGAATCAAGGAGATAAAAATCATGCGTAGGGAACGGAACATCCATCCCATAAACAAGGAAATCAAAAGGATTGCCAAGGACAAAGAAATGACCAAATTGTTGATCAGGTAGGTCGTTCCTCTGAGAAAAACCAATGCTTTTCCAGTGAGGGTGACTTCAAATTTTTCAGAGGGAAACTCTTTGTCTATGACGGCTTGCAGTCGTTCTTGGATCCGTTCCATTTTATCAGTTCCGACATCTTTCATGTAGGTAGTGATTCGTGCATACCTGCCGGTTGAATCCACAATATTCTCAAGCGTATTTGTGTTTTCAGGCGTGTTTTTTAAGTATGCCAATAAAAAGTTTTTTTCTTGAGATGTAGGTAGCTGGTAGTACTTTGGATTTCCGTTGTAAAAAGCTTGTTTGGCATATTTGACCAACTTGTTTACAGAAATGGCCGGGGACAAATCGGGAATCAAATCAATGGCATCGGTTAGTTTTTCAATTTTTTTTAGGGTGGACAATTTGAGTACGCCGTTTTTCTTTTTGGTGTCTATAAGAATCTCCAAAGGCATGATGCCGCCAAATTCTTTTTCAAAGAACAAAATGTCTTGAAAGAACAGTTTGTCTTTGGGCATGTCTTCGATGATGCTTCCAGAAACTCGGATTTTGTATACTCCGATGATGCTGATAATGATCACCAACAATGCACTGGTGTAAATAGCTATTTTTTGGTTCCGAACCATGCGCACCATCCAATTGACCGTTTTGGACATCCATTTTCTCTCTAAGTGGTTCAGGTGTTTCTCTTTGGGCAATGGCATAAAACTATACAGACTCGGAATGATCAAAATTGAAAGCACAAATATGGCCATGATATTGATCGATGCGATGATTCCAAATTCATTTAGCAGCTGACTGTTTGTAAACACAAAAGTGGCAAATCCAGCTGCAGTTGTGATGTTCGTCATCAAAGTTGCATTTCCTACTTTGGAAATCACACGTTGCAAAGATTTGGTTTTGTTTCCGTGTTTTTTGACCTCTTGTTGGTATTTGTTGATGATAAAAATAGCGTTGGGAACACCGATGACAATAATCAGAGGAGGGATCAAAGCTGTGAGAATAGTAATCTCATATCGAAAGAGTCCAATAAAACCAAAAGCCCAAATAACTCCGATACTCACCACCAACAATGTGATAAAAGTGGCTCGGTAAGATTTGAAAAACAAAAAGAAAATAAAAGCAGTTACGAACAAGGCAAGCCCTACAAACATGCCCATTTCTGCCTTGATGTTTTGGGAATTCAAGGTTCTTACATACGGCATTCCAGAAATGTGTACGTCGATGTTGTTGTCTCTTTCAAACTTTTCAATGATGGGGTTCAGCTTGTCAAAAATAAAATCTTTTCGAATTTTTGTGTTGACAATTTTATCATCGAGGTACAATGCTGTTTGTACGGTTTGGGTTTTTTTGTTAAACAATAAGTTGTTGTAAAAGGGAAAATTGTCAAAGAGATGTCTTTTGAATTTTTCGATCTCTTTTGGAGTCTTGAAGCTTTTCTCAACAAGAGGCACCAATGTAAAGCCCTTGTTTTTCTTGTCTTTTTTCAAGGCTTTGAGGTTGCCAATTGAGATTGAAAAATCGATTTCAGAAAAAAGCTCTAAGTCTTTTGCCAATTGGTTCCAGTTGTTGAATTTTTCAGGGGTGAAAAGGGCTGGATCCTTGACGGCCAAAACAATCAGGGTTCCTTCTTCCCCGAAAACATTTAAAAAACGGGAATAATTCAAGTTTTCTGGATGGTCTTCTGGAAGCAGGTTGGCTTCTGTATAGGAGAATTTGATGTGCTTTGTTTGGCTTCCTAAAAACACTGTAATGACAGCAATTGTCAGGAGTATAAAGAGTTGGTTTTTTAAAATAAATCGAGAGATTCTCGTCCAGAAATTCATGAAAATTATTTTGTGCAAAGTTAAGGAATCCTTTTCTTTAAATAGGGAGATGTTTCGGAATAGTTTCTGTGTTGAAAACTGCTTTTTGTCATTCATACAAATCGCTGAGGTCAATGATTTTGAAAGGCTTTTCAAAAGGCGAAATCACTTTTTTTGGTGTTCAGGAGTTTTTTTTAGAAAAGTCTTTGGTGGTTTTTTTGGTGTTTTTCAACATGAGATATGTCAATAATTTGTACTATATTTAAGTGTAATCAAACCAAATTGCTATGGGAAGTTGCAAAAAATGTATCGTCAAAGAATTCACTGCGTTTCAAACCTTGTCCAGCGAGGAGTTGGAAGAAGTATCTCACCACAAAAATGAGATGCGTTTTAAGAGAGGTGACGTCATTTTTAGAGAAGGAAGTATTCTCAATGGCGTTTTTTGTGTCAAACGAGGGAAGTGTAAATTGACAAAACTGAGCCCCAATGGGAAAAATCAAATTGTTAAATTTATCAAAGACGGTGACATGTTGGGTCACCGATCGGTTTTGAGTGAAGAGCCAGTCAACCTTTCTGTTGTAGCATTAGAAGAAGTTCGGGTGTGTTTCATTCCCAAATTGGATGTTGTCAAATCCATCCATGCCAACAAGTACTTTTCAAAAAGCATGTTCAAATTGGTTTGTCACGAATTAAAAGATGCCCATTCAAAATTGACAAATATGGCTCAAAAAACAGTCCGAGAGCGTTTGGCAGATACCTTGTTGTTTCTCGACGAAACTTTTGGAGAAGATGCACAAGGATACCTGAACATTCGGTTGTCACGTGAAGAAATTGCCAATGCCATCGGAACATCCACAGAATCGGCCATCCGTTCGCTTTCTGAGATGAACAAAGAGCAGTTGGTTTCCTTGTTTGGAAAAAAAATAAAACTTTTGAAGAAAAAGCGTTTGAAAACAATCGGGTTGAGATTTTGAGTAGTGGCTTATTTTTTTTTGGGGTTTTTCCATTGAGTTTCCTTGACTTCGCCATAGGTCTTCAATGTGGGCAGGTCTTTGAATGCTACCAACTCGTTTTGAAAAGCATACACAACCAATCCCGCCATATTTTTTGCGCCGGTTTTCAACAAGAGGTTGTTTCTGTGTCCTTCGATTGTTCGATGGCTTAGGAATAAGTCTTCGGAGATTTCAGCAGTTGTTTTTTGTTGGCAAATCAACTCGATGACTTGCAGTTCTCGAATGCTTAGGATGCTGCTAACCTCTTTTTTAAGCACAACAGCTTGAAAGGTTGCATGCACTTCTCTCATAAATGACAAATAGTCTTTGTTGTAATAAAAACCTTCCGAAACAACTGCTTGCAAACAAGTGGCGAGTTCTGTTTTTGAAGTGTTTTTTAAGAGGTAGGCATCTCCCATAAAGACATGCATATTAGTTCCCATTGCATCTTGAAATTCTTCACAGACAAGTATGATTTTTATACCGGGATAGTTCTCTCGCAACCGAATTGTGATTTCTTTGGACTTGATGTGCAGGGCACCTATCGTGATCAATACAATGTCAACAGTTTCATTTGAATTCCGAAGGTGTTCAAAAAAGGCACTTTTGTTGGAGGTAATTTTGCGAAGTGCAAAACGCTCATTTGATTTCAACATCAAAGCAATCTTTTGTTCGTATTTGGAGTCGTTGGAGATCAATACAACCGCCTTTTTTTCTTGTTTCATAGCAATGCCTCTTTTTCGCAATATGATATTACGACTAAATAATGGAGATTCTATAAGACACTGAAAATTCAGGTAATTATACTTAACTGATTTTGTGTGATTACTTCCAAAAAAAATCCCCACTTAAATTTGATAAGAGGGGATTTGTAAAATAAGGGTGCAACGATCAGGCAGAATTTCTACTTGCATTTGTATTTCCAAACAAAGAACGGGTCACAATTTTTTCAAAAGTTTCCAGTCGCTTTGGGTCTTTGGTTGCTGATTTATGGATGTTTTGAACTTCTTTCAAAGCATACTGCTGTATGGTCAATAGGGGCAGTACAATGGAATCTCGAACGGCGATGGACGCTTTGCCATCGGGGTAATTCTCCATCAGTTCTTCGTGACCCGTCAATTGCAACAGCATCTTTTTACTCAACAAGTACTCTTCGTGTATGATTTCCCAAAAAGGGCCAAATTCTTTGTCTTTGGCCATGTAAGAAGTCAACTCAAAGAAAGACTTTGTCAATGACATCACACTGTTTTCGAGAAGGGTTTTGAAAAAATTAGAGCGCTTGTAAAAAGCCTGTACTTTTTCAAAATCTCCGGCGTCCTCGTACTTTTTCAAAGCAGTTCCAACACCAAAAAATCCAGGAACATTTTGTTTCAACTGAGACCAGCTTCCCACAAAAGGAATGGCCCTCAAATCACCAAAGTTCAATCCGGCAGCTTTGGACCTTTTGGAAGGTCGGGATCCGATGTTCGCTTTTCCGTAGTATTTCAAAGTACTCATGCGTTCCAAGTACGGAATAAACATCGGGTGGTTTTTGAAATTGGAATAAGCCTCGTAGCTCGTTTCGGCGAGATCCGTCATCACAGTTCTGTCGTCGTCGTCCATGGCCCCATTTTTAGGGTCCTCAAAAATTTTGTTTGTAATGCCCGCACCTAACAATTGTTCGATGTTGTACTGAGATGAGTCCAAGTTTCCAAAATTGGAACTGATGGTCTGTCCTTGGATGGTCAATTGAATTTCTTGGTTCTCAATTTGGGGTCCTAAGGAAGCGTAAAATTTAGAAGTCTTTCCTCCTCCACGGGCAGGAGGACCTCCTCGTCCGTCAAAGAAAATGACTTTGATACCGAATTCGCGTGAGACCTTGCTGAGTTCTTCTTTGGCCTTGTAAATGCCCCAATTGGCCATCAAATATCCGCCGTCTTTGGTTCCGTCCGAAAAGCCCAACATGATGTTTTGTTTGTCGCCACGGCTTGTTACATGTGCTCGGTATTCAGGAATCTGATACAATTGACGCATTACTTGAGGCGCAATTTCCAAATCGTCAATCGTCTCAAAAAGTGGAGCGACATCGACGTTCAGGCCTTCTTCAAAGCCTGACAAATTCAGCATGGCAAACGTTTCCATGACATTCAATGCTGTTTGGTTGTTGCTAATGATGTACCTGTTAGCTCCTCTGCTTCCGTTTTCTTTTTGAATGGTTTTGATCGCTTGAATGGATCCCAAGGTTTTGACGACCATGTCTTCAGACAAGTCGTCTGGATTGATGTTTCCTTTGATCTTGGCCAAAACCCCGATTTGTTCATTGGAAGTCAAGTCCAGGTAATTGGCGGGGAAGGTTTGGTCTCCTTTTTCCTGCAATTCTTTCACCATATTTGTAAACACTTCATGGTGCACACGACTGTCTTGGCGGATGTCCATGGTGGCAAAGTGAAATCCAAACAGTTTTACTTTGTTGATAAAGCCATCCACCTCTTCCACAAACAGACTGTTGTGTTGTTCTTGGATGGTTTGCTTGATTTCAATGAGTTTTTCCAAAAGCTCCTTCTGAGTGATTTGAAGGGGAGCATCCATGGAAATACAACTTTCGTACAAACGTGTTTCAATGTCTGAAATGATATTGAAAACACCGGAGAAAGAAAGTCTTCGCTTGATTTTTCGCGCATCTCGGTAGTAGTTTTTAAGCACCGATTGACGCAATTTTCGCGCTACCTTTAAAGTGGTCTCTGTAGTGACAAAAGGATTTCCATCGCGATCTCCACAAGGCCAAAAACCGAGGTTGATGATTTCATTGTCTATCGAGGCACCATCAAAAATATGAGATTGAATGTAGTCGTAAATTTTACTTACAGAATTGTAAAAAACATTTTCCAAATACCAGATCAAACTGATTGCCTCGTCGTAAGGTGTTGGTTTTTTATCAGCAAAAAAAGTGGTCTTCCCCAATTGTGAAAGCAACTTCCTGATCAAAGACAAGTCGTCCAACTTGATGGCATTTTGCAAGTCCGTTAAAATGGTCAAGACCGTTCCTGGATAAAACTGTGTCGGGTGCGCAGTCAATACCAAACGCACTTTGAAATCTTCCAAGTACTGTTGCAAATCGTTTTTAAGGCGTTTGGAATTCGCTTCTTCTTTGATGTTTCTCATGGTACCAATCCCATCCATATTGTTGATGACGGGAAAGGCAGCGTCTTCAATGGCGTCAAACAATACCACTTGTCTTTCTATGTACTGTATGAATTTGAACAAGAAGGAGATGCGGTCTTCTTCTTTGCAATTGGATTTGTATTTGTCGAAAAATCCGTCTACAATTTCAGTGGGTGTTTTTCCTTCTTCAAAACCTTCAATACAAGTTTGGTTGAACAAGGGCAAAAGGGTTCCCGTTTTGCTGACAGTGTCAAAAGGTAAGGTCATAAAGACACTGTTGTAAACTTGGTATTTAGCGAGGACGTTGTCGTTAAATCTTGATAATTTGGTCTGTTTAGACATGCTTTTTTAAATTTTTTGTGCAAGATACGAAAGCCCGTTTGATTTTAAGGGGATATGTGTCAAATTAAACAAACAATTAGGAATCACATAAAAAAACAACAAGATCAGAATTGGTAGGTTTTTAGAGGGGTCACACAATAGTCCAAAGAAACGTCTTCCGGCAATACATCTTCGACCCGCGCTTCGGGTTCAAAGACAGAAAGTCCAATTTTTAGTGCTGTTGTTTTCTTTAAAAAACGATCGTAAAACCCTTTGCCATATCCGACCCGATTGCCCTTTGTGTCAAATGCCAACAAGGGGACGAATACCACTTCAATTTTAGCGAGCGGCACTTCGATGCCGTCCAGAGGTTCTGGAATGTCGTACTTGTTTTTTTGAATCCGCGTGTTTTCAGTCAATAAGAGGTGCGACATTTCAAAGGAATTGAAATCGGATTTAGGAAGAACCACCTCTTTGTTTTTGGCAAAAAGAATGTTTAAAAGAGGTTCGGTGCACACCTCTTTTTGACTGTCAATACTCAAGTACAAATGAAAATACGTCTTGTTCCAGATGTTAAGCTCTAGCAGTCTTTGGGCAATTTCAAAGCTTTGTTCTTCGAGTTGCTCCTGTGTCAATTGCGCGCGCATCGATTTGTATTTCTGACGAATGTCTTTTTTAAGCATGTCGGTCGGTTCTTTTACAAATTAAAGCAATTATTCCTTGTGAATGGGATTTTGAGTTGAAATCCTGTAAAATTCAAATAGGGCACTCTTTTTCAAAGCGCATTCCGACTTTATTCCCTATTTTAGCCTACATGTCTGAGGCGTTAAAAGTTCAAATCAAAACCTTGCCCAATTCTCCCGGGGTATACCAATACTTTGATAAAAACGAGGTCTTGTTGTACATTGGAAAAGCAAAAAACCTAAAAAAAAGAGTGGCTTCTTACTTTGTCAAAACGATTGACAATGCAAAAACACGGGTATTGGTCAGTAAAATCCGTTTTGTAAAACACATCGTCGTAGACACAGAGACAGACGCGTTGTTGTTGGAGAATAATTTGATAAAAAAGTACCAGCCCAAATACAATGTAATGCTCAAGGACGATAAGACCTATCCTTGGATTTGCATTAAAAAGGAACGTTTCCCTCGTGTTTTTTTAACGCGCAAAGTACTCAAAGACGGATCCGATTATTTTGGTCCCTTCCCCTCGAGTCGAGCAGCTCGTGCCCTTTTGGAGATGCTCAAAGAAATCTACCCCTTGCGCAGTTGCACCTATGATTTGTCCACACAAAATATTTCCAATGCCAAGTTCAAAGTCTGTTTGGATTACCACATTGGCACTTGCAAAGGTCCTTGTGAAGCTTTGCAAACCGAATCCGATTACAACCTTGAGATCAAAGCAATCAAGAACATTGTCAAGGGGAACTTCAAATCCGCCACGGACTTTTTCCAAAAACGCATGTTTGAATTTTCAGAAAAAATGGAATTCGAAGAAGCTCAAAAAATCAAAGACAAATTGGACTTGCTGGTCAATTACCAATCCAAATCCACAGTAGTAAGTCCTTCCATAGACAATGTAGATGTTTTTTCGATCGTGTCAGATGAGAGTTTTGCCTATGTCAATTTTTTTAAAATTGCCAACGGCTCCATCATTCAATCCCATACCACTGAAATCAAAAAAAAGTTGCAAGAAACCGATGAGGAATTGTTGGTTTTGGCCATCGTCGAACTGCGCCAGCGTTTTCATTCCATTTCCAAAGAAATCTACCTGCCTTTTCACGTACATCTTGGAACAGGGCTCAAAGTGACCGTTCCCAAGTTGGGGGACAAAAAACGAATTGTCGAATTGTCGCAGCGAAATGCAAAATACTACCGACAAGATCGTTTCAAACAAATTCAAATCGTCGATCCGGACCGCCATGTCAAACGAATCATGGCCCAAATGCAAAAAGACTTGCGGCTGCCTCAAGAACCGAGACATATCGAGTGTTTTGACAATTCGAATATTCAGGGTTCGAACCCCGTGGCTGCCTGTGTAGTTTTTAAAGATGGCAAACCCAGTAAAAAAGACTACCGAAATTTCAACATCAAGACCGTAGAAGGACCAGACGATTTTGCGTCCATGGAAGAAGTGGTGTACAGACGCTACAAGCGCCTGTTAGAAGCCGGTGATTCCCTTCCTCAACTCGTCGTCGTAGACGGAGGGAAAGGGCAACTGTCCGCAGCTTTGAAAAGTCTTGACCTCTTGGGATTGAGAGGCAAAATTGCCATTATTGGAATTGCCAAAAGGTTGGAAGAAATCTATTATCCAGGCGATCCCATTCCCTTGTATCTTGACAAAACTTCCGAAAGCCTAAAAATCATTCAATTTTTGAGAAACGAAGCCCACCGCTTTGGAATCACCCACCACAGAAACCGAAGAAGTAAAGGTGCAATTCAGAGCGAATTGGACCAAATACCAGGCATTGGAAAACAAACCATTGAAACTCTTTTGCAGTCCTTTAAGTCTGTAAAAAGAATCAAGGAAGCCAATTTGGAACGGTTGACTGCCGTGGTTGGGCGTTCCAAAGCACAAAAGGTTTTTGGGGCTTTTCACTCCTAGAACAATCACAAAAAGAACAGCGGTACTTTGCCGATGTTTCTTATCTTTGAAACGATTCATGCAAAAACGACACGAAATATTAATTGGGCTGTGCACCTGTCTTTTACTCTTTGCTGCTACGCATGTTTTTGCGCAGCAAAACACCAATACACCGAGGCCCAAAGTAGGGTTGGTTTTGAGTGGTGGTGGGGCCAAGGGCTTTGCCCATATTGGTGTTTTAAAAGTTTTGGAAGCATCGGGAGTCGCTGTTGATTACATTGCAGGGACTAGCATGGGGGCCGTGATTGGCGGTTTGTATGCATCTGGCTATTCAGCCTCGGAAATTGATTCAATATTCAACACCATTGATTTCAATCAGTTGTTGCGTGACCAACTACCTCGCAATCAAACCGCCTTTTTTGAGAAGCAATTTGGAGAAAAGCACTTGCTCACCTTTCCAATCCAAAAAGACAAAGTGAGTTTGCCCAAAGCCTTGGCAACTGGTCAAAGTGTCTACAACCGTTTGAGCACCTTGTTTTCCCATGTAGCTGGCATCACTGATTTCAGCAAGCTCCCCATTCCCTTTTTTTGTGTAGCAACCGATTTGGAAACGGGCAAGCCACATTATTTAAACCAAGGTTATCTACCAGCAGCCGTTCGGGCGAGTGCTTCGCTGCCTTCTTTGCTTGAACCCATGGAAATCGATAGTGTCTCCTATATAGACGGTGGGGTTTCTGATAATTTTCCCGTTGAGGAAATGCGCAAAAGAGGCGTACAGCTTCTTATTGGAGTAGACGTTCAAAAACAGTTGAGTCCAAAAGAAAACCTCAATTCCGTATTGGAAATTTTGAATCAGATTATCAATTATCCGATGCATGCAACCGGCCATGAAAAGAAACCAAACATCGATCTGTTGCTTCGACCTGACCTAAGTGATTTTTCGGTGTCCTCCTTTTCGAATGTTGCAGAAATTGTTCAGTTGGGGCAAGATGCGGCAGCTCAAAATCAGGAGGCCTTCGATCGAATTGCGGCTATTCAAAAGTCAGGCAAACGAAAAAAACAAACTTCTCAGTTTTCAAAAGTCGGAAACGTAAAAGTCACCAAGTTTGGGATGAACCCTTTGAAAAATTATTCAAGGGCCTATGTTTTAGGAAAACTGAAACTGGAAGAGGGAGATTCCCTTACCTATGACCAATTGGATGCAAGGATAGGGGGCTTGTCGTCGTCCAAAGACTTTGGATTGATCCAATACAAATTTGAGAGCCAGGAAGGCCAGGGACATAAATTGAATCTGACTTTGAAGGAAAATGCGGTTTCCACTTTTTTAAAAGTAGGATTGCATTACGATCCTTTGTACAAATCCGCTTTGTTGGTGAACTACACAAAAAAACATTTGATTCAAAAAAATGACATTTTTGCTGTGGATTTTATTTTTGGTGACCAACCTCGTGTACAGCTAAATTATTTTGTCGACAATGGCTTTTACACCAGTTATGGAGTCAGTTCTCGATTCAACAAATTGACGACTTCGGTTGCTTATTCAGGAGCAGAGGTAAACAGCATCAACAAAAGTTATGTCGATTTTACCACTCTCTTGTACTTGCAAACCACCTTCAATAAAAAGTTCGCTACGGGATTTGGATTGGAGCATAAGTATTTAGAGTTGTTTACAAAAGCATTGGCAACAGTACCTGAAAATCAAACCACCTTTTTCGAGAAAAGCAGCTATCTAAATGCCTTGGCTTATATCAAATTGGATAGCTACGACCGAAAATTTGCGCCTAGAAATGGCTTTTTGGTAGATGGGGAATTCAAAGGGTACTTGAGTTCAACAGATTACAATTCAAATTTCAATTCGTTTTCTCAATTCAAATTGCAGTTGGCTGCTGCCAAGACGGTATACCAAAAGTTGACAATACACCTTTCAACAGAAGGAGGTGTGACCATCGGAAACAATACTTCAGGGCAATTCCTCTATTCTTTGGGAGGCTATGCTGACAATATGATCAACAACTACATTCCTTTTTACGGGTATGATTTTGAAGATTTGCAAAGTAATTCCTATTTAAAAACCACCTTGGAACTGCGCTATGAATTTGTCAAAAAACACTCCATCGCCTTTATTTCTAACTACGCAAATACTGCCGAAGACTTCTTTCATAGGGGGGCACTCTTTAAAGATGCGCAATCTGGCTATGCGCTCGCGTATGGATACGATACCGAAATTGGTCCGATAAGACTCATTCGTTCTTGGAGTCCAGATACGGGCAACCAACGCTTGTATTTTAGTTTGGGCTTGTGGTTTTAACTTCTTTCCAATGTTACCTTAATGTTAAATTAATGTTTACAAATAGTTGCACAGCTCGTTCATTTTGCATATTTTTGTATCAGAAAGTTACCCCAATATAACACACAACACCATGAAATACACATTCACAATCCTTTTGTTTTGTCTGATTTTTGTTTCAAATGCACAGCCTCGTTATGCAGAAAACAAGACAAAACCCGTTTTTGAAAAAGAAGGAGATCTTGTAAAGATCACCAAGTATTACGATACGGGCGAAATCAAAGAACAAGGATTTTACGATGCTGAACAAAAACTAACAGGCAAGTGGCTGTTGTTTGACAAAGCCGGAAAGAAGACCACAATTGCTCATTATTACAAAGGACAAAAGGTAGGCAAATGGTTTGTTTGGAAGGAAGAACGTTTGTTGGAGTTGGATTTTGAAAACTCTAAAATTGCCAGTGTCAGCGAATGGAAAGACCAAAGTACCATTGCCGACAATTAATCGTATAATGACAACGTACATTTTAAGTTCGATTGTTTCATAAAAAAAACACCAACGGTATATATACCGTTGGTGTTTTTTTTGTTTTGTAAGAGATTGCAGTTTTTAAAGAGTCAAAAGCATTCTGAAAACCTAAGTTGTCACCTGTTTTGATTTTAATAAATTCGTACCTTTGTGACACTTTACCAAAAAAAAAAGCATGAAGAAACTTCAAATGGTTGACCTGAAAAGTCAATACGAAAAAATCAAAACCCAAATCGATGCTGCTGTCATCGATGTCATTCAATCGACTGCCTTTGTCAACGGGCCTGAAGTTCACAATTTTCAAAAAGAGTTGGAAGCCTATCTTGGAGTCAAGCACGTAATTCCTTGTGCAAATGGAACCGATGCGCTTCAAATAGCGATGATGGGCTTGGATTTGCAACCCGGAGATGAAGTGATCACTACAGATTTCACCTTTGCTGCAACTGTTGAGGTGATTGCCTTGTTGCGATTGACACCTGTTTTGGTAGATGTGGATCGAAACAACATGAACATCTCTATGGAACGCATCAAAAAAGCAATCACATCCAAGACAAAAGCAATTGTTCCCGTTCACCTGTTTGGACGAGCAGTCAATATGGATGCTTTGATGGAGATAGCAGAAGAACACAACTTATTTGTCATTGAAGACAATGCACAAGGCATTGGCGGAACCTATACTTCTAAAAAGGGCAAACAAAAATTGGGAACCATTGGAGATGTCGGAACGACTTCTTTTTTCCCGTCCAAAAACTTGGGTTGTTATGGAGATGGTGGTGCAATCTTTACCAACAACGATGCTTTGGCACATACCATTAGAGGCATCGTAAACCACGGAATGTACGAAAGATACCACCACGATGTGGTTGGGGTCAATTCTAGATTGGACAGTGTGCAAGCAGCTGTTTTAAGAGTGAAACTTCCTCTTTTAGACGGCTACAACCTCAAGCGTCAAGAAGCAGCACGTAACTATTCAAATGCTTTTATAGGACATAAAAACATTGTGGCACCTCATATTTGTGACACCTGCGATTGTCATGTTTTTCACCAATATGTGTTGCGCATCGTGGATGCAGACCGAGATGCCTTGATGGCGCATTTACAAGAAAAGAAAATACCTTGTGCCATTTATTACCCGATTCCTTTGCACAAACAAAAAGCCTATGCGGACAGTCGTTACAGGGAAGAAGATTTCCCAGTAACCAATCAATTAAGCGATGAGGTGATCGCATTGCCCATGCATACAGAATTGGAGAAAGAACAGCAAGAATTTATCATCCAAACGATCTTAGAATTTTTGAATTAAAAAACAATCGCTATGAAAAAGATATTGGTAACTGGAGGTCTCGGTTTTATCGGATCTCACACCGTAGTGGAATTGCAAAATGAAGGGTACGAAGTTGTGATCATCGACAATTTGTCCAATACGACGATTGCGGTTTTGGACAACATCATTTCCATTACCGGAATCACACCCACCTTTGCAAACATCGATTTGCGAAATCAAAAGGCTGTAGGGCATTTTTTTGACAACCATACCATTGACGGTGTCATCCATTTTGCGGCTTTCAAGGCTGTTGGGGAAAGTGTAGGCAGTCCTTTGAGTTATTATCAAAACAACCTTAATACCTTGATCTATCTCCTGCAGGAACTGACTGTCAGAAAAATTGACAATTTTATATTCAGCTCCTCTTGTACGGTATACGGACAAGCAGACAGCTTGCCAATTACAGAAAAGGAACCCGTAAAACCCGCAGAATCTCCTTACGGATATTCCAAACAAGCGGGTGAAATAATTCTTAGAGACAGCTGCAAAGCCTCCGAATTGAATGCCATTTCCCTGCGTTATTTCAATCCGATAGGCGCACATCCAAGTATCAAAATTGGAGAATTGCCTTTGGGAGTTCCACAAAATTTGATTCCTTACATCACACAAACAGCGGCGGGTCTTCGCGGAGAACTGTCTGTTTTTGGAGACGATTATCCTACGAAAGACGGAACGGCAGTAAGAGATTATATCCACGTGGTCGACTTGGCCAAAGCACATATTTCTGCATTGGGGCGACTGATACACAAAGAAAACAAATCAAACTACGAGTTTTTCAATGTAGGCTCTGGAACAGGGTCTTCCGTATTGGAAGTCATCAAAGCTTTTGAAAAAGCTTCTGGAAAACCGTTGCGCTATAAAATCGCTGGAAGACGAGAAGGAGATGTCACAGCAGCTTATGCGGATACGACACTTGCAAACAAAGAACTGAAATGGAAAACAACATTGTCCTTGGACGACGCATTGGCCTCTGCCTGGCAATGGCAATTGGCACAAGAAAAATAACAAGTATTTTGATACGAAAAAAGCCCGAAAAAAATATTTCGGGCTTTTTTTATGTTTGCGAGTCTTTATATTGCCGCGCCACTTCTGGCTACAGATCGGTCAATCTTAGCCATCAGCCCTTGCAATACTTTTCCTGGTCCTACTTCTGTAAATTCTGTTCCACCATCTGCGATCATCTGCTGAATGGATTGTGTCCATCGCACGGGAGCTGTCAATTGAGCCATCAAGTTTTTTTGAATTTCCTCAGGAGAGGTCACCGCTTTGGCCACGACATTTTGATAGACTGGGCAGATCGGTTTTGCAAATGCTGTCGCTTCGATTGCTTTGGCCAATTCTTCTCTTGCAGGTTCCATCATCGGAGAGTGAAATCCACCACCCACGGGCAATACCAAAGCTCTACGAGCTCCTTTTTCTAAAAGAAGTGCACAGGCACTTTCAATGGCGTTGACTTCTCCAGAAATGACCAATTGTCCGGGACAATTGTAGTTGGCTGCAACCACCACGCCATCGATACTGGCACACACTTCTTCGACAAGGGCGTTCTCCAAGCCCAATACTGCTGCCATTGTAGAAGGAGCGAGTTCGCAAGCTTTTTGCATGGCCATCGCTCTTTTAGAAACCAAATTCAAACCGTCTTCAAATGTCAAAACTTGACTAGCCACCAAGGCAGACAATTCTCCCAAGGAATGTCCAGCAACCATTTCGGGTTGGAAATCGTTTCCCAGTACTTTTGCCAAAATCACCGAGTGAAGAAAGACCGCAGGTTGGGTGACTTTTGTCTCTTTCAATTGGGCTTCCGTTCCGTGAAATAGAATTTCAGTAATGTCAAATCCCAAGATTTCATTGGCTTGATCGAACAGTTGTTTTGCCAAAGTTGAATTTTCATACAAATCAAGTCCCATTCCTGGAAATTGAGCACCTTGACCTGGAAAAATATACGCTTTCATAAGTGTTTGTTTTCGAATTTGATTGCAAAAATAACATTGTTTCTTTAAAATAACCTCTATTTTTCCATTTTAATAAAGCGGCTCTTTTGAAGAGTTTGGACAGTTTTTACTAATTTCGTTCCTAAAATACAGCCCATGAATCGAAAAGACCAAGCCCATGCCTCTAAAATTTACATGATTTTAGCGGCTTTGTTCATTACCTCTCTGGTGGTTTCCAACTTGATTTTTCAGAAATTTTTCTATTGGAACCCTTGGGGCTTGTTTCGCTTTGAAATATCTGTAGGGATCCTTCCGTATCCCATTACATTTTTGATCACAGACATCATCTCAGAGATCTATGGAAAGAAAAAAGCCAACCAGGTGGTTGTGACAGGTATTTTTGCTTCCTTATTTTCAATTTTAATCATTTTCGTCGCTGCCAAAACTTCTGCAATTGACAGTTCTCCGGTCAGCGATGCTGTATTTCAAAATGTATTCGGTTTGTCTCCCTTGGCTGTGTTGGCATCCATGCTGGCTTATTTGATGGCGCAATTGATAGACATCCGTGTGTTTCACTTTTTTAAAAGAGCAACCCATGGCAAGCACCTTTGGTTGCGCAACAATTTCTCGACTTTTAGCTCTCAGTTTGTAGATACTTTTGCAGTCATTCTTCTGCTCTGTGTGTTTGAAGTCTTGCCTTGGACGCTTTTTGGCAACTTGTTGCTAAGTGGGTTTTTATTCAAGGTTCTTATAGCGGCTATCGATACACCTTTTTTTTACCTCGTCGTTTGGTACTTTAGAAAACGCTTTCATTTGGAAGTAGGGGAAGAAATCAAAGAACTCCATTTTTGAGGCGCCCCAGCTTGTGGCTGAACACCAATTCTTTTCGAGATTCTTGCTTACTTGTTTATTTTGCAATTACGGCTGTCTCTTTTTTGGGGGTTAAATTTAGGGTGACCCTATGGTTTTTTTTAAAATAAACCCCTTGACAACGTGATGAAAGTTCTATCTTTGCACTGCGATATGTTGTCCTAAGAGCGAAATCGTTTCGAAGGCAGGCATCTGTAAAACAAGGAGTAAAGACTTGTTTTTGAAAAACCCATGAACCAGAATTTCACATCACTCATTGCCCATATGTCGTTTCCAGATTCCAACCAGTTGCTTTATACATTAGGTTTTTTACTCTTGCTTGTCTACATCGTTTCTTTGGTGTTAATTTTTATGTTTGCCTTGGCCCAATTGAATTTGTTGTTCAATTTTAGAAGGTTTAAGAAAAGCAAAGACAATTCAGTTACTTTTGATTTTTCTGATCCAAATCAGATTCCCTTTGTTACCATTCAACTTCCTGTCTACAACGAGCTTTATGTGATGGAGCGACTCCTTGACAACATTGTAAAGCTAGACTATCCCTCTGACAAATTAGAGTTCCAAGTTTTGGACGATTCTACGGACGAAAGTGTGGCGACGACAGCATTGCAGATCGAACGTCTGCAAAAAGAAGGCCACAACATTCACCACCTCTGCAGAACCAACCGAGTCGGTTACAAAGCGGGTGCTTTGAAAGAAGGACTTGAAGTGGCCAAAGGAACATTTATCGCTATTTTTGACGCCGATTTTTTACCCGAATCAGATTGGTTGCAAAAAACAGTGCCATATTTTAAAAATCCTCAAATAGGCGTGGTTCAAACCCGTTGGGGACACCTCAATAGAGATCATTCTTTGCTCACCCAAATCCAGGCCTTTGCGTTGGATGCGCATTTCACCTTAGAGCAAGTAGGAAGAAACAGCCGTGGGCACTTTATCAATTTCAACGGAACGGCAGGCTTGTGGAGAAAAACCTGTATTCTCGATGCCGGCAACTGGGAGGGAGACACCTTGACCGAAGACTTGGATTTGAGTTATCGAGCACAACTCAAAAATTGGAAATTCAAATACCTGTTGGATGTCGAAACTCCTGCGGAACTTCCGGTGGTCATCAGTGCTGCAAGATCCCAACAGTTTCGATGGAACAAAGGAGGGGCTGAGAATTTTAGAAAAATGTTTCGAAGAATTGTCGCCTCGGATTCGATGCAACTAAAGTCAAAACTCCATGCAATTCTCCATTTGCTAAATAGCTCCATGTTTTTGAATGTGTTTATTGTCGGTATTTTGAGCATTCCGATGTTGTATTTAAAAAATTATTACGAAGACCTGAAATTGTATTTTATTGCAATGAGCTTTTTCACCGTCAGCACGCTGATCTTTTTTGTCTGTTATTGGAACATGTATAAAGAAATCAAAGGAGGAGGTGCAAAAGCATTTGGCCAATATTTGGTGTTGTTTTTTAAATTTTTCTCCATTGCAATGGGTTTTTCGCTACACAATTCGATCGCGGTCACAGAAGGGCACAGCGGAAAGAGAAGTGCATTTGTTCGCACACCAAAATTCAACATGCGTTCTTTAAAAGACTCCTGGCAAAAAAACAAATACCTTCAAAAAAAAATACCCAAAAGTGTTTATTTTGAAGGTTTGTTGACCTTGTATTTTGGTTTTGGTCTGTTGAGTGCTTTTTTAGTTGCTTATGTCGGAAACAATAAAACAATTCCTTCAGAACATTTTGATTTTGGATTGTTTCCTTTTCACTTGATGTTGTTTTTTGGTTTTGGATATGTTTTTGTCAAATCGATTCGCAGCAATGGCTAAGTTGTAGGAAAGGGGCGGTTTGTGTTTGCTTTTTCCACATCCTTTTTTTTTTCAGTAGCGAGCAGAAGATGGAGTTTTAAAAACTTTTAGGAATCGTTTTATTAGTGGTATCTTAGCAAGAGTTTGAAAAGAAATATTTTAAAAGTAAAATAAAGTTATTTTTGTAGTTGGGTTTTCCCATAATTTTTTCTCATGAAAAAAATCACGATTAAAGACATTGCGGCCAAGTTTGACGTTTCTATTTCAACGGTTTCCAAAGCCCTGAACGATAGTTATGAGATCAGTGACAAAACCAAAGAGAAAATAAAAAAATACGCCAAGAAGAAAAAATACAAGCCGAACTTCAATGCTTTGAGTCTGAAAAACAGGCGTACCAAAACAATTGGCATCATGATTCCCAACATGTTGAATTATTTCTTCGCCCAGGTTTTTAAAGGCGTTGAAAAAACAGCCAATTTGAATGGCTATAAGGTTATTACCTGTATTTCCAACGAATCCTATCAGAAAGAAGTGGAGACCATGGAAACCTTGTCCAATGGGAGCATTGATGGTTTTATTGTCTCGATGGCAGAAGAAACTGAAATCAAAAACGACTTTTCTCATTTCAACACTTCTATAGAACAAGGAACTCCCATTGTGATGTTTGATCGGGTTGCCAAAAATGTGAATTGTGACAAGGTCATCGCCGATGATTTTCAAGCGGCTTTTAAAACGGTAAAACACCTCAGCAATACCGGATGTACGAACATCGCTTTTGTCTCAACGATTAGCAATTTAAGTGTCGGAAAAGAACGTTACACAGGATACTTGAAAGGTTTGGAACAAGCGGAAATGCCTGTTAAAGAGTCGTTGATCCTCAACATTCAAGAAAATAATTACAAAAGATTTGAAGCACTCATCACGCCTCTTTTCGAAAACAATTCGGAAATTGACAGCGTTATTGCGACCAGTGAGCAAGCAGCCATTGCGGCCATGAAAATAGCCCACAAAAGAGGCTATAAAATACCTGAGAATTTTTCAGTCATCGGTTTTTCCAATGGGATTCTTTCCCGGCACTCCAATCCCAAACTGACAACGGTGAGTCAGCACGGTGAAATCATGGGAGAAACGGCAGCACAATTGCTGATCGACAAACTAGATAGCAAAATAGAAAACCAAAGTAGCAATACCAAAGTCATCCAGACAGACTTGGTTGAGCGAAATTCCACAAAAACGTATCTTAAATTGACCAAATAGCTATTTGCAATGTGGATTGCTTTTTTTGCAAAGACAACACAACAAATCTACTCCGCAGAAAATTTACAACGAATCGAGAAGTGGGACTTTGTTTTTGAATGGTTTTATGGCGGTTTGAATTAGAAACGGCGTCTTCGTACAGCTATATTCTTTTCTTGTAATTCTTCCAATACTGCATCACAATCAAAGAGCAAATAACCGAAGATGCAGCCCCTTCAACAGCAATGGCAAAAATTACTTCCGCCAAGCTCAATTGATTTCCCCAGACCAAAGAATTTTCCATGAGTTGCAGGAGTTCTGAGTCGATAAAACCAATATAAACAATCAAAGAAATGACTGTCATTCCAACAGCTATTAAAGACGTGGCAATGCCCTGTCCAAAATTGGACAGATAATCGCTGTTTTTATTGTTAAGGATGATTTTTTTGATAGAGGCATTCACTCCCCAGATTACAAATAAAAAGTTAAGTGATCGGAGTTCTACAATCTCATCCAAACCAAATATTTTCATGACAAAAAAATAGACAACAATTAAAACATAGGTTTTGAAAGCATTGTAGAGAATGATTTTTTTTGGATCCATGGTTCTTTATTTTTGGTGGGTTCAGTTAGTTTTGTTCAATATACAAAAAAACGAGAACCTTTTAAAATTCGGAGATACACATGCTCATTTCTTCCTTTTTTCTAGGAGGAGTTTTAGACGGTGGCTGTTTGTAATTATGTTTTGTCAGACAGGGGTTCGGACATGCGGTGATTGGGTTCTTGATTCGAGCGTGCCGCATTTAATTCCAATTCTGTACCACTAAAAATCAACCTTATGGAATATTTTTTAGCACCTTTGAGTCTTTTTACTTTGTGAAAATTTGTTTTTGTAGCTGTTGTCGACCTTGCTAATTTTTCCATTCAATTTAAAATTGCATTCCTTCCAATGAGTGTTGTGTTTTACAAAAAAGGATGCGGATCTCAGAGTTCTTTAAGAATCGAATAAATATTGTATTTTCACAACATGAAAGTCAACTATTTCATCTTTTTTTTGATGGTATTTCTCTCTGTATCCTGTGATTTTTTAAAAGAGAAGCTGCAGGAAGATTTGAGAAGTCAACTGGACACTGTCATCGATTACCACCATGTCGACGCCCTGCCTGCTTTTCCTTTATGCAAAGATCTTTTGGATGCTGAAGAACAAAAGAACTGTTTTCGGAATCGTTTGTACCAGGAGCTTTCTGAGAATTTACGAACACACACCTTTGCAGTTTCCGATACATTGTCCGAGACCGTTCGCGTGCGTCTCCGAATCGATTCATCGGGCACTTCTAAATTGTTGTCGATTTTTTCTTCAGAAAGGGTCAAAAAGGAACTTCCAGTATTGGACAGCTTGTTGCGACAAAGTATTGCGAATTTGCCGGTGGTATTTCCCGCCATAAAAAGAGGGATTCCAGTAGCTACGGTACACGAAATCCCAATTCTCCTTCACTTGGACTAACCAAAAAATTTAATGATTTTTGTTGAGGTGAGGCTCAATTCAAAAGTTTCCAAATGGCATCTTTTAGTTCGATCAAACCTATTTGGGCGACTGATGAAATAAACAGCGTTGCAATTCCCTTTGGCAGTTCTTTTTGAATTTCTTCTTTTAGTTCCTCGTCCAACAAATCACATTTAGTAATGGCCAACAATCTTTCTTTGTCTAGCAATTCGGGATTGTGTTTTTTCAGCTCGTTTAGCAAAATTTGATAGGCCTCTTGGATGTCATCAGCATCTGCAGGGATTAATAAAAGCAGGGCTGCATTTCGTTCGATATGTCTTAAAAATCGGTGTCCCAATCCTTTTCCTTCGGATGCACCTTCGATGATTCCTGGGATGTCCGCCATCACAAAACTCTGGTGATTTCTGTAGTCTACAATGCCCAAGTTGGGTTTCAATGTGGTAAATGCATAGTCTGCAATTTTGGGTTTGGCAGCTGTCACAGCTGCGAGGAGGGTAGATTTTCCTGCATTTGGAAATCCGACCAATCCGACGTCAGCAAGCAATTTCAATTCTATTTGAAACCATCCATCTACTCCATCCATTCCAGGTTGTGCATAACGAGGTGTTTGGTTAGTAGACGATTTAAAGTGCCAGTTGCCCAAACCACCTTTCCCGCCTTCTACGAGAATTTTTTCTTCTCCATGCGCAGTAATCTCAAAAAGAATTTCTTGCGTTTCAGCATCTCTGACGATGGTTCCTAAAGGGACTTCTAGGTATTTGTCTGCACCGTCTTTTCCAGTACTTCTACTTTTACTTCCGTAGCCTCCTGGTTCTGCCCGAGAGTGTTTTAAAAACCGAAGGTGGTGTAAAGTCCACATTCCCTTGTCACCTCTTAAGATGACATGTCCGCCTCGGCCTCCATCTCCACCATCAGGCCCTCCTTTGGTGATGAACTTTTCCCGGTGAAGGTGCGTAGATCCACCGCCTCCGTTTCCAGAAGCTGCGTATATTTTAATGTAGTCAATAAAGTTTCCTTCTGTCATGTCATTTCAACTTTTGAAACCGTCTTTTACAAGCGGAGATCATTTGTTTTTTGGAGAACTGTCTTTGGGAAAACCCGGTCTACAAGGTCTCAAATACGGCATTGATTTTTTCAGAAATGCTCGCTATAGAACCCACACCGTGGATGCCATAATACTTGTTTTGTTTGGAGAAATAATCTTTTAAAATCGCTGTCTTTGTGTTGTATTCCTGAAAGCGGTTTCGGATTTTAGCCTCGTCTTGATCGTCTGAACGGCCACTGATTTCTCCTCTTTTTAAGAGGCGCTCCACCAACACATCTTCTTCCACCTCCAAAGCAATCATTCCATTGATGCTCGCTTCTTTCTTTTCCAAAAAGACGTCCAAGGCAACTGCCTGTGATTCGGTTCTTGGAAATCCGTCAAAAATAAACCCGTTGGCAGCAGGGTTTTTTTCTACCTCTGCTTCCAACATGTCGATGGTCACGGCATCGGGGACCAAACTTCCTTGGTCGATGTAAGACTTTGCCAAAAGACCCAATTCCGTTTTGTTTTTGATGTTAAAGCGAAAGACATCTCCTGTAGAAATGTGTACCAAGTTGAATTTGTCCTTGAGGATTTCTGCTTGTGTTCCTTTTCCAGCGCCTGGAGGGCCAAACAATACTATATTTTTCATGTTGTGTTAATTTGATAGTTTGTATATCTCGGGCAGGTTTCTTCCCTGTCCATCATAATCCATTCCGTATCCGACAATAAACTCATCGGGAATTTCCATGCCGACATAGTCGATGTGCAATTCTTTTTTAAAAACCGAAGGTTTGAAAAAAAGCGTTGCCATTTTTAATTTTTTCAAGGGTGCATCGTCCAAGATGTCATAAATCTTTTGGAGTGTTGCCCCCGTATCAATGATGTCTTCTAAGACCACCACCGTTCTGTCTGTAAGGTCTTCGTAGATGCCAAGCAATTGACGTACCTTGCCCGTAGAGACCGTTTTGTCATAAGAGGCGAGTTTGATAAAAGAAACTTCACAAGTAGTCCCATATGCGCGCATCAAATCACCTGCAAAAATAAACGAACCATTTAAGATGCCGATAAATAAAGGAGTTTCATTTTTCAAATCCTCCCTTATTTTTTTAGCAAGCGTTTGAACGGCAATTGCAATGCGCTCTTTGTCGACGTAAAGTTCGAATTGTCGGTCTTTTATTTTTACGGTTTTCATCTGTTTGAACTTAGGATCCTGTGCCTTGTTAGTCAGAATACAAAACCGTCCCCAAAGCGATTTTGAAGACGGTTTACTTTCACGTGTCGAACGTGATTATTTGATATCTTTCAATTTTTCAGAAGTGTCGTACATGATTGGTGATGCGATGAATAGGGAAGAGTACGTCCCTACCAAGACCCCAACAATCAAGGCGAACATAAATCCACGGATGGAATCTCCACCGAAGATAAAGATAGCCAACAAAACGATCAATGTTGTCAAAGAAGTATTGATGGTTCTTCCCAAAGTACTACTCAAAGCGCTGTTGACTACATCGCTGTATTTCCATTTTTCGTGCAATTTTGTGAATTCTCGAATTCGGTCAAAAATAACCACTGTATCGTTCAAGGAATATCCGACCACCGTCAAGATAGCTGCGATAAAGGATTGTCCAATTTCCATGTCAAAAGGCATCACCTTGTACGCGATGGAAAAGAGGGACAATACAATCAATACATCGTGGAATACTGCAATGACAGCTCCCAAACTGTACTGCCATTTTTTAAATCGCATCAAGATGTACAAAAAGACAATCAAGAGCGATCCGATGATGGCCCACTGTGCAGCTGATTTGATATCATCTGCAATGGTTGGTTCTACTTTAATGGCGTTGAATACCCCGATTTTTTGTCCGTCAAAACCACCGTTGAATTCATCCAGTGTAGTCCCTTCAGGTAAAAAGGCTTTGACACCTTCGAACAAGGCCGTTTGTACTTGTTCGTCTACTTGTTGTCCTTCCTCGTCAATTCTATACTTGGTCGTAATTTTGAGTTGGTTGCTGGCGCCATAAGTTTTTACTTCGGGAGAACTTTCAAATACTTTTTTCAAGCTTTCTGCTACTTCAGTAGAGTTGACAACTTGGTCAAAGCGCACAACATACGAACGCCCGCCGACAAAGTCAACACCGTAGTTCAATCCATTGGTCAACAAAGAACCGATACCTAGAGCAAGGATGACAGCAGAAATGGCGTAAGACATTTTGCGCTTCTTCAAAAAGTCGATGTTGATTTTTGTAAACCATTGTTTTGTTATTCCGGTGTTAAAGGTCAAGGTTTGTCCTTTTCCAGAATAGGCATCGATTAAAATACGTGTGATGAAAATCGCAGTAAACAAAGATGTGGCGATTCCAATCATCAAAGTAGATGCAAATCCTTTTACAGGTCCTGTTCCAAAGACAAACAAGATAAATCCTGTCAATAGCGTAGTGATATTGGCATCTAAAATAGAAGACAAGGCGTTGTTAAAACCGTCACTGATGCCTTCTTTCAACGCTTTTCCTTTTGCCAGTTCTTCTTTGATTCGTTCAAAGATCAGTACGTTGGCATCCACCGACATTCCGATGGTCAATACGATTCCCGCAATTCCAGGCAAGGTCAATACAGCACCAAAGGCAGACAAGATTCCAAAAATAAAGAGGATGTTTACCACCAAAGCTACGTTGGCAAAAAGCCCTGCTTTTCCGTAGTAAAAGACCATCCAGATCAAGACCAAAATCAAGGCGAGGACAAAGGATTCAATACCGCTGTCTATGGCTTCTTGACCCAATGAAGGCCCTACAATTTCAGATTGGATGATGTGAGCAGCAGCGGGCAATTTCCCGGCTTTCAATACATTTGCCAAATCTTGTGCTTCCAACACGCTGAAGTTTCCAGAGATCGAAGTTCTTCCTCCTGTAATCGCTGTGTTCACTCTCGGTGCCGTATACACATAGTCGTCCAAAACCACCGCGACAAAATTGCCTACATTTTCGGAAGTCATTTTTGCCCATAATTTAGACCCTCTGGAGTTCATGGTCATGCTTACCTCAGGACTCGTGCCCAATTGGTCGTATTCTTGAGAGGCATTGATGATCACATCGCCTTGAATCGGCGCTTCGTCTTTTCGGTTGGACTTGATCGCGTAGAGGTTGATGACCTCTGTGTCTTTGATCGGTTTGGCATCCCATAGGAATTTGACATGTTTCAAATTTGCAGGGAGCAAAGCCTTTACTTCTTCTAAGGAAAGATATGCATTTACCTTGGCAGTATCGATGACCGATGCAGAGCCAATGGTAGAGCTGATTTCATTTTGGTTTCTTGGAATTCTCGGATACAGAACGTTGAACAAACTGTTTGTCTGAGCCGTCTCTGTAGAGTCTTGTACTTCGCCCAACAAATCTTCGATTTCACTAGCCGCTTCGTCTTTGGAGTCTGCAACTGTCACATTTTCTTCTTTGAAAAGTTCTGTAACTTTTGCATTTGCAGCGTATAGAAACTGCGCAACTTCTTGGTTCGTATACACTTCCCAAAACTGAAGTTCTGCCGTGGATTGCAAGAGTTTTTTGACACGTTCGATGTCTTTGGCTCCTGGCAATTCAATCAAAATTCTTCCGGAATTTCCAATTCTTTGAATGTTGGGTTGAGTAACGCCAAATTTGTCAATTCGACTTCTCAACACTTCAAAGGCAGTATTGATAGAACTGCTGATTTCTTCTTGAAGTGCTTGTTTGGTTTCTTCGTCTGTTTTTTGAAAATTGATTTTTTCTCTCAGCGACTTGTTCCCAAAGATATCAGGAGCATTTAGTTTGGAAGTTCCGTTGCTGATTTTTTCAAAAGCTTGGAAAAACAATTCTAAATAGGGTTCTGTGCTATTTTTTTGAGCAGCACTGGCTTCTTGAAGTGCTTTGATAAAAGCTTCGTTTTTAGAGTTATTGGACAGTCCAATCAAGATGTCTTTTACGGATACCTGTAGGGTCGCGTTGATGCCTCCCTTTAAATCCAATCCAAGATTGATTTCTTTGTCTTTGATATCGTTGTAGCTAAAGCTTAGGCCAAACTTGTCAAATACAGCGACATTCGCAACAGAGTCCAAATACTTTCTTTCAAATTTTGCCAAGGCACGGCCGTCATTTTCTTCTGCATTTGCAAGAGCGTACTCTTTTGCGTCATTTTCTACACCACCAGCAATCCAAGTAAATGAAAGTTGGTACAAACTCACCAATCCAAAAAGAATTGCGAATAATTTTATAAGTCCTTTGTTTTGCATTTTCTAAAATTTTATAAACGTGCAAATATAGTATTTCAATTAAGAAAAGACAATTTTTTATCGTTAATATCTGCAAAAGGACTAGAAGGGACTTCGCGCCGTGTTCCCCAACCCTTCAAAAGGGTTTTAGGATGCACACCACTGCTTTTAAAACCTCTCTTTCGAAAGGCATTTGTAAAGATGTTTGAACAACTCAATTCGTTTTGGGAACGCTTTTTTTAGGCGAAGGCTCCCTGTTTTACAAACAGGGAGCCCTTTCCTAGATGCAATAAAAGTTATTTGACCAATCGCCTCGTTTGGATGCCTTGTGAATTTATGAGTTGTACTGTGTACAGCCCGGGTGCCCATGTTGAAATGTCGACAGGGGTGCCGGATGTGTATTCTCTTTCAAGTAGGAGGCTGCCCCTAGGGTCGTAACCACGGAGAAGCGTTTTCTCTTTCAAACCTTTGATGTAAAACTGTTCTTTTGCAGGATTTGGTTGGAGAAAGATTGTTGGGTTTAAAGGAGCTGTATTCTTCACGTTTAGGGTGTTACTGCATGGCCCGCCATCTGTAATACTCCATCCGTGTGTATCAATCAGCACCGCACGATTTGATCCTTCGTTGGCACAATACTTGCTGTTCCCACCGTCAAAATTCACTCCTGCTTGAAGCGGCGTCTGAGCTGCCCATCCGGCGAGCAGGGCATCGTAATTTTCGGAAGAGAGGGTGGCGCCCTGAAACATATTGGGCGCATTGGTCAAACTTGATACATTCCAACTCCCGATGTCTTGGTTAAAAACATAGGCATTTTCAAACATACTTTTCATGTCTGTCACCTTGCTTGTATCCCACCCTCCGATGTCTTGGTTAAAAACAGCGGCATCTCTAAACATATTTACCGCATTGGTCAAACTTGATACATTCCAACTCCCGATGTCTTGGTTAAAAACATCGGTATCTCTAAACATAGAGTTCATGTCAGCGACCGAAGAGGTATTCCACCCTCCGATGTCTTGATTAAAAGCCTTGGCATCTCTAAACATATTTACCGCATTGGTCAAACTTGATACATCCCAACTCCCGATGTCTTGGTTAAAAACATCGGTATCTCTAAACATAGAGTTCATGTCAGCGACCGAAGAGGTATTCCACCCTCCGATGTCTTGATTAAAAGCCCTGGCATCGTAAAACATACCAACCATGTCTGTCACCTTACTTGTATCCCATCCACTGATGTTTTGGTTAAAATCGTATGCTCCATTAAACATAGAGTTCATGTCAGTGACCGAAGAGGTGTCCCATCCGCTGATGTCTCCGTTAAATTTACGGGCATTTGTAAACATATTTACCGCATTGGTCAAACTTGATACATTCCAACTCCCGATGTCTTGTCTAAAAACATAGGCATTTTCAAACATATTTTTCATGTTTGTCACCTTGCTTGTATCCCACCCTCCGATGTCTTGGTTAAAAACAGCGGCATCTCTAAACATATTTACCGCATTGATCAAACTTGATACATCCCAACTCCCGATGTCTTGATTAAAATCCTCGGCACCTCTAAGCATACTATTCATGTTAGTCACATTACTTGTATTCCACCCTCCGATGTCTTGATTAAAAGCCCTGGCATCGTAAAACATACCAACCATGGTTGTCACATTACTTGTATCCCATCCACTGATGTTTTGGTTAAAATCCAATGCTCTTCTAAGCATAAAGGTCATGTTAGTGACCGAAAGGGTATTCCATCCACTGATGTCTTGGTTAAAATCGTATGCTCCATTAAACATAGAGTTCATGTCAGTGACCGAAGAGGTGTCCCATCCGCTGATGTCTCCGTTAAATTTAAGGGCATTTCTAAACATCGTATTCATGGAAGTCACTAGAGACAGGTCGGGGCTGTCCGTAGCTGTCATGACAAGATTTTCGGCGCCGTAGAAAGCATTTTCCATGGAGGTCCATGTACCTGTTCCCCATTGGTCGATGGAGGTTATTTTGGCTGCTTCCGACCCGTTGTTGAGATAGATCCTAGGAAAAGTTCCAGTGATGGTCACGGTTTTGATGCCAGATGAGGCATAGACATGTGTGGCATTACCGCTTTGGTTGGTTGAATTGTTTCCATCTCCCCAATCCACATTGTAATCATAGGTTTCATTGGGATGGGTAGGAATGGTGACGGAAGGGTTTTCAGTGGTTTCAAGGGAAGTGTCCCATTGGGTAATAAAAGCATCTTGTGCTTTGGTCAAAGAGGTGAAAAAAACAAAAAATAGAGCGGAGTAAATTGCTTTCATGGTTCTTAGGGTTTTAATTGTTAGGTCGATAGTGGTGTTCAAATTTTTTTTAGAGATTTGCAATTCCAAAGATGTTGTGTAGGAGGATGTTTTAGAAAACGAACGCAGATGGAATTCGTAGGTTCCATCCAGTCACATTGAAAAAGAGGCAACGTTGCTTGTTTTTTATAATTTTTGGACAACGACGTCTTTACAGTGCGTTCACTTTAATAAAATAAAAATGAGGGAGGGATTTTTTGTTTTTTGCAATCGGTATCGAATTATGGCTGTTTCAATTTCAATCTTCGACTGATGTCGCAAGAAGTTTACATTTTAAATATATGTATTTTTTGAACACAATCAAAAAAAACATCACAAAATTAGACTTTTTGGAAACGGGTTGTTAGTGAGTCAACAAGCCGTTTGTTTTTTGGACTGCGGCAGCACTGGCTGTCAATTTGGTTTTTTCTGCTTCGTTGAGTTGAATTTCTACAATGCTTTCAATTCCATTTTTCCCAAGTACAACGGGAACTCCGATACACAGGTCTTGCAATCCGTATTCACCTTCTAAGAGAGTAGAGCACGGGAATATTTTTTTTGTGTCACAAGCGATCGCTTGAACCATAGCAGAAACAGCAGCTCCTGGAGCATACCAAGCAGAAGTCCCCAGCATTCCGGTAAGGGTGGCTCCTCCAACCATGGTGGCTTTTGCGACCTCGTCCAATTTTTCTGCTGACAGGAATTCACTTGTCAGCACTGAGTTTCTGGTTGCGAGCCTTGTCAGTGGGATCATTCCGGTATCGCTGTGTCCTCCAATCACCATGCCGTCTACGTCCGAAGCGGGTGCTCCGAGCGCTTCACTCAATCGGTATTTGAAACGAGCACTGTCCAAGGCGCCTCCCATTCCGATGATGCGGTGTTTTGGGAGTCCGGTTGCTTTGTGTGCCAAGTAGGTCATGGTGTCCATCGGGTTGCTCACTACAATCAGAATAACGTTGGGAGAATGTTTGATCAGGTTTTCAGACACTGATTTGACGATTCCCGCATTGATGCCAATCAATTCTTCTCGGGTCATTCCTGGTTTTCTAGGAATTCCACTCGTGATAACCGCCACATCGCTGTTGGCAGTTTTGGAATAGTCGTTTGTACTTCCTGTGATTTTCGTGTCAAAACCATTCAATGAGGCAGTTTGCATGAGGTCCATGGCTTTTCCCTCAGCGAAATTCTCTTTGATGTCTACGATGACAACTTCTGATGCAAAATTTTTGATAGCAATGTACTCGGCACAACTTGCGCCGACAGCTCCTGCTCCAACAACGGTAACTTTCATATTCAATTTATTTTAAGGTTTTAATTTGTTTTTTTGATTTCGAAAATATCGGCCGCAAAAATACGAATTTATCTTCTGAATTGTTTTTTTTGACTGTGCTTCTCTTGCTTTTGAAAAAACCACTCGTTGCCAAATGGTTTTCAAATCTGTCTTTAACGGCTTAGGCGTCTATGTTTGCATATTTTGCATTTCGTTCGATAAAGTCTCTACGAGGAGGCACTTCATCGCCCATCAACATGGAGAAAACCCTGTCAGCTTCTACATCGCTGTCGATGATTACTTGTCTCAAAGTTCTGAACTCAGGATTCATTGTGGTGTCCCACAATTGTTCTGCATTCATTTCTCCCAAACCTTTGTAGCGCTGTATGGTTGCGCTTCCACTCATTTTTTGAACAATCAAATCGCGTTGGTCGTCATCCCAAGCATATTCTCTTTTTTGTCCTTTTTTTACAAGGTACAGCGGCGGCGTGGCAATGTATACATAGCCCTGCTCTACCATCTCTCTCATATAGCGGAAGAAGAAGGTCAAAATCAAAGTGGCAATGTGACTTCCATCGACATCGGCATCACACATGATGACTACTTTGTGGTAGCGAAGCTTTGTCAAGTTCAAGGCTTTGCTGTCTTCTTCGGTTCCGATGGTGACACCTAAGGCAGTGAACATGTTTTTGATTTCTTCGTTTTCAAAGACTTTGTGCTGCATGGCTTTTTCAACGTTTAGGATTTTTCCACGCAGGGGTAAAATTGCTTGGAAATTTCGGTCACGTCCTTGTTTGGCGGTTCCACCTGCCGAATCTCCCTCAACCAAGAAGATTTCACATTGTTCGGGGTCCGTTTCAGAGCAATCTGACAGTTTTCCAGGCAAACCACCGATGGACATGACGGTTTTTCGTTGCACCATTTCACGGGCCTTGCGGGCAGCGTGCCTTGCTTGAGCAGCCAAGATGACTTTTTGAACAATGGTCTTTGCGTCGTTTGGGTTTTCTTCCAAATAGTCGGTCAACATCTCCGAAACGGCTTGGGAGACCGCAGCCGAAACTTCTCGGTTTCCAAGTTTTGTTTTCGTTTGTCCCTCAAATTGAGGTTCTTGTACTTTTACCGAAATGATGGCTGTCAATCCTTCGCGGAAATCATCTCCAGCGATTTCAAATTTCAAGTTTTTTAACAAACCCGAATTGTCGGCGTATTTTTTCAAGGTACCTGTGAGTCCTCTTCGGAAACCAGACAAGTGGGTTCCTCCTTCGTGGGTATTGATGTTGTTTACGTAGGAATGAAGGTTTTCAGAATAGGAGGTATTGTAAACCATGGCTACTTCCACAGGGATGCCATTTTTCTCCCCTTCTATAGAAATGATATTTGCGGTCAATTGTTCTCGAGTACTGTCTAGGTATTTTACAAATTCACTCAACCCTTCTGTGCTGTGGAACGTTTCTGTAAGGGGAACTCCTTCGTCGTCAAAGTTGCGTTTGTCCGTCAAAATCACCGTGATTCCTTTGTTTAGGTAAGCGAGTTCTCGCAAACGTGCCGCCAAGGTATCGTAATTGTATTCGGTGGTTTGTTGGAAGATGGATTTGTCCGGAGTAAAAGTGACTTCCGTTCCTCTTTTGTCGGTTTCTCCCACTTGTTTTACGGGGTACAAAGACTTTCCTCTTTCGTATTCTTGTTCCCATATTTTTCCTTCACGGAATACGGTTGCTTTCAAGTGGTCAGAAAGAGCATTCACACAAGAAACCCCGACGCCGTGCAATCCTCCAGAAACTTTGTAAGAATCTTTGTCAAATTTCCCACCGGCACCAATTTTGGTCATCACCACTTCCAAAGCCGAAACGCCTTCTTTTTTGTGCATGCCCACAGGGATTCCACGTCCGTCATCTTGAACGGTAATGGAATTGTCTTCATTGATATATACATGGATGTTGTCGCAATGTCCAGCCAAAGCTTCGTCAATAGAGTTGTCAATAACTTCGTAGACCAAATGGTGGAGTCCTCGTACGCCCACATCTCCGATGTACATGGAGGGACGCATTCTCACGTGCTCCATTCCTTCGAGGGCTTGGATGCTATCCGCTGAATACTGTTGCTTGTTTTCTTCGCTCATGATTTTGTACGGTTTTTTAAAATGGTTTGGGGGTGTTTTTCAAAACGACCCGTACAAATATAAACAAATAGACAGTTGTAACGGAGGGTGTGTTTACAACTTCTAAAAATGTTGATAAATGAAAAAGTGTCTTAAAAGGCTTAAAAACGGCTTAAAACAGACAGGAGCTGTTTTTTGTTTGTTTGATTTTTTAGAGAATACGCAAACGCCTTAGAGAGGCTGTTTTTAAAGAGTGAAATTGTATTAAAACGTCAATTTTGAAAGGATAAGGTCAAAAAATGAGACTTTAAAAAACTAGTTTTTATTTCGATTTCGATCGACCTGGCAAGATACCTTCATTTATGTCAAAACAAACATCAACACGCCCTTGTTGTTAAGGACTTCTATTGTGTTTTTAGAACTTTGCATTTATTGGCTTGGAAAAAGAACTGGTCGGGGAGGGCTTGTGAAATTGAAGGAAGGCTTTTGGGGTGCTTTGCGATTTTTACCTAGCCGTTGATTGGAATTCTGTAAAAGCCCGTTTCCTGTTGCGTCTTTTACAAACTTTTTTCCAGATAGCTGTCGGTAGTTTCAATCTAGCAAACGGATTGGAATGTGACTTTTTGTAAGAGGTGTCTGCGCTTCTTTCCTTCTAGGAAGTCTAGAAAAAACCGCATTCTAATTTTCAAGCCATTCCCTTCCAACTCCGCCAAAACTTTTGTAATTTTGGCAGCTTATAAGTGCGATTTTCAAAACTATCCAAGAGACATGAGTAAAATAATGACAGTCGACATCTTGTCGAGTATCAAAGGAGCCCAGCCGTCAGAAGCAGTGAACCAACTGTTTGAGCTGATTAAAAATGCGCATCCGACTGCCAATGATTCTTTGCAAAATGTTGAGATTCACGCGGTTTCTGTGTCCTCCTTAAGAGCGGATGTGGTGGAAGAAAGTACGGATTTGGAAAAGGAAATCATCCGAGAAAATTTTCCCAAAGAAAAAAACGGGTATTTGGTCGTTGCTAAAGTTATAGAAGACTAGTATGGAATCACAGATCAAAAAGATACACAAGCAACTGCTGTCCAAAGAGATAAGTTGTACGGCGTTGGTACAAGAAAAACTAACCGGTTTGGCCAAAAACACCCACAACACCGTCAATACTTTGTTGGATGCAACGGCATTGGATTTGGCAGCCAAAGTAGATGCCAAAATTGCACGTGGTGAAACCATCGGACTGTTGGAAGGGATTCCTTTTGGAATCAAAGATGTGTACATGCTTCAAGGAACGGTTACGACCGCTTCTTCCGATTTGCTAAAAAATTACAAATCTGCCTACACGGCAACTGCGATTCAAAAATTATTGGATTTGGGAGCCATTCCCTTGGTCAAAGAAAACTGTGACAGTTTTGGACACGGGTCTTCGAGCGAAAACACTATTTTCGGTGCTGTAAAAAATGCGGTAGAACCCGCTTTGGTTGCCGGAGGATCTAGTGGTGGCTCTGCAGTCAATGTCGCCAAAAACTACACGGTTTTTTCTATTGGAGGCGATACAGGAGGGTCCATTCGACAACCGGCAGGATACAATGGAATATATGGATTGAAACCCACCTACGGGCGGATATCCCGTTTTGGCCTGATGGCTTATGCCTCTTCTACCGATTGTGTTGGGCCTTTGGCAACATCCATCGAAGACATCCGAATTGTCTTAAACGCACTGAGCGGAAAAGACGCCAAAGACCAAACAACGATTGACTCCAAGGATGTTCCAGAACTCACTTCTACAAGTGGATCGGAACTGACTTCAGTGGGTTACTTTAAGAACTTTGTCGAGAGTGAAGCGATCGACCCTCAGATAAAAGAGGATTTTTTAAACAGTATTGAAAAAATAAAAGCAAAGGGCATCCCCGTCAAGGAATTGGATTTTTTCAAATCGGAGACCTTGGTAGCTACCTATTATACCTTGGCCATGGCCGAAACGGCTTCGAACCTATCTCGATTGGACGGAACCAATTACGGAAACCGCATCGAAGACAAAAACTTGATTGAGAGTTATGCCGTTACGCGGTCTGAAAATTTCTCAGAGGAGTCCAAACGAAGGATTGTAGGGGGAAACCAGGTATTGTCCCAAGGGTTTTCAGATGAAATTTACTTAAAAGGCTTGTCCTTGAGAGATCAAATAGCGTCCAATTTTCAGGCCGATTTCGATGAGGTGGCCTTGATTTTATCGCCTGTGACTCCCAGCACACCTCCTAAGATTGGAGACAGTTTAAAAGACCCCCATGCCATGTATTTGTCAGACGCTTACACCGTTGGGTTTAGTTTGGGGCAGTTGCCGACATTGACCATCCCACAGGGAACTTCCACGGGAATGCAAATTACGGCAGCTAAAAATGATGAAGAAACGATACTAGAGTTTGCACACTTCTTAAAAGAGATATTGTAATGGAGTTGGATCAATTGACAGCCGCTTTAGAGGCACACGAATTGGAATTGGTGATTGGATTGGAAACCCATGTTCGCTTAAACACCAAAACCAAGTTGTTTTGTGCTTGCCCTAACCAGGAAGAAGACAAGCCCAACGTAAATATCTGCTCGGTTTGTACCGGTCAAATGGGCGTGTTGCCAGCTATTAACAGAGAAGCGATAGCGAAGGCTATTTACTTTGGGAAAGCCGTCAATTCCTCTTTTTCAAACGAGGTAATTTCTTGGGACCGAAAGCACTACGAATATCCCGACAACCCCAAAAACATTCAAATCACGCAATTTCACAATCCGGTCATTCCAGACGGACAGGTGTCTTGTTTCCGAAACGACGGTTCTCTTTTTACCGTTGAGTTGACGCAGGTACACATCGAAGAAGATGCGGCCAAATTGGTACATGAGAAAAGCATTTCTCTAGTAGATTTTAACAAGGCAGGGGTTCCACTGATCGAAATCGTGACCGATCCTTGTATCCGAAACATTGAAGACGCTTCGACCTATGCCCAATACATACAACGCATTGTTCAGAATTTAAAAATTTCGGAGGCAAACCTCGAAAAAGGAGAATTCAAATCCGATGTTTCGGTCTCTTTGCGCCTCAAAGGGAGTAGTGATTTGAATCCGCGTACGGAAATCAAAAACTTAAATTCGTTTAAGTTTATGGGAGAAGCCTTGAAAGAGGAAGTTGAAAAACAATTGGAATATTACAAAACACACCAGGAATTCCGTCCAGAGCAAACAACGGTTTTGTGGGATGCAGATTTAAAGCAAACCAAAACCATGCGTACAAAGGAGTTCGAAGCGGATTACCGTTTTATATCGGAGCCCGATTTGCCTTTTGTAAACATCAAAGACCTTGTCGCCAGCACCAAAGTAGATGCGAGCGTATTGCCTTTTGCAGTTGAAACGCTGCTGATCGAAGGCGGTGTATTGCCTCAAGATGCCAAATTCTTTACGGCTGATGCTTTGCGTTCAGAGACCTTTGTTGCTCTTAACGAGCAACTCAAAGATCCTTCTTTTGTAGCAAAGACCTTGTCCAATAATGTCAAACCGGAAGCCTATCCGAACATTGAAAATATTGATGATTTTATTGCCATTTTTTCTTTGTTCAAATCGGAAAAAGTAACGGCAGTTTTGGTTCAAAATGCCATCCAATCTTTGTTGGAAGATCCTGGCTACAATTACCAAAAATATTTTGAGGAAAACACCATTTCCGAAGCACAGATACAAGCAGCCATTCAGGAAGTAATTGCAGCAAACGAAGCGGTCGCAAAAGAGATCCAAGCAGGGAACCAAGGGAAAGCAGGGATTCTTGTCGGAAAGGTCCTTTCCATTATCGGGAAAGGAGCTTCTGGGAAAGTCATTCGTCAAGGTGTTTTAGATGCCTTGCACGGTGCCGCTGTTCAAGAAGGACAAAGTGCCGCTCCCGCAGTATTAACAAATGCTGAGGAGGGGCATACTTCAAAAGTACAGGAGGAGGAATTGCCAGAAATCCCATTGGTGGTCAAAGAAACCTACAGAACCCATGTGATATCTGAGCTCTCAGAAGCTACGATTGGCCTCCAAGTGACTTTGGCAGGTTGGGTATCGAGTGTTCGAGATCACGGGGAATTGATGTTTATCGATTTGCGCGATTCCAGCAACGAAATATTGCAAGTTCGTTTGAGTCGCGAGACCTTTCCGAATTTGGATGAGTTGGTGAAATTAAAATCAGAATCTGTCATTTCGGTAAGAGGCGTTCTTATGCTTCGCAACGAGAATGACTTCAACGCCGGTTTGCGTTCCGGTAAAATAGAGTTGGAAACTTCGGAATTGGAAATTTTAAACTTGTCAAAAACCTTGCCTTTTGAAATCAAAAGAGCCATGCGAACAAGCGAGCATGTTCGTTTTCAATACAAATTTTTAGACCACCGAAATGACGAGGTACGCAAGGCAGTGGTCAACCGCCATCGTGTGATCAAACTCATGCGGGATATTTTAGATACACAAGAATTTATAGAGATAGAAACGCCTATCTTGACTGCCGGGACAGATGAAGGAGCCCGTGAGTTTATCGTGCCTTCGAGAAAACAGGCAGGTTCTTTTTACACCTTGCCCCAGGCACCACAGCAATTCAAGCAAATGCTGATGGTCGGTGGTTTTGAAAAGTACTTCCAAATTGCACGTTGTTTCCGTGACGAAGATTCTCGTGGAGACCGCCAACCAGAATTTACGCAGTTGGACATCGAAATGGCCTATGCAAGTATGCAGCAAATCATCGATTTGAACACGAAAATGTTCAACGAGATTGTTCAAAAAATATACGGCAAAAAATGGGTCTTACATCCTTTTGAAGTGATTACCTACAAAGAAGCTATGGAAAAATACGGTTGTGACCGCCCTGATTTGCGTTTTGGATTGCAAATGCAAGACATAACGGAGGTTGTAAAAGACACGAGTTTCCAAGTGTTTAGCAAGCCAATCGCAGCAGGAGGAATCGTCAAATGCATCAAAGTGTCTGCTAAAGAACAAGGAGGCAAGCGCATGTCCAAAGGACAGATTGAAAAACTAACCGCGATTGCTCAAGAACACGGTTTGGGAGGTTTGGCATATATCATTGTCAATGAAAACGATTTGCAGTCGCCCATCATCAAATTCTTGGGCGAAGACATCGCAGCAGGAATTATCTCCACAACTGACGCGAAAGTAGGAGACATTGTTTTCTTTTCGGCTGCAGATGCTGCGACTGCAAACAAAGCATTGGATGCAGTACGCCAAGAGTTGGGTGCCCTGTTGCGCTTGATCCATCCCAAAGAGTTGCGCCCTGCATGGGTGGTTGATTTCCCGATGTTCGAAAAAACAGCGGAAGGTCGTTGGACCTTTACCCACAATCCATTTTCAATGCCCGCTTTGTACGACTTGGAAAAGCACATGCAAGGAAACGAGGAAGAAATAGGGAGCATCATCGCACAGCAATACGATTTGATCTTAAACGGTTATGAAATTGGTGGCGGATCTGTACGTGCACACAAACCAGAAATCTTGGAAGCCACCTATAAGAATATGGGGTATGACAAAGAAGAAATGTTCAAAAGTGTGGGTACGATGTACAAGGCCTTCCATTACGGAGCACCCCCACATGGAGGCATCGCTTGGGGTGTCGACCGTTTGATGATGATTTTAGAAAAAAAGGCGTCCATCCGAGAGGTAATGGCCTTTCCAAAAACAGGCTCTAGTGAGGATCTGTTATTCGGAAGTCCATCACCACTGTCCGATAAAAAAGTAGAAGAAATGAATGTACGAGTTGTAAAATAGGCTCTTCGATTGGATTTTCTATATATGAATAAGCGACGTTTTTTTGAAGTTTTAAAAAAAGACAACCACGAATTCTAGGAATTTGTAAAAATAAAATCGCGCAAAAAATTTGTTCAATCAAAAATCTACCCTTATTTTTGTAACAGAATCTAGAAACAATGAATAGCAATACAAAAAATAGTTGGTGGTGGAACTCTCTTAATTCCTAAGTGAGAAGACTTCCTGTTTTTGTATGCAACATATAAATAAAAAAGGCTTATCTCACGATAAGCCTTTTTTTAATCCAAGTACCAACCCATTTTAGAAAAAATGAAAGCCATAAAATTCAAATCAATTACAAAGAAACGGATCTCCGACACCATGACTCCGGTTGGTCTGTATTTGAAATTTAGAGACAAATACGCCAACACCTTGTTGTTGGAAAGCTCTGATTACCACAGCAAAGAAGAGAGTTTTTCGTTTTTGTGTATCGAGCCCGTTGTAGACATCAAAGCAGAACAGCACCAATTGTCACTGTCTTACAAAGGAAGCGTTTTGGAAAGTCAGCCTTTGGAAAACAACAATTTTTATCAATTGTTTGACCGATACACAGGAGCCATAGATTTGGATTGTGACCCCTCGATCAAAGGATTCAATGGTTTGTATGGCTATACAACTTACGACGGTGTGCAGTATTTTGAAAACATCGAATTAAAAGCCAAAGCAGCTCCTTCTGCCATTCCGTTACTTCAGTACAGTTTTTTTAGATTTGTCATCGCGATCAACCACTTTAACGACGAGTTGATTTTGATTGAAAATTTGGAGGAAAACGAAACCGCTCGTTTGTCAGAAATTGAAACAGTTTTGAACTCCAAAGCTTACCACACACAGGATTTTTCTTTTGAAGGCGAAGAGACATCCAATTGTACCGACGAAGAATTCAAAGAATACGTGAGCAAAGGGAAAGCGCATTGCAAACGTGGTGACGTGTTTCAGATCGTCTTATCAAGACAGTTCCAACAGTCCTTTAAAGGGGACGAATTCAATGTGTACCGTGCCTTGCGATCCATCAATCCATCGCCGTATTTGTTTTATTTTGACTACGGAAGTTTTAAATTGATGGGCTCTTCACCAGAAGCACAAATCAAAGTGGGCAAAGGAAAGGCCATCATCAATCCCATAGCAGGCACCTTTCGCCGGACGGGAGACATGGCAGAAGACTTGAAATTGGGCAAAAAACTGTCTGAAGACAAAAAAGAAAATGCAGAACATGTCATGTTGGTCGATTTGGCTCGGAACGACTTGAGCAAACACGCAGACCATGTGACCGTTGAGGTCTTTAAAGAAGTGCAATACTTCAGTCATGTCATTCATTTGGTGTCTACAGTTCAAGGTGCGATCAAAGGCAACCCGATAGAAATCGTCGGGGACACCTTTCCTGCAGGGACTTTGAGCGGTGCGCCCAAATACAAAGCCATGCAGCTGATCGATACCTACGAGAACCAATCGCGTGGGTTTTATGGAGGAGCTGTCGGGGTACTAGGTTTGGACGGCTCCGTGAACTTGGCGATTGCCATTCGTTCTTTCGTGAGTAAAAACAATGTTTTGTATTCTCAGGCGGGTGCGGGAATCGTCATTGATTCGGAAGAAGAAAAAGAATTGCAAGAGGTAAACAACAAATTGGCAGCCTTGAAAAAAGCCTTGGTTTTGGCAGAAAAGATATAAGGAGATACAAGAACAGACCCACAATAAGAACTACAATGAAGATATTGATATTAGACAACTACGATTCTTTTACCTACAACCTCGTACACATGGTGGAGGAGATTACAGGGAATTTTCCCGATGTATATCGAAACGATCAAATTTCACTCGCGGAGGTAGGTGCCTATGACGTCATCATGCTATCTCCAGGACCTGGTATCCCGGACGAAGCGGGCATCTTAAAAGAAGTCATTCACACCTATGCACCCACCATTCCTATTTTTGCGGTTTGTTTGGGTTTGCAAGCCATAACAGAGGTGTTTGGAGGAACCATTGTGAATATGGATCAGGTATACCACGGTGTGGCTACGACGATGGAGGTAGTGGACAAAGAAGCGTTGCTTTTTCGAGACATGCCCCTAAAATTTGAAGCGGCACGTTACCATTCATGGATTGCTGCAGAAGAAGATTTTCCAGAAATGTTGAAAATCACAGCCCGCGACGAAGAAGGAGGCATCATGGCTTTGGAACACAAAAATTACAACGTCAGTGCCGTGCAGTTTCATCCAGAATCTATTTTGACACCTTTGGGAGAACGAATGGTCCGCAATTTTATGGACAATTTACAGGTCTGATACCAATCCAAACCCCGTTGTTTTATAATTTTATAAAAAAATCCGAATGAAAAAAATACTAAACAGCCTTTTTGCCCACGAAACTTTGAGCCGAGAAGCGGCAAAGCAGGTTTTGCTTGACATTGCAGCGGAGCGCTACAACGATGCGCATTTGGCTTCTTTTCTAACGGTATTTAGAATGCGTCCCGTCACCGTCGCTGAGTTGTCAGGATTTCGAGATGCCTTGTTGGAATTGGCAGTAAAAATAGATTTGTCCGATTTCAACACCATCGATTTGTGTGGAACTGGAGGTGACGAAAAGAACACATTTAACATTTCTACCCTGACCTCCTTTGTCGTGGCAGGAACCGGAAACAAAGTTGCCAAACACGGAAATTACAGTGTGTCTTCGGCTTCTGGATCTTCGAACATGCTAGAGTATTTGGGGTATCAATTTACCAATGAAGAAGCGGTGTTGAAAGCTCAATTGGACAAGGCCAATATCTGTTTTTTACACGCACCCCTTTTTCATCCTGCCATGAAAGCGGTGGGGCCGGTTCGAAAGTCACTGGGAATGAAAACATTTTTCAACATGTTGGGTCCTTTGGTAAATCCCAGCCAGCCTCAAAATCAATTGGTCGGCGTATACAATTTGGAAGTTGCCAGAACCTACAATTACCTGTTGCAAAAAACATCCTTGAATTATGGAGTTTTGTACGCTCTGGACGGGTACGATGAGATCTCTTTGACAGGCCCTTTTAAATTGTTTACCAAACAAGCAGAACAAATTGTGCATCCTTCCGATCTTGGATTGCAAACCTTGGACCCTTCAGCCATTTTTGGTGGAAATTCGGTTCCCGAAGCAGCACTGATTTTCAAGCGTATCCTCGAAGGCAAAGGGACAGAAGCTCAAAACAATGTGGTGTTGACGAATGCGGCTTTTGCCTTGAAAATATTGGACGCTACCAAAAGTTTTGAAACTGCATATCAAGAAGCAAAAGATGCTTTGTTGGGCTTGAAAGCTCAAAAAAGTTTGGAGCTCCTGTTGGGCAACTAAACCTTGAGATAAAAAGAGAAAAATAATTTTTATACAGAGAACTAGAGTTATAAAAAATGAATATACTAGAACAAATAGTCGCTTTTAAAAAACAAGAGATTGCCAAAATCAAGGCGGAAGTATCTTTGGAGAAGTTGGTCAAAAGCCCTGCTTTTAAAAGAACACCACTTTCACTTAAAGAAGCCTTGGTTGAAAAGGGTTCTACAGGCATCATTGCAGAATTCAAAAGACAATCGCCTTCCAAAGGCATCATCAATGCGACTTCGACGATTCAAGAGGTCACCGAGGGCTATTTAAATGCCAATGTTGCTGCGCAGTCTATCCTCACAGATACCCGTTATTTTGGTGGTACCATGGTGGATTTGATGACGGCCAGAACATTGAATTCGGTGCGTCCTATCTTGCGCAAAGATTTTGTGGTGGATGCGTTTCAGATTGTGGAAGCCAAAGCCATTGGATCCGACGCAGTTTTGCTGATTGCAGCATGCTTGACAAAGGAAGAATTAAAAAACTATGGAAAACTCGCCACGGAATTGGGTTTGAGTGTTTTGTACGAAGTTCACAGTCAGGAGGAATTGGATAAGATTTCAGACTTAGACGGAAAGATCATCGGCATCAACAACCGAAATTTGAAAACCTTTGAAGTCGACTTGGAACATTCCATTGCCTTGGCAGCTCAAATACCAGATAGTTGTGTCAAAGTTTCGGAAAGTGGTATCAGCAATCCAAGAATCATCTCGGGCTTAAAAGAATATGGCTTCCAGGGGTTTTTAATTGGAGAAAATTTTATGAAAACAGACAATCCTGGACGTGCTTGTCGCCAATTTATCGATCAAATACGTTAGAGGCTCAAAGAGGAACCGCTCAAAATAAATAGAAATGAAACAAAAACTCAAATTAAAAGTTTGTGGCATGAGATCTTCAAAAAATATTTTGGAAGTTGCAGCATTGCAGCCAGCGTATTTGGGTTTTATTTTCTATGAAAAATCCTCGAGAAATTTTTCAGGTGTGCTTCCGTCGCTGGATGCAAGTATCAAAAAAACAGCCGTTTTTGTAGATGCCTCTTTTGAGTTTGTTCGAGACAAAGTTAGGGAATTTGACTTTCAAGCGGTGCAGTTACACGGAAAAGAAAGTCCGCTGTTTTGCGAGCGTGTCAAATCCTTGGGTGTTGAGGTTTTCAAAGTTTTTTCGGTAAAATCCGATTTTGATTTTTCTCTTTTGCAGCCATACGAAAAGGCCGTAGATTATTTTCTGTTCGACACCAAAGGAAATCATCCCGGAGGCAATGGAACCACATTCGATTGGACCGTATTGAAAGGCTATCCGTCCAAAACCCCTTTTATTTTGAGTGGAGGTATTGGATTGGAGGAACACGCAGCTTTGAAAGAGCTTCTAAAGACAGATTTGCCCATTTACGCCGTGGATGTCAATAGCAAATTTGAAATAGCACCGGCATTGAAGGATGTCAAAAAATTAAGTGAATTCGTAAAAATAATAAAATGAGTTGTGGCCTAAGTTCACAATCAAAAACACCCACTATGGAAACAAAATTTCAACCTACAAAAGAAGGGTATTACGGACAATTCGGAGGGGCTTTTATTCCAGAATTGTTGCATCCCAATGTCAAAGAGCTGGAGGATAATTACCTGCAGATTATCTATTCCGACGCTTTTCAAAAAGAATACAAGTACCTGTTGGACGAATATGTCGGACGGCCTACACCACTTTATTTGGCCAAACATTTGTCTGAGAAATTCCAAGCTTCTATCTACTTGAAGCGAGAAGATTTGTGCCACACAGGTGCGCACAAAATAAACAATACCATTGGGCAGATTTTGCTTGCCAAGCATTTGGGTAAGAAACGCATCATAGCAGAGACAGGGGCTGGACAACACGGTGTTGCTACTGCGACGGTTTGTGCTTTGATGAATTTGGAGTGCATTGTTTTTATGGGAGAAGTAGATATCAAGCGCCAGGCTCCCAATGTGGCTCGTATGAAAATGTTGGGCGCGACGGTCATGCCTGCTAAAAGTGGAAGTAGAACCCTCAAAGATGCAACCAACGAAGCGATTCGCGATTGGATAGGAAACCCAGAAGAGACTTATTATTTGATCGGATCTGTGGTCGGTCCCCATCCGTATCCAGATATGGTTGCCCGCCTTCAAGCCATTATCAGTGAAGAAATAAAGGCGCAACTTTTGGAGCACACAGGAAGTGAGTATCCAGATGCAGTGGTTGCTTGTGTAGGAGGAGGCAGCAATGCCGCTGGGGCGTTTTATCATTATTTAGATGACAAAGAGGTGGACTTGGTCGCTGTAGAAGCAGCGGGATTGGGAGTTCATAGCGGTGAAAGTGCGGCGACTTCTCAGTTAGGAGAGGTCGGGGTCATTCACGGAAGCAAGACCATTCTGATGCAAGACGCATACGGACAAATTGTAGAGCCCTATTCCATTTCAGCAGGATTGGATTATCCTGGGATTGGTCCCTTACACGCGTATTTGCACGAGTCCAAAAGAGCTATTTTTCTAAATGCGACCGATCAGGAAGCTTTGGATGCAGGGTTTGATTTGTCAAAAACAGAAGGGATCATTCCTGCTTTGGAGACAGCGCATGCGCTGGCAGCATTGGATAAAATGAACATCCAACCCGGTCAGGTGATTGTAGTGAACCTCTCAGGGAGAGGAGACAAAGATTTGGACACGTACATAGAACATTTGAAAGATTGAATTTTGGACGAACCAAAACGGTTGTATATATGCAAAGGTTTGTCGATTTTAGAATAGCTTTTCTTATCTTGTGCCACATTGGGATTTTTGCTTTTTCCAATGAAAACCTTCTGTTCAAGACAGTTATAGAAATTTGAATTTATTACAAGCATAGAAAATGTACATAAAGTTACCCCAAAAAAGCACAAAATCTATTCAGCTAAGATGCTGTTTTGTACTGCTGTTTTTTTTAGCAGCAAACTTGATGACTCAGGCGCAAGACATTTCGTTTGCGAAGCGAACAGGTGCTGACAATCCGTTGTCTGGAATTGTACTCAATGCGGGATTGACTTCCAAATCAGTTGACATTGATGCCGACGGAGATATGGATCTCTTTGTAGGAAACCAAGAGGGAACGGTTCGGTATTACAAGAATATTGGAACATCAGAGGATCCTAATGTGTTTGAGGAGCAGCTCGGAGCTGAGAATCCTTTTGACGGCGTAGACATCGGTTCCAATTCGACTCCTACTTTTGTTGACTTCAATCAAGACAATCTGATGGATGTGTTTGTCGGTGGAACTAACGGAATTGCTTATTTTAAAAATACAGGAACCACGATGACACCTGTTTTTGAACAACGGTATGGGGTAGAAAACCCTTTAGGAACGATCACGTATTCAGGGAATCGCGTATTTTCAACTACTTTTACAGACATCGATTTGGACGGAGATCAAGACGTGTTTGTCGGTTGGATAGATTACGATGCCGTCGACAGCTGTGGAATTCTCTATTACAAAAACACGGGATCCGGATTGCAGACAACTTTTGTCAATCAATCGGGAGCCGACAATCCTTTTGAAACTTTTCAAGAGCTGTATCCGAGTCCTGTTTTTGTCGATGTAGATTCAGATCAAGATTTAGATGTGTTTATTGCGAAGGGAGACGGCAGTTTTTCTTATTTTGAGAATACTACGGATCCAAATGAATTGCGTGTAGAAAAGAACACATTGCAGAGTTTTGTTGTGTATCCGAATCCAGCAGTCAGCGAGTTTCTAGTTTTACTCAAAGACAAGCCCCTCACTTTGCGGATGTTTGCTTTGACTGGCCACGAAGTTTTGAATCGATTTTTGACAACAGAAAATTCGTCAGTTGACGTCCGTTCTTTTCCAGCGGGGATTTATATTTTGATATTTGACGACGGGGTGAATAGAAGCACTCAAAAAATCGTCATCACCAAATAACAAAAATCGAAGACGCCTCGGACATTAAAAAAATATATAGAATAGAAAGCGATGAGTTCATTAGTAAATTTATTAGAAAAGAAGCAGCAAAATTTGTGTTCTGTTTTTTTTACAGCAGGTTTTCCAAACCTTCAAGACACTCCAAAAATCATCAGCGAATTGGATGCTCATGGGATTGATTTTATCGAGGTAGGCTTGCCTTTTTCAGATCCATTAGCGGACGGTACCACGATACAAAAGAGCAGTTCTGTTGCCTTGAAGAACGGTGCCAATTTGGATGTTATTTTTGAGCAGTTGGAATCACTCAAAGGTAAGGTTACCGCTCCTTTGGTGTTGATGGGCTACCTGAATCAAGTCTTGAAATACGGGGAGCAACGTTTTTGTCAACGTTGTAAAGACTGTGGCATTGAGACGGTTATTTTACCAGATTTGCCGATGATTGAGTACGAAAGTCATTACAAAGCCTTGTTTGCTTCCTATGGTATTTCGAATGTTTTTTTGATCACTCCTCAAACTTCTGACGAACGGATTTTAAAAATAGACGCCATGACAGACGCCTTTATTTATGTGGTGGCCTCCTCTTCCATTACGGGAGCGAAAGGAGGGATTTCTCCAGCTCAAATTGCTTACTTCAACCGCATCAAAAGCATGAATTTGTCAAGTACTTTGATTGTTGGTTTTGGTATTTCCAACCAGGTGACTTTTGAGACCGTTTGTGATTATGTGAATGGTGCCATCATAGGGTCGGCATTCATCAACTTTTTGGAGGAAAAAGGGACGGATCAAATCCAAGAATTTGTACACGGTATAATTGGTACATAAGGACGCACAAGTTTTTTATTTTTTTAAGACATTTATTTTGAGCTTAGCTGATAAATCCACTCGTTTTTATCCTTTTGATCTTTTGAATTTTTTTCAAGGTATTGGTTCATGAGTACTTGTGCTTTGAAAAAGCAGAGGGCAGATTCTGCACCTTGATTGATGTTGATTTTTTTGTCTTCCAAACCATCGTAAGCACCGCCATTGATGGGATTGTACATGATTTGTTTGAGGTGGTTGTTGCCTAAAAACCAACTGAAGGCCAATTCAAGTTGGTTTTTGTATTTTTTCTTTTTTGTGATTTTGTAAAAAAGATCCAAGCTGATCATGGTGGTTGCGACTTCGATAGGTTGCTCTCCGTAAAACTCTTTTTCATTTTTCTTTTTAAACCATTTTTTATTGGAAATGATTTTCAATTGTCCTTTCATAAAATAATTGGCCAACAGGAAGTCCAATGTTATTTCTGAGATCTCTTTGAATTTAGTGTTGCCGGTAATTAAATAGCTATACATCATGGCTTCGGGCAATACATTGTTGGCATAAGCCATGTATTCTTCGTACCAGTTCCAGTTTTCATTGGAATTGATTTTGTAGTGGTGCAATAATACAGCAGCGAGTTCGGTAGCCAATTCCTTGGACTTTTGATCTTGGAAAACGGAGTGGTAATGGTACATCCCCTTGATGGCATAGGCGACGGCTCTTGGTGAATGAATTTTTGCAATGTTTGGGAGGGCTTTGTTCCAACATTTTAGGGCTCTCAATACGAGGTTGATTGGGAGTGCTTTTTTATGTGCAATAACATATCCCAGACTCCACAGTACCCGTCCATTTGCATCTTCTAAATTGACTTCTTGATTTTGATTGGTCAATTGGCCATCAAAATTTTTGTAGTTGTCAAACCAGCCGTCATCTCGTTGCATGCCTTCTATAAAACTCAAGTAAATATCGGCCAAATTCAAGACGTTTTCATCAGTGTATTTTTCGTGGTAAAGCACCATGTTGATCAGTGCCCTTGCATTGTCGTCAATTGTATAACCTGAGTTGGGGTCGGGTTTGCAAAACTTTGAAAATTGTAAAATTCCAACATCTGTGGTGAGGGCTTTGATATGGTCCAACTTGATAGGAGGCAAATTGAATCTCAAGTCTTCTGTGCGATTTGTCAATTCCCCAAAGACCAGTCCATACTGAATGGCGGTGTTTTCCCAAGCGTTTGCTTGTGATTTGGAAAAGGCGTTTTTTGACAGTTCCAATTTTTTTTGTTTGTCGTCTAGAAGCTCTGTGATGGCTTTTTGGAAGGCAGACGTATTGTCAAATTCTTCCAACAAGATCCCCGTGTCTTTGTGGACAATCTCTTCGGCATGAGGAATAGGATTTGCAATGACAGCACAGCCGCACGCCATCGCATAACACAGGGTTCCACTAACAGCTTGGAGGGGGTCTTTTGAGGTGAACAGATAGATGTCGGAAAGCGTCAGGTAATCAAGAAGTTGTTTTAGTTTTAGGTAGCGATCGATAAAAACAACATGCGATTCCAAATCGAGTTCCTGTACCAGTTCTTTGAGTGTGTTTCGGTATTTTTCTCCTTCTTGCTTTACAACTTCTGGGTGTGTTTTTCCGATGACTAGGTAGCGTACTTCTGGGTATTTGGAGACGATTTCCGGAAGTGCGTAGAGTACTGTTTCAATGCTTTTGTTAGCACTGATAAGACCAAATGTAGATAAGATAGTTTTTCCTGCATGATTGTGTTTGAGTTTGCGCTTTTCTTTTTCGTCCCAAAGTACGGTATGGGTTCCATGAGGGATGACTTTGATTTTTGTTTTTGAGCAATCGTAGTGTTGCATTAAAATATCTTTGGAATTGTCAGTGAGCACAACTATTTTGTCGGACAAATTGTCGATGGTTTGAACAATAATTTTTCTCTTATCATCGGGATTTGGAATGACACTGTGAAAGACAGTGATTACAGGTTTGTCTAATGCCAGCAAAAACCCGAGGAGGTATTCTCCATAGACTCCGCCAAACAAGCCAAATTCATGTTGGATACAAACAAGTCCAACATCGTCTCTTTCATTTATTTTATGAGCTGCTTTTCTGTAATTCTCAACATGTGATGTCCTCAAAATACTTGTCACTTCTGTACTGTATTTCAATTTTGTGTTTTCGTTTTGCAAGGCACAGATTTCAACGGGCAGTGTTGTGCCAAAAATGGCTGCAATTGCTTTTACTATGTCCATTGAAAATGTAGCCAATCCGCATTCACGTGGTGGGTAAGAACTGACGATGACCATTTTCATTCCTCTTTTTAAAAATTTCATGTTTTCTGTTTTTAAGATTGTTTTTTTAAGTAGTGTAGCAATTCTTTGAGTGGTGTACTTACGACCCCGGTGTATTTGTCTGAGGCGCCGTAATAAAGGTATAGTTCCCCTTCAAAAACAGCATGTCCTGTGGGGAAAACAACGTTGTTGACCACTCCCTCTTTTTCCCATTTTTCAGAAGGAGAAAATAGGGGTGTGGACAGTCTCGAAAGTTCTATCTGGGGATTGTCTCTATTTAACAAGGCTGCTTTGGCGTGGTAGGTACGTCCTCTTGTAGTTTCTTGCACGCCATGATAAATCAACAGCCACCCCTCTTCTGTTTCTATCGGAGGTCCTCCAGCGCCAATGTAGTTCATCTCAAAAGCGTCTTTAGGATCTAAGACAATATGGTCCGAAAGGTTTTTGATGTAATCTTCCCAAAAAGAACGCGTCAATTCTTTCCAGTCTTCGAAATATACAATTTGAATTCCTGGCCATATGCGGTGTAAGAGGGCAAATTTTCCATTTATTTTTCTTGGGAAAAGAACTAAGTCTTTGTCTCTTAGGAAACGAAACTTTTCTCCCGCCAATCCAATTTGTTCAAAGAGTTGGTGAAAATGGTGGTATTTGGGGTTCATACTGTGGTTGCAGCATTTGACAAGTTTTGCATACTGTCTGTAATTGATTCGAGGAGTAACAATGCCGAGTTTTTCAAAGGAAATCAAATCTTTTGAAGTGGCAACTGCTCCCATGGCATTGATTCCGTCATAGGCGGTATATGTGATGTAGTAGGTGCTGTCTATTTTTACGATTCGAGGGTCTTCTATTCCTTGTTTTTCATAGTCAAATTCAGGAATTAGTAGAGGTCGTTGGTTTCTTTCTATCAATTGAAGTGGTCCTTCCGTTTTGGCGTAGCCGATGGTAGAGAAATTTCCATTTTGAACGGCTCTATACAAAATATGGACTTTGTTGTCGATTTGAAAAATGCCTGGATTGAAGACACCGTTGTTTTCAAATTCATGGTCAGTAGGACTTAGCAAAATCCCGTGTTTTTTCACTGCAATCATGTGTCGAGAATTTTAAGGGTTGTCATTCTAGAAATTGCCAGAAAACATTATGCACAAATAAGCAATGAGGGGGGCAAAGCTCCTTGGCAAGAACCGGTTTCATTTTTTAGAAAGACGAAATTGTACAAGGGGTACGTTTTGTTCCTTTAAAAAGAAGTGTTACTAAGATAGCCGAAAAGTAACTTTTATAAGATGACAATTGTCATATCTGAAAAGTCTGGTTTTCCTGAGGTGCTACAAGTCAAATTTATAAATTACACCGGCAAGAAGTTGAAAGCCTTGTACGTTGAAATTTGCAAAACGTTCGTAGTTGTTGTTTAGCAGGTTGTTGATCTCTACAAAAGCAGTCCATTTTGTGTCAAAATCATAATTGACATTTGCATTCAAATCTGCATAGGCCTTGAGTGTGATGTTGGCATCTGACAACAGGTCGTAGTCGTATCGTTTTCCCACGATTTTCAAATGAGAACTTCCGCTCCATTTGTCCTGCTTGTAGGTCGCGTGAAGTTTGGATTCAAAGGCCGGGAGGTTCCAAGCTTTTTCTTCTTTGTCCAACGTGTAGGAGCGAAAGCTAAAGGAGGCTCCTGAAACCCATTTTTCTGACAAGGTAGCAGCGATGCTTCCTTCCAGCCCAAAAGTGCGCATTTGGTCATAAATCACATAAAAGGAGTTTCCTGCTTCGTAGCCATTTTCCAAGGTGCCCGTTCCGTCTGTCAAACTTTTGTTTTGACGAAATAAGGCTTTGTCATTTTCTTGGCGAAGTACCGCTTTTAAATCATAGTGTATGTCAGCAGAAATATTCCCTTTGATTCCCGTAAAAAACGAGGAGGAATTGTCGCTAGGTTGTATGGTCAAGGTCGGAGATACAAAGGGGTTTTTTGCTGCCAGTTCTCGATAAGAATTCTGTTGGAGCCCCCCAGTAATCCCTGCATATGCGTTGAGGACTTCTTCCAAAACAGCGAAGTCTATCTGAAGGTCGGGGTAGAAGTGAATTTTGTTTTGTTGGTGTTCCAAATCGGAAATATAGTTGATTTTAGCACCGATAGATAGGTAGAAGTTGTCCTTTTGAATGGGTACAGAGGCCTGTGCGTTGATGCCGAAAAATCCGAAGTTGATCGCACTTTCTGTTTCGTATTCTTTTTTGAATTCGCCATTTAAAAAGTTCAATTGAAATTGACTTTGCAAGGTGTTTTTTAACAAAGGGAAGTCAAAATATGCAGCCGCGTTGAATGCGGTTTCTTTGCTGTCAAATTTGTCTGAAAAAGTTTGAAGGTCCGCACTTATTTTTTTGAGTTGTTTTTTTTGAAAGTGCAGTTGCCCGCCGATTAAAAATTGGTTGTAGACTTGTTTTTCTTCGAGGTCCGTGCGTACCGATGGGTTTAGGTTGACAGCGCTTCCGTACCAGTTTTGGAGGTTTTTTTGGTAGTTTGCTGTCGCTTCCCAATCGAAATTTTGTTCTGTATTTTTATAGGCAAACCCAATGGCTGTTTTGAGGCTGTTGTTGTCAAGTGCAATGCCTTGAATGCCTCCTTCAGAAGACCTGTTGAAGAGCTGGTATTGATAGTGGTGTTCTCTTTTTTTGTGTGTTGCAAAACCCTCCACAATAGGCGTTCCATAGCTTCCGTATCCCGCTTTTATATAATTGGGAAACCAGTTCGTTTTTGGAGGTAGTTTTACAGATTTATAACCTCCGACATTGGGTTCAAAAGCAGAATTTATGGGGATGGGGGCGATCTGATAGCTCACGTTCTTTTTGAAAAAAGTAGCCGAGGGGATAGCCGGTTTGTCTTTGATTTTGAAAGCTTCTGAAATGTGAGGGTTAAAAGAGGTAACCACATGGATGATTTCGGTTTGGATGCTGTCTTTTTCGGTTTGAGCAAATCCAATTGCGGTGTGGAGGACTGTCAAAAAAAGAAGGTGTATTTTTTTCATGGTTGCTAAAGTATGAACTAGTTCGTAACGAGTTGCCGTGATTTGGAATGAGAATTAATTTATAGTTGCCTCACTTTGCGCTGTTTCTTTTTCACGGACGGCTCTCAACAATTTTTGAGCTTCTTTGACCATTTCTGGATAGGCCTTGTAATTGGCAATAAGGCTTTCTAAAATGTAGGTAGCCTGAAAGAAATCTCCCAACTTTTCGTTGTTGCTCGCCATCAGAAGCAAACCTTTGATGCCCCATTTTTTATAGGAAGCGAAGTCTGCAGCCAATTGCTGTACCGTCTTGTTGGACGCTTCATAGTCTTTTGCTTGGTATTGGAAATACGCCTTGTGGTAGAGGGCTTCTGCTTTTAAGACACCCGTTGCCAATTCGGTTACTTTTTCGTATGCATTTTCGGCTTTCTGAAAGTTCTTTGTCTTGAATGCGGAACGGGCGCTGTATACATAGGCATCTGATTTTAATTGAGTACTTGCTTTTGGGTTTTTTAGTACGGTTTCCGCATAGCGAACCGTTTCGGAAAAGTTTTTGTTTTCGAACATGCCTTTCATGATGTTGCTTTGAGCAAACAGAACGTTTTCGGGAGCGTTGGCTTCTTGTTCCAGCCTTTTTAAAAGAGGAATTGCCTGGCTCCAAGAGTTTTCTTCCAAATAGATTTGCGCCAATCGAGACAGGGATTTCTCTGAATGTTCGTTTGTGTTTTGGGCGACTACAAATCCGTAATCCACACCTGCTTTTGCATTTTCTTTTGTGTTGAAATAGGCTTGTGCTCTGTAAAAGTGAGCTTTTAAACTGTGCAGTCCGTCTGGGAATTGTGACAGGTATTTGTTTAGACTGACGATTGCTTGAGGAGTTTTGCGTGCTAAGTATTTGATTTCAGCAGCCTCAAACATGGTGTTGTCCAAGTCAGTGTTTGTAAAGTCGGTGTGATCAATGCTTTGAAGCCATAGGGCATATTCAGCTACTTTGTCGAGTTCGACATATACTTGTCGGGCATTTTGAATTGCTTGCTGTGCTTCTTTGGATCTTGGGTAGGATTTGACAAGTTCTTTGTAGGTTTTTATGGATTTTTCGGGCTTGTTTGTGTTGAAATATATCAATCCCTTTTTCAAAAGTGCACTTGGGAGGTGTTTGCTTTTTTTGTGCTTGTCGCTCAATTGGTCCAATGTTCGAAGTGCTTTGTCGTATTTTTTACGGTTGCTGTAGGCGGTTCCCAATGCGTGCAAGGCATCGTCTCGGTAAGAGGATGATGGGTATTGTTTGGCAAAATCTAAGAGGAGGGCTATTTTTTGATCGGCTTGGTTTACAAATCCGTAGCACATGGATTTTTGATAGCTGGCATAGTCGGCATCCATTCCTTTTTTGTCGATGACTTTGTTGTAAGCTTCCATTGCATTCCAATAATTTTTGGAGACAAAATGGCAATCTCCCAAACGGAGGTAGCTGTCATTTTTTTTCACCTTGTCTTTGGAAGTTCCTTGGAGGTGATTTTCAAAAGAAAGACGAGCTTTGTCGTATTCTTTGATTTTAAAATAGGTGTAGGCAATTGAATAGGCAAGTGCATTGTGTTCGGGGAGAAATTTGGAGCTGGGGTGTTTTTCAAAGCGTTTGAATTCTTTCAAGGCTTTTTGGTATTGTTGCAGTCGGTAATGCGCTGTTGCTTTCCAATAGAGGGCTTTTGCTTGGACGTTTTCTGCTACGAGTTGAAGACTCGCTGTGTCGAAGTAGGCAATGGCTGCTAGGTAGTCTTTGTTGTCAAAATATTGCAATGCTTTGAGGAGGTTTATTTTATAAAAAACCGCGTCTTTGGGCAAACGTTGTTTTTTGCAATACAAGAGTGCTCCTGAATAGTCTTTGGCTCTGAGGTAGGAATTGACAACGAGTTTTTTGACAAAAAGTGCATTGGGGCCTTTTGGGTATTGTTTGATGAAATTTTGCAATACTTCTGGTGTACTTTGGTAGGGGTTTCCAATATCGAAACTGAGTTTGGTATAGTTGAAGCTGGCTTTTTCTTTTATTTTTGGGTCAAAGTTCGCTTCAGATGCATTTTTAAAAGCATGGAGGGCTTCGCTCTTTTTGTCAAGCGCTAAATAACAGGCAGCGAGGTGGTAATAGGCGTTTTGGGCTACAGCATCTTTTCCCTTGCTGATTTTGTTAAACACCTGTGCCGCCTTTTTAAAATCGTTTTGTTTGTAATAGGCATAGCCTAAGAAGTATCGATCGTTTGTGCTAAGTCGGTTTTTTCGGCCTTTGTATTTTTTAAGATGGACGATTGCCTCCGAATAGTTTTCGAGGTAGAAATAACTTTCACCGACAATTTTAGAAATCTCTGAGATTTCTTTTTCTGAGGTGATTGCTATAAGATGCAATCCTTTTTCGACCACTGCTTGGTAGTTTTTTTTTCGAAATAGGAGGTTCATCTGGTAGTACAAGATTTCTTTTTGGTAGCGTTTGTTGCCCGCTAATTTTTGGAAATATTTTTGTGCGGTGTCGTCATCTTTTTGAATGTAGGAGAGGTATCCGTAATAGTAGTTGGCTTCCGTTGCGAGTGTTTTGGATTGAGTCAAGGGCAAGAAATGCCTTTTGGCTTCGGTGTATTTTTTGTTTGAAAGCAAGGCGTAGCCCATTTTAAAATGATAGGCTTCTTTTTGTTTTTTTGTCAAGTACTGGGGATTTACTTTTTGCAACCATTTTAGGGAGGTTGCGGCTTTACTCTCGTTGTGGTAGTGATTTCCAACAGCTAAAAAAAGCTTGTTTTTCAAAGGACTTGTCGGGTGTTTTTTTTCAAAATTAGCAAGAAGTGCAGGAGCTTCTTTTGTATTGAGTTTTACTGCACTCAAAGCGAGGTAGTAGGCACAGGTTTCTTTCGTGGTTGAGTTTGGTTCTAATTTTTCAATGCTGTTTTTAAAAAAAGCGTGGGCTGCTGCATATTTTTTTTCTGCGAACAAAGTTCGGCCTATTTGATAACTGGAAACTGTGGGATTGAGTGCTTGAGCGTTTCCAAACGCGAAAGAAAAGAGAGCGAATAGTGTGACAACAAATTTAAATCGAGGCATTGATGGCTTTTTAGAGACACTCAAAAATAAATAATAATCCCATTCCTAGAACGCTTTGTTAGGGTTTTTATTTGAAATAAATACTGAAAATGGAATTCTGTATTTTAATTGTCAGTTTCTTTTGAATTTGATAAGTTTGTAAAACAAAGCAAAGCCCTATGGAAAATTCGATTCTCAAGTTAGAAAACACCGCCATTTTTCAGGAAGAAAACTTGGTCTTGTCAGGAGTCAACCTCGATGTGCAAGCCGGAGATTTTTTATACCTAATAGGAAAGACGGGGAGCGGGAAGAGCAGTTTGATGAAAACGTTGTACGGGGATCTGACACTCAAACAAGGAACGGGTGAAATTGTGGGCTTTGATTTGAGAAAATTGCGCGAAAAGCAGGTTCCTTTTTTAAGGCGTAAAATAGGAATTGTCTTCCAAGATTTTAAATTGCTCAACGACCGGACGGTCTTTGAAAATTTGAGGTTTGTTTTGAAAGCTACCGGATGGAAAGATTCCCATAAAATAAAAACGAAAATAGAAGAGGTGCTTGAAAAAGTGGGGATGCATACCAAAGGGTTTAAAATGCCTTTTCATCTTTCAGGAGGGGAGCAGCAGCGTGTGGCCATCGCCCGTGCTTTGCTAAACGATCCAGAACTGATTTTGGCAGACGAGCCCACAGGAAATTTGGACCCCAAAACTTCGATGGAAGTCATGGAACTTTTGCAATCGATTCACCAAAGTGGCAAATCCATTTTGATGGCCACCCATGACTATGCTTTGATTTTAAAATTTCCTCAAAGAACTCTCAAGTGTGAGGGAGGGGAATTGTTTGAAGTTGTTCAGCAAACATCTTAAAAATGGAACGCTGTTAAAAGGACAAGAGCGCAGTTATTTTTTTTGCACTTTCAACGGGGTTGAATTTTTCCAATACCCGAGTTCGCACCGCTAAATCCTCTTCTTCAAAGTCTTTCAAAAGCAGTGTTTCGATGTGTTTTCTATACTCCTGTTCAGTGTCTGCCAAATAGCAAGCTTCTTCCAAGCCGGTGTCTTCGAGTATTTTTGTGTTTCCAATGACGAATTTCCCTTTGTACAAGGCATTCAGCAGTTTCAATTTGATTCCAGTTTTTTGATACGTCACCATACTGTGTATGTGTGCCGTTCGCAGCAAATGATCCAATTGCCCTTCCCGCTGTAAATTGTCAAAAGTAATGTGGTCGTATTTTTCAACTTCTTTTGCAATTTCTTCTGTTTCAAAACTACTTGCAAGAACTAATTTGTGTTTGAGTTTGGAAAAAACAGCTATTGTGAAAAGGGCAGCCTTGCAGTTGTCTGAAATCCTCAAGTCTCCGTGCCAGAGGGTAAATTTATTGCTAGGGGTTTTCGAAACATTTCTTTTGTGACAAAAAAATGCAGGGATGTAGTTTGCTTTTGCGCCGTATTTGTTTTGAAAATACGATTGTTCAAAAGGAGAGATGCTCAAGATGTGGTCTGCCTTTTGCAAAATGTCTTCGTATTTTTTTAGTTTTTTGGCTTCTGTTTCAAAGAATATCTTTTTGCGTTTACTGGCCTCGCTTTTTTGCAGCCCTTTGTAATATTCGTGTTCAATATTGTGTGTTCGAACGAGAATTTTTCGATTGTCAAAACAACCCTTTATAAGAGGGTAGGTCGTGTGCAAGCCTTCAAAAAGAATCGGGTGCATGTCTTTTGAAAGGTTTTTTAGGAGTGTTTCACTGCTTCGTGTTTTTACAATAAAGGGGATTCTGGAAAGGAAGTTTTTCACTGCATTGCTTCTCGGGTAATAGAAAACTTTTTTGCAGTAAGTTTCCAGTTCTTTTTGCTCACCTCTCCCGTATTCATAGGTGTGTAGGTAAATGTGTACACCCAGTTCTGCTAAATTTTTGAGTTTGTAGTATACGTCGATGACACCGCCGTAATTGGGGGGGTAGGGAACGTCAAAGGAAACAATATGCAGGGTTTTGTGATTTGTCAAATTATAGGCTTTCGGGGATGTTTTTTAAACGGATGTTTGAGCTTATTATTGTCTTCTGTGATTTGTTTTAATATTTTTAGTGATATTCGCATGCCTGTTTTAGAATTTTTATATTTGTCAAAAACCATTCATGACCTTGAGAAATAAAAACATCTGCATCATTGCATCTTCTTTGGGTGGTGGCGGAGCCGAAAAGATGGCTGCGCTTCAGTCCAAACTACTGCAAGACAATGGATACAGTGTTTTTGTGGTGTCAGTCCTTGACAAGGTCGAATATCCTTACAGTGGAAAATTACTAAATTTAGGAGCACTGCAAGCACAAAAAAACTATTTTTTTCGAAGATTGACACTTCTTTTTGTTTTGAAGAGGTTTCTAAAAGCGCATAAAATAGACGTGATCATTGATCACCGCACACGAGTGAATGGGATGCGTGAGTTTCTGTTGAAAAACATCATTTATAGGACCAAAACAATTTTTGTAGTTCACAGCCACAACAGAGCACAATCTTTTCCAAAGTCGGCAATGCTGTCCAAATACCTTTACAGGGATGTTGAAAAGCTGGTTTGTGTTTCCAAGGCAATTCAAAAGGACATCGTTGAGAAATACGGCTTTTCAAATGCAATGACGATCTACAATCCGATTGATGTCGATTGGATTGAATCTAATTTGAAAGGGCAAACTCCTGCACAAGAAAACCTATTGTTTTTTGGACGATTTGACGAGGCATCCAAAAACCTTAGTTTTTTGTTGCACTCTTATAAAGGTTCCATCTTGCCATCGAGAGGTGTCAAATTATTCCTGTTAGGAGAAGGCCCTGATTTGCCCCTGCTCAAAACGCTTGTGTTGCGCCTTGAGCTTCAAGAACACGTTGCGTTTTTGCCCTATTCCCCGAACCCATACCCCATTGTGGAGGAAGCAAAGTTCGTTGTTTTGACAAGCAATTTCGAAGGATTTCCGATGTCTTTGATTGAGGCGTTGGCATGTGGGACTCCTGTCGTTTCTGTGAACTGTCAGTCAGGGCCAAGTGAGATTGTTCAAAACGGATACAACGGATTGTTGACGCCGGCAACGATTTTAGATTTCACCGAAGCGCTCAACAGTATGGAGTCGGACAAAAGTTTGTATGCCACATGCAAATCCAATGCAAAACAGAGTGTACAGCATTTGACAACCGAAGCTATTTTTAAAGAATGGCAGGCCCTTCTTCAAGCTATTTAAAGACCACAACCGAAACCCCTTTTTTTTCAAAAAAAGCTTTTAATTTCCGAAGTGTTGACAAGACTACTTTGGGAAGGCGAAGTAGCAGCCGCTGCGGTAAGTTGAGGTTTTTCGAGTGTATTTTTCCCTTTAAAAGTTGGAATTGCTTCTCACAACCGTTTTGTTTGCACAAGAGCGCCAAAGAAAGCCGGTTGAGGTCCAGCACTTTGCCGAACTCGGGCACTTCACTTTTTACGGTGTCGTAAGATTCCAGAAAGCAATGTGTCTTCCAATTGAATTTTTGCGAGGAAAGGCTGTTCTCAATTTTTTGAATCGTTGCATAAGGTGTCGAAGCAAATACCACTTCGTAGTGCAGACCGATTCGAAACCAATAGTCGATGTCTTCGTAATTGCTATAGCGGGTGTCAAATCCACCGAGTTTTGTAAAAACATCTCTGTGCAATACAACGGAAGAAGGATGTAGTATGGAACTTTTCAAGCTCCCCCTGAAATAATTTAACTTTTGGACAGGTTTATCAGGAATGGAATAGGCTGCTTTTTTAGTCAGTCCCTTCTTTGAAATGTGAACCGCACTTGAAAAAACAGCTTCTTTTGGGAATTCTTTTGTAAGAGCGTGTATTTTCTCCAAGTAATTGGGCGCCCACAGATCATCTGCATCAAGCAATGCGATGAAGTTTCCTTTGGCTTGTTGCATGCCAAAATTGCGCGCATGAGACACTCCTTGGTTTTTTTGGGTGATTATTTTTAGTCGGATGTCTTTTACTTTTGCAGCCTCCTCTAATGATCGGTCAGTAGAACCGTCATTGATCAGAAGGATTTCAAAATCCGAAAAGCTTTGCTTGCAAACACTTTGGAGGGTTTGTAAGATGTATGCCTCTTTGTTGTAAAGCGGTATGACAATGGAAAAGAAACTCATAGGATTGGCAGCAGTTTTTTGTTCATAGGTGATGCAGTGCCTTTGTGAACCGTTCATTTTTTTTACGTGCCATAAAAGTAAGACAAATGTCCGAATAGTAGAGCATCCGTTTTTTATGGATTTAAAAAAACACCTGTTTTTCAAAAAAACAAATGAGCTGTTTTTTTAAACACTCCTTTGAAAAAGGCGCATGCCTTGGTCTTTAGATTCAATTCATTGCTTTGCAGTAAAACAATCCAGAATGCCAGTACAACTAAAAAAGAACCATTTGACAAGCAGGTCTATTAGTGATGTGTGTCAAATGACAGCCTTAGGATGTATAGAAAGACATGGTAGCAGCCCTGCAAGAAATTTTTATTCTTTCAGCTTTTTTGCGTAACTTCTAGGAACGAACCCTTTTACGAAACCCTTTGTACTATGAGAAAAATAGTTTTACTATCCCTGTTTATTTCGGTGTTTTCTTGTTCTGATACGGAAGAATTATGCACTTTGACCCCATCGCTTACCACCGATGCGCCCTCAAATCTGACAGCTACTTCAGCGACCTTTTTAGGTAGCATTGAAGCGCCTACTTGCAATCCTTTGACAATCTCTCAAGGATTTGTTTATGGAACGAATGCACAGCCAAATGTAAATGATCAATTCGTAGAGGTGGATGGCAAAGCCATTTCAACAAAAATCAGCGATTTGTCTCCAAACCAAACCTATCATTGCCGAACCTATTTGACAAACCAGGTAGGGACGTATTATGGAAATGAGATGCGTTTTCAAACAACTGTTGAAGTTGTTTTTTCAGATGTGGTATCGGTTGCCGACATCACTGCTTTTTCGGCTGTAATTACCTCTGGGGTGCCTGGCGATGGCAGTGTTGAAATTACGGGACGTGGTGTTTGTTGGAGCACGAGTCCTGCGCCGACTATAGCAGGCAGCAAAACGGAAGAAGGTGTCGGTTTGGGGTTGATTGCAAGCGATGTAACAGGGCTGTCAGCAGCCACAATTTACTATACACGCAGTTATGCAACTAGTGAATTAGAAACCACCTATGGGGAAGAACAGACATTCACTACTCGAGATGCTGTGGTGAGTTTGACAACGATACCAGTTTCAGCCATCACAGCAACAACTGCCAAAAGTGGGGGAACTATTTCAGATGACGGCGGAGCGCCCATCACAGTTCGCGGCCTTTGTTGGAGCACAAACCCCAACCCTACCCAAACAGACGACAAAACAGAAGACGGTTCGGGTACGGGTAGTTTTTCCAGTGATTTGACAGGATTGACCTTAGGAATGACGTATTACATACGGAGCTATGCGACCAATCAAGTGGGAACCACTTATGGGGAAGAGATGACTTTTATTACTTCATTAGGTGTTGGTGATTACACCCAAGGCGGTGTTATTTTTTACATGGCTCCCGATCAAAATACCGATTTGAATGGTGACGGCAGTCCAGACCAAGGATTGTTGGTGGCTATCAAAAATCAAGGCGTGGTTGAATTTGGTTGTTTTGGTACGGAAGTTGGCGGTCTGAGCGAAACAAGAATTGGGACTGGTGCTCAAAGTACGACAGCACTTTTGAATGCATGTGCTTCAGCAGGCATTGCTGCGCGTCTGTGTGATGCCTATAGCGTTACGGTTGAAGGGCAGGACTATACAGATTGGTTTTTGCCAAGTAAAGATGCTCTCAATGAAATCTATCAAAACAAAAACAGCATCAACAGTTCTGCAATTGCCAACGGAGGGGACGAATTCATTACTTATTTTTATTGGAGTTCCAACGAGAAGGATCGCAACAGCGCTTGGTCACATCATTTTTCAAGCGGTAATCCGGGTCAGAGTGATAAAGACTCTAGATACGGTGTTCGTGCGGTACGTGCTTTTTAAGTCTTTTTGTTTGTCATTGTTTTTAAAACTGCTTGGTTTTTTCCAACAAAATTACACATTAGAAAATGTCCAATACTTTTTTTCACTTTCGTCATAAAACATTGAGGGTTGTCAAATAAATTTAACTTTGGAAATGAAAAAAAATTAACGATTACCAATTGCCAAAGCACACAATCTGTATGCGAAATAGCGGTTTGGGGAATTGCCCAAACCGTTTTTGTTTTTTTAGGTATCTTGCGTTATTAAAATAAGTATTCGTGTGAGAATCCACGACAAATTTTTTCAGAACGTTAGCGGCAATTAAAAAAATGAAAAGACAGATTATCATAGGACATTTTCTCACGTTATCCATGGGAGTTCTCGTGTACATATCATTTCGGCAAGACACTTTGAAAATGTTCGATTGGTTTGATCGTGTTGCTCTTTCAGAGCTTGTGTCAAGACTTAGGAGGTTTACACTTCCGATGGCTGATTTCTTGCCAAATTGGTTTTTGTATTCAGTGCCCGACGGCCTTTGGCTGTTCTCATACCTCTCAATTTTATTGGTAGTTTGGAATAATAAAATTTCAAAGCACAATGTTCATTGGTTGCTATCAGTGCCGACAATTGCAATCGTTTCTGAAATCGGGCAATTGTTCGGGATAGTTCCAGGAACTTTTGATGTATTCGATTTGCTATTTTACTTGGCGGGAACAGTTCTCCCAATTTTACTTTTCACGAATTTAAAAACAATCAAACCTCATACAACATGAAAAAAAGAATGAAGCACTTAGTATCAGCAATGGCCTTAGCAGGATTTTTATTCATTGCCTTCGGTAGTATAGATGAATCAGTTACAGAAATTGAAATTTCAACACAGGAACCGGAAATGACAATATCTGCAAGAAAGCTATATGCCGATTATGAGGCCAATGGTGTCGCTGCTGACGAGAAATACAAAGGAAAAGTACTTCAAGTTACGGGTGTAATCAACGATATTGATAGAGACATAATGGATAATATTTATGTGACCCTGAAAGGGGACCAATATTTCGGAGACATTCAATGCTTTTTTGCTGAAAGCCATCTTGCTACAGCCTCAAAGTTATCAAAGGGTCAAAAAATTTCAGTAAAAGGGTTGTGTGAAGGAAAATTGATGAATGTCATGTTAAAAGGGTGTGTTGTCGAATGAGATTCATCCGATAAATCAAAAAGAACCTTTTTTTA
>Ga0209504_1000160_pt1 | contig 63733 bp, 56 predicted proteins | sample COGITO_mtgs_1005_FD_184791 | JGI IMG/M metagenome (GOLD analysis project Ga0209504, IMG submission 184791) | Pelagic marine microbial communities from North Sea - COGITO_mtgs_100511 (SPAdes) (version 2) | ecosystem: Environmental > Aquatic > Marine > Epipelagic ... | reverse complement strand
CGTACCAAGAAAGAAACGAGCGTTAATGATGGATCCCGGTTATTTAGATGCTGTTTTAGAGGCTGGAATTGGGGTGTTCAAAAAGTGAACACTCATGCTCTCACCCTGCCATCATGAGTTAGCTCTTGTCGGGCGGTTACTATAATTGGAGTGGAAAATCTAAAATAAATGCGTGTTAAAATTGTTTTTATGTTCTAAATATAATGTGTAGAATTTCACGCAGCAAATTCTTGCCGGTCTTGGCATAAAAAATAAAAAACGAGCCGAAAAATAGATTAATCATAAATTCAATTGCAATGTCGGAAATGTCATTGTTAAACATGAAGGAGAATAACGTTCCTAGTATTAAAAATAGTACACCTAAAAGCCCAGAAAGAAATCTGTACATATATTCATTACTTCCACGAATAATTGACCACTTGGCTTGTTGCTTTGCAAAGATCAGTGTGATCTAATCATAAGCTGACGTTTGGATCAACTACCAGAGTGGCCTAGTCTAAAAGTGTTTGCGATCTTGCCATAGCCCATTTCTTTTTACTAAAATCTACCAAGCAATACATTTCGAATGCGATTGGCACACAACAGACAAACAAATAGATTAATCCATGCAGCTACTGTGTTTTCCCCAAAGTTGTAAAAATTATACATACAAAATCCAAAGGATAAAATAACACATAATACGCATGAAAGTATGTTGTAAAAAGATAGTGTAATTAAAGTTGTGTAGGATATTACATAAGGCCACCTTGTAAAGTACGTTACAATCATGGCGCTGTCTATGTAGCATTTGTTGATGTCGAAAGATGTTGCCAGTTTCATACATTTATAATGAATATATTTTATATCCAAACCAATAAAATCGTAAAATAAATTTGAATGGGAGCTGGAAATTAATATAGATAATAGTTCTGAAATTATCATGAACGCAGCACATGAAAAAGCGACATATATCATTTATAAGAATCCTTGTCGTTCTGGAATGGGGCATTATTTCCCTGCTAAGTCGGTGGGTAAAAATCCCCGACGACCCCTGTATATAATAGTATTACATAAAATTCGATCGACATAAATGCAATAGAGCCGGTAATATCAAAATATTTAAACCAATTCGGTTTTGTCGTCCATGTCTTTCGAATAACGTATCTATAGTTTTCTGATAAAATAAATGCCCAACCTCTATATATCCAAGCAAAGCTTTGAGTGAGAAAGTCCCACAAAAGAAATAAGTCCATGAAATTTCACCTTAAGGGTATGCAATGATATTAATACTTTCTATTTTGCCAGTTATATAAAAGAAGAAGTTTATTCACTTGCTGTAGTTTAAGTCCAATTTCCCACTTAAGGTCTTTGGATTTCTCAGATTACTGTTTACAACGAATTTATCAGTTCAAATATTCCTGCACTGCTTTTTCAAGAGCTTCATTCAAGTTCTGCTCATCCAAAATAACCCCACGCTGATTCACGTAATCCAATACTAGCCGTACTGCTAATCTCACTTGATCCAAAAGAAAGTTTCGAATCCGAGTGTGGATCACCTTCCAGCCAAATATCGGTAGTAACGAAGATATCAACAGTTACAAATGACTTCTTTTTCAAAAAAGAAATGTTATCGACACCGCGCTTACCCCACGCTTGCACGGAGCCATCCACGCGAAGTACCAGAGCGATTTCTTTTAAAGCGCCATTGGTGGTCGATGTGTCTATCTTACGAAGCAGATTACGCAAAGCTAATATATGTTGATGAGTTGCGTTAAATGCGTCTTTTCCGCCGACATCAGCTCCCAATGTAATTAAATCACAACTCAATTGCGTCATTCTTCAAACCTCGCTCCTGCCCATGGTTTGTGATTGTCTGGACCTGACCCCATTTGTTCTTATTAATTTAATATGGTGTATATATCAATCCATTTCCTGAGCTATCCAAATTATATGCTCCAGCGCAATATTTTTTGGGTGCAGGTTGAATGGAACCATTGTTATATTTTTTTGATTCACTTACTTTTACACTTAAGTTAGCTGAAAATTCAGCTGGAATCACCCCTTTAATCATATCTATCATGCTAGGTATTTTTATTTCAGTCAGTGATAACTCTATATCAATGTCACGAACATGCATTTTCCGAGTTATTCCATATATATTATCGTTCTTGCACGGGCCAACCATCTGCTCATATGAGAACATACCACGTGTACGCCAGCGTGTACTCCAATCGTATTTTATTTCTTCAAATAAATCTATTGAATCAGGGTTTACGGCAAACAATATACATTGGAATGCACCAAAATACTCAATTTCATCTGGATCTATGTGGCCACCGTTATAGCATCGGAAGTTATACAAAGCCTCTCCGCTTGTAGATTTTATATCAAAATCTACTCCAACAGACGCGCTTGAAATATAGAATGCCCTATCGACACTTGCAATGTTGGCGCTTAGTGCTGGCACTGTGAAAACTAAAATAAATAGATTTAATAATATCTGCAGTGCGCTTCTCATGCTATCTCCTTAAAATTGTCAACTAATTTCATCAGGGAGGCCATTAAATGTAACCTCTTTAATCCCTAAGTCCTCAGAATCTACAATCTCAATAATTAAAAGGCCTCCCTCTCTTTCTATGAGATGATCGTGAACCTGAGATATCTTCCTAAGACATAAATTCTCGCGCAAACTGACATAATCCATTTGTTTCCGAACACCTATAGTCCGGCAGGAACTATGGGTGTGTCGTAATTCGACTTATTTTTTTACCGTGCTTGCAATGTGGAGGCGAATTATAGATTACCTTTTGCCATCCGATCAGAAAAGGCAAAAGGCAAGACGCGACCCCATTGGTTTCCGACCCCATTGGTTTCTCATCTTCATCGTCTTGCTGACTTGTTTGTTAACCGTGTTTGCCATATGGAGGTAAGTCATAGATTGCCTTTTGCCATCCAAACATAAAAGGCAAAAAGCAAGACGCGACCCCATTGGTTTACTGGCAGGGTACGCCACAGCAGTTCTACATGGCATTGATCATTTAGCTTGAGATGCGAAGTTGGCAATAAATCAGGTCATTAAATCTAAAACTGATTGAGTGTCGTAGTCGGCCCAATTTCAGTTATTGCTTCACTGCATCAGGCTGTTAAAATCGGCAAATCAGTCGAATGCAATTTGGCATTCGTTTATTCAAGTGAGCAGGACAAAGATGAGCAAGACCAGCAATGGGGCGCAGGCCTATCAGCAACAGGAACAGGGTTATCGCGATAAAGCCCTGAAAATGTACCCTTGGGTGTGTGGACGTTGTGCCCGCGAATTTGTGTATTCCAATTTGCGTGAATTAACGGTGCATCATATCGACCACAATCACAGCAATAACCCTGCCGATGGCAGCAATTGGGAACTTTTGTGTATTTATTGCCATGACAATGAGCACAACAAATACCACGAATATGTGATGTATGGCGGTACGTCCGAGCAGAAAACCGCTGCGGCTACGCATAACCCATTTGCTGACTTAAAAGCGCTGCTGAATAAGCCGAAATAACTACAATCCGCTGAAAAAACCTGTCTACCGGAGCCAAGTTGTGACTCATGCAACCGAACAAATTTTGCAAGTACCCGCTACCACGCGGCTGAGTTTTCGTTTGATGGACGAAGCAGATGCGCAAGCACTGTTTGAACTGGATCAGGATCCAGAAGTCATGCGCTACCTGAATGCCGGGATCTGTACCACGATGGAACAAATTGAACAGCGGATGCTGCCCAGAATGTTGGCTTATCGCAGGCCAAAGCTTGGGCATGGCATTTGGCAAGTGACGACCCGCGCGGATTGCGAGCAGTTACCATCAAGTTACATTGGCTGGATTTTAGTGCGGCCGATGGCATTTTTCACCGAAACCCCGCAGTTGGATAATCTGGAACTTGGCTGGCGCTTTAAGCGTGAGTCCTGGGGTTATGGTTTTGCCAGCGAAGCCGCTCAGGCAGTGGCAGAGGCTGTGGCGCAGCAAGCCGCTGTATTAGATTCGCCAGTACGTGGTTTTTCGGCATTGGCGGTGCCGGATAATTTGCCTTCGATTGCAGTGATGAAACGGCTGGGCATGCAGTTTGTCAGTCAGCGTTTGCATCAGGATCCATTGTGGACCGCAGAAATTGTCGAGTACTGTAAAACGCTGACGCCCTGACCGATTCAAGCGTTCTATGCGCTGTATTCGACAGCGCCTTGAGCCGGATATTCCTGCAAATAAGCATCGTAGGTCAGGATCAACTCTTGCACTATTGCCGCCGTGTCGGTCGCCTGCGCGGCGGTTTCCAGACAAATATCCTGATAGGCTGCCGCAAACTCCGGATCCGTCAGATATTGCTGAATAAATGCCAGGCGATCGGCGTCGGTTTCAAACACAAACGGGTCGCCAATATACTGATATACGTCGCCATAGGCCTTCGTTAACACCGGAATGCCAAGGCTAAGCGCTTCGACCGCTGAAGTGCCGCCGCCCTGCCGTTTTGGATTGAGCATAAAATGACAATCGGCAATTAAATCAATAGCATTGCTGATGCGGCCGGTAAATAAAGTGCAGTGCTCCAGCGTCGCCGGATAATCGGCAATTGCCGTGGGGCCAATGAATACAAAAGACGCCTGCGGATAATGCTGTTTAATGCAAAGCATGGTCTGCATAAACTCACCGCGGATTTCGTCTTCCAACCGATAACCCACCACTACAAATTTCAGCACTTTGTCGTTGACGTTGCTGCTTTTGACGCAATCAAAGGGGCGTAACCGAAAGGGTAAGCGGCTACTCAGCACCGGATGTTGGATGCCAAGGGATTCAACACGTTGCTGATCCTGTGCAGTCAGCTCGCGATGCAACACCGGCACCGCATAAATCGGCAGCACCAAAGAGGTCACACAAGGCACACTTAGCACCGGCCGTGCTTTGGCAATAAATTCCAGCACCGGGTTTAAACCACCAACCCCGATAATAAATCTCGGGTTGAGCTGATTAATAAAGTTTACTAAATCAATCAGATGCGCAGAATCATCCATCGGCGTGGTTTGCATAAAATCAAATTGTTGCCCCCAGCACTTAACGGCGGAACCATCTGGATGCAGCTGTGTTTGATTCAGATCCAAATCAAATAAAGTGTTGCTGGCGAAGTATTCTTCACGCACCGTGCCAAAAAATACCGGTGTTGGAATTGGATACACCAGATGCGCCGATTTGGCGACTGAAGTGGTGCAAATCACAATTGGGTGCATGCCGATTTGCTTCAGCGCACTGGCATAATTTAAAACGGTTAGGGTGGGGCCGTGCAGCGACGACACAAACTGATTGGTAATAAAAACCGCAAATTCTTCGTTGCCATTGCCCTGCAGCGGTTGCACCTGGCAACGTTCAGCATTTTCGCGGCAGAACGATTCAATCGTTTGTCGGTACAATGGCGCGAAATCGAAACCAACCGAATGACCGACAAAAGAAGAACGCATCAACTGGCTGTACAGCATATTCTGCTGCAAGAAGGGTAACTCACTGAATAACTGCGTAAATACGGCAAAGTCAGCGGCATTGCTACCCAACAAGATAAAGTGCAGTTGCTGCCATAATTGCAACGCCGGCGAGGTCGGTTGAAACTGCTGCAATAAGGCAATTTTGTCGGTATCGGCTAAAGGTTCAAACTGCAGTGTTTCGTAAGCGTGAAATTCACCGACTGGCCACAAACAATTAGGTTGGTACTGCAGATCATAATTTTGCAAAGTATGTAACATGAAGCCGACGTCCCTGAACCTGATGCAGCGGAAAATATCTGTGGTCATCTTCAGAGCTGTGCTGGAGGCTGTCAAGAATAAGATTCTTTAAAATCAATAAATTGCTAATCGCTACTGGTGGTGATTGGTATTTTAAGCAATTTGAATCTTTGGACTTTTCGCGGTCAAGTCCTTTAACCGGGCAAAAGTCTGTCAGGCTGACTAGCCGTAGCACTACCTGTTCACTTTACCTTATAGGGTGGAAGACACGCTGAAGCTGGTGTATTTCGCTTGTGCAAAAGGTAAACGGGGCGAGGCCGTTGTCGAGGGGCTAAATCAGGCCATATTGCAGGTGAGCCGACAGCCGGAATATCAAAAGCTGATGTTGCAAGGAATAGCACCAGCCCAGCAAGCCAGTGTGCTGGCCAAGTGGCTCGAGCAGTTGAAGTCAGAATAAAGTAGCCACTAAAAGCCGTATCCGCACAATACGCCAACACTAACCGCGACATAAAGCAGATGACAGCGTTATCATCATTCGCTATTTTAGCTCTTTTGTTCTCTTACCATGTCCGGAGCTTTAGTCATGTTTGCTAGTCCAATCTTCAGAAATTGGTTTATCAGCGCACTACTTTGCTGGCTGGTGCTATTTAACCTGCTGAATGACATCCAATTTCTGCTAGAACATTGGTACTACCCAGCCATTATGGTGGTTGGTGCTTTTGTGGCAGGCGTGACGCCTGAAGGGGGCGGCGCCGTGGCTTTTCCGGTATTAAACATTTTTCTGAATATTGACCGCACCATGGCCCGTGATTTCAGCCTGATGGTGCAAAGTATCGGTATGACCAGTGCCAGCATTTATATCCTCAGTCATAAAGCCAATACCCTTCGCACCTACCGGCCGTTATTGTTGTTTATTCCGGTGGCTTTTGTTGGTTTTGTGCTGGGTATGCAGCTGCTGCAACACATTCCGGTGTATATCATTCAGGCCTTGTTTTTAAGTTTAATTACCAGTTTTGCGCTGATTTACAGCATCGGCGCCCATCGTGGGAACAGGTTGCAGCTGCTGGCTCCAGCGTACATGGACAAAGTCTGGTTGTTGCTGATGTTGTTGGCAGGCGGTATGTGCGCCAGTTTATTTGGCACCGGCGCCGACATTATTTTATACACCTTGCTGGTAACGCGGTTTCGGTTAAAGGAAAAAATTGCGACGCATTTCAGTATTATGTTGATGGCTGCAATCAGTGTGCTTGGTTTTGCCTATCGTTATTTGTATGATCAGACCTTGACCACTTATCAGGTCCAAACCTGGTTATGTGCTTTTCCGGTGGTGTTGCTGATGGCGCCGCTTGGTGCTTATGTGTTGCACCGCATTAACACCGAATGGATGCTTAAAGGTATAGCCGTACTGAATATTGGGCAACTGGGTTATTTCCTGTTGATCAATCCGTCTTTGGATAAACTGATCTGGGCCAGCGGTTTTACCATCGTATTATCACTCCTGTTTTATTCCTTGTTAAAACACCTGGTCCGCAAGCAGGCACAACTACCGCCGACCGTACAATCGTTGCAAACATGAGGATAAACCGCGCCTAAACAACCTTCACCGCTGGATTATGATGAGGGTTGAGCCGGGATATAGTTCACCAGATTGGAGCTACATGGATTCTCTTTCACAAATTGCTTTGGGCGCCGCCGTTAGTGTCGCGGTATTCCGGCGGAAGCAGCCGGTGTGGCAATCGGCCTTGTTGGGCGCAGTGGTTGGCACTTTACCGGATTTAGATGTTTTGATTTCCCATGGTGACCCGGTCAGCGACATGACTTACCACCGCACTGAAAGTCATGCTTTGTTTTATCTGACGCTAATTTCGCCAGTGTTGGCTTGGTTATGGCTGAACATAAGTCGCAGGCAAGCCTCGTTCAACACCAGCCTGCTGGCCGTGTGGCTAGTGCTTATCACTCATCCGCTATTGGATATGTTGACCATTTACGGTACCCAACTCGGGCTGCCGTTTACCGATTATCCGGTGGGCAGCGGTAGTGTGTTTGTGATTGATCCTCTTTACACCTTGCCATTATTGCTCGGCACCGGGTTGGTGCTGTTCGGACGGCGTTTGCGCTGGAATAGCCTGGGTTTGCTGCTCAGTACTGCTTATCTTGGGTTTGGACTTTGGGCGCAGCAACAAGTAACGACGCTGGTGCAGAGCCAATTACCTGTTTTGGCCAGCAATCCGAAATTATTGGTCACAGCGACACCTTTTAATACTTTGTTGTGGCGTTTGCTGTTGGTCGACGAAGGGCAATATTTCGAAGGGTATTATTCGTTGTTGGACCAAACCCCGACCATCCAATGGCAAGCTTATCCACGGGATGTGGTTTTGTTGCAGCAGTGGCAGCAGCAAACAGCAGTCGCCCGGCTGAACTGGTTCAGTCATGGTTTTATCTCACTGACCCAACCATCAGCCCAAGGGTTGATACTAACCGATCTGCGATTAGGTCTGGAGCCTGGTTATAGTTTCCGGTTTTTGCTGCCACTGGATGCACAGCAGCAAGTCAGTGGTGTGCCAGAGCAGCTGGAATTGCCAAGAGATAACCGCGCTTTTGACTGGTTGTACCGTCGGATGTTGGGTCAGACGAACCTCAGCCTGGCGCAACATTTACAGCAAAGTGCAGTGCTCAGTCGCTGATTTCTGGCGGACGATCGTGGCATGTCTTGCTTTAGGATCCGTTCATCGCAGGCGGCTCAAGTGACTATTAAGTAAATGATTGAAATAACGGATTTTTTTAGAGTCAGCGATTTAGCTGCTACTGGCGCCCTTGATAAATCATCCTATGCTTATTTAGATTAAGAAAAAATAGGATTGCTGCATGCGGTGTTTTGGCTGGTTGTTAGGGTTCAGTTTCCATGCGATGGCGATGCCGGTGCAGTTGGTCACAGAAATTTTTCCGCCTTATCAGCAGCTAAACGCCGATGGTCAGCTCGATGGCTGGTCGGTGGATATCGTGCAGCAGCTGTTCAGCGAAGCGGGCCTTGGCTATGAAACCCAGGTGTTGCCCTGGCCGCGAGCAGTCAAAATGGCCAATGAACAGGCCGGTACTTTTATTTTTTCAATGCTACAAACCGAAGAGCGACTGCCTAAATATCATTGGGTGGTTCCATTGTGTCCGATGCGGATTTCCTTTTATGCTGCGGCCGCGCGGGCCGAGGTCGCTCCACGCGATCTCAGCGAAGCCCGCAACTTTATTGTGGGCATTGAACAAGGGCAGGCCAACTACAAATATCTGGTCACGCACGGTTTTCGGGAGTCGAAAAATCTGGTGGTGGTTGGACAAAATCATCAGCTGCGACAAATGCTGGCGCTAAAACGGGTTGATTTAATTCTGGTGTCGGAAAATTTTGTTGCGCAGCAAAACCTGCTTCATCCCGGGCAGACTGAACTTCGAAAAGTGTTCAGCGCCACAGATCTGGAGCGGACCTTGTTTCTGGCGGCACATCTGCAAACCGATCCGGACAAAATACAGCGCTTGCAGCAGGCGTATCGCAGGTTGTTTGCCGTGACGCCGCCGCTTTGTCAGGCTGCTGTCGAGGTCACAACGGCGGTGCAAAAATAACCCATTAATTGCGGATCGTATCAACCCTGTTCCACAAATTCTGATTTTTCAAAAAGGTAAAAAACTCATCCGGATGCCAGCACTTCGGGATTAAATCCATGGTGGTGCGCTCTTCCAGATTGGAGACCAGTTTGCTCAGAATTTCTTTTAGCCGCTCTTCACTCATTTTCTCCAGCTTTTGCTGGGCACTTTGGAAATACAGGTTGTTATCAACACTGACCACCACGTTGATGCCAAAAGTGTTGTAGGTCAGATTGCGGGTGACGGTGCGGCAAATCGGCTGCTCAGGCTCGAACGGATAAAGGCCGTTGACGATGGCATATTCGTAGCGATCCAGATCCTGTTTGTCAGAGTCTTTTGGGATATAGGTAATGCCATAACCCTGTGGAAAATAACCAGTAATTTTCAGCAGACTGTCGACGATTGCTGCCGGATACCAGCCCTTGTTGACACCGGCTTTTAATAAAGCGCTGACTTTTGGCAGTTGAGCGTATTGGTAATTGGCTTTGGACGGCAGTACCACCGATACGTACACCTGTGGGATTTTCAACAAGTTGCCGATACCGTCGTCCGGTTGAATAGCACTTTTGAGTAAGTGACTGATAAAGTTCTGTTTATCTTGTTCCATATACACGAACAAGTCCCGTTCTGCTTTAGAGTTGCCGACATAAGTATCCAGCCCTAACCCTTCTTTCAGGTACAGCTGACTTTGTTCATAGCTGATGGTCAGCAGTTGCTGCCGCTCGGTTGGCGTCAAAGTCCGGTATTCATCAAGGGCACTGTCTGCGCCGTGCAAAATGTGTTGCGCCTGTGGATGTTGCAAACCGATATCCTGCAACAATAAAGCGATCACCAGTGGCAGCTGTACTTCTTCCAGAAATGGTGAATACAGAATTTCACCTGCGTCGTTGGCCTGGTGGCTGTCGTTAAATTTGTTCAGCACATAACGGTTTTTAATCAACTGATCTTCTAACAGCTGATCCAATAACCGGATCGCCAGAATGGCTTTGTAGACATGTTTGTGCCGTTGGTTGATGATGGCGATTTGGCGACCGCGGGTTGAAGACAATAATTGGATGGTGCCTAAGGCGCGGGCAGACAGCAGCCGGGTTTCTTGTGGCGTGTCGCCGCTGATCAACGTTAATAGCTGCCGGGCCAGATATTTTAGTTGACGCACCCGTTCCAGCCGGTTGTCCTGTTGCTGTCTTAATTTTTCTTTGAGTTGTTGCCGCACTTCCAGTAAGGCGGTTTCAAGTTTGGTGCGGGCACCTTTATTCGCGTCATCCAGCCGACGTTTTAAGGTCGTTTCCTTCTCTTGCAGCAGGTCAATTTCTTGCTGTTCTACCCCAGAAAAATAATAAGCGGCCTGCTCATAGACGGAGTCTTTGCGTGGCGTCGCATCATAAATTTTGCTCAGCAAATCTTTGACACTTTTGGTGGCCGCAGTATTGCCGAACTGAGATTGATTCATTGGGTTAAGTCCTTGCCGCCTAAGCTGTCAGCGGATCAGCTGAAGTGTCGTCCTGCGACCTCAGCACATCGGTTCCTGACAGTTGATGTATAAAACTTTGTTTTTGGGTTGCGCAGGTACTGCTGCGTTAGCTCACTGAAGTACCCTAAGTTCAACAACTCTAGCTGTTTTTAACGCCGTTGCCAGTGTTTCCGTTCAAGATAAATATACCGGAACTTGTCCGCAATTTCTTGCTTCATTCGACAAAAGCCAATTAATTTGCTTTGCTGTAACAATGGCTTAGCTAAAAGGTAGCGGAAAGTGCGAATCGCAGTGATTGGGGGGGGCATTAACGGTCTGGCATCAGCGTGGCAACTGGCACTGGCCGGTCATCAGGTTGAATTATTTGAGCGGGATGCGCTGATGCAGGCGACCAGTGCCGCTTCCAGTAAGTTGTTGCATGGTGGTTTGCGTTACCTGGAGCAAGGTGAACTGCGTTTAGTGCATGAATCATTGCAGGAACGGCGTTGGTGGATCAAAAAGGCGCCGCATTTAACCCGGCGTTTACCCATTCTGTATCCAATTTATCAAGATGGCCGCCGGCCGCGCTGGCAGCTGAAAATTGGCATGTGGTTGTACGATTTTTTGTCGGCCCGCAAAGGGATTGGCCGTCATCGTTGGTTAAACGCCGAACAAACCTTGCGGTGTAGCCCGGGGTTAAAAACGGCAGGTTTACGTGGGGCATTTTTGTTTTTTGATGGTCAGATGCAAGACCAGCAACTTGGACTTTGGGTGGCGGCACAGGCAGAAAAACAAGGGGTGCTGATCCATCAGCATTGTCCGGTGCAGGCCGTGTCGGCAACTGCAGCATTATTGTTGCAGGGGGACAGTGAATGGCGGCAGTTTGATCGGCTGGTCAATGTGGCCGGTCCCTGGAGCAATCAGTTATTAGAGCAGTCAGGTTTGCCGGTGCAACAGAGTCTGGACTTAGTGCGCGGTAGTCATTTGTTGCTGCCGCCGGTTGGCCGCTATGGCCATATGCTGGAAGTTCCGGGTGAAAAGCGGATTGTGTTTGTGCTGCCTTATCAGGGGCTAACGCTGCTTGGCACCACTGAAGTGCGGCAAACGTTGGCCGAGCCGATTGCCTGCAGTGCAGCGGAGCGAAGTTATTTGCTTGATCTTTATAATCATTATTTCAAAGAGCAGCGTAATACCAGCGATATCGTACGCGAATTCGCTGGAGTGCGGCCGTTGCTTGGCGGGAGCGATCAGGCCAGCACCGCTAGTCGCGAATACAGCATGCACTGGCAGCAACAGTTACTCACAGTGACCGGCGGTAAATGGACCACAGCCCGCGCTTTGGCAAAACATGTAGTGGCGCAGGTGGCGCAGTCCTAATACCGGCCTTGCGTGCTATCGCGGCGTAATTTGAATAGTTTTTCAATTCGCCAACCTGCGCCGCAGTATGGAGCACTGCATCCAGCGATCTGTGAGCTGGATGCCGCTCGCCTGAACCGGAGCGATTAACGGCACGTGCTTTAAACAGCATCCATAAGGGGTTAACGATGAGCCACTTCGATAAAAAAATTGAGCAGGAACTGGCGGCGCAAGCACACCAGTTGGATAAACTGCTGCGCGAAGAACAAGGCTTAGGGTCGATGATCCGTTCTGGTTTTAACGGAGGTTTACGACCTTTGATGATTATCGCGTATCTGCTGGCGATTTTGCTGGCAGCGGCAATCCTGTTTTGCGGTTATCAGTTTTTGACAGTGACAAGTGCCGAGCAAAGTTATTGGGGTGTCTGGTTATTGCTGGCGTTTCAAGCGCAAATGGGCACCAAAATCTGGATCTGGCTGGAAATGAACCGCGCTTCCACCATGCGAGAAATCAAAAGGCTGGAGTTGGCAGTCGCGCAACTGTTGGGGTCAGAGTAACTTTTGGGGTCAGAGTAGTACTCTGACCCCAAAAGTTATTTACGCATGTTAATTGGAGGGGCAGAGTCAATTGTTAACAAAAATTAATTAACAATTGACTCTGACCCCCTGGTTAACAAATCAGGTTAAGTCCAGCGCCAGGATTTTCGAGCGGCGTTGATAGTTGTAGAGTTGCTGCTTTTTCTCGGGCAGGTCTTCGACATTTTTCAGCTCAAAGCCGTGTTCCAAAAACCAGTGGATACTGCGGGTGGTGAGCGCAAAGAGCGTGTTGTATTTGCGTTGCCGTGCCAGCTGAATAATGTTTTTCAACAGCAAAGTGCCGCGGTCGGCATCGCGATAGTTAGGGTGCACCGCCAAACAGGCAAATTCGCCGACATTTTCTTCCGGGAATGGATAGAGCGCAGCGCAGCCAATGACCAAACCATCACGTTCGATCAGCACAAACTGGTCAATTTCCATTTCCAGTTGTTCGCGCGAACGACGCACCAGCAAACCTTGTTGCTCCAGCGGCCGGATCAAATCCAGGATACCGCCGATGTCGTTGATGGTGGCGGCGCGCAGGCGCTCGGCCGCTTCGGTCACAATTTGCGTACCAATACCATCACGCGAGAATAGCTCTTGCAGCAAGGCGCCATTGATACTATTACTGACCAAGTGGCAGCGTGGAATACCGGCGCGGCTGGCGCTGATTGCAGCATGCAAAAAAGCCAGCGTCGCAGTGCAGGCGCCCGGTTGTTCTTCCAACGCCAGCATGATTTTTTCAGCGTCATTTGGCATGAGTTCGGCGATAATCTCGCCCATTTCGTCGACAATGCCGCCGATGTCGGTAAAGCCAATCATTTTGTCGGCGCGCAATTTGGTCGCAACCTGAGTGGCAATTTCTTCGGCAGTCAGGTTAAAGCTTTCGCCGGTGACCGAGGCTGCAACAGGCCCCATCAGCACAATACAGTTTTGATCCAACTGGCGGCGAATACCAGCAACGTCGATGCGACGCACCCGGCCGCTGTGGTGATAATCAATGCCATCTTCAACGCCCAACGGCTGCGCAATCACAAAATTGCCGCTGACCACGTTGATTTGTGCGTTATGCATCGGCGTATTAGACAAACTCATCGACAAGCGCGCAGTGATATCGAGCTGCAGCGCACCGGCCACTTGTTTGATAATACGAAAAGAATCGTCGTCGGTGACCCGAATGCGATTGTGGTATTGCGCGGCGAGGCTGTTTTGCTCGAGCGCCTGGTTAATTTGCGGCCGCGCGCCATACACCAGCACAATTTTGATACCGAGACTGTTTAACAGAGCAATGTCATTGATAATGCTACGAAAACCCGGTTGGATCATCGCTTCACCACCCAGCATCACCACAAAGGTTTTGCCACGGTGTGCATTGACATAAGGTGCCGACTGGCGAAATCCATCAACTATTTCAGTGGTACGCACGCTCTGTTTGGTTCCTTCACGGTAAGTGGTTCAAGTCATAAGGTATTTATATGACATTCGGATGAACACAGTGTAGTGGAAAATCACCGCGACAGTGCTGACGGTAATGTCAGCAAACAGGATCTGCGGCGGGACAGGTAATGACGCGCACTTTAAATGAAAAGTGGATAAATATCCAACAGAAATTTATCTGCTTTTATAGGGCGCCTGCTTAAAGCTATGATGTTTAAACACAGTTAATTTCCTGGCGGCCCCTAGCTTGAATTGGCTTATTATCTTGTTTTATTGCATTAATATGCTTTTGCGTCCTGTGGGTGCAGCGTGGATTGGTTCGATATACAGGCTTTCATAGCTTAGTTGGCAAGACTGTGGTTCACTGAAGTAGTTTTGCACATGCCGCGTCGCCGACGCACACATGCTGTTGAGCTTATATAAAAAAAGGCAACACAAATGAATGCTCTGAAATTAATCGCCATCCTGTTGTTGGTCGGTGGCACCATTGCGCTGGCGTACGGTGGTTTTAGTTATACCAAAGATACTACCGCTGTAAAGTTGGGTAGCATCGAGTTATCGGTGCAAGAAACAGAAACGATTAACGTACCAATGTGGGCCGGTGTTGGCGCTGTCGCTATTGGCGGTTTGTTGTTGTTATTTGGTGGTCGTAAACCTTAACGGCAATATGCAGCACACTGTCAGGAATTACCTGACAGCTGCTGTGTTTTAATCTCCGGTATATTTCATCTTTCCCGCTTGCATCAGCAAGTTCAGCTGCCCATCACTGCGGCAAGCTACATACCAAATCCCAACTACCATCTGTGCCGGGTTTTGCCTGCGTCCACCATTTTGCCCGGTACACTTTACCGTTGTCTGACATCAAATCGTTTTTATCGGCATAACTCGGACGACCGGCATGATCCATTCTTGGCCACTGTGGCCAGGCAAAAATTGTCGCCGGATCTAAGCCACCACAAGTATTGCCGCCGCTGGCTGGTTTTAAATCCAGATTGACAAAAAAAACTGGCATCGCGGACATAAAACCGGTTGGCAGTGGCGGTGTTTTGTAAGGTAACAGCACCGTTTTGCAGCACACCAATTTGCAGTATGGACCCGTGCAAAGTATTGATTTGATTGGCCAGTTCCAGTGCCCAGGCTTGATTGACCACATTGCTGGCATTAATTTCAAGACTCTGCTGAATTTGCTCCTGGCCCTGTGCATCAAATAGCCGCAATAACGCCTTTTCGCCGACTTTCCCCAACTGTGCCGCCGTGAGATAAGTACCTTTGTCATACCACTGTGCGGGTTCACTGTCGCCATTGATTAACTGCAAATCCGAGCAGTTGTAAAAACCTTCGCCCACCACATCCTGGCGTTGCCAACGGGTATAAAGCACCGCTTTGCCACTGCGACTTTTCGGCATCGGGACATCAATTTCGTAATAACCACTTTGGGCCGGCGCGTCGTTTTGTTGATGAATAAGCGTTAGTTTGTCCCAGCTCAGCGCAGCTGTGGCGCCGTCGTAATCCGGATTTGACAGGTAAAACTGCCAGAAACTGGGGTTGTGTGGCGTGGTCGCGCGAAACCGGACTTTTAAGGTGGGCGTGGTTTTGACATCAACTAACGTGCTTTGCCAATGGGGCGAAGGCAAATCCATCCCGGCTTTGCGCTGATCGCCGCCTGCGCAGAGTAAACCGTTTTTAATACCGGCTTTAACCGCAGTCATATTGCCGTAATCCGGCACATTGGTTGAGTATTCATGGTGTTGCGTGAGTGCATAACCACCGGACTGTTGATAAGCGCTGCGACAGGCCAGATTGGTAATGCCGGAGCCATCGGCTGGCCACCAATAACCACCATCGTCTTTACACATTTGCTGCCGTGCTTTGGGGAATTCAACGTAACCATGGCTCCAGGCCAGGTTGCTGAGTAGCAGCGCGCCAACCGTCAAGGTCAGGTTACATAATTGAGTTACTTTCATCGGAATATTCCTTTGGAGAATGGCCCATGGTCAGTCCCATGGGCTGAAGAATTACGGGGTGTTTGAAACGGGCTCAGGGCGCCGGTTTATCGCAGACAAACTGCCAGCTGCCATCCGATCCCGGTACTGACGTCGTCCACCATTTGGCTTTATAAATTTTGCCCTGGTAGCTGATATGGTCACCGCCAGCAGCATGAGTACCCCGTGGCCAGTTTGGATATTCCGGTACGTTGGCGGGCACACCGGCGCAAGAACCGCCGCCATTTCCATCATCTCCGCCGCCGCTAATCGTCCCCGCCGGGAGCTGCGGATATTCCTGTTTCAACGCGAAGCTCTGGCTACCAACCGCCACTCGCCAGTTCGATGGCATCGGAATTGGCAGGTAGTAGTTCAGTGTCAGCACCACAGCGGCATTATTCGCCAGCGGGCTGTGGGCAGGGATGGTCAGTTCAACACGATGGAAATCATTTTGCAGACCACCAATATTATTGCCGGCAGAATTGCTGCCGCTTTGGATGACTTTGCTGCCATAACCGGTTTGATCAGTGAAGTTATCACCGGTAGCGGTCGGCACATCAAAGCTGACTTTGGTGCCGCCAGGAATGGTCTGGCCGGATTTATTGGTCAGTGTCAGTTTTGGGTTGATTGGGTAATTAGCATCGCCCAGTTTAAAGCCGTCAATTTTCACCTGCAGATCTAAGCTGCTGACTGGTAAAGCTTTTGGATCGCGTTTATGGCCATAAGGCGCTGCGGATTTGAGCGTGTTGTAGAAGATACTGGTCAGATCATCACCAATAAAATACTCGCCTTTGCTGCTGTCATAGCTGTAATCACCGGCCAGTTCCCAAAACATCACACCGCCGATATTGCGACTGGCAATATAGTTGGCTTTCTGGCGGATACTTTCTTCATCTTCAATCGACAAAAACACTTTTTTGCTGTTATTCCAAAGCCACGGCGCGACCAAAGTACTGCTGTAATTGTGCTGATAAACACCGGTCAGTTGATCGGCCGGATCAGTGCCCGGGTTCAGGCCATAAGCCGCTAAGTAACTGCCTGGTTTGCCATCCTGCAGGTTTTTGGTGTGCCACAGTGGATTCGAACCGGCGGGTACTTCAGCGCCGTTTTTACCCAAATCATGCCATAAGTTATCGATGCCCACAGCACCCGCGCCACAACGGTTTTGTGGTGAACCACCGGTGCCTGGCGGGCAACTGTTTTGATCGGCCTGCGCTGCTTTGCCCCATAAACCGGCGTTGCCGCCAACCACATTGCGCCAGCCGCGACTGTAATAAGGCACACCAATATTGATACGGCCCGCTTGCATCGCACCACGGAAATAATGAAAGGCCCAGTCGGTATTCAGATACCCAATCCGCTGATACTGGCTGGCATTGTAGTAACTCCAGGCAATCAGTTCGCTGTCCTGACCGTCATCAAACAACGCTGCGTTCGGACCGACATGGTCGTTCCAGGCGCCGTGTAAGTCGTAACTCATAATGTTGACGTAATCGAGGTACTGGGTCACCGGAAACACTTCCATGCCGCGCAGCAAATAGCCGGACGAAGGCGAAGCGATCGTCAGCAAATAGTGTTTGCCGTCAGCCACTGCGGCGGCGTCGAGTTTCTCGCGAAGGGTTTTCATCAGTACCTGATACGACGCCATTAAACCGGCGCGCCGTGGGTTAGAGATGGCAAAATCGTCCGGGTTGCCGGAATCTTTCATACTGGCCGGATATTCGTAATCGATATCGGCCCCATCAAAACCGTAGGTACGCAGGAAAGTGACGACGGAGTCGGCGAAGGTGTTGATTCCCGCGACGTTGACGCTGTTATCGCTGTTGGTGGTCATGCTGTAAAAACCACCGCTGGCAACGCGGTTACCGCTGTCGTCAAAGAAGCCACCGGTTTCTGCCCAGCCGCCAATCGAAATCAGCGTTTTGACATGCGGATGCTGCTTCTTGTATTTATTCAGCAGGTTAAAGTGGCCTTTGTAACTATAGGCCGGGTCCATTTCGGCGCCTGCCACATTCGGCCATTCCATGCCGGTGGCTGCGTTGCCAACATCGACCGGGTTGCCAATCGACACCTTGTTGCTGGCATCAACATGGGCAAAAGCGTAGTTAATATGGCTGATTTTCTGCCACGGAATTTGATTCACCAGATAAGATGGCATGCCATTTTTACCATGGCGCCAACTGGTGAAATAACCGATGATCCGCCTTGGATGGTCCGGCCCCATCACTTCGCGGCCATTGGCATCGTAGATGGTGCAATAAGGCACATGAAGGCCTGCAGTCTGATACAAACCATCGGGCCGACAAGCGTCGTGACCGGTTTGGTCGCTTTGCGCGCTAAAACTGACCGTGCTTTCGCTAGTGGCGCCTAAATTATCAATAGCTTTGACTTTCAGGCTATGGCTACCGGCGGTGGTGGTCCAGCTAGTGCTAAAAGGCGCCGCGGTTTTTTCGCTCAGTAACACACCATCAAGCACAAATTGCACCTTGGCGATGCTGCCGTCGGCGTCAGTGGCTGTGGCGCTGAATAAGACCGTTTCAGCAACCCGGTACCGGCTGCCGTTGGCCGGTGCGCTGATATTCACCAGCGGCGGTTGATTGCTACTGACCGCATTGACTTTAAATGGCACAGCGGCGGTTTGAGTTTTGGCGTTTTTATCATCATAAGCAATCACATACAGCTGCTGATTGCCGGTGACCGCAGTCCAGTTGGCTTGATAAGGCGCGCTGGTATCGGTGCTGAATAACAGGCCGTTGACGTAAAACTCGACTTTACTGATGCTGCCATCGGCGTCGCTGGCATTGGCGGCAAACGCTACAGTGCTGCCGCTACTAAATTCGCTATTGGCAGTTGGCGCGCTGATACTGGCCTGTGGCGGTTGATTCACCACCACGCCGTCGCAATCGCCCAGTTTGCTCCATTCCTGATATGGATTGGCGTAAGTGGCCGGGTTGCGGTTTTGGTTCCACCAGTTGGCTTTGTAGGCTGTTAGTTCGTGCTGAACTTGTTGATTGGCGGTGTAAGCTTTGCTGCTACTCCACAGCTGCAAATTGCTGCAGTCAATGGCGAGACTGCTGAAACTACTCAGGCTACAAAGCCCGAGCAGAGTTAAGGTATGAATATGTTTCATAAAGACCTTCGAATGTATTGGTATGCGTTAAGCTGGGATCAGCGCTTCGTCCAGACAGCGCTGAATTCTGTTGGCGATCGCTGCAACTATTGTTTCGGGTGACCCAGACCTTCGTGCATGGCGTTCAGAATATGACCGTTGCCACCATCCAGCTCCCAAGCGAAAATGCCACCTAAGTTGTGCTGACGAATAAACTGGCCTTTGGCCTGGACCGAGCGTTTAGTGTCAAAACTGACCAGAGTTTTGGTGGCAGGATTCCAGACAAAACTGGCTTTGCCGGTGTCGTCCCAATACAGCCCAAAACCATTGGCGCCTGTGCCGTTAACACCGCCCATCATCTGCGTTTCGATTTTTTTGTAGTCTTCAATGCCTTTTTCCCAGCTGCCAGCAATGCCTTCACCACCAGAGCCAGTAAATGGCTGATTGCCACTGACATTGGCGACGTTTTTCCAACCACGGCCGTACATGGCAGCGCCGATGGTGATTTTGCCGGCTGGTACCTGGCGGGCCAGCAGATGATCAACTGCTTCTTGCGCACTAAAGCCAGCCAGCGGTGAACTTGGATTTGGATATAAACCAGCCATGTGACCCAAGGTGCCGTTCCAGGCGCCGTAGTAGTCGTAGGTCATCAGGTTGATGTAATCCATGTATTGATGGGCACTTTCCCAATCGACCTGGCTGAGTTTTGGCACGCCGCCGCTCATCGCTGCTGTCAGTTGGTAAGTACGGCCGGTTTGTTGGCTGAGCGTATTCAGCGCCAGTCGTAAATCACGCATCAGCAGCACAAAACCAGCACCGTCCTGCGGTGAGCCAAGCGCTTCGTTCGCGCCACCACCACCAGGAAATTCCCAGTCGATGTCGATGCCGTCAAAGAAGTCATAGGTTTTAATAAACTGCACCATTGACGCGACAAAAGTGGCGCGATGCGTGGCGTTGGTGCCAATGGCGTACAGCGGGTCGGACAACGTCCAGCCACCGACCGATGGCAGAATTTTCAGATGTGGATTGGTTTTTTTCAGCCGGTACATTTCAGCAAACAGGCCTTTGATCGGCTGATCCCAGGTGTCATTGGCATAACCTTTATCCAGCGCTGCCCATTTGTCGTGGACCACCACGGTGTAATTTGGTTTGCCCTGACATTGCGCCTGTAAGGCGCTGTAGCCTTGCGGATTATCGCGTTGCAGCGATGCATTCGGGCCACAGACCGGAATAAAACCGTAGAACAGGTGGGTCAGGTTTTTTGCCGGAATATCATAAGCATGGTAGTTGCGACCATAAATGCCCCATTCGACAAAATAGCCACCCACCATTTTGTTGCTGGTGTTCTGATATGGCACGTTTTGCTGCTGCATTGGCTTGGGCCAACCGGCGAAATTGAGTTGGGTCCAGGGATCAAAACCACCCGGTGTGCCAGGCCCGCCAGAGCCGGTGACTTTGATGGTTCTTTTGTCGCTGGCGGTACAGCTGCGCTCGCTGCCAATTACGTTACATAAGCTGACGATATAGTCGTAAGTTCCTGCCGCTGTCACCGCGATCGTTTTACTGCCACTTTGGGCATTTTGACCGTTTGCTGTGAGAGTCGCGGTATGTACCACCACGCCATTTTGGCTGAGTTGCCACTGATTGCCATTGGTGCCCCACCACATATTCCAGCTGATCGGTACATTGACGCTGCCGTTATTAAGGGTGAGATTGGTTTCCTGCCAGCTCAGGCTGGGTTTGGCTGGTTGTGCCGGAGCCGCCAGTAACTGCGGGCTGACTGCTAAAGCATATATGGTGAGCAGCAGCGCTTTGCTGCGACCAATAGATCCTAAATTGTGCATAACATTGTTCCTGCCTGTGGTGTTTAACGAAGGCTCATAGGCCCACATATTTTTTTGGTATGTCCACCACTGACAACCAACAGTCCATTGCTCCAGCATTTGGTGGTTGCACTAACATGAAACAAATGACAGCGTTGTCAAAATCAAAATGATGCTAATTTGGTGATATTTTTATGATAATTTTTTGACGTAAACGCAGAATGATGAAATTTAACGGGATATTGCGGGATAGTACTGGATAGTAGCTGACGCAGGATGAAGACCGTTTGAAACTCGTGGCGACATGGAGAATGACATAATGGCCTCAGCATGGAGGCCATCATCAATAAATAGTTATTGCGGCTGCGGGCACTTTTTAGCCCGTGGCCGTTCGCCAACAGCCGTTTTAATCAAGAATAATATGCGGCAAAAACCGCGAACTATCCTTGGTGATGAGTGTGGCATCTTCACGGATGCCAATGCCAGCAGCGGCATCACCGACCAGCCAGGAACCAATCAGGGTAAAGCTCTGATCAAATTTGGGCAGTGGCGTAAACGCCTGTCGAATAAATGGTGCATCAGTATAAGGGCCATCCACCACTAAACGTTGGCCTTGCGCGTCAATCAGTTCGATGTTGGCACCTTCGCGCGAATACAAAGGTTTGCGGACCCAACCTTGCCCAAGCGGCTTGCTGTCAGCAGCTTCGAAAAATGCCGGCAGCAAATTCGGATGATTCTGGAATTTTTGCCAAAGCAGAGGCAGGATGCCTTTGTTCGATAACAACATTTTCCAGGCAGGTTCCAGCCACTGGGTGTTCGATGTCAGCAAATGCGCACCAAACTCTTCCCGCAGCATAAATTCCCACGGATACAGCTTAAACATCGCCTGGATAGGATAGTTCTGGTTATCGACCAGCTGGCCGTCAATTTCACCAAGCTGTTCCAGCGGCAGATAACGGCTATCAATGCCAGCCTGACTGGCAATATCCATCAGATAATTGATAGTGCCTTTGTCTTCGATATTGCCATCGACACTGCTGAAATAACAGGGTTGACGCAGCGGCATGCTGGCAAACGCCTGTTCCAGCTTGTCTTGCAGCGAGTTAAATTGATCAGCGCCTTGTGGTATACGACCACGCATTTGTTGATCTTCGAGCCACACCCACTGGAAAAAACCGGTTTCAAACAGTGACGTTGGCGTGTCGTAATTCAGCTCCAGTAACTTGGCCGGGCCCTGGCCGTTGTAAGCTAAATCGAGGCGACCATACAAATGTGGCTGCTCGCTACGCCAGGATTCGGCCAGCCAGTCCCAATAGGCCGCAGGTACATCCAGCGCAATCAGCTTTTGCTCGTCGGCCAGAATATCCGGAATTAACGACAGCGCCATCTGATGTAACTCTTCAGTCGGCGCTTCTAAATCCTCTTCAATCTGCTGCATGCTGAACTGGTAATAACCGGTTTCATCCCAGTAGGGCTCGCCGTCAAAAGTGTGGAAGTCAAAACCAACACTTTCGGCATATTCGCGCCAACCCGGGCGTTGTTCTATCGCAATTTTCTTCATCAGTGCTTAACCGCCACTGGTCATCGACTGACGTTGTTGGGCTTGCGCACCAAAACCGCCACGACGCACCACAGTACCGGCCTTTGGTTGCATCTGTGATGGCAGCACCGAAGTGACGCCGGATTGCCGCGCTACCGGCTGGTTAGAGGCGGTACGATAGGTGCCTTGATCATCCCGTGATTTGTACAAAGGTTGGGTCGGTACCGACTTTTGTGCTCCAGCCTGACCGGCACCACCGCGATTGAGCATTTGACCGGCTAAAAAGCCCATCATCATTGGCATAAAAAAGCCGGAACTGGCTTGTTGCTGCTGTTGCACCGGCGCATTTGGATCGGTGCTGACGGCTGCCGTTGCCGGTGTCTCACAATTACCAACGCCAAAATCGGTTTCACATTCAGTTTTGCTTTGATATTTCGGGGCCACTTGCGCGTGCAGTTCCTGCGCTTTGGCAAATTCGGCATTACATTCAGCCGGCGGATTGTAAAAAGCTGCGCACTCTTCCGCGTTTTGATACACCGCAGTTTCCACCGGTTCTTCAGCGCCACAACCCGCCAGCAACAAGGTAGCGGTGGGTACCATCAGGATCAATGCGGCTTTTTTACTGCGCTTGAATGATTTCGACATAATTATTCCTTAAAACGTCTGGCGGATTAAAACGTCATGCTGGCTGAGTTGATTAAACCGGCGGCAATCGAACAACAAGCAGAAAAAATACCGGCGGCAATTTCCCCATTGGTAATACGTTCCGGCAGGCGACGAATGGTCAATCGAACAGCGACAAAAGTCAGGCTCTGGATAATTAACGCAATAGCGCCCCAGATTGCACAATCGGCCAGTGAAATCGAATGGGTAATGGCACTGGCCAATGGCAAGGCAAAACCAATCAGTGCGCCACCAAAAGCAACGGCTGCGGCAGGATTATTGGCCTGGATCAGCGCGACTTCATCATGCGGTGTCAACCAGCTATAAATGCGGGCGAATAACAGTAACAACAAGATCGCCAGGAAAAAGAAACTTAAAAACTCCGGTAAACCGGCAATTGAAGCAAGCAAAGTTGCGGACATGTTTGTTCCTTAAGGAGTTGTGGTTTTTCTGGCGCTATCATCCAGAATTTACAAGCAAAAGGCAATGCAGCTACGTCGGAAGTCGCTATTTGGGATATACCCAACAAAATGATTAATCCTGAACTAAGCTCAAATAGGCGTAAGGACACGAATCACGATTCTTGTATTCTTGAGGTACAAAAAAATGTTGAATCAATTCAAAGTCCGAAGCCGGTTAATTGTACTGGCCGCGTTACCACTCTTGGTTTTAGTGTTCTTAAGTCTGATTTCTATCCTCAATATGCGGGAGCTGGCCACCGGCGTCGACAGCCTGTATCAGGACCGTGTGAAGCCGCTGCAACAAATCAAAACAGTGTCTGACGCCTACGCTGTCGTTGTCGTGGATACCCTGCATAAACATCGTGCTGGTTTGTTAACCGCAGCAGAAGCGAATGCGCAAGTACAGCAGGCCACCACAGTTGCTGCTGAAGCCTGGAAAGCGTTCCTCGCGACCAAATTGACCACTACCGAACGGACCTTGGCCGATCAGGCTGAAACCCGGATCGGTAAATGGCAGCAACAAATTGTCGGTTATCATGCGGCCATCGACGATGGCTCCATTCTAAAAGTTGAAAGTGGCGCTTTTAATCTGCAACTGTATGACGCTGCCGATCCGCTGAGTCTGGCGCTGGAAAAATTGATCCAGCTGCAGTTGGAAGAGGCTGGGATTTATACCAAACAGGCGCAAGATACATTTGCCAGCACCCAGCAGATGTTTATCGTGCTGGTCAGTCTGGTGGTGATTGCGCTGACGATATTAGCGCGGTTGGTGTACAGTTCAATCCAACGGCCTTTGTCTGAATTACGGCAGGTGATTACCCAGGTCGGCCAAAAATCCGATTTACGACTCCGGGTAAAAGTGGTGGGCAAGGATGAAATTGCCGAAACCGCGGAATCATTTAACCAGACCATTGCCAGGGTGCAGCAATTTTTCACCGAGCTTGGTTCAGCCGTCAGTATGCTGGCGGCAGCCTCGGAAGAAATGAGCAGTATCAGTCAGCAAGTCAGTACCACTGCTTTTGCACAGGAGCAACAAGCCAATCTTATCGCCACCGCCATTAATCAGATGTCGGCCGCAATTCAGGAAGTGGCTTCCAGTGCGCTGGCCACTTCGGAACGTGCCAATCAGGCGGATGAAAAAACCCAGAGCGGTTACGACAAAGTCACGCTGAATATCCAGGCGATTGAGCAATTGTCGACGGCGATCAAAGGGGCCAGTCAAGTGATTGAACAGCTCAATGGCGAATCGGAGAAAATCAGCCAGGTGCTGGCGGTTATTCAATCCATTGCCGCACAAACCAATTTATTGGCATTGAATGCTGCAATCGAAGCGGCGCGCGCTGGTGAAGCGGGTCGGGGTTTTGCCGTGGTGGCGGACGAAGTGCGTACTTTGGCCACCAACACTCAAAAAGCCACTGAGTCTATCCGCACTATGATTGAAAACCTGCAGGCGGCAGCCAAAGAAGCGGTGTCGGCGATGGCGCAGTCGCAAACCCATGCTGACAGCAGTGTGCACAATGCGCAGCAAGCCGGTGAGGTGCTGGGTGAGATCAGAAATTCCGTCGGCACTATTGTGGATATGAATGTGCAGATTTCGGCGGCCACCGAAGAACAAACCATTGTGGCCGAAGACATCAACAAAAATATCAGTGAGTTTAGTATCAGTATTGGTGAAGTGACCCGCAGCGCGCAACACAGTGCCGAAGCCAGTGGCTCGCTGGCGGAACTGGCCGCAAAATTACGGACTCAGGCCGCGGCGTATCAGGTGTAGTTTTAACGTAGAACTATCGGCAAATCAGGCGTAACTGTAGCAAATCTGCGGCTAATCTACAGTTACGCCGTTCCTTAAATGGCGAACGCCACCGGCAATAACCCCGCCAAATCATCGTTTTATCGCAGAAGCCAGCCTCAGGCGTTTGGCAGGCTGGACATTCAGGTCTGTTTCACTACACTCGGCCTGAAATCTTCTTTTGTCGCTACAGCAGGATAAAATCATGAATAATAAAACACTCATCGCCTTTAGTATCGCCGCCGCCCTCGGCCTGACCGCCTGTGAACGTGCCGCTCAGCCAACAACAGTTGCCGCGCCTGCCGAAGTTGCAGTCACTGCAACAAAATCCGGCATCGAACTGGCGAATCTCGATACCCAGATCAAACCACAACAGGATTTTTTCCGTTATGTAAACGGTAACTGGTTAGCAAAAACCGAAATCCCGGCAGACAAAGCAAGCTGGGGCAGCTTTAACGAATTACGTGAAGAAGCGGATAAACACGTGTTAACGCTGATTAAAGAAGCGGCCGCTAAGCCTGCAGAAGCGGGTAGCGATGCGCAGAAAATCGGTGATTTATATCGTGCTTATCTGGACACCGCCAAAATTGACAGCCTGGGTTTAGCGCCATTACAAGCAAACCTGGCCGCCATCGATAACCTGAAATCTGCCGCCGATCTGGCCAGCTTTTGGGGAACATTACAGGCCGAACGTTATGGCACCCCCGTGGCGTTGTTTGTCAGTCAGGATCAGAAAAACTCAGATCAATATATCGTTGGTGCCAGCCAGTCCGGCCTCGGTTTACCGGACCGCGATTATTATCTGAAGACCGATGAAAAATCCGCAAAAATCCAACAACAATATCAGTGGATGATCGCAAAATTCTGGGAACTGGCTGGTTGGGAAAACGGCACAGCAGCTGCAGCGACGGTATTTGCCGTTGAGTCGAAGTTGGCAGAAGCGCAGTGGAGCCGGGTACAGAATCGTGACCGCAACGCAACGTACAACAAAATGACCCTGGCTGAGCTTGCAGCACTGGCGCCTGGTTTTGACTGGCAGGCCTTTACCAGCGCCGCCAAAGTGGGCTCAGTTTCAGATATCGTCGTCCGTCAGCCAACCTATTTCACTGCTTTTGCTGCAATTTCGCAGCAAGTTTCGCTGGCAGAATGGCAAACTTATCTGAAATTTCATTTACTGCGTAACCACGCCAGCCTGTTAAGCAGCGGTTTTGATCAAGCCAGTTTTGACTTTTACGGTCGGGCGTTAAGCGGTTTACAAGAACAAAAACCACGCGAAGAACGTGCCGTGGAAGCCATTAATACCGCTTTAGGTTTTATGGTCGGCAAAATGTATGTGGAAAAGTACTTCAAGCCGCAAGCTAAAGAGCGCATGGATCAGCTAATCAAAAATCTGCGGGTGGCTTTTGAACAGGCTATCAACGATTTGGAATGGATGAGTGCTGAAACCAAAGTGGCGGCCCAGGAAAAACTGAAGAAGTTTAATACCAAAATTGGTTATCCGGATGTGTGGCGCAATTACGACTGTTTAACGGTGAGTGCCGACGATTTAGTCGGTAATATGCAGCGCAGCAGTCAGTGTGAATATCAGCGGATGGTCGACAAGCTGGGTAAACCAGTTGATCGTACGGAATGGGGCATGACACCACAAACCGTCAACGCCTATTACAGTTCCACCATGAATGAAATTGTGTTCCCGGCCGCCATTCTGCAACCGCCATTCTTTAATGTCGATGCCGATGACGCAGTGAACTATGGCGCCATTGGCGGGGTGATTGGCCATGAAATCACCCATGGTTTTGACGACCAGGGTCGCCGCTCGGACGGTGATGGCAACTTGCGTGATTGGTGGTCACCTGCTGATGGTGAACAATTCCAGCAACGGGCCCAATTGATGGTTGACCAGTACAGCGGCTTTAATCCGATTGATGATTTAAAACTGCAAGGCGCTTTGGGTCTGGGCGAAAATATCGCCGACCTTGGTGGTTTAACGGTCGCATATCGTGCTTACCAGAACTCGTTGCAGGGCAAACCAGCGCCGGTGATTGATGGTTTCACCGGTGAAAAACGGTTCTTCATTGGTTGGTCGCAGGTGTGGCGGGTGAAATTCCGCGACGAAGCTTTGCGTCAGCAAGTGATCACCGGTCCACATTCGCCGGGTATGTACCGGGTGCAAGGTGTGTTATCCAATATGCCTGAATTTTATCAAGCCTATGATGTAAAGGCGGGTGATGGTATGTACCGTCCGGATGAAGTTCGGGTGAAAATCTGGTAAGTCACCAGAACCAGTCTTCCTTGTCATAGCTTCTCGATGGCGGCCGGATTGCCGGCCGCTCTTGTATGACCTGCAAATTCTCAAATTCTCAAATTCTCAAATTCTCAATGCAGCAAATTGCTAGCTGCCACATTCCTGCACTGTTATCTGTTTTTCGGCGCTACGATTAAATCTGGTTTGGCATTGACTGCATACGTATGCATTGTGCATGCAACTAAGCTGGAAATTTCCGTTAAGTGGTCTGGAGCCGAGCCGGGTCTCAGCTGAGTTGTTGCAGTTTTGTACACAACTGTCCGCTATGCTGCGCCGTTCTGGTTCATGCCTTCATTTGATCCAAAGTTTTGAAAATGTAACCTTTCCGCCGGATATCCTGCGAAATAGCAGCTATATTGTTGCTTAGAGCATTGTGCCGTAATGGATCCCTGAACGATATTTTCTGTGTCCTGCACCTTGTTTGGGCAAGAATTGGTGGTCTCGCACCCCAATAGCGCAAATAAGACATTTTGAATACGTATTCATGTTGTTGTGCAGACGGATTGAGTTTATCAATAGCATCGATCTCACACGCACAAGCAAATTGATATGCACTGTTGCCCAACAGGCATCTCAAACATAAAAAAACAACATCGGGGACAACAGGAATGCCAAACTTCAAACTCAGTCTGTTAACGCTTGCGTTAACCGCCGGTGGTCTCGTCGCTTTACCTGCGTATTCAGCGCAGGAAGCCGAAGACGCCGGTAAAAAATTATCACCGACCGAAGCCCGCGAAAAAGCTAAAGCTGCTGCCGCGATTGAAACCATCGAAATCAAAGGTTTCCGCCGCTCAGTGGTTGATTCAATCAACACCAAACGTTTCTCTACCAACGTCGTCGAATCGATTTCAGCGGAAGATATCGGTAAATTGCCGGATTCCAGTATTGCTGAATCAATTGCCCGTTTACCTGGCCTAACTGCACAGCGCCTGGATGGCCGTGCCAGCCGCGTCAGTATCCGTGGTTTTGGTGAAAACGAAAGCGCCACCACTTTTAACGGGCGTGAACAAGTGTCGATTGGTGATAACCGCGGCGTTGAGTTTGACCTGTATCCTTCTGAAATTATGAGCGGTGTCACCGTTTATAAAACGCCAAATGCTAGCTTAGAAGCCGAAGGTATTGCTGGCGTGATCGACATGCAAACCGCTAAGCCATTAAACCGCGAGCGTACCATTCAGTTTAACGGTCAGTATGAAATGACCAGCTTTGACAAACTGAACCCGGACGGTAACGATGCCGGTGGCCGTGGTACTTTCTCGTACATCGATAAATTTGCCGATGACACTATCGGTGTGGCTTTTGCTTATTCAAAAATGAGCTCGCCAAACCAGGAAAAACGCTGGAACTCTTGGGGTTACCCGGATTTTACCGTCGACGGTAAAAACTACTCGGTATTAGGCGGCGCCAAGCCATTTGTACGTTCTTCAACTTTAGAACGTGATTCAGCCATGTTGGTGATTGAAGCGGCGCCAACTGACAAACTGAAAATGACGTTTGATGCCTTATACGTTGATTTTACTGATGAGAAAATTCTGCGTGGTATTGAAATCCCGTTCGCCTGGGGCTACAACCGCGGCTCAACCGCGTTGGAAGTTGATCCGGCAACTGGTTTTGTCACCAAAGGTCAAGTTACTGACGAATATCTGGTGGTACGGAATGACCTGGAAAACCGTGAAGCTGAACTCAGCGCTTTTGGTTTTAACCTGGATTACAACCTGAACGACAACTGGAGCCTGAACTTCGACGCCAGCCATTCTTCTGTTTCCCGTGAGATCTGGAGCTTCGAAAGTTATTCAGGTACTGGTCGCGGCGATAAAGAGGGGGTGGGTGATACGCTGACTTATGAATTTAAACCAGGTAACACTGGCGCGATTTTCAGCCCTAGCCTGAACTACGGCGACTACAACCTGATTAAACTGGGTGGCCCACGTAGCTGGGGCGCGAGCAGTGCGTTAAATGCTAAATATGGTCTGACGGATTCCAGCATCTATTACAACTCAGCGCAAGATGGTTTTATCAACGCGCCAACGGTTGATGATGAATTGTCAGCACTGAAAGTCGCAGCGACCCAGTTACTGGACGACGCTGGCATGTTCACTAAAGTAAGTTACGGTGCGTCGTTTAAAACCCGCGATAAAGATAAAAAGTCTGAAGGTTACTTCATGACGCTGAAAGATTTCCCGGCGATGGTATCCGTACCAGAGCAGTACCGTTTAGGCACGGTGTCGTTGGACTTCATTGGCATGGGCAACATGATTGCTTATGACTCAGGTGCTTTGTTAAAAGACGGTTATTACAATCTGCTGGCGGAAAGTCTGACCAACCAAAGTCACTCTTTCAAAACCTGGAAAGTGTCAGAAGATGTGGTTGCACTGTACGTACAAACTGATTTAGAAGCTGAGATTGGTGATATTCCGGTGACTGGTAGCATGGGTCTGCGTTATATCGACACCAAACAATCGTCACAAGGTACGGCATTTGCCTCTGTAAACGGTTTAATCGTGTCATCGCCGACCGACGTCAGCCACAGCTATTCCCATTTATTGCCAAGTCTGAACCTGATTTTCGACGTTGCTGAAGATCAAACCGTTCGTTTTGGCGCAGCACAAACATTATCACGTCCACGTCTGGATGAAATGAATGCTTCGGTTGGCGCGAGCTACAGCCAGCAACCTGATGCCAACGGTAACAACTGGAGCATCAACGGTGGTAACCCGCTGTTAGAGCCAAAAGAAGCCTTAGGCATCGATTTAACTTATGAAAACTACTTCAGTGATGAAGGTTATTTCTCCGTTGCTTACTTCTGGAAAGATCTGAACGAATGGATTTTTAATGGCACGTATGAAGTTGACTTGACCGGTGTGGCCGATCCAAGCACTGGCCAGGTTCCACCTACTTCAACTGCTTCTGGTTCAGGTAAAGTCAACGGCGGCGGCGGCACCTTACAAGGCTGGGAATTCTCAGGCACGCTGCCACTGAACGTGGTATCTGATGTATTGGATGGTTTTGGTTTAATCGCCAGCTATACCATCATTGATCAGGACGTGAAAGATCAAAATGGCAACGTCTTCAAACTGCCAGGTCTGTCGAAGAAGATTCAGTCATATACCGCGTTTTATGAAAACAGCGGCTTCCAGGCTCGGGTCAGCCTGCGTAAGCGTGGTGATTTCAGCGGCGACGTGTATGGCATCGGCTTCGACACGCAACAAGTCGACATCCTCGGTGAAGACATTGTTGATGCGCAGTTAGGCTTTGATTTCGGCGAAGCTGGCATCAAATCATTAGATGGCTTGTCGATTTTCCTGCAAGGTCAGAACTTAACCGAGGAGCCGTTTGTATCTCTGCAAGGCAGCGCGTTTAAGATCCGCGATTATCAGGATTACGGCAGCACTTACCTGTTAGGTTTCAGCTACAAGCTGTAATCTTCCAGCGTGACTTAAAAACCCCGGCAGCCCCGGGGTTTTTTTCTATTAATGGTGCTGTAATAGCATCAAGCAAAGCTGTTGATGCGGTTGCGAAAACACGCAATCGCTGACAAAGTTGACCTCTTGAAATACCAGATCGGAGTCTTGATGAAACCTGCACAAGCCATAAAAAATGTTGTTGTTGTCGGTGGCGGTACCGCCGGTTGGATCACCGCTTCGCTACTGGTAAAAATGCTTGGCAAAGTAATCAACATCACGTTGGTCGAGTCCGACGATATCGGCATTGTTGGTGTTGGTGAAGCGACCATTCCGCCGATGATTAACTTTAACGCTGCGCTTGGCATCGACGAAAAAGCCTTTTTACGCGAAACCAAAGGCACTATTAAGTTAGGGATTGAGTTTGAAAACTGGGGACAACCTGGTGAGCGTTATATGCACGCCTTTGGTGCTATTGGCAAAGAATTCCCGTTTTGTAACTTCCATCATTTTTGGCTGAAAAGTCAGCAGCAAGGCATGGGCTTTGATTTCTGGGACTTTTCGCTGGCCTATCAGGCAGCCAAACAACATAAATTTGGCCGGCTTGATCGCATCGAAGGCGTTAACCTGCCTGGCTTATCTTATGCCTATCATTTTGATGCCGGTTTATACGCGCAGTATTTACGGCGGTTCGCTGAGCCTTTGGGCGTCAAACGGCAAGAAGGCACCATCGCGCAGGTGAAACAATGCCCGCAAAGTGGTGATGTAACTTCGGTGGTGCTGAAATCCGGCATCGAAATCAGCGGTGATTTATTTATCGATTGCAGCGGTTTGCATAGCCTACTGATTGAAAAAACGCTCAACACCGGTTTTGAGGACTGGTCACACTGGTTGCCGGCCGACAGTGCGCTGGCGGTGCCTTGTGAGGCAGTGACACCTATCACGCCTTACACCAAATCAATCGCCCATCCCAATGGCTGGCAATGGCGCATTCCGCTGCAACATCGCATCGGCAACGGCATTGTGTATTCCAGTAAATATTGCAGCGATAAAGAAGCCAAAGCTACGTTGCTGGCCAATCTTGATGGCAAACCGCTGGCCGAGCCGCGCAAAATTTCGTTCCGCACTGGCCGGCGCTTAAAGCAGTGGCATCGTAATGTGGTCAGCATCGGTTTATCCAGTGGCTTTTTGGAGCCGTTGGAATCGACCAGTATTCACCTGATCCAATCCGGCGTGTTTCGCTTGCTGAAGTTTTTCCCGCATCAGGGCATTGCCGATAGCGACCGTGATGAATTTAACCGCCAGTCAAAAATTGAATTTGAGCAAATCCGTGACTTTATTATTCTGCATTACAAGCTGAACCAGCGCAGTGACAGCCAGTATTGGCGCGATTGTCAGGCGATGGATATTCCAGAGACGCTGGCGCGGAAAATGGCTATTTTTGCAGAAACCGGCCGGGTGTTTCGTGAACAGGATGAGCTTTTTAGTGAAGTCGCCTGGCAGCAGGTGTTTATTGGGCAGGGTTTAATCCCAAAAGACTATCACCCGCTGGTCAATGCGCTAAGTGACGAGCAACTGCGCGATTTAATGCAAAACCTGAAAGATATTATGGCGGTGACCAGCGCGCGGTTGCCGGATCATCAGGCTTTTTTGGATAGCTGTGGCGGGATGGCCAAATAATGCGTAGCAGCGGCCAGCTAAGGTATCTGTGTTGTCTGCCGGTTTGGCTTTGGTCAGCTGCTGTTGCAGCTGAAACGCCAACGTTGCAGCCACCGCCAATACCAACAGTCAGCCAGGTACCCTCACCAGACTGGCGCGATCAGGTGATTTATTTTGTGCTGACCGACCGTTTTGCCGACGGCGACCCCAGCAATAACGATCAAGGCGCTGGCGAATACAATCCGGCCAAATCCAGCCACTACAGCGGCGGCGATTTGGCTGGTATTCAAAGTAAACTCGATTATATTCAAAATCTTGGTGCAACAGCGGTCTGGCTGACGCCGCCGGTGGCGCATCAATGGTGGAGCCAAAAAGCGCAATATGGCGGTTATCACGGTTATTGGGCGACCGATTTTACCAAAGTGGACCCCCATTATGGCGATTTAACCAGTTACCGCGCATTAGCCAATAACCTGCACCAACGCAACATGTATTTAATTCAGGATATTGTCGTCAATCACACCGGCAACTTTTTTGGTTATGCCGGTGAATACAATGCCAACAACACCGCCAAAAATTTTGTGCTGTATGAAGGCAAAACCAGCCTGCAGCCAGCGCCAACCCAAGCGCCGTTTTCGCAGATCAACCGGCTAAACCCGGAACACGCTGCCGCCGATATTTATCACTGGACGCCGCCGATTGTTGACCCGACCATTGCGGGTCAGGAATTTAGCTATCAACTGGCGAGCCTGGCCGATTTAAATACCAGCAACCCAAAAGTACGCCAGGCATTAAAGCAAAGTTATCGTTATTGGCTGGAGCAAGTTGGTGTCGACGCTTTTCGGATTGATACCGCCAAATATGTCGAACATGAGTTCTGGCGCGATTTTTTGCACGCGCCGGACGGCATTATTGCCGCAGCAACAAAGCTAGGCAAACAGTACTTTTTGGCCTTTGGCGAAGTGTTTGCGGCGTCAAAACCATTCCAGCATGATGGTGAAAAGCAGTTACAGGCATTTTTGGGTACGGCTGCCGAGCCACAATTAAACTCGGTGATTGCCTTCCCACTGTATTTTGATATCAACGCGGTGCTGGCGGAAGGGCGGCCGCCGGCGTTGCTGGGTTATCGATTGCAACAACACAGCAGCTTGTTCGAAAACCCGCAGCTGTTGCCGACTTTTATCAATAATCACGATACCAAAAGGTTTTTAGCCGCTGGCAGCGTGGAGGCTTTTATTCAGGCTTATGCGCTGCTGTTTACCATTCCCGGTATTCCGGTGATTTATCAGGGCGACGAGCAGTTATTAACGCAAACCCGGCAAGCGATGTTTCAAGGTGGTTGGGGCACTCAACAGGACCAGTTCCAGCCGCAGTCGCTGATGTATCAACTGATCCAAAGTCTGGCGAAGTTACGCAAAGAATATCCGGTGCTGAGCCGGGGCGATTGGTCATTGCTGCAGGCAGACGAAAATGCCGCCGGTATTTTAGCCTATCAGATGGCAGCTAAAACAAAGGATCCGAACGACCAAAGTGTGCCAGCAACGCCGATTGTGGTGCTGATGAATACCGCCGATAGCCCACGCTTGGTCGCCGCTTTGCCAACCGGGTGTCATCAACGGCAGTGGCAAGTGTTATGGCAGCATGGCGCTAAGTCCACGCCAATCAGTACCGATGGCCAAGGGCGCTTGACTCTGGAGTTGCCCGCGCGTGCTGTGTTGGTGCTGCAGCCGTTGCCCGCATCCGCTAACTCTGCGGTGATGCCTGCGAAAGCCGCCGCTGCTCAAGTGCAACTGACACAACTAACACAACTAACACAACAACCGGCCGCAACCCCGTTGTCGCAGGACTTTGTGCTGGCAGGAACCATCAATCATGCCTCGCTACCGCTTCGTCTGGTACAAAACGGTGATTTACAAAAATTTGCGCCTTTCACCAGTGACGCACAAGGCCGCTTCAGCATCAAAGTACCGGTCCGGGATTTAGGGGAACAGCAGCACCAGCTACGACTGTATGCGCCAACTTTAGGCTGGGTCAGCCAGGAGATCAGCTATCAGACCCGGGTTATGGAGCCCGAGTGGCAAGCCAAAGTGGTCGATCCGTACAATGACGACCAAGGGCCAACTGGCGTGTATCTGCAGCCGCAACATGAACATTCGCAGCAACAACTGGATATCCGCAGCGTCACCGCCAAAGCCGGCGGTAGTAATTTGCAGCTGGAGATTGAAATGCAACAAATCAGTCAGTTCTGGGCGCCCGCCAATGGTTTTGATAACGTGCATTTTGCCATTTTTATTCATCTGCCAAACCGTCCGGATTTGGCTGGTGCCCAAGCTTTACCTGGTTTAAATCAGCAAATGCCACAAGGCAAAAAATGGCAGCTCGGGCATTTTATGTTTGGCTGGGGCAATTCGGTGTTTAATGCAGACGGCGCCAGCGATACACAAACCGGCACTAAACTCGGCGCTGCACCAAAGCTGCATGTCGATGTGACGAACAAGCGCATCACCGTCAGCTATCAGGGGCAAGCGCTCGGCATTCAGGATTGGGCGGGAGCCGAAATATATCTGTCAACCTGGGATAAAACCGGTGAAGGTGTACTACGTGACATCAGCCCCAAAGCTTCTTCCTGGAACTTTGGTGGTGCGGCTACGAATGCGCCTAAAGTGCTGGATGATGTGAGGTTGCAACTACAGCAGGTCCCTGCCATTCAACGCTGAATTTCGCCAGAACAACGGTTTTGTTGCTTTTTTAGCCACTTCCGGCTGCTGCTGGCGGAACTTCGCGCGGCTTGCATAGGTCAGAACCAATGCGATTTCACCAGAGACGATCACCGGTAGCCCAGTGTCAGTACGGGCTTTCTGCCGTCAGCCGGGCCAGAGGGGGCGAGCCGGTGTGTCGGGTCAGATGTAGCGCTGATTGTGATGGTGAAACCGCGCTAACCCTATTTACCCAATATCTTCAAGGATGACGGGTATAAAAAGCAACAAGAGGTGTTACACCCATGATCAATTCAGCGCGCTCGCGTATTCTGCAATTTTTGCAAATTGCGCATTGTCAGTACCGGATTAACGGCAATCAAATCCTGTTATGCAATGCCACGCTCACCTTTGAAGATCAACAACTGAGTATCGAACGCCCCGGGAAACCACTGCGAACGATGCCTTATCAAAAACTCAATCTTGATCGTTTATTGTATTTAGTTGCGATGCAGCAAGATAAAAAACAGTCAACCAACTGAGTCCAAAGCTCAGCAGGCGCTGCCCCACCAATTCCAGACCAAGTACCACCGCTTGAGCAGGCGAAAGGTCTATGACCGGGTGTTTACCGCTGGCAAGTGGTTTGCCAGGCTTGAACATCGGCTGTCGTCAGTTGTTGTTGCAAAGGTGTGAGTTGGTGAAACATAATCGAATCAGGCTGTTGGGTATGTTCAATGCCAAAAGCATGCCCGAATTCGTGCGCGATGGTGGCGATTAAATCGGTTTCGGACGAAAATGCAAACAAGGTCATCTGCCGTTGTTGTTGTTTGATCGTCATCAGCCCGACTTCAAAAGGTGCCGATGTGGTGGGCAGGTCCGAGCTTTGCACCAGTTCATTGCGCTGGCGAATGGTTTCATTCAGATAATCCTGATCGCGCATTAATTGCTGGCGTTGTTGTTCCAGCCAATCGGCTTCCTTTACTAAACTTTGTTGTTGCTGCTCCAGCTGTCGCCTTTGCGCTTCGGCGTTGTGGGCGTTGGGTTGAAACTGGTTAATTTGCTGTTGTAGCTGGGATTTTTGCTGGTTGAATTCGGCAATCTTGGTATCAAGTTCGGCAAATTTTTCCGGCAGATTTTGTAATCCCGGTTGGATCGCATCGTCATAGCGCGCCAGATTGCGCTGTAGCAGCCGTTGTTTTAAGAGCTGTTGTTGCCTCGCGTCAAACTTAAAATCGATGATAAAACCTTGCGCCGGATCATGGTGCAATAACTCTTTACCGGTGGCATGGTTCCACATATCAGCAGCAGTGCTAATCAACGTTATCGCTTGTGCTTCGGTTAAATTAAACGCCGGATCCAGCTTGCCAAGACGCCAGCCAAGCGGACTCTGGCAATAAGCGGCTTTAGGGTTCAGCACTTGTTGGGTGACCTGTGCCACAGAATGGACAACATTGTTTTGCGTCCAAAAACGCCAGCCCAGAAATAGCAGGATCACAATAAACGTCAGGCGGATGAAAAAGCTCATGGTCACTCCCCGGATAGTGTTGTTGATTAAAATCCAGCCCGGTTATTTAAGCAAGTGCAAAGATCTGGGCTTATGTTTGCACAATGGCTACAATCGCCGCCATTGTGATGACAGGAGTGTTCCATGACGACATCTTTACCTGATGCGCCTACCGGTTTACAGGCGCGGGTGATCCAGCTGGTTGAACAAAACTGGTTTGGCCGTTTTATTCTGACGTTAATTTTAATCAATGCGGTGTTGCTGGGCATGGAAACTTCCGCCAGCCTGATGGTGCAATATGGCCCTTTGCTGGTGAGTTTAGACAAGCTGCTGCTCGGCATTTTTGTGGTTGAATTGCTGCTGCGGATATTCGCTTATCGTGGCGCGTTTTTTAAAGACGCCTGGAGTTTGTTTGATTTCGCGGTGGTGGCCATTGCACTGATCCCGGCATCCGGACCTTTGGCGGTATTGCGTTCACTGCGGGTGCTGCGGGTATTGCGGGTGCTGTCGATTGTGCCATCGATGAAGCGCGTGGTATCGGCGTTATTAGGCTCTTTGCCTGGGTTAGCATCAATTGCGATGGTGTTAGTGTTGATTTATTACGTGTTTGCGGTAATTGCCACCAAGATTTTTGGCGCGGCTTTCCCGCAATGGTTTGGCACCATCGGTGATTCGTTTTATACCCTGTTTCAGGTGATGACGCTGGAAAGCTGGTCGATGGGTATTTCGCGGCCAGTGATGGAAATGTTCCCTTATGCCTGGCTGTTTTTTGTGCCGTTTATTCTGGTCGCGACCTTTACTATGCTGAATTTGTTTATCGCCATTATCGTCAACACCATGCAGACCTTCAGCGATGAAGAACATGCGTTGGAGCGGGCATTGGATAAACAAGCGCAAGAGCAGGAACAGCAGCAGATGCATGAAGAACTAAAAACCATCCGCCAGGAACTGCAACAATTACAGGTGATGTTGCGTAGTGCGCCAGGCATGCAGCCGCAAGCACCATCCAATCCGGACCCATCCAGTGACTAAGAGCAAGGTGGCGGTGGTGGCGCTGGCGGAAACTGTTGATCCAACAGCAAGCTATCTGCGGCTTAGTAGTTTAAATTTGCTGAATTTCACCGCGCCGCCGCACGCTAGTTATGAGTTTGATAATATTTACAGCAGCGCGCAGTGGCAGCAAAAAACTGACTGGCTACGCCGCGTGTTACTGGATGTAGCGCCAGACGTGTTGGCGCTGCAGGAAGTGTTTAGCTGCGAAGCGCTGCAACAACTCACCACCGAACTTGGTTACAACCACTTTGCCGTGGCAGAGCCGCCAATCTTAATTGACGATCATGTTTATCAAAAACCAGTGGTGGCGCTGGCGTCTAAGTATCCAATCCTTCAAAGCAATGCCGTGCCGGTGCCGCAAGCCGCCGCGAATGCACTGGGTATCGCGCAGTTCAGCTTCAGCCGGGTGCCACTACGCGCACTGCTGCAACTGCCAGACATCGGGCTCTGTAATTGTTATGTAGTACATCTGAAATCACGCCGACCGTTGGCGTTGGCGCAAGGGCAAACTTTACCCGCCGCCGAAGCTTTGAGCCGTTGGGCGGCTTGCGTGCAACGTGGCAATGAAGCCGGTTTATTGCTGGAAGCCATCACTGAACAGTGGGCTGAAGACCAATTACCGGTGATGTTGTTGGGTGATTTTAACGACGAGTTAAGTTCGCCGTTGTTGCAGATTTTAGTGCAAAATGAGGGGCAAAGCTTACCGTCAGATGTGGAGGTAAGTGCGGCGCAACCTCCGCGAACAAAGGATGTTTCGTTGCAACTGCAAGACAGCTGGTTAATGCAGCCGGAGCAACCAGCGCCGCGTCCGGCCACCCATTATTATGGCGCCAAAGGTTCGGTGTTGGATTACATTTTGTTATCGGCGGAATTAGCTCCGAGGGTGCAGCGGCAATGGCTGGTGGATCAACATCTGGTGCAGCCGGTATTTGCGGTGGATGGCTACAGCAGTGACCATGCGCTGGTCACTGTGCAGCTGAAATTGCGGTAATTTATACTAATTTTATTGAATTAGTTGCTGGCTGCTACCGGGGTTACAACGACGTTCGCAGCAGCGTCGATTGTTGTTTCAGCCGATGTTTCCGCTTCTGTCGCGACAGCTGCAGTGCTTTCGGCCAGTTTGGCATTTTTTAGCCGGATGGAGTTTTTCACCTGAATATTTTTCTTCTGCTTGGCTCTTTTACTGATTTTCTTTTTTAACGCTTTGCTTGAACTCATGACGACACTCTGTGACTCGTAAACTTTGCATAGTGTAACTCAGAACCGGCTGGCGGTAAAAACCAATGTGTCCGCGACTAATATGGCTTTTAGGCTATAGAATTATTACACTGGCGGCCGTTTTGACTGAGGCTGTGACATGCGAATTATTCTGGCGCCGATGGAAGGGGTGGTTGATCACCTGATGCGGGAAATGCTGACCGAAATCGGTGGTTTTGACCTGTGTATCACCGAGTTTGTACGGGTGGTTGATCAGCTGTTACCGGCGCGGGTGTTTACCAGGCTCTGTCCGGAATTATTACAAGGGGGCAAAACCCGCGCCGGCACGCCAGTACGGGTACAGTTGCTGGGGCAAGAACCAAACTGGCTGGCCGAAAACGCCTTTCGTGCCGTGCAGTTAGGATCGCCTGGTGTTGATTTGAATTTTGGCTGTCCAGCCAAAACCGTCAATAAAAGCAAAGGTGGTGCGGTATTGCTACGCGAAACCGAGCAACTGTATCGCATTGTACAAGCGGTTCGCCAGGCAGTTCCGGCACAGTTTCCGGTGACCGCCAAAATGCGGCTGGGTTATGAAGATACCAGTCTGACACTGGATAACGCCATTGCCCTCACCGCCGCTGGCGCGACTGAACTCACGGTGCACGCCCGTACCAAAACCGATGGCTATCGCCCTCCAGCCTACTGGCCCTGGATTAAAAAAATTCGGGAAGTGGTGAGTATTCCGGTGATTGCCAATGGTGAAATCTGGCAGCCGTCTGATGCGGCGCTTTGCCGCGAACAGTCCGGCAGTACCGATATTATGTTAGGTCGTGGCGCACTGGCGCAGCCGAATCTGGCGCTGCGGATTGCTGGTGGCGGCAGCTCGGGAATTGAAGCACTGCCCTGGCCAGAAGTGTTGGCGCTGCTCATGCGTTATTCCGAATTCGAAATTGCCGGTGATAAAGGTTTGTATTATTCCAACCGCATTAAACAATGGTTTAGTTATCTGAAACTGCAATACCCAGAGGCCGAACAGCTATTTGCCAAACTGCGGTTGTTAAGACGCAGTCCGGAGATTTTGGGGTTGCTTCAGTCGGAATTAGCGCTGAGCTAACGATCTGCGCTCTCAACTAGGCTTGAAACTGCAATCGGCTTTACAAAAAGTCGCGCAATTGTAATCGCCACCACACCACCCAGCATCAGTGCGGCAAAAGGCACGGTGCCGCCATTGGCAAATAGCGCCAATAATGGGCCAGCCAAAGCACCACACCCAAATCTTAAGGTGCCAATCACCGCCGTTGCGGTGCCACTGTGTTTTGGGAAGGCGATCAGGATCAGCGCATCGGCGTTGGTGGCAATTAGCCCCAGACTCGCCATCAATGGCGCGATCATCAGCACCGTCCACAATAACGGTAATTCCACCACGCTCACCACCAACAAGCCGGTAGCAAATAACAGCGCGCTACACCAGCCGGCTTTGAGCATTTTATGACTGCCAAAACGAGTCACCAGTCGGCTGTTCGTGAAATTCGCTATAATCAACATCAGCACATTAATGCCAAATAGCAGGCTAAAGGTTAGTTCGTCGACCTTAAAAAATTCAATATAAACAAAAGGCACTGCCGTTAAAAAACAGAAAAAGCTAAAAGAAGCGAACATCGAAATAGCAATTAACGGCCGCGCTTGCCGATGGGCAAACACCACTTGGTAAGAGCCAAAAAAGTCCAGCTTGCCGCGCTCCGCTTTGGTATTAATTTCCGGCAAATATTTAGCGGCAAAAGAGCCAATCACCAAGGCATAACCAGCCAGCACCGCAAAAATCCAGGGCCAGCTCGCCACATACAGCACCAGGCTACCAATAGCCGGTGCCAGCAACGGCGCCAACATCATCATCATTGACACATAGGACATGCCTTTGGCGGTATGTTCCTGATATAACGCACGAATAATGCCCGGGATCACCACAGTCGCAGCGCTACCGGCAAAGGCCTGCAACGCGCGCCAGGTTAAAAACCATTCAATACTTTCGGTCTGGCTCAGTAAGACACTGGCGACAAAAAAGATTGCTAAGCCCCATAACGCCAAAGGCCGACGGCCAATCGCATCGGCCAGCGGTCCAAATACCAGCATGCCCATACCATAAAAGGCCAGGAAAATACTCAACGATTGTTGCACCATCAGGCTATCAGTTTGCAAGGCAATCGCCAGTTGCGGCATGGCTGGCAGATACATATCAATCGCCAGCGGCGTGGTAGCAATCACCGCGGCCAATAACATGATTAAGGCCAGCGAAGGGGAAGCACGATTCATCAGCGGGAAATCCAACACGACAATAAGGCGGTTATTGTACCCAATCGATCATCACAAAAAAGTGCATAATTTCGCTGTGAAAGCGCCTGAATCATTCGGTTTTGTGCATTGTTAATGCTGGGGCAAACCTTTGGGGTCAGAGTACTACTCTGACCCCAAAGGTACTGTTAACAATTGACTCTGACCCCGCAGTTAACAACTAACCCCTAGCGAGCGGGATTTCCTTTGACCACTGCAGCCGCCGGGACATCTTTGGTGACAATACTGCCGGCGGCTATTACTGCATCGTCGCCAATCGTGATGCCGGGTAGCACTATCGCACCGCCGCCAATCCAGACTCGGTTGCCGATGGTGATGGGTTTGGCCTGTTCGATGCCACTTTGACGCAGCGTAGCATCCAGTGGATGCGTCACGGTATAAAGCTGCACGGCTGGGCCTAACATCACATCATCGCCAATGCGAATAGGCGCTGCGTCCAGCATTACACAATGATGATTGGCATAAAACCTGGCGCCTAGTTCAATATTAAAACCGTAGTCGCAGTAAAAGTCCGGTTCAAGATAACAGCCCTGAACTTTGCCAAACAGCTGCTTGGCGATGTGCTGCGCTGCTTTAAAAGCTTCAGGAGTACAGGCGTTTAGTTCGCGACAAAGTTTTTTCGCGGTTAACCTGGCTTTTGAAAGTTCCGGATCCCTAGGGTTAAACCACTGCTGACTGAGCATTTTTTGTTTTTCAGATAGAAAGACTTCCGACATTTCGGCTCCACGTCACAGGTGTAAGTTAGTTGCTCAGCAGCTCGGTGCGATTCCACAGATTCTGATGTTTTGGATCGGCGAAAAATTCATCCGGGTGCCAATAACGCGGCAACATATGGCGGAGTTGGCCAGGTTCAAAACCTGAAGAGAGTTTACTTAAAATCTCGCTAAGTCGTGCTTGTGGGATAATCGCCAACTGCTGGCGGGCTGGTTTGAAATACAGATTATGCGCCACACTCACCGTACAATTTTGACCAACATGCTTAAATTGCAGATTGCGGGTGACAATGCGACAAAGCGGCACTTCCGCCTGTAGTGGGTACAAGGAATTGACGATAGCAAACTCGTAGCGTTCCACCGGTAGGCCGGGTTGCGGTTTGGGCAAAAATACAATGCCATACCCTTGCGGGAAAATGCCGGTAATGCTCAGCAACGCATCGGCCATCCGCATATCATAACGCTCCTGGTTGGCGCCGTTTTTGATAATTAACGCCACTTTGGGCAGTGCCTGATAGTCAAAACGATTACGCCCTGGTAATACGGCCGAAGCGTACACCTGCGGAATTTTCACCAGATTGCCAATCCCGACACCGGGTGCATTGGCGTTTCGCAATAAAGTGGCCGCAAACGCCAGTTTGTCCTGTTCGTTTTTATCAAAATCGTCACGTTCCGCCCGCGAATTGCCGCGATACTTTGGTGCCGCGATACCATGCAGCAAAAACCGCAGGCTGGCTTGTAGACTCACTTCCAGAAATTGTTGCCGCTCTTCGACGTCAAGTTCGCGGCTGCGCGGTAATTCGCCATGCGGTCCACATAAAATGGCGACGGCATCCGGATGATAATGCCCGACATCCTGCAGTAACAGCGCCATCAGCATTGGAATTTGCACATCGTCACGAAACGGGCAAGGCTGATCCTGTTCACCACCGGTCAGCCGTAGTTCGGCTTTTTGTAGAATATAACTATTGGTGATGAGGCCCCGGTCCAACAAATGATCAAGTAACCGTAAACTCAATGCAGCCTTATACAAAGGTTTGTATTTTTGCTGCACCGAGGTGATTTGCTCGCCTTCACTTGGCGCCAATAATTGCAGCGAACCCAGTAACTTAGATGAGCGCAAAATGGTTTCGCTACGGCTGTTGCCTTCACTTAATTGCAGAAATTGCTGGCACAACATCACCAGTTGGCTTTGGCGGTGTAGCCGTTTTTGCTGGTATTGCTGCTCAGCATCAACAAATGCTTGTCGCTGTTGCTGAACTTGCGCAATCAACCGTGCTTCGGTTTTAGCGGTGGCAATACGCAGTTGCTGCTGGCTGTGCTCCCAACTTTGTTCCAATTGTTGCAGTTCATGACGCGCACCAGCGTCCCGCTCAAAAAACTGACTGGCCTGGCCATACATGGAATGCTGGAATTTGCTGACGGATAATAAGCTGCTGATCAGCCGTTTTAACTGCCGGATATAGGACTTATCTGCATTTGGTTCTGCGGCGAACTGCATCAGTGCATTTTCCCTGCAAATCATTTGGTTGGTTGCTTTAACCACCTTAACGCATGCCGATCTTTTCGAAAAGAGCTGTTTACGCATTCAATTGCGGAACAAAGTTGCATGCAGCTGCATGCTGGCTTAGTATTTGAAGCAACCCGACCCATAATCTCTAGCGGCATCAGTCGTGCATGTGATTGTCAATCCACTATATTGCCGGTCATTCTTGTTGTTACCCGGGCCAATCAGGAGCCTACATGAGAAAGAATAAAGTTATTACCACGGAAGAAATTCTGCTGACATTGTGCTCATCTGTCACCCAGGTTCTTGCAGCTGCGGGCAATGCGCAGGTCGCCTATTCGCCGATGGTGCAAAAAATTCAGAAAACCTGCCTGCGCCCTGATTTGGGTTGTTTTGTGTTGTTCGATGGTGGTTTTTCGGGTCTGGTGATTATTAACTTCACCTCGGAAGCCGCGTTGGAAATTTACCGTAAGTATATGATGAGTATGGGCATGCCCGAGTCGGAACTGGCGCAATTCCATACCTCGGATGAAGTGGGTAACGTGATGGGTGAGTTGATGAACCAAATCGTCGGCGACTTTACCAACCGCGTGCGGGTTGATTTGCAAACGTCGATCAATCAAAGCCAGCCGAAAATGATGGCCATCAACAAGCAAGTACAGATTTTAATCAATACTCAGCTTGATCAACCGCAGGCGCGGCGGGTCACGTTCAGCACGCCACTGCACAACATTTTTTATATGGAACTGGCGATGGATAAAACCGAATTTATCCAGCTGCATGAATTTGAAAAAGCCGCCCATGAAAATGTTGATGACATTTTGGCCAATGCTCACCAGAACAAGCAAGCTGATGTAGCTGCCGAAGCGGTGGACATGGTCGATGACGACTTCCTGGCGAATTTAGGTCTCTAATATCCGTCATCCTTGAAAGGGTAGAACCGCTCAGTTGCAGCGGTTCCACCGTGGTCACTTTTTGGCGACCATTCTACATTTTCAATGATTTTGGGTATCATCCATTTGATTGCAACAGGTGCACATTGTGGGGTTTTTTCGGCAACTGCAGTTTAAACGCCGCACCACCTAACACCGAATCGTCAATACTCAACTGTCCCTGATGCCAGCTGACGATGCGGCTGACAATGGCCAAACCCAGGCCAAACCCACCATGACCTTTGCTGCGGCTTTGATCCAACCGCACAAACGGCTGCAAAATGCTGTCGCGCTGCGCTTCGGGAATACCAATACCATCGTCTTCGACCACAAACTGCACCCGATCAGGGTCTTGTTGCACGCTGAGCAACACTTGTTGCTTGCCATACCTTTTGGCATTGACCAGCAGGTTTTGTAAAGCCCGTTCCAGATAATGGCCATCACATAACAACTGAATTTGTGGTGGACGTTGCAACAAGATAGGCGCGCCAGGTAAAGGTGCCAGCTTTTCCACCAGATTATCCAGCAGTTCACCAACGTCGACCTGATGCAGCTGCAACGTGACGACCTGTGCTTCCAATCTGGCGTAGTCGAGCATTTCGTCGACCAGTTGATCAAGCTCCCGCACATCTTGCAACATCGCTTGTTTGTCCGTTTCGGCAATCGGCTGCATTTCCAGCGCAAAATTAAGCCGGGCCAGCGGCGTGCGCAGTTCATGCGACACCGCATGGGTCATTTCGCGTTGTAAGCTCACCAGCCGCTGAATCTGTTCGGCCATTTGCTGCACACTTTGCGCGATAGGTGCCAACAACGAATGCGCCGGTAGTTGATGTTCAGGTACTTGCATGCCCTGACCAAAACGCCGGAGCTGCGCCTGAAGTTGCTGAATATCGCGCGCCAGCGGCCATAACCATAACGCGACGGCGACCGCCAACAACGCAAAAAACAACAAAGTAAATAAATAACCGGAATGGTTATTGGCTTCAATTTGTACCGGACCAAATTGCAGCAATTGGCCGGATTCTGCTTGTAGCTGATAGAAATACACCATGTTGTCGCTGAACAGCGGCACCAGTTGACCTCGCTCCAGCGCAGCCTGTTCTGACGCTGACCAGCCAATGGCATCGCTTGCCAGGCTCTGCAGTGGCAGATTGAGTTGCCCGGCGATTTGCTGCGGCAGAGTTTCCGGTTGCGTCAGCTGGTAAGCCAGGCTTTGACCCAGTAAACTCACCCAGCCGGGTAATTCCGTGTGTTGGCTTTGTTGCCACAACCGGTCAACGCTCCAGCCAATGCCAACCAGCACCAACAGCATAAACAGATAAAAATGTAGGAACAAACGACGCATATCAGTTCCAGGCGTCGGCGACGAACAAGTAGCCTTTACCCCAAACAGTTTTGATCCGAAATGGGGTGTCGGCGTTATCACCCAGTTTGCGGCGTAAATGCGACACCCGCACATCGACAGTGCGATCTAAACCGTCGTATTCACGACCAATAATTTGTTTGTGGATCGCTTCACGGCGTACCGTCTGGCCGGCATGTTTGGCCAGCATCCACAACAAATCAAATTCGTAGCTGGTCAGCTCAACTAACACACCGTCAAAATATGCTTCGCGGGCGGCTTGGCTCAGTTGCAATTTGCCATATTCCAGGCTGTTGGCATCGGCCGTGTTCAAAGGTTGACTCCGTCGCAATAAAGCATGGATCCTGGCTAACAACACGCGCGGCTCCACCGGTTTGATCACATAATCGTCGGCGCCTAATTCAAGGCCAAGCACTTGATCAATATCACTTTGTTTAGCTGTCAGCATTAAAATCGGTGATTTGTACCAAGGGCGAAGCGCACGGCATACGGCAAAACCATCAAGACCTGGCAACATCAGATCCAGCACCACTAAATCCGGTTGGAACTCACGACAGGTCGCTTCCACGGCCAGACCATTATTGACCAGCCGCACTTCAAAACCATGTTGTTGTAAAAACGTCTGCACCAGACTGGCCAGCCGTTCATCGTCTTCGACCAATAAAATTTTGTTCATTAAAATACACTCCACGGCGCGACTAACCGTCGGCGGCGTTCTGGCTGACGGCTTAATACAGTTAACTGTTGTTGCAGCAAAACTTGTTGCTGTTGATTGCGAAGTTCGAGCTTGGCAGGCCCAGCTATTTGGAGTTGCTGTTGCCACTGCCCCTGATTGGCCGCCCGCCAGCAATCCAGTTGTTGTTCATCCAGATAAATGCAGACCGATTGCGGCAAGGCACTTTGCCATTGTAAAGATACGGCCAGATGACAGGGCCGTTGTTGTTGATTCACCAGGCAAACGGTTGGCGCGACCTGCCAGCAGACAGTTTTGTCGCAAGGGGTTGCTGCGTTTACGGCGCCTGCTAGTAAACTCAGAATTGAAATCATCACCAATTTACATCCATGCATTAAAAAAATCGGTAACTCACTCCTACAAACCAGGAGCGCACTGAGTTTTCCACCACCAAAGGACTCAGGGTGATGGCACTATCAAGCCAACGATAGCGATAAAAAGCCAGCATCGACCAATCACTGGTCAGTGGATAACTCCAGCTTAGCTTGAGTTCTGGCTGCCAACTGTGGCCCAACCGGTCCAGTTGGTCTTCAGTGCCACTATCTAACGCATAATATGTATTGATCAATTGGCTACTTTTCCAGGTAACGGCAGAACTGAGCTGCCAATGTCCAAGTTGGGTTTGCCAGCCATGACTGGCAGCGATGCTGGCATGTTGACCGTGGTACTGACCGGACACATCGTGCAGCCAGTTCAGTTTCCATTGGACAAGTGGGGTAAACCAATCCAATTGCCAGCCAGCATCAATTGCTGTTGGTCTTTTGGCTTGATCCGCCACAGAAAGTTCGATTTGTTGTTGATACTTTTGTGTTGGCCCCATCAAGCTTTGGTCAGAAGACACTTGGTTGGTCAGCCAATTACTCAGATGATGGCGGCGAAAATAGCCTTTTTCTTCATTCAGGCGGGAGATCAGGCTCAGTTGCAGATCGTTGGTTAAAGTCCAGCTGTAGCCAAGGGTGCCGTTGTCAAAAAACCAATGTTTGCCGTAATAGTTCAGATCAGGCATCAGGTTTAGCGGGAAATTCCGGCCGCCGATCAATGGATTAGAACGATGACCGGCACCAATGGCCAGTGCAAATTGCCATTGTCCTGTATCAGTACATTCAACTGCAGGGTTTTTGCTGGCAGCGCATTGATCGGCAACAGCCCAGACCGGCCACAGAAACAATAAAACGACTATCAGGCGCATAACGACAACTCATCCCAATTTACACCCCGTCACTTTAGCATTCCCTGCAGTTCAGCTTAAGGCTAAATAACAATGTTTCACAAAATGCAGTATGAATGGTCACAGAGTCGCTAATGAAGTTTTTTTACACTGCGTTCAGCCAAAATTAAGGTCAAAAATGATAATGCTGTCTATTCTCACTCACCGCACTCAAAAAAGTGCAGCATTAACGACCTTGAATGATTCAAACGCCCGATATTCGGAGCACAGAGCAGGAGCGCATAATGCTACAATATCAACCTCGTCCGATGGTGGTGATCCGCAATCAGTTGCTGGCTTTTATGGTGCTGAATCTGCTTGGTTCTTGTGTACCAGGCAACAATGTGCAACCGGATGTCGCTGCTGCCGCGCATTGTTGCAATCCGCAGCTGCCCACGGCAAAAGTTTTGACCTCCCAAATTAAATTGATCGCCCCACAACCGCAGTCCCGCTAATTTAGTAGGAGCCGCGCTTTCACCTTGCCTTTTTAGGCTGGAATATGGCACCTTAGCAGTCCAAAAGCGCTGGCAACTTTGCCAGTGCAGCTCGAGGTTCGGCTACGTCTGAGGTAAGTGTGGTGTCAGCTATAAACAATGTCAGGATCCAACTCTGTCCGGTGACCCCAGCGCAGGGGGTTCGATGAAAGGTAAAGCCACTTCATTTGACATTGCTTATCAAGCCGGCGTGTCGCAATCGACCGTATCCCGCGCCTTACGTGACAGTCCTGCAGTGAATCAGGAAACCAAAGATCGTATTTTTGCGATTGCCAAACAGCTGAATTATAAAGTCGATAAAAACGCCAGCAATCTGCGTAAACAACGTAGTGGTACTTTGGCGTTGTTGTTGTTTGAAGATCCAACCGTGGATGAATCACAAATCAATCCATTTTTTCTGGCGATGCTCGGCAGTATTACCCGCGCTTGTACCAAAAGAGGCCACGATTTACTGATTTCGTTTCAGCAGCTGAGCAACGACTGGCACGCTGATTATGAAGACAGTAAAAAAGCCGATGGCATTATTTTGCTGGGATACGGCGATTACGTTGATTACGAAGAAAAACTGCATCAGTTGCTGGCGCAGGAAACCCATTTTGTTTGCTGGGGGGCGCGGGTCGAAGGTCATCCGGAATTCACCATTCGCAGTAATAACCAGCAAGGTGGCCGTTTAGCGGGCGAACATTTACTGAGCCTTGGCCGCAGCCGCTTTGCGTTTATTGGTAATGCTTCAGAACATAGCCCGGAATTTTTTGAACGTTATCAGGGTTTTGTGCAAGCATTATCGACCAAAGGCATCAAGCCAGCGCAAGTACCGCAGTTCGAGGCCATTTCTACTGAACAAGCTGGTTTTGATGCGACGTTACAGTTGCTGGCCAGTGGCTACCAACCCGATGCTATTTTTGCCGCCAGTGATTTAATCGCCATTGGCGTAATGCGTGCGTTGCAACAACAAGGTTTTCATGTGCCATCAGATGTAGCTGTGGTTGGTTTTGATGATATTCCGGTCGCGTCATTTTCATCGCCTGCGCTCACCACCATTCAGCAAAATACTACCCTGGCCGGTGAAATGCTGGTGGTCAATTTATTGCGGTTGATTAATCGCGAAGGCATTGCCCAGACCGAAATTGAACCGAAAATAATTGTGCGCCGTTCTTGTGGTGCCGTGATGCCAACCCCTTAGTTTCTACTCAGGCCCATCATTGATGAAAACACCCAAAGGACGCAGCCAGCACGCTGCGTCGAGCGCAAAAGCGACGGCTGATCAAGCCACTTCCAGCAAAAACAGTTTGCATCCGGCCAATCCGCATCTGGCGGGTTACGATATGGCTGCGCTGGTATTAAGTTATCCAGCCTTGGCTGCACTGTTAGTCACCACGCCACGTGGCGACCAAAGTATTGATTTTGCCGACCCTATCGCGGTGAAAAGGCTGAATCAGGCGTTATTGGCGCATCATTATCAGTTGCCGTTGTGGGACATACCGGAAGGTTATTTATGCCCACCGGTGCCAGGGCGACTGGATTATTTGTTATATCTGGCTGATTTACTTAAAAATAGTCATCAGGGCAAAACACCGAAAAAAAGCCAGCTGAAGTTATTGGATGTGGGGTGTGGCGCCAATTTAATTTATTCATTGCTGGCGGCGCGGCATTTCGGCTGGCAAGTGTTGGCTTCGGATATTGACCAGGGCGCGTTGCAGCATGCTGCCAGGTTATTGGAGCAACATCAGCTGACGGGCAAAATCGAACTTCGTCAGCAAGCAACAGCGCAGGATATTTTTGACCATTTGCTCAAAGCCGGTGAGTACATCGATGTCACCCTATGCAATCCGCCATTTCACAGTTCGGCCGCAGAAGCTGCCGCTGGCAGTTTGCGTAAACGGGAAAATTTGGCGCTTTCAAGCGATGCGGCAGAGCTGAATTTTGCCGGATTATCACACGAACTTTGGTGTGACGGCGGTGAGCTGAAGTTTATTCAGCGCATGATGCAGCAAAGTGTTGCTGTGGGCCATCAGGTGTATTGGTTTAGTAGTCTGGTGTCGAAAAAAGACCATATTGCACCATTACAGGCGATGCTTAAAAAACTCGGTGTGACCGAGCAGCAAGTGGTCGAGATGGCGCAAGGTAATAAACAAAGCCGCTTTATCGCCTGGACATTTTTAACGCCAGCGCAGCAAACGTTATGGCGGCAGCATCGCTGGTGATTGTTTTTTTGCGCAAGCAGTAAACAGTAGGGCGGACTCAGCGAAGCTAGTCCGCCGTAAAGTCGCAAGGTTTCAAATCGCCATACGGCGTACTACCGCTGACGCGGTGAGTACGCCCTACGCAAATGCCTGATGTTAAGCAATAAAAAACTCCCGATGGTTGCATCGCTTCAACACACCGGGAGCGGGAGAGCTGGTTGCAGCCTTACACTATTTCAACGCAAGGCTTTTTGGTTACTGTGCAGGCTTGGTGCTATAGCGTAATTCTACCGGGCTATACCGATCCCAGACTTTCTGATCGGACACCGAACGCAGCAGTTTGATGTATTCGGCGTGGCTCCAGGCCAATGGCGTAGCGCCGTTGGTACCTTCGCCTTGAGTGTACTGATAGACGTCGTTTTTACCGACGTTGTCCCATACTTGCTCCGGCAGCATCAAGCCGGCGTTGGCGAATTGCTCCATCGCCAGCACATAATTGCGTTGCAGCGGCTGAATGTCTTCAGCGCTTAAGCTGGTTTTAGTCACTAACAAGCGCGCCAATTCGTAATGTCCCCGTTCGCCGGAGAAAATTGGCCAGACCCGGCCACGTTGTGTCGGTAAATTACTGTCATCCGGGCCTTTGGCATAACCTTGGCCAGTCGCGATGTCTTCACCATAACCATCCAGGCCATAACGACGCCAGCCTGGCAAAGTACCGGCAATACCGTCAAAGCTGAACTCATATTTCACCCGCTGCGTATCCGGCAGCGTTTGGTCGTCGAGCTCACCTAAACTTGCTAATACCGCCGGATGATTTGCCGGACGTACGCCATAACGCACTAATTCCAGGAAACCGCCGTCGACCACGTCACTTTCGTTAATTTCGCCCTGACCGTTGCGATTTTCCAGCAGGCTTTTATCGTTGGCGTCCTGATTGCTGTTAATGCGCAGATAATACTGGCCATCGCTTGGCGCTTTATTCAGATTACCGTTGGTAGTAAAAGTCAGACTTTCCAGCGCTTGCTGATAGGCATCGGCTTTGGCCAGATACAGCGTGGCGCCATCGGTATCACCGGCCTGCGTGGCAATATCGGCGGCGCTGACCAGGCCACTGATAATGGCGGCGATGGTCGAAGGCGAATAACCAGCCTGTTCTTCCCAGCGTTCTTGCTGGGTGTTCGGTGGGGTTAATTCGATATCGTTCCAATCCAGTTTGGCTTTACCACCTTTGGCCAGATAATCAGCGGCAGGTTTGAGCATCCGGCTGTACCAGTTTTTGATTTCAGCGTCCGATAAAATGCCGTCTTGCCATAACCGCCAGCCGAGCATAATTGGCATCGCGGTTTGATCAAGTTGAATGCCGACCCATTCTAATGTGCCATCCACATGGGTTTTTTGCAGGAACCAGCCTGGCTCGCCTCGATAACCCGGTGTTTTTTCATTCACCTGCACCTGGTGCAAATATTCAAAAGCTACTTTTGGGCTTTGTTTATCGCCCAGTGCTAACATCGCCATCGCCACCTGATAAAAATCGCGTGGCCAGACTGCTTTGTAACCGGTCTGACTTTGCTCAGCCGATTTCACATCGCCCCAAGGGTTGGATAACGATGCGATTAAAGCGCCGGCATGGGTTTTATCTTCCTGCGCTTTTAACACCAAGGCGCTTGCGAATAACAATTTGCCTTGGTCCATCGCGGTGCTGCTTAGTTTTTCCAGTTGCGGCAGGCTTTGCAGATAATCCTGCCAGCCGATGGCGTCACCTTCACCGTTAAACTGCGCTAGTACTTTATCCAGACCTTTAGCGAGCGTGCCTTGCGCTGCTGCAGTGCTTTGCTCTGTAGTGCTGCCAAAACCAAGCAGCAGATTAAACTCACCGCTGGCGCCTTTGGCGACGCTTGGTAACAAGGCTAAGGCGCCAACATTGCCCGCAGTAGTTCCGGTTGACTGATAACCCGCGATCGGCTGGCTGTTTTTCAGCTCTGTCAGGCCGTCCGACACGCCAACAAAACCAACCTGCGTGCTGACAAAGGCTGGGCTCGAAACGAACGACAGACTGCTGTTGGCTTCAGTCGCATGGATAATGCCGTCTTTGACGCTGGCGCTGTCATTGCTGCCGGTATTGGCCAGCGCCGGGTCCAGATAAACATACAGCTCTAAACCATCGACCAAAGGCCGGAACCAGCTTTTCACCACTAAGGTCTGGCTGTCCGGATCGGTAAAAATATGCTTTTCAATTTCATACTGACCATTTTTGGCTTTGTTCAGCACTTTATAGGCCAGCGACAGCGGCCGGCCAGCGGTGTCTTTGTATAGATAATCGATGCTGGAAACCGTGGCGGTTTTTTCTTCGTCAACAAAGGCGGCGCTTTTCACCACAAACTGCAATTCACGTAATTGCGCCTGATGAATAAGGCCAAACATAGTTTCAGTGACCACACCATTGGCCAGCGAAAACCAGACTTTTGATACAGCGCCGGTTGGTGCTTGGTCCTGATATTGACCGTCAAGGTATTGCTCAAACGAGGTGCCAATTCCTGTTTTTCCGGCATAGGACCAGGTTGAAGCCAGACCTGGTGCGCCCGGCGCTGTGGCCTGATTTTTAGCTGCACTGCTGTCGGTTGCAGGCTGGCAAGCGGCCAATAACATCGCTGAGGCCAGCGCGCTGACCTGAAACGGAGATTTTAAACGTCCAAAAGATTTCATCAGTAATTCCTGTGTAACTCAGTGGCTGACGCTGCGGTTTTTAATCGTCAGCACATAAACGGCCGCGATCACCCAGCTGACGGCGCCGGTAGCCAGTGCATAAATCGCTTCGCCGTTAAAGAACAGGTTCAGCATGGTGCCAAGGATTGAAGCGGCCAACAGCTGCGGCAATACGATAAAGAAATTGAACATGCCCATATAGACGCCCATTTTTTGGCTGGGTAAGGAGTCGGCCAATAAAGCATAAGGCAAGGATAAAATAGACGCCCAGGCGATACCCACGCCAATCATTGGGATCCACAACAAGGCCGGATCTCTGATCCATAAAAACGCCATCAGACCTAAAGCGCCACATATTAAGTTGATGCTGTGACTGATTTGCAACGAGGTTTTGCGCACTACCCACGGAATAATGATCGCGGCGATAGCGGCAAAACCGTTGTAAATTGCAAACAATAAACCGACCCAGTCGGCACCATCGTTATAGGCGCTTGAGGTTGGATCTGAGCTGCCGTAGTGCACCGAAGTGACGGCAGCCGTGGTGTAAATCCACATCGAAAACAGGGCGAACCATGAGAAAAACTGCACTACCGCGAGGTGACGCATGGTGGTCGGCATGGTGAATAAGTCGTCGATGATTTGTACCAACATGCCTTGTTGGCTTTCTTCTGTTTTGGCGCTGTTTTTAAGGGCGCTGGTTTTCATCGCGCTGACCAGCCATTGCAATAAACCAAACGCCAACAAACAACCGCCCAACACGTACAACTGTTGATCCAGCGAGTTGGCATACACCAACACAACACCCGCCAGACCCAGCGCAGTAAAAATTGCTCCCGGCAGCCAATAACGACGGTCGTTGTGGGTTTCCGGTGCCGAGGTTTCAATTTCATCGCCAAAAGCTTTCAACTGCTCCGGGCTATATTCAGTCGATTTCATCACCGTCCACAGCACGGCAATAAACAGCACCACACCACCGGCGTAGAACGAATATTTGACGGTGTCCGGGATTTCTCCGGTTGGCGCGGTATTGGCGACATCAAACCAGTTCGAAAGAATGTACGGAAGGGCTGATGCGACCACAGCGCCAACGCCGATAAAAAAGCTTTGCATCGAAAAACCCAGCGGACGCTGTTGTTTGTTCAGATTGTCACCGACAAATGCCCGGAACGGCTCCATGGTGATGTTAATCGAGGCGTCCAAAATCCATAGCATGCCAGCGGCCATCCACAGCGTTGGCGAGTTGGGCATAAAGAACAGCGCGACTGTGGTGAGTACGGCGCCATAAAAGAAATAAGGACGGCGCCGACCTAGTTTATTCCAGGTGCGGTCACTGAAATAACCGATGATCGGCTGCACTAACAGGCCAGTAAGAGGCCCGGCAATCCACAGAATTGGAATTTCGTCGATACTGGCGCCAAGGGTCTGGAAAATCCGGCTGACGTTGCCATTTTGCAAAGCAAAACCAAACTGAATACCTAAAAAGCCAAAACACATGTTCCAAATTTGCCAAAAACTAAGATTGGGCTTGGTTTGCTGCATTATTCTTCCCCGTCCTGAATCAAGTCTGCTGCGGTCGTCAGACATTTTTGTTCTTATAGTCAACAGAACCTAGCATAGCAGATGCAAATAATCGCTTTGTGCCCGGTTTTGTTGGAGTACCGATTGAAATTGCGGTTGTAAATCTGTTGGGTGGACAGCGTAGATTGGCCGGTGTAACGGTCTGTCTGAAGCCTTTTTATTGTTGTGCCTGCTTTGATAACTTGAATCGGCGGCAACAACAAGATGAATACGTATTCAAATTGCCCATCTTGCCCCGAAGCGGTGCGTGAACGTCAATGGCTGCACTTTTTTGCTGCAGCAAACTTTTGGGGTCAGAGTAGTACTCTGACCCCAAAGATCGACGCCAAATCGAAAAGTAGACAGCTAAATTACTGAAGTGTATGCTTATTTTTCACACTATTTTGTAGTGGCAACAAAAGTCATGAGCGGATGGTCGTAAGCGCTGGTTTTAAAATACAACAAGGATGCAGGTATGAAAGGAAAAATGACTTTATGGATCGCAGGGGGCATCTTAGCCTCGGCACTTTTTAGTTTGCCATCGCAGGCGCACCCGCTGGAAGGTAGCTGGCAGTTGTTGTCTGGCGAAGTGAATGAACAGGGTCAGCAGATTGATTATGCCAAAGCGAAGATGCAGGGCGTAAAAGTCATTAGTGGCAACCACTTTAGTTTTATTAGCCAAAAGGACGGCAAGTTCTACGCTGCCGCCGCCGGAAGCATCCAACTTGAAGGTCAAAACTACAGCGAAACTCCGCAATATGCCTCATATGCGCCGATGATTGGCGAAACCTACCGTTTTGTGTTCCGGCTGGACGGCGATTTATGGCACAACGAACGTTTTGCTGATGGCAAATTGGTCGAACGCGAAACCTGGAAGCGCCTGCCGTAGATGTTGCACTCTGTTATGCAAGCCAGAGTTAAAATTGCCTTAGTGCTGTTGGTGGTCATTTTCTTCGGTTTAATGTCCCGAAAGTTTGTCTGGTTGTTTCCTGAAACATTCGGCGAGTATCCGGGAGATGTCTTGTGGGCTGTGGCGGTTTATCTGGGCTGGGGGCTGATATTACCTGATGCTAAATCACGGAAATTATTGCTGCTCGCTCTCGCTACGGCTTACCTGGTCGAGTTTTCGCAGTTGTACCACGCACCTTGGATGGATGAGTTTCGTGCCCAAACGATCGGACACTTGTTGTTAGGCTCGACCTTTAATGCAGCTGATCTGGTGGCCTATGCGGTTGGTGTCGTGACATTTTTTGTCATTGATTCCAGACTCAATCAACAAGGGTGGTTTCGGACCTGTAAAATCTGAGCAGACGCAGTGCAATCTATCAACAGGTCATGCTGTTTCCCTTTGCAACGACCTTGCCCGTCTACCGGATCCAATCCCAATCACCGGTGAAAATGGTTTTCCACGCCATTTTGCAACAGATAATCGCCTAAATCCGGCAGCTGCATTTCATCTAACTCCAGAATATCCAGCAGCGCTTCGCCGTATTGCTGCCATTCCAGTTCCAGCGTGACATCAAACAACGCCGCTTCTTCGCCGGTTAGATGTTCGGCCAGTTTTAAAATCGCAAATAAGCGTTTTTCGTATAAATCGGTGGATAACAACAGGTGTTCGGGATCGTGATGATAGGCAATCACCTGCGCGATTTCCGGCGCTAAACCCCAGGCCTGAGCGATGAGGTAACCTAAAGTATCGTGGCTGGTGTGGAAATAACGTTGCTCAATTGCCACAAATGGCAGTTGTTGACTTAAACCCACTTTCAGTACTTTGGCATAATCCGGGAATTGGGCATGGATCAAACTCATGCCGGCATTGTGAAATAAGCCTAGGGTGTAGCAGTCGTCGGCACAATCGCTGCCAAGCCGCAGCTGCTGTGCAATCAGCATGGCGGCGCTGCCGACATTCATCGCGCTGTTCCACAACTTTAGCGTGAAAGGGTCAGCGCGGCCGTCACTCAGGGTAAAGCGCAGTACGACACTGCTGACCAACTTAATCACCCGGTTTAAACCGAGGAATTTACAGGCATGTTCAATCGAACTGATTTTACGGCGTAAGCCAAAATAAGCGGAATTGACGACTTTGAGAGTAAAACCGGCGATCCCAATATCCATATTGATCAAAGCGGCGATGGTATTGATATCCGGATCTTCCAGTTCAATTTCCTGTTTGATCCGAATTAGCACTTCTGGTTGCGGCGGAATGGTAAAACCGGCTAGCGCATTTTCGACCACCGACATATCTATAGGTTTGACCATACGGCTTACTCCGGCCTGTGCAGGGAAAAATTGTAGTATATCTGTGGCGGGGGTTTTGACTAGTGTTGGATGAGCGGTTTTTACGGAAAACAAGCAGGCAATTCGCAACCGAACTGCCTGAATAGGGACGATATAACGGTCAGCGATTGTTGTTAGCTTTTACTGGATTTCAGCTGCTTTTGAAAGGATTTCAGTTCTTTTTGCAGCCGTTCCTGCGTTTGCTCTTTTGCCAGCAATGGCTCGATGGTTGCTGTGGCTGCGGCTTTGTCATTCAGGCGCAGTTGAATTTGCGCTAAGCGCAGCATGGCCCAAGGGTACATCGGATTATCACTATCCTTAAAAAACGCCAGATATTGTTGCAGCGCTTGGGTGCCGGTGGCCGCGTCCTGGCCTTCAACAGCAGCCAGCCGGCCGAGTTGGTACATGCTGCCATACTTTTCCAGTTCAGTCGGGTACAGCGTTATAGCTTTCTGATACAAGGCAAAAGCTTCAGCGGCTTTTTTCTCTTTGGCGAGAATAGCGGCTTTAGCTTCCAGCAGATCCGTGTTGTCCGGTTGTGCCACTAATTGCGTATCGATCAACGCCAGCGCTTCTGCGGCTTGTTCATTGTTGTGCAGAATGTCGGCCTGCGCCAGTGAGCCCTGAATGACATCTTGCTTTAACAGTGCATCGGCCAACTTTTTGGCTTCGTCTTCATCGCCACCGGCAATACCAGGGGCTTGCAGGTAAAACCCAATCAACGCCCGTTGATACGTCATATTGGCAGGTTCAAGTTTGACCGCTTGTTGCAGGTAAGCCAGGCCTTTTTTCGCCCGGCCCGGTGCCGAAAACATGCTGCCGGATTGCGCCAGATTAAACTGATTGGCGCTGGCCAGATAAATCAGTTCGGCATGGTTTGGGAAGTCTTTCAATAAGGTTGGCATTAATTCTTCCAAAGCTTCGTCGTCTTGCAACGACAACATCGCTTTGGCTTGCATCACCCGTAATTCTGCCTGGGTTGGTGTTTCTGGCAGTTTTTCAATCGCCTGATGGAGTTTTCTAAATTGTTGGCGATCGAGATGAGATTGAAGTTGAGTTAAATCATAAGCGTGGCTAAACATGGCACAAGTGAGCAGAGAAAGGCCAAATAGAATTTTTGTTTTCATTAATTTTGCTTCCGGTTGCATTTTTTAACATTAGAGGCTTTTTTGTGCGGCCTGGCAACTCTCAATGCGAGTGTTGTTGCCGGCACCACTCTGAGCAATAGCGTACCTGCGGCCAATTCAGCTTCCATTTTTTGCGCCAGTGAAATGGGCGACCACAATGGACACAGATTTTCGCCGGCAACCGCAGTTTGTGGTGGGTCATCTGAATGAATTCTGAACTGAGAATTTGGGTATATACGCTGTGGTCAGAACTTTGGATTATCAGTTGTCAGTGGCGGCAACAATAAGTTTGAGCGAGTGAATACTCGCCGGGCTAAAGCATAGAACTAAGTGTAAAACTAAGAATCGAGGTAAGGCCGGCCAACCATCATTTGTTGCGCCAGCTGCAATTCAGCGTCGCTGTCGGACAGTTTCAGCTCGCCAAATTGCACATCAAACTGAATTAAATCATCGTGTGGCATATTCATCGCGACGAGCTGATCCGGAACCTGGCCGACCTGACGGTAGGCGTTGATGGCAACTTGTGCGGCTTGTTCCATCAGCATAAAGAAATAACCGAGTGGAAAGGTCTGGAAGACTTCATGATCAAGCTGCGCCCAACCCAATAAATCACCACTGATGGTGCCATCGGCATGGTCGGTAAATAACAAAGAAACAGCTGGAAAAGGCGGGTTTTCGCCGGATTGATAGTCTGCCACATCCTGTTCGTTAAACAGCAGCACATAACCAAACGCCGGACAGCCTTCCGCATCCATATCGTCAAAGGCAGCGTCGTACACTAAAAACAGGCGTTGATCTGACATCGGGCTTGGTCCACATCCTAAAGGGCGCATATTCTACCTAAGCCAGCGGCAGAGCTAAAGCATAAATTACCCAACACCGCTGAATATACCCGTCATCCTTGAAGATTCGGGGTTGTTGACTTCGATCGTTCGCTGAAGCGTCAGTCCGACCCAGTCACATAGGACTACTATGCTCCTGGGGTCTCACTCTCTCGTCGCCTACCCGAATCTTCAATGATTTTGGGTAACATCGGGCATGGCCGGTGTCAGCGGTCTGGCTTTGCTGCTCCGGCAGCGAATTACCGCAGCAACTCTGGTTTTGGCACTTCCAGCAACAACGCCAGTGCATCAGCCAGTAACCCCTCGTGCTCGCTGACTTTTTCGTCGGCCATGATGGCGGCAGTGACCATATGCCACAGCTGTTTTTTCAGCATCGGCGCGGTTTGAATTAACTGTGGTAACAAAGTTTTTAAATGCACCAGATCGGCGGCAGGTTCCACCGTAGTTGCCGGTAGCCCGAGTGCGGCTAAACCCGCTTGCCAGGCCTGTTGTTGTGCCGCCGGTTCGGCATTTTGCCGGGTGCAGACGCTTAACATCGCCAAAGCGGCCGCTTCAACCTGAGGTAAACGACTCGCCCGGTCGCCACGATAAATCTGATCCGGGTCAAACTGAGTGCCGACACAATGCTCCAGCCAGCACACCAGGCTCCATTCCAGCAAGTCTTGCTGAGCGTCACAGTTCACCAGTACTTCGACCAGCTGTTGCAAATAGAGAAATTGTTGCGCCGTTTGTTGTTTGAGCGCCGGGATCACCAGTTGCAACAATTGCAGTTTTTGCCGGGCACTTAATAACGACACCTGATCATACAAACGGTCGACATCGGCCAGTAGCGCCGCGCTGCCCAGTTCTTTGACAAAATGCATTTGACGCGCCAGATGCTCTGGTTGAATAAGACAAGCGCATACCAGCGCCGGCGCGGATGGTGCGTGACGGCTGCTGTGTAATAACAACGCCGGGATCGCAGCCAGCATCTGCTGTACCGTATGGCTGCCAGTGGTTGGCTTGGCTGCGCCTGATGCCGTAGCATCGGGGTTGCCGTTGTCGCTGGTTTTGCTGAAATTGTCACTGAAGTTTGACGCTTGTGGCCCGGCTGCCGTCGGGAATTTCCCCAGCCAGGCCGGATCAATGCGTTTAATCCGTTCCGCCAGTGGCGGATGAGTGGCGAACAGACTGGTCCAGCGTGAAATAGCTTCACCAAAAAACAGATGGCTCATTTCGTCGGCATTCGGGTGTTTGACTCTGCTACCGCGACTGCCAACCGCTCCGATGGCTTTTAACGCCCCTGCGATGCCCTGAGGGTTGCGGGTAAATTGCACCGCGCTGGCATCGGCCAGAAACTCACGTTGCCGGCTGACGGCGGCTTTAATCAGGTTACCGAAAAAAGAACCAAGATAACCCAGCACCATCAACCCCAGCGCCAGCACAAATATGCCACCACCACTGTTATTTTTTGAACGCGAACTGCCAATGCTGACCGCTGCCGCAGTGCGTCCACCGCTTCGCAACAGGTAATAACCGGCATGGCCAATAAACAAGATGCCTTGCAACAGCGCAATCAGCCGGATATTCATTCGCATATCGCCGTTCAGAATATGACTGAATTCGTGCGCCACTACGCCTTGTAATTGATCTCGATTTAGTTGTTGCAGGCAACCTTCGGTAATGCCGATCACCGCGTCGGCCGGGGCATAACCCGCGGCAAAAGCATTAATGCCCGCTTCTGGCATTAAATACACCGGCGGTACCGGCACACCCGCGGCGATGGCCATTTCCTCAACCACATTGAGCAGCATGCGTTGTTTCGGATCAGCAATCTGATGATCAAGCCGGGTGCCGCCCAATGCTTTGGCGACGACCTGGCCGCCCTGGCGCAGCTCGGCGCGTTTCAGTGCCACCACAATGCCAATCGATAACAGGATAAACAGGCTGCTCCAGCCCATGAGCGGCCAGGGTAACGCCGACCACCAGTTTGGCGCTGAAGGTGAAAACAACAACTGACTTTGTTCGGTGCTCAGAAATCCTAAAGTGATGAGTAACAGCAGGTTGGTCAGGACCAGCAGACACAAAACCGCCAGTCCGAACAACAGGACCAGCAGCTTGGTATTACGGCGCGCTTCGTCTTGCGCTTTAAAAAAATCAACCGCCACGGTGGTTAAAAGCTCACTTTAGGTGCAGCCTGAATTGCCACGCTGTCGGCGAATTCCAGCAATTTGGCGTCCTGAGTGTGACCAAAAAAACCGGCAAAAAATACCGGCGGGAAACTTTGCCGATAGCTGTTGTACTCGGTGACCGCGTCATTAAATGCCTGACGGGCAAAAGAAACTTTGTTTTCAGTGCTGGTCAGCTCTTCCGATAACTGCAGCATATTTTCATTGGCTTTTAAATCCGGATAAGCTTCCATCACCATGCTAAAGCGGCTCATCGCACCTTGCAGCACCGATTCAGCCCCGGCCAGTTGGCCAATCGCACCGGCATCGCCCGGATTGCTGGACGCCACTTTTAATTCAGCAGCTGCGGCGTTACGCGCCTGAATGACCGCTTCTAAAGTGTCACGCTCGTGCGCCATATAACCTTTGGCGGTTTCAACCAGATTCGGGATCAGGTCATAGCGGCGTTTCAGCTGGACTTCAATCTGGGCAAATGCATTTTGAAAACGGTTTTTTAGTTTTACTAACTGATTGAAAATACTGATAACGTATAACAGTAATAGGCCGATGACGACTAAAGTAATCAGGCTGCTCATGGTGTCTCCTGTGGATTGAATTTAAATCAAGCAATGCGTAATTTAGTATTGTTAACATTAAATTAATGTCAAGTAAAGTCTGGTCAGCGGCAGATTTTCAAAAGCCGCCAGCTGCTATTTTTTCGTTGGTGCGATACCATGCCGCTAACCGCGAAAAGGGCAGATCCTGTTATGAAAGAGTTTAAGCATATCTCCGTCACCGATACCTACACCAAACTGCAGCAAGGCGAGGTGGTCATTGTTGACATCCGCGATGAACAAAGCTTCAGCGCAGCGCATATCGACGGGGCTTTTCACCTGACCAACGGCACTTTGTTGCAATTTACCCAACAACATGATTTTGAGCAGCCGGTGGTGGTGGTGTGTTACCACGGCAACTCCAGTCAGGGCGCTGCGCAATATCTGGTGCAACAGGGTTTTGAAGATGTGTACAGCATGGATGGTGGCTTTGAAGGCTGGCGGCATAATTTTCCGCATGTCAGCAGCGCGGATTAACCGGTGATGCTGAAGTTGGCCGAACTGAATTCGGCCAGTGCCGCCCAGACGTTTGCCGCTTATTGCCAGAGTCGGCAGTTGCCGGTGAGTGTGGTGGTGTTATCGGCAGAACGCGCCGAGCTTTATGCGGAAGAAACAGTTGCTGCTTTGGTGCAGCTGGAATTGTCAGTGTTTATCGAACAACCGGATGACCCGAAATACAGCAGTGCCGCTTGGGCGCATAATCAGCCAGCTGCCGCCTCGGTTAGTCTGGGTTTAGCGCCGGTGTGGCAGCGGATGCGCAGTATGGCGGGCTTCTGGACGCAAAGTGTTGCGCTGCTTTGTGTGTTGGTGTTTCTGGCGCAGCAAATCTGGCCCGGTGCCGTTTACAATCAACTGAAGTTTTTTAGTCCCTGGCAATTGCAAGATGACTGGCTGAGCTTTCGCTGGTTGACCCCGGCACTGCTGCATTTTGGTGTTACGCATTTAATGTTTAATCTGCTGGCCTGGTGGTTGTTTGGCGGGCGGATTGAAGTGTATTTAAGTACAAGAGTGCTGCTGGTGCTGTCGTTAACTGCGGCGGTTATTAGCAATACGGCGCAGTTCCTGCTGCATAATGATCAGTTTGGCGGTTTGTCTGGTGTTGCTTACGCGGTGATGGGCTTTTGCTGGTGTTATGGCTGGCGTTTTCAAAGCCCGCAGTTGCGGTTAAGTCATGCTGATATTGGTGTAGCGTTATTGTTTCTGGTGTTAGGTTTTGCCGATTTGTTGTGGGTGAATACCGCAAACTGGGCGCATTTGGCGGGTTTACTGACCGGGATAGGCTTTGCATTGATACAACGGCGTCCACCAGCCAGGGCGTTGTCGGTTTAATTGGGGTGGTGATGGGTTCCAATTGGTATGTTAAAAAGTAGGGCGGACTCAGCGAAGCTAGTCCGCCATTGAGCTTTGAAATTGCGTGTCATCATTCGGCGTACTGTCGCTTGCGCGGTGAGTGCCATTCGGCGTACTACCGCTTGCGCGGTGAGCGCCATTCGGCGTACTACCGCTTGCGCGGTGAGTGCCATTCGGCGTACTACCGCTGACGCGGTGAGTGCCATTCGGCGTACTACCGCTGACGCGGTGAGTGCCATTCGGCGTACTACCGCTGACGCGGTGAGTGCCATTCGGCGTACT
>Ga0209504_1000157_pt1 | contig 65430 bp, 55 predicted proteins | sample COGITO_mtgs_1005_FD_184791 | JGI IMG/M metagenome (GOLD analysis project Ga0209504, IMG submission 184791) | Pelagic marine microbial communities from North Sea - COGITO_mtgs_100511 (SPAdes) (version 2) | ecosystem: Environmental > Aquatic > Marine > Epipelagic ... | reverse complement strand
CGAATCACTGGCAGAAAAATAATTGTAGTTTTACTACCAAAGATTGTATCCAAAAGGCTGAAATCGGCGTCGGAATGTAGTAAAACTACACGCAGCCGGTCCTACCCCCGGTCAATCCAAGAATTCACGCGGCCACTCACGAAGTCGGCCACGAAACCTGGCCTCCGATTCTGGAAGCCTTTCCGCCCTGGAGCAAGCCATGCAAGACCTCGATCCCGTCGAAACCCAGGAATGGCTGGACGCCCTTGAGTCCGTCCTCGATAACGAGGGTGAAGACCGCGCACATTACCTGATGACCCGTATGGGCGAGCTGGCCACCCGCAGTGGTTCACAGCTGCCGTATGCGATCACCACGCCCTACCGCAACACCATCCCGCTGACCCACGAAGCACGCATGCCTGGCGACCTGTTTATGGAACGCCGCATTCGCTCGCTGGTGCGCTGGAACGCTTTGGCCATGGTCATGCGCACCAACCTGAAAGACTCGGATCTGGGCGGCCACATCTCCAGCTTCGCCTCCTCGGCGACCCTGTATGACATCGGCTTCAACTACTTCTTCCAGGCGCCGACTGAAGAGCACGGTGGCGACCTGATCTTCTTCCAGGGTCACGCCTCGCCCGGCGTTTACGCCCGCGCCTTTATGGAAGGCCGCATCACTGAAGACCAGATGAACAACTTCCGCCAGGAAGTCGATGGCAAGGGCCTGTCGTCCTATCCGCACCCCTGGCTGATGCCGGACTTCTGGCAGTTCCCGACTGTTTCCATGGGCCTGGGCCCGATTCAGGCGATCTACCAGGCGCGCTTTATGAAGTACCTGGAAGCCCGCGGCTTTATCCCGGCCGGCAAGCAGAAGGTCTGGTGCTTTATGGGCGACGGCGAGTGCGACGAGCCGGAATCCCTCGGCGCGATCTCCCTGGCTGGCCGCGAGAAGCTGGACAACCTGATCTTCGTCATCAACTGCAACCTGCAGCGCCTCGACGGCCCGGTGCGCGGTAACGGCAAGATCATCCAGGAACTGGAAGGCGTGTTCCGTGGCGGTGGCTGGAACGTCAACAAAGTCGTGTGGGGCCGTTTCTGGGACCCACTGCTGGCCAAGGACGTCGACGGCATCCTGCAGCGCCGCATGGACGAAGTCATCGACGGCGAATACCAGAACTACAAGGCCAAGGACGGCGCGTTCGTCCGTGAGCACTTCTTCAACTCGCCGGAACTCAAGGCGATGGTTGCCGATCTGTCCGACGACGAGATCTGGAAGCTCAACCGTGGCGGTCACGACCCGTACAAGGTCTATGCGGCCTACCATCAGGCGGTCAACCACAAAGAGCAACCGACCGTAATTCTGGCCAAGACCGTCAAAGGTTATGGCACCGGCGCCGGTGAAGCGAAGAACACCGCGCACAACACCAAGAAGGTCGATGTCGACAGCCTCAAGCAGTTCCGCGACCGCTTCGACATCCCGGTTAAAGACGACGAGCTGGAAAACCTGCCATTCCTCAAGCCGGAAGAAGGCAGCGCCGAAGCCCGTTACCTGAGCGAGCGCCGCGCCGCACTCGGCGGTTTCGTGCCGCAACGCCGCGCCAAGAGCTTCAGCATCCCAACGCCGCCGCTGGACACCCTCAAGGCCATCCTCGATGGCTCGGGCGACCGTGAAATCTCCACCACCATGGCCTTCGTACGCATCCTCGCGCAGCTGGTCAAGGACAAGGACATCGGCTCGCGCATTGTGCCGATCATCCCGGACGAAGCGCGCACCTTCGGTATGGAAGGCATGTTCCGCCAGCTCGGCATCTACTCCTCGGTCGGCCAGCTCTATGAGCCGGTGGATAAAGACCAGGTGATGTTCTACCGCGAAGACAAGAAGGGCCAGATCCTCGAGGAAGGCATCAACGAAGCTGGCGCGATGAGCTCGTTTATTGCGGCCGGTACTTCGTACTCCAGCCACAACCAACCGATGCTGCCGTTCTACATCTTCTACTCGATGTTCGGCTTCCAGCGTATTGGCGACCTGGCCTGGGCTGCTGGCGACAGCCGCACCCGAGGCTTTTTGATCGGAGGCACCGCCGGTCGTACCACGCTGAACGGCGAAGGCTTGCAGCACGAGGACGGTCACAGCCACATGCTGGCAGCGACCATCCCCAACTGCCGCACCTATGATCCGACCTACGGCTACGAGCTGGCGGTGATCATCCAGGACGGCATGAAGAAGATGACCGAGCAGCAACAGGACGTCTTCTACTACATCACCGTGATGAACGAGTCCTACCAGCAACCGGCCATGCCGGCCGGCGTTGAGGACGGCATCATCAAGGGCATGTACCTGCTTGAAGAGGACAAGAAGGAAGCCGCGCACCACGTGCAGCTCCTCGGTTCCGGCACCATCCTGCGTGAAGTGCGCGAGGCGGCGAAGATCCTGCGTGACGAGTTCAACGTCGCTGCAGATGTATGGAGCGTGACCAGCTTCAACGAACTACGCCGTGATGGCCTGGCCGTGGAACGCAGCAACCGCCTGCACCCGGGCCAGAAACCCAAGCAGACCTACGTGGAAGAGTGCCTGAGCGGCCGCAAAGGCCCAGTGATTGCCTCCACCGACTATATGAAGCTGTTCGCCGAACAGATTCGCCAGTGGGTGCCGAGCAAGGAATTCAAAGTTCTGGGCACCGACGGCTTCGGCCGCAGCGACAGCCGCAAGAAGCTGCGCCACTTCTTCGAAGTGGACCGCAACTGGGTTGTTCTGGCTGCCCTGGAAGCACTCGCCGACCGTGGTGATATCGAACCGAAGGTGGTGGCCGAAGCCATAGTCCGGTTCGGCATCAACCCGGAAAAACTCAACCCACTGGACTGCTAAGGAGCGAAACGATGAGTGAATTGATTCGCGTACCCGACATCGGTGGTGGTGAGGGTGAAGTAATCGAACTGATGGTCAAGGTCGGTGATCGCATCGAGGCCGATCAGAGCGTGCTGACCCTGGAGTCGGACAAGGCCAGCATGGAAATCCCCGCGCCGAAAGGCGGCGTGGTGAAAAGCCTTAAAGTAAAGCTGGGCGACCGCCTGAAAGAAGGCGACGAACTGTTTGAGCTGGAAGCCGAAGGCGCTGCCCAAGCACCAGCGGCGCCTGCCGCAGCACCGGCAGAAGCACCTAAAGCAGCTGCTCCCGCTCCGGCCGCCGCACCTGCGCCAACCGCGCCAACCGCGCAGGCCAGCAGCAGCGTGCAGGACGTGCATGTGCCGGACATCGGCTCGGACGGCAAAGCCAAGGTCATCGAGATTCTGATCAAGGTCGGCGATAGCGTCGAAGCCGATCAGTCGCTGATCACCTTGGAGTCGGACAAGGCCAGCATGGAAATCCCCTCGCCGGCTGCCGGCGTGGTGGAAAGCATCAGCGTCAAACTGGAAGACGAAGTCGGCACCGGCGACTTCATCCTCAAGCTGAAAGTTGCCGGCGCCGCTGCAGCACCAGCACCAGCCGCTGCACCCGCCAGTGACGTACACAAGGTTCCGGCTGGTGCGCACCCAGCGGTCGCCGCCGAAGTCAGCGCGATTGCCTCGCTGGCAGCAGCAGCCGCCAGCGTTGCCGCCGCCCCCAAGCGCGACGGCGCCAAGGTGCATGCGGGCCCGGCTGTACGCCTGCTTGCTCGTGAGTTCGGCGTCGAACTGTCCGCCGTACCGGGCACCGGGCCGAAAGGCCGCGTGCTCAAAGAGGACGTGCAGGCTTACGTCAAAACTATGATGCAGAAGGCCAAGGAAGCCCCTGCTGCCGGCGCAACCGGCGGTGCCGGTATCCCGCCGATCCCGGTGGTGGACTTCAGCAAGTTTGGTGAAATCGAAGAAGTGGCGATGACCCGCCTGATGCAGGTCGGCGCCAACAATCTGCATCGCAGCTGGCTCAACGTGCCGCACGTGACCCAGTTCGATTCGGCTGATATCACCGAGCTGGAGGCCTTCCGCGTGGCACAGAAAGCCGTGGCGGAAAAGGCTGGGGTCAAGCTCACCGTGCTGCCGCTGCTGCTCAAGGCCTGCGCCTTCCTGCTCAAGGAACTGCCGGACTTCAACAGCTCACTGGCGCCGAGCGGCAAAGCGATCATCCGCAAGAAATACGTGCATATCGGCTTTGCCGTGGACACTCCAGATGGCCTGCTGGTACCGGTGATCAAGAACGTCGATCAGAAGAGCCTGCTGCAGCTGGCCGCCGAAGCCGCCGCGCTGGCGGAGAAGGCACGCACCAAGAAGCTGTCGGCGGATGACATGCAGGGCGCCTGCTTCACCATCTCCAGCCTCGGCCACATTGGCGGCACCGGCTTTACGCCGATCGTCAATGCACCGGAAGTGGCGATTCTCGGTGTCAGCAAGGCCACCATCCAGCCGGTCTGGGATGGCAAAGCCTTCCAGCCCAAGCTGATGCTGCCGCTGTCGCTGTCCTACGACCACCGGGTGATCAACGGCGCCGCTGCGGCGCGCTTCACCAAGCGCCTGGGTGATGTGCTGGCAGACATCCGCACCATGTTGTTGTAACGCATCAACTTTCGAGCAGCCACGCTCGTATCCTCGACCCCGCCCATTTAGGCGGGGTTTTTTTTGGCTCTACGATAGCGGCGAGAATGAGAAAAGCTGATCAGCCTTTCTGCAGATTACGAATCAGAAAGCTCAGGGCCTTGGCCAGTTCGGCGGCGCCCTTGTGATCGCGCACGATGGTCAGCATTGGGCTGCCGTCGTTGGGGTTGTGCAGCACGCAGCTGATGCCGTTGGTCGGGCATTCATAACGTACGAAAGGGTCGACGCCAAACAGCGGTACGCGCTGGTTGCGCACGACAATGTCGGTGCCCTGCTGGCCACGGGTTTCTTCACGCAGCAGCAGCTCGCCGGACTCACCCTGGCGCAGCTGATAAAGAAGGTCCTGACGCTGCGCCTGGCCGACCTGATAAGCGGCGCGCAGGGCGTAGGTTTTTAGCAGATCATTGCAGTGCGCCAACAACGCCTGGCGGTCATTCTGGGTTAGATAAAGGCGTTTCAGTTCGAGCAGATAGTTGCCTTGTTCGGCGCTGCTCAAACCCGTGTCAGGCTCAGCGGCGAATACCGTTGAGGTGGCCATACAGCTGCTCAGCAGCACTGCGGATATTAGTTTTCTTGTCAGTCGCAATTGCATGATGCACCCTTACCCGACGCTATAAATGAAGTGAGTCGATTGCCGCTTCGATCAGCATACTGGAAGCCAGCCTCCGAATGAAAAGCCATCCCGATGCCGCGAGTCGTTTAGCGGCCGAGGTTGTGACGCAGTTGCCAGTGCCCTCGCGCCTTGGCTTGCTGCGTTTCGAGCGCTTGAATGAAGCCAGCTGGGCTCTGCTGTACCTCGATTCGGGCTGTGAACAACAGTTTGGTCTGCCCGCTCACGAACTCTGCTCCCTGCTCGATGCCCCCTACGCCAGCCTGATGGAACCCGCGGTGCGTCATCAGCTGCACGACAACATTGCGCAGCAGCTGGCCGACCGACGGCACTACAGCGTGCAGTACTGCCTGCACACCCCGCGCGGCAGTCTGACGTTGATGGAGGTGGGCGAAGCCTTCAAGCAACGCGGCCGCCATCTGCTGCGCGGCTATCTGCTGGTGATGAACGAGCAGAGCGCTGCTTCACCGCAAACCCTTGAGCTGTATGAGCGCAGTCAGGCCGAATTGCAGGCGCAGCAACAACGCACGCAGGCCCAGCAACAGTTGATCGTGACCCTCGCGCGCCATCATTACGGCGACAGCGACCCCTTGCGTGAAGCCGCCGAACTGATCAGCAAAAGCGCCTGCGAGCTGTATGGCGTCAGCCGCGTCGGCATCTGGAACCTCAATCAACATGTGCTACAAGCGGTGGCCCTGTACCAACAGGACCAGGGCCGACATGTCGCCCAGAACGATATCGACGCCAGCCCCTACCCCGCCTACCTGCAGGCGCTGCACAGCGGCCGCGCGCTGGACGCGCATGATGCCCACCAGGACCCGCGCACCTGCGAGCTGAGCAGCAGCTACCTGGAGCCCATGGGCATCACCGCCATGCTCGATGCCAGTATCCGCATCGCCGGTGAAGTGGTGGGCGTACTGTGCCTGGAACATATCGGCGAGCCGCGCACCTGGCAGGCCGACGAAATCGCCTTTGCCGGCGAACTGGCCGACCAGTACGCCCAGGTGCTGACCAATCAGCAACGGCGCTCCGCGACCAATGCCCTGTACCTGTTCCAGCGCGCCGTCGAGCAGAGTTCCAGCGCCTTTATCCTGCTCGACCGCGATGGCCTGGTGGAGTACGTCAACCCAAGCTTTACCGCCATCACCCTGTACAGCGCCAGCGAAGTGCAGGGCCGCCGCCTGTCCGAAATCCCCGCCCTGGAAAACCTCAGTGATCTGCTGTTCGACGCCCGCTCCAGCCTGGCCGAACACAACAGCTGGCAGGGCGAATTCAAGAGCCGACGCAAGAACCTCGACCCCTACTGGGGCCAGCTGTCGCTGTCCAAGGTGCATGCCGACGACGGCAGCCTGACTCACTATATCGGCATCTATGAAGACGTTACCGCGAGCAAGCAGGCGCAGCAGCATATCGAGCGCCTGGCGTTTCGCGACAACCTCACCGGGCTGGGCAACCGCTACGCCTTTATCCGCTCGCTGGAAGATCACTTCAGCGCGCACCCGGGCAAGCCGATCAGCCTGCTGCTGGTGGACATCGACAACTTCAAGCGGATCAACGACAGCCTCGGCCACCAGACCGGCGACAAACTGCTGGTCAGCCTGGCGCGCCGTCTGCGCAACACCCTGCATCCCAGCAGCGTGCTGGCGCGCTTTGCCAGCAACGAATTCGCCGTGCTGCTCGAAGCCAATCAGGCCGACAGCCAACTGGTGGCGCAGAAGCTGCTGCACACCCTGGACAAGCCGCTGTTTGTCGACAACCAGCTGATCAGCGTCACCGGCTCCATCGGCCTGGGCTGCGCCCCCGAGCATGGCGACGATCCGCAGACCCTGATGAAGCACACCGGCCTGGCCCTGCACAAGGCCAAGGCCAACGGCAAAAATCAGCTGCAGGTGTTTACCGATGTGCTGAATGCTGAGGCGCACTACAAGCTGTTCGTCGAGAGCAACCTGCGCCGCGCGCTGATGCAGAACGAGCTGGAGGTCTTCTACCAGCCCAAGCTGTGCCTGAAGAGCGGCCGCCTGCTGGGCCTGGAAGCGCTGCTGCGCTGGCACCACCCGGACAAGGGCATGATCAGCCCGGACAAATTTATCAGCGTGGCGGAAGAAACCGGGCTGATCATCCCCATCGGCAAATGGGTCACCCGTCAGGCCTGCCGCATGAGCAAGCAGCTGATCGCCATCGGCCACACACCGCTGCAGATGGCCATCAATCTGTCGCCCAAACAGTTCTCCGACCCGGATCTGGTTGGCGAGATCGCCGCCATCCTCCACGAAGAACAGCTCGACCCGGCCCTGCTCGAGCTGGAGCTGACCGAAAGCCTGCTGCTGGAAGCCACCGACGACACCCGCCACCAGCTCAGCCGCCTGAAGAGCCTGGGCCTGACCCTGGCCATGGACGACTTCGGCACCGGCTATTCCTCGCTCAGCTACCTGAAGAAATTCCCCATCGACGTGATCAAGATTGATCGCAGCTTTATCAAGGACATCCCGGAGAATCAGGACGACATGGAGATCACCTCCGCGGTGATCGCCATGGCGCACAACCTGAAGCTCAAGGTGGTGGCCGAGGGTATCGAGACGGCCGCGCAGCTGAATTTTCTCCGCCGCCAGCAATGCGATATCGGCCAGGGCTACCTGTTCGACAAACCCATCGCCGGCCGCGACCTGCTGGAAAGCCTCAAGCGCTATCCAAACCGAGGCTAGCTGTAACAAGCTCGCCCTTTGACGGTCTATGACACACATGCTTCTGCTGAGGAAATGGCTCATGGTTCTGCGTTCGCAAATTCTCGCCCACAAACTCGAACTGCCCAGCGCCGAGCAAGCCCTGCCCGGCCGCGCCGAAGCCATGAAGGTGCCAACTGCGCACTTCGTTAACGGCAACGCGCTGCAAGGACCATTTCCTGCTGGCCTTGAGCAGGCAGTATTCGCCATGGGCTGTTTCTGGGGCGCGGAACGGCGCTTCTGGCAGCAGCCAGGCGTGTGGAGCACGGCGGTCGGCTATGCCGGCGGCCATACGCCAAATCCGACCTATGACGAAACCTGCTCGGGCCTGACCGGCCACACCGAGGTGGTGCTGGTGGTGTTCGATCCAAAGGTCACCAGCTACGCCGCACTGCTGAAAGTATTCTGGGAGGCGCACAACCCAACCCAGGGCATGCGCCAGGGTAACGACACGGGCAGCCAATACCGTTCGGCGATCTACTGCTACGGCGCGGAACAGCTGGCTGCAGCAAAGAGCACGCAGGCGCAGTTCCAGGCCGAATTGAGCAAAGCCGGTTTCGGCGCCATCACCACCGAGGTGCGCGAGGCGCCGCCGTTCTACTACGCTGAGGCCTATCACCAGCAGTACCTGGCGAAGAACCCTGGCGGCTATTGCGGCCTGGGCGGCACGGGAACCTGCCTGCCGGGCTGATAGAGAGGGGATAGCACGATGGAACTCAGCAGCCTGACCAATCAGGTGTCGACCCAGGCAGCGGCTCAGGCCTCTGCCCTGGCCTCACTGCTGTTGCTGCGCAAGACTCTGGAACTGCAGGCTGCCAGCATCGGCGGCCTGGTGCAGGCCGCCACGCCAGCCAGCGCACCGAGCAATCCGCCCAATCTGGGCAATAGCGTCGACGTGATGGTTTAGCCCGCTATATCCGCCGTCGCACTAGCCCCGGTAACCGCTTCCGCCTTCCAGCTTTTCAACAGTTTGCCGACCTTGTAACCGCGCCAGCCGAGCATGCGTGAGGCAGTCAACACGCCAGCCATCAGCGCACCACCGACCCCGGCAGTCACCGTATCGGCACCGGTCAGATACAGGCCCTTGATCGGCGTCTGGCTGTGAATCCAGTGCTGCTCGAAGCGTTGCACCGTATGGTCGATGCCATAGATCTCGCCCTGTTCATTCCACTGATACCACTCGGTGGACAGCGGCGTGCCCAGCTCGCAGAAGTCCAGGGCGCCACGCAGTTGCGGCTGATGCTGGTAGAGGGTTTCCAGCAGCTGCTCGGTGAGCTGCGCCTTGAACGCCTCGTAGTCGGCACCGCGTTTGCCCCAGGTAGTGCCCTTCCACTGGGCGAACCACTGCGGCTGGGTCGGCGCGACTATTTCCACCGTGGCCTTGTTCGGGTAATGCGCATCCCAGGCCGGGTCCTTGGCCGAGGGGAAGCTGATATAGATCAGCGGCATCGCCGGGTTCTGCCCGGCCATAAAGCTGCTGACGTTGTGGTCGTGATCATGGGTCGGATAGACCCAGTAATTGGTCTTCGGCAGTTTTAATTCAGCGGCGCTGCCCCTGAAGCCGGCGTACAGGCACAGGGTGGCGGCCGACAGTTTGACCTTGGGCAGCTGCTCCAGCAGGCCATATTCGCTGGCCACCTGATGGTCGAGCAGGCGGGTATAGGTCGGCATCAGGCCGGCGCAGCTGACAATCTGTGGCGCACGAATCTCAAAACCGTCTTTCTGCATGCGTACGCCAACCGCACGCCCCTTCTCCACCAGAATCTTATCGACCCCGGCATAGGTGAACACCTGGCCGCCCGCCGCCTCGATCACCGGGATAATAGTTTCGGAAATCTTTGTCGCGCCGCCCACCGGATAGTTGCCGCCGGTGATGTAGTGCTTGGCGACCATCGCATGCATAACGAAGGCGGCTTCGGCCGGCGGCAGGCCGTAATCGCCCCACTGGGCGGTGAGTACGCCGATCAGTTCTTGATTGTCGGTCAGGCCTTCGAGCACTTCGCGGGTGGTTTTGAAGAAGTAATCCGGCAGCCACAGCCGGCGCAGTTTGCTATAGAGCATGCCCAATGAACGCGGCAGCGCCTGGCCGGCGAAGAAGCGCGGCACCTTGGCGCTGACCTCGCTGAGCAGGTCGACGTAACGCTCAAGCACCGCCGCTTCACCGGGGAAGTGGCGCGTCATCTCGGCCTTGAATTCCTCGCGGCCAGCCACGTAGTCGTAGGTCTTGTCGCCAATCACGATGCGGTCATAGTGCGCATCCATCGGCGCCCATTCGAGGTTGCCGTCGCTGATCACATCGAACACCCGGCGGATCGCCGACCAGGGTTTATGCACTTCACCGATGTAATGCACGCCCACATCCCACTCGTAGCCTTCGCGCTCGTAGCTATGGGTGTAGCCGCCGGCGGTGTAGTGCTGCTCCAGCACGCACACACGCTTGCCAAGCTTGGCCAGCAGCGCAGCGGTGGTCAGGCCACCGATACCGGAGCCAATGATGATGGCGTCGTAATCACCCTGAACCAGGCGCGGACGGAAGCGGGTACCGGTGCGTTTCATGGGGAGCTCCTGCGTTATTCTTGTTATGCAACTTTTTGCATACTAGACAGCAACTGGAGTCGATGCAACTTTTTGCATAATCCGTATACTGCGGCGCACCTCAATAGCAGCCGGTGAAACCCGCTTATGTCGCTCAAGCACGCCATCCTTATCCTCCTGGAAAGCGAACCCGGCAGCGGCTACGACCTGCTCAAGCGCTTCAAGGATGGCCTCGGCTATTTCTGGAACGCCAAGCACCAGCAGGTCTATCTGGAGCTGAAAAAGCTCAGTGAAGCCGGCTGGCTGGAATTCGAGGCGCAGGCCCAGGACACCCGCCCGGACAAGAAAAACTACCGCCTAACCCCGGCCGGCCACGCCGAGCTGCTGCGCTGGCTGGGCGAGCCGGTGCAGCCGAACAAGATCAACGATGCGCTGCTGGTCAAACTCTATGCCGGCGCGCATACCTCGCTGGATAACCTGCGCGAAGAAATGCAGCGCCATATAGCCGTGCACCGTAAGACCCTGGACAGCCTGCTCAGCATCGAACGCGACTACCAAGCCCTGCCGGATGAACAACGCAAGACGCTGCGCCTGCCCTACCTGACCCTGCGTCGCGGCATTCTCGGTGAGCAGTCCTGGCTGGCCTGGGCGGATGAGGTTGAACAGGAACTACGGAAAAACTAAGCGCAGCAGAACTCACTGCAGATTACTGCTAGCTCAAAGGCAAACCGCTAGACTGCAAGCCAATAGCCACCAGTGCCGATACCCGCATGCCTGCGACCTCCGCCTACATATCCCCCGAACAGCTGTGCGTCGGCCTGTATATCCAGCTCGAACTGGCCTGGTGGGAACACAACTTTGCCTTTAGCAACTTCAAGATCAAGGATGAAGCGCAGATCAAGGCCTTGCGCGCTCTGGGCCTGGAGCGCCTGCGCTATGACCCGGCGCGCAGCGATTGCCCGCCGCTGGCCGCCAGCCCGGCTCCGCTTGCGGCCGAACCCGTAGCCGCACCGGCGCCCAGCCCGGCCGAACAGGCCAGCCTGGCCCGCACGGAAAAGCTCAAGGCGTTGCGCAAGCGCCTGGCCGAGGTCGACCGCAAGTTCGTCCAGGCCAGCCAACAGGTCAAGACGCTTAACCAGACCCTGCGCAGCCGCCCGGAAGACGCCATCAAGCAGGCCGGCGAGATTGTCGGTGCGATGGTCGAAACCCTGCTCGGCGGCAGCGGCGTGGTGCTGCACAGCATCAACAGCAAGGCCGCCGAAGACAGTTACTTTCACTCATTGAACGTCACCGTGCTGAGCCTGCTGCTCGGTCGCCAACTCGGCCTGGACAGCGAGGACTGCCATATCCTCGGCCTCGGCGCGTTGCTGCACGATGTCGGCAAGCTGGAAGTGCCAAGCAAGGTGCTGCTGAAAAGCGAGCCACTGACCCGCCCGGAACAACAGCTGCTGCAACTGCATTGCGAATTCGGCCTGCGCATGGGCCACAAGCTGATGCTCGACGACGAAGTGCTGCGCATCATCAACGAGCACCACGAGTACTGCGACGGCAGCGGCTACCCGCGCCAGCTGCGCGAGGCCGCCATCGGCCGGCTAAGCCGCCTAGTGTGCATCGCCAACCAGTTCGACAACCTGTGTAACCCGCTCAACCCGCGCGATGGCCTGAGCCCGCACGAGGCCCTGGCGCTGATGTTCAAGCAATACGGTGCACGCTTCGATGCAGTGGCGCTGAAGGCCTTTATCCGGGTGATGGGCATCTACCCGCCAGGCAGCCTGGTGCAGCTGGAGGATCAGCGCTACGGCCTGGTACTGGGCATGAACCCGAGCCAGCCGCTGAAACCGACGCTAATTGTCTACGACGCCGCAGTGCCCAAGAACGAGGCGCTGATTATTGACCTGGAGCAGGAACCGCGCCTAAGCATCGCCGCCAGCCTACGCCCAGCACAGCTGCCGCGCGAGGCGCTGGAATACCTTAATCCGCGTCAGCAGCTCACTTACTTCGTTGAGCCTACGCAGGGCCGTTAGCTGCCGCTGCCTTCCTCGATCAGCCAATCCATGCGCCAACCACCCTGGCTTTGCCCGAGCAGTTGGGCCAGCCACGGCAGGATCTGCTTGAGTTCCTCTTCCAGGCCCCATGGCGGGTTGCTGATCACCAGGCCTGAGCCATTTAGCCGCGCGGCTTCATCGGTGGAGTGCACGTAGAGCTCCACACGCAGCAGCTTGGGCGCCTTGCTCTTTTGCAGGTCGCTGTAGAAACGCCGCAGCTGGCGCAGGTCCTTGATCGGGTACCAGATCGCCACCACCGCCTGACGCATACGGCCGATGGCTTCGCTCAGCGACTGGGCGCAGCGTTCCATCTCATCGACCTGCTCGAATGGCGGGTCGATCAGCAGCAGCGCGCGCTTTTCGCGGGTCGGCAGCAGGGCGCGTGGCACATACCAGCCCTCGCCCAGGTGCACGGCGACGCGGCGGTCGCCATGCATGTTTTCCTTGAGCAGGCGTCCGTCTTCCGGGTGCTTCTCGTTCAGGTGCAGGCGGTCCTGTTCACGCGTCAGCAGGCGCGCCAGCTCCGGCGAGCCGGGGTAATGACGCAGCTCGCCATCCGGGTTCATCGCGCGGATCACTTCCAGATAATCCAGCAGCGGGTCCGGCACATCGGTGGCCTGCCACAGCCGCGCAATACCTTCCAGCCACTCGCCGGTACGGCTGGCCTGATCGCCGCGCAGGTCATACAGACCGATGCCAGCATGGCTGTCGAGGTAGGCGAACGGCGCCTCCTTGCGTGACAGCAGGGCAATCAAACGGCTCAAGACATAGTGTTTCAGCACATCGGCATGGTTGCCGGCATGAAAGGCGTGGCGGTAGTTCATTTGGGCGGGCTCCTGTGGCCGGGCAGTTTAACAGGGTGGCAGCATTTGCCATGCGCCAGATGGATCAGTACGGTGGCCGCTGATCCGTCTGGCATAGGAGAACCGACATGCAACTGCAAGAGCTATTGGGCATCGAACTGCCCCTGATTCAGGCACCGATGGCTGGCGTGCAGCTGCATGGTTTGGCCGCTGCAGTATCGAATGCCGGCGCGCTGGGTTCGCTGCCCTGCGCCATGCTCGACGCAGCCGGGTTGCGCAAGGAACTGCAGGCGCTGAGCGAGAAAACCAGCAAGCCCTATAACCTGAATTTCTTCTGCCACACCCCGCCAGCCGTCGACTCTGCTCGCGAAGCAACCTGGCGCGAGGCGCTAAGCCCTTTCTACACCGAGCTAGGCATCGACCCGACGACTATCGCCAGCGGCCCCGGTCGCCTGCCATTCAGTGCCGAGATGGCCGACCTGCTCGATGAATTTCGCCCGGCGGTGGTGAGCTTCCACTTCGGCCTGCCCTCCGCCGAGCTGCTGGCGCGGGTCAAAGCCTGCGGGGCCAAGGTGCTTAGCTCGGCGACCACAGTGGAGGAAGCGCTGTGGCTGCAAGCCAACGGCGCCGATGCGATCATCGCCCAGGGCCTGGAAGCCGGCGGCCATCGCGGCATGTTCCTCACCGATGAACTAAGCAGCCAGCTCGGCACCTTCGCCCTGCTGCCGCAGATCGTCCAGGCGGTGCGCGTGCCGGTGATTGCCGCTGGCGGCATCGCCGATGCCCAAGGCGTGCGCGCGGCCATGGCGCTTGGCGCGGCGGGGGTGCAGATCGGCACCGCGTACCTGTGCTGTGATGAAGCCAGCACCAGCGCCATTCACCGCGCCGCCCTGCACAGCCCGGCAGCACAGCACACGGCCCTGACCAACCTGTTCAGCGGCCGCCCGGCGCGGGGCATCGTCAACCGGGTGATGCGTGAGCTAGGCCCCCTTAGCCCACTGGCGCCGGCCTTCCCCCTGGCCACGGCGGCCATTGCGCCGCTGCGCAGTGCGGCGGAAAGTCAGGGCAGCGGGGATTTCTCGCCGCTGTGGGCCGGGCAGAATGTCAGTGGTTGCAAGAGCATCGGCGCCGCCGAGCTGACCCGCGAGCTGGCTCAAGGCTTTACCCAATAGACTCGAGCGCGGCCTTGCAAACCGTAGGGTGGATGACGCTTCACCCATCCACCAATTACACAGGGCACTGGTGGATGAAAACAGCGTCATCCACCCTACTCAACCGCCCCGGCCCAACGCCCCGTTATCACGCTAATTGATAGTGCTGTGAGCTGCGCACGTGGCTGCTTAGACTCGACCCATCGCCACCGGAGGTACACCCATGTCCGAGTCCCTGCTCAGTTCCCGCAACCTGGCCTTCGAGCTGTACGAAGTGCTGGACGCCGAAGGCCTGACCCAGCGCGAGCGTTTCGCCGAGCACAGCCGCGAAACCTTTGACGCGGCCATCGACACCGCCCGCAGCATCGCGGAAAACCTGTTCGCCCCGCACAACCGCAAGAATGACGAACACGAGCCCGAGTATGTCGACGGCGCAGCGGTGCTGATCCCCGAGGTGAAACCGGCGGTGGACGCCTTCCTCGAAGCCGGCTTTCTCAATGCCACCCGCGAGTTCGAGGTCGGCGGTATGCAGCTGCCCAACCTGCTGTCGCAGGCCTGCTTCGCCCACTTCCAGTCGGCCAACGCGGCGACCACCTCGTACCCGTTCCTGACCATGGGCGCGGCCAACCTGATCGAGAACTTCGGCACGGCCGAGCAAAAGCAGCGTTTTCTGCAGCCGATGATCGACGGTCGCTTCTTCGGCACCATGGCCCTGACCGAGCCGCATGCAGGCTCCTCGCTGTCGGACATTCGCACCCGCGCCGAACCAGCCGAAGATGGCACGTACCGGCTCAAGGGCAACAAGATCTTTATCTCCGGCGGCGACCACCCACTTTCGGAAAACATCGTGCACATGGTGCTGGCCAAGCTGCCGGATGCCCCGGCGGGCGTTAAAGGCATCAGCCTGTTTATCGTGCCGAAGTTTCTGGTTAACGATGACGGCAGCCTGGGCAAGCGCAACGACGTGGTACTGGCCGGACTGTTCCACAAGATGGGCTGGCGCGGCACCACCTCTACCGCGCTGAACTTCGGTGATAACGGCGACTGCGTCGGCTACCTGGTGGGCAAACCGCACCATGGCCTGAGCTACATGTTCCAGATGATGAACGAAGCGCGTATCGGCGTCGGCATGGGCGCCGTGATGCTGGGTTACGCCGGCTACCTGTACTCGCTGGACTACGCCCGCCAGCGCCCGCAAGGCCGCTTGCCCGATGGCAAGGACCCGACCTCCAGCCAGGTGGCGATCATTGAGCACGCCGACGTGCGGCGCATGCTGCTGACCCAGAAAGCCTACGTGGAAGGCGCTTTCGATCTTGGCCTGTACGCCGCACGGCTGTTCGACGACACCCAGACCCTGGCGACCGAAGAAGAGCGCCGCATCGCCCTGGAGCTGCTTGATCTGCTCACCCCAATCGTCAAATCCTGGCCGTCAGAGTTCTGCCTCAAGGCCAACGAGCTGGCCATCCAGATTCTCGGCGGCCATGGCTACACCCGCGATTACCCGGTGGAACAGTACTACCGCGACAATCGCCTGAATCCGATCCATGAAGGCACCCACGGCATCCAGTCCCTCGACCTGCTCGGGCGCAAGGTCTCGATGAATGGCGGCGCGGCGCTCAAGCAACTGCTCAAGCTGATTCACGGCACCTGCCAGCGCGCCGAAACCCACGCCTCGCTGACCGCCCTGCGCCAGCCGCTGGAGCAACTGCTGGCACGCCTGCAAACGGTGACCCTGGCACTGCTGGGCGATTTGATGAGCGGCAAAGTCAACCAGGGCCTGGCCAACTCGGCGCTGTACCTGAAAGTCTTTGGCCACACCGTGATTGGCTGGCGCTGGCTGGAGCAGGCGATTCGCGCCGAAGAAGGCCTCGCGCGCGGCAACGCCGCCGATGCCGACTTCTATCAGGGCAAGCTGCAGGCCGCGCGCTACTTCCTGATCTGGGAAGTGCCGAGCTGCCACCACGACCTGGCCATCCTCGAAGCCCGCGACGATACCTGTCTAAGTATGCAGGACGCCTGGTTCTAAGAACCTGCATACGATCTGCTGCGCGTCGGCCCTGCTGTGTTAAAAACAGGCTCGGCAAGCCGCTTGCGGCTAACGCGCTTTAGCGCGATCCGAAGGGCGAGTGAAACGAGTAATGCTCATGTACAACTCGTACACTCGTGTGCGAGCCCAGTCCGCTTCCTCGCCGCTTTGACCAGCCGGAGGCTGTTACTAACGTAGCGCCTTGCATGGCTCTAGCTCGCAAGATCGTAAACAGGTTCTGTACGCATAGCATGTTGTTACAAGACGCCCGGCCAATGCCGGGCGTTTTTTTTGAGCGTTGCTCGAAGGCAGCGGTTAGAATCGCTGGCACGCGCCATGCATAGTGGCACGCTCACCAACCCGCACGGAGTACGCGCCTTGGATGCCAGCACCATCAATAATCTGTTTTTGATCGGTGCAATGCTGGTGGCCATGAGCATTCTGGTCAGCGCCTTCGGTTCGCGTTTCGGCATCCCGATTCTGGTGATCTTTCTCGCTGTCGGCATGCTCGCCGGCACCGACGGCCCTGGCGGCATCATCTTCAACAATTACCCGCTGGCCTACCTGGTCGGCAACCTGGCGCTGGCCATCATCCTCCTCGATGGCGGCATGCGTACGCGGGTCTCCAGTTTTCGTGTGGCCTTGTGGCCCTCGTTGTCCCTGGCCACGCTGGGCGTGCTGCTGACCGCCGGGTTAACCGGTGTCGCGGCGGCCTGGCTGTTCGACCTGACCTGGATGGAAGGCCTGCTGATCGGCGCCATCGTCGGCTCTACCGATGCGGCTGCGGTATTCAGCCTGCTCGGCGGGCGCGGCCTTAACGAACGGGTCAGCGCCACCCTGGAAATCGAATCCGGCAGCAACGACCCGATGGCGGTATTTCTTACCGTTACCCTGATTGCCATGCTCGCCAGCGGCCAGGACGGCATAAGCTGGAACCTGCTGGTGCAGCTGCTGCAGCAGTTCGGTATCGGCGCGCTGTTCGGCCTCGGTGGCGGCTGGCTGCTGCTCAACCTGATCAACCGCATGGAACTGGCCAACGGCCTGTATCCGTTGCTGGTGGTCAGCGGCGGCCTGATCATCTTTGCCATCACCACCGCCGTCGGCGGCAGCGGTATCCTGTCGATCTACCTGTGCGGCTTGCTGCTGGGCAACCGGCCGATCCGCTCGCGCCACGGCATCCTGCATATGCTTGATGGTCTGACCTGGCTCGCGCAGATCGGCATGTTCTTGGTCCTTGGTCTGCTGGTCACCCCGCACGAGCTGCTGCCCATTGCCCTGCCGGCGCTGGGCCTGGCGCTGTGGATGATCCTGTTTGCCCGGCCGCTGTCGGTATTTCTCGGCCTGCTGCCCTTCAAGGCGTTCCATGACCGCGAGCGCGCCTTTATCGCCTGGGTCGGCCTGCGCGGCGCGGTGCCGATTATTCTCGCGGTGTTCCCGCTGATGGCCGGCCTACCGAATGCCCAGCTGTTCTTCAACGTGGCGTTCTTTATCGTGCTGGTCTCGCTGCTGCTGCAGGGCACCAGCCTGCCGTTTGCCGCCAAGTTGCTGCGCGTCACCGTACCGCCGGAGCCGGCGCCCGTATCGCGCGCGGGGCTGGACGTGCATCCGACCAGCCAGTGGGAGCTGTTTATCTACCGTCTCGGGGCGGAAAAATGGTGCATCGGCGCGCCGTTGCGCGAGCTGAAGATGCCCGAAGGCACGCGCATCGCCGCACTGTTCCGTGGCAAGGAGCTGCTACACCCCTCCGGCAGCACCACCCTGGATGCCGGTGACCTGCTCTGCGTGGTCGGCCATGAACACGACCTGCCCGCCCTCGGCAAGCTGTTCAGCCAGGCGCCCACACGCGGCCAGGACCTGCGTTTCTTCGGTGATTTCGTGCTGGAAGGCGATGCCGAACTGGCCGCCATCGCCGCCCTTTACGGCCTGAAACTGGAAGGCGCCGAAGGCCAGCTGCACCTGGGCCGCTTTATTGCCCACAAGATTGGCGGCTCGCCGGTCATCGGCGACCAGGTGGAATGGCAAGGCCTGACCTGGACCGTAGCCGCCATGGAAGGGAACAAGATCCGCAAGGTCGGCGTCAGATTCCCCGAAGGCAGTCGCCCAGGCCCTGGGCTCTTCCTCTAACCGCCGGTTCATGCTCAGCTGCGCGCCAGCCCTGTTGCGTTAAAAAGCGCAGCGCGAGATCGTAACCCGCCACTAAAAAGCCGTTATTCGCGGCACAGGCGCCGACTCTGGCGCCTGTTAAACTCAGCTTCTTTTCGAGCCAACGATCGTCACTATGCCCTCTCTTCGCACTTATCTTGCCGTCGCCCTGCTCGGGTTGTGCCTGAGCGCCCCGTTGCTGCATGCCGCCGAGCCACCGAGCCGCGCGGCCGTACAAAACAGCCTGGACAACCTGGCCGAGCGCAAGCTGCCGGAAGCCGAGCAGCTGGCCGTCAAGCAGACCCTGGAAAAAACCCTGACGCTGCTGGATGAGAAAGCCGACAGCGAAAAGCGTCTGGCCGACCTTGAAAAGCAACTGCAACAGGCCCCACGCTTGATTGGCGAGGCGCAGCGCGACTTTGATCGACTGAAAAACAGCCTGCCCACCGAGGTCAATCTGCGCTATGGCAAAAGCGCGCTGCCGCTGCTCGAACAACTGCTGGCCGAGCGCAACGCGCAACTCAACGAGTGGCAGAAACAGATCATCGAAGCCAACAGCCTGGTGATCACCTCGCAAACCCGCCCGGAGCGCGCCCAGGCAGAAATCAGCAGCAACCAGACCCGCAGCCAGACGATCAACGGCATCCTGAAAAGTGGCCGCGAGGCCAACAAACCGCTGAGCAACGAACGCCGTGACCAGCTGCATGCCGAACTGGCCAAGCTGGATGCGCAAACCCAGCTGCGCCGCCAGGAACTGGCCGGCAACAGCCTGCTGCAGGACCTTGGCAACAGCCGCCGTAGCCTGCTGGAAGAGCGCATCAGGCGCCTCGAACAGGAACTGCTCGACCTGCAGAACCTGATCAATGAAAAGCGCCGCAACCTCTCCGAGCAGACCGTCGCCGAGCAATCACGTGAGGCCGAAAAAGCCGGCAGCGACACCGTGCTGGCCCGCGAAAGCGCACTCAACCTGAAACTCTCCGACTACCTGCTGCGCGCCACCGACCGGCTCAATGAACTGACCCGCCTGAACCTGCAGACCAAGCAGCAACTCGACAGTCTGAGCCAAAGCGACCAGGCCCTGGCCGAACAGATCAGTGTTCTGCAGGGCAGCCTGCTGCTCTCGCGCATCCTTTATAAGCAACAACAGGCCCTGCCGACGCTGAAGATCGACAGCAACCTGCCTGACCAGATTGCCGACCTGCGCCTGTACCAGTTCGAGCTTAACCAGCAACGCGAGGCCATCAGCAACCCCAGCGTGTATGTCGAGAAACTGCTCACCACCGCTGACAGCAACGCTGACACTCAGGCCCTGCGCACCGACCTGCTGGAAATCATCAATACCCGCCGCGAGCTGATCGACCGCCTCAACCGTGAGCTGAATGCCCTGCTCAACGAGTCGATCACCCTGCAGCTGAGTCAGAAGCAGCTGAAAACCACTGCCGACACCCTGCGCGCCACCCTCGACGAGCAGATGTTCTGGATTCCCAGCAACAAGCCGCTGGACCTGGAGTGGTTTAAATCCGCGCCGCGCCTGCTCGAACGGCAGATTGCCGAACTGCCCTGGGGCGCCAACCTGCGCCAGCTGGGCGCCGGTCTGACCGAGCGACCGCTGCTGTTCCTGCCCTTGCTGCTGCTGATTGCGGTGCTGCTGTGGCGCCGTGGTTACCTGTACCGCAAGCTCGCCGAGCTGCACCAGGACATCGGCCACTTCAAGCGCGACAGCCAGCTGCACACGCCGATGGCGATCATGCTCAACGTCTTGCTGGCACTGCCCGGCACGCTGTTCCTGGCGCTGTGCGGCTTCGCCCTGCAAATGGATGCCCGCGGACAGAACGCCAACCTGGGCGAGGCGCTGTTCCAGATGGCCCAGGCCTGGCTGGTGTTCTACACCCTGTACCGCATCCTCGCCGATGGCGGCGTGGCCGAACTGCACTTCCGCTGGGGCCGCTCGCAAGTGGCCTTCCTGCACAAACAAGTGCGCCGCCTGGGTCTGGTGGTGATCGCGCTGGTCGCCGTGGTCACGATTGCCAAGCACCAACCGGCCGGCCTGGGCGATGACGTGATCGGCCTGGCCGTGGTGCTGACCTGCTACGCGCTGATGGTCTGGCTGCTGCACAAACTGCTGCTTACCGGCCCGGCCCGCGAACATGCCTCGGCCTTCCGCATGCTGATCGGCATGGGCCTGAGCCTGCTACCACTGGCACTGATCATTGCGGTCGGTTTCGGCTACTACTACACCGCGCTGAAACTCAGCGACCGCCTGATCAACACCCTCTACCTGCTGGTGATCTGGCTGATCATCGAAGCCACCTTCGTGCGCGGCCTGGGCGTTGCCGCACGTCGCCTGGCCTACCAGCGCGCCATGAGCAAGCGCCAGGCGCAGAGCAAAGACAGCGGCGAAGGCACGGAAACCGTGGTCGAAGAGCCAACCTTGGATATCGAACAGGTCAACCAGCAGTCGCTGCGCCTGATTCGCCTGGCCCTGCTCGGCACCTTTATCGCCGGCCTGTACTGGGTCTGGGCGGACCTGATCTCGGTATTTACCTACCTCGACAATATCTCCCTCTACGAATACAGCAGCGGCACCGGTGATGCCGCCACCCTGGTGCCAATCAGCCTCAGCGACGTGCTCGGCGCGCTGATCATCGTCGGCATCACCATTGCCCTGGCGCGCAACCTGCCTGGTCTGCTTGAAGTGCTGGTGCTGTCGCGGCTGAGCCTGGCCCAGGGCAGCGCTTACGCCACCACCACCCTGCTGTCCTACCTGATCGTGGCCATCGGCTTTGTCACCACCCTGTCGACCCTCGGCGTCAGCTGGGACAAGTTGCAATGGCTGGTGGCCGCGCTGTCGGTGGGTCTGGGTTTCGGCTTGCAGGAAATCTTCGCCAACTTTATCTCCGGCCTGATCATCCTGTTCGAGCGCCCGGTGCGCATCGGCGACGTGGTGACCATCGGCAACCTGTCTGGCACCGTGAGCAAGATCCGCATCCGCGCCACCACCATCACCGATTTCGACCGCAAAGAAATCATCGTGCCGAACAAGACCTTCGTCACCGACCAGCTGATCAACTGGTCACTCAACGATACGGTTACCCGAGTGATCATCAAGATCGGCGTAGCCTACGAAACCGACCTGCCGCTGGCGCGCAAGCTGATGATGCAGGCCGCCGAGGAAAACCCACGGGTACTGCGCGACCCGGCACCGCTGCTGTTCTTCCTGACCATCAGCGCCAGCACCTTCGACTACGAGCTGCGTTTCCATGTGCGTGAACTGGGCGACCGTAACGCTGCCACCGACGAAATCCTTACGCGCATCGCCCTGAGCTTCCGCGAGCACAACGTGGAAATGGCCTTCAACCAGGTCGAGGTGATGATCAAGAACCTGCAGGGCCAGGAGCTCAACCTGAGCAGCGGACAAGTGCTGGCGGCAGGCGCCGCTGCTGGCGCCAAGCAAGAGCAGCTGCCACCGCTCCCCGCCGTAGACCCGCTGTAAGTCAGCCACTCGGCCCGCCTGCGTGGGCCGCTACCTCATCACTGCCGGGCCACATTGGCCCGGCTGGAGCCTGACCGTGAAGCCGCTTATCGAGCTGCAGTTCGACAACCGTTTTGCCCGCCTCGGCGACGCGTTCTCCACCCACGTGCTGCCCGAGCCAATTGCCGAGCCGCGCCTGGTGGTCGCCAGCCCGGCCGCCATGGCCCTGCTTGATCTGGACCCGAGCGAGGCCGACAGCGAGGTGTTCGCGCAGATTTTTGCCGGGCACAAGCTGTGGAGCACCGCCGAGCCGCGCGCCATGGTCTATTCCGGGCATCAGTTCGGCGGCTACAACCCACGCCTGGGCGATGGCCGCGGCCTGTTGCTCGGCGAAGTGGTCAACAATGCCGGCGAGTCCTGGGACCTGCACCTGAAAGGCGCCGGGCAAACGCCCTACTCGCGCATGGGCGACGGCCGCGCCGTGCTGCGCTCATCGATCCGCGAATTTCTCGCCAGTGAACACCTGCACGCCCTCGGCATTCCCAGCTCGCGGGCGCTGTGCGTAACCGGCTCCAGCACTCCGGTGTGGCGCGAAAAGCAGGAAACCGCAGCCATGGTGCTACGTCTGGCGCCCAGCCATATCCGCTTCGGTCACTTCGAATACTTCTACTACACCCGCCAGCACGAGCAGCTCAAACAGCTGGCCGACCACATGCTGCACTGCCACTACGCCGACTGCCTGCAGCAGGAGCAGCCGTACCTGGCGATGTTCCGCGAGATCATCGAGCGCAACGCCGCGATGATCGCCTACTGGCAGGCCTATGGCTTCTGCCACGGGGTGATGAACACCGACAATATGTCGATCCTCGGCATCACCTTCGATTACGGCCCTTACGCCTTCCTCGATGATTTCGACGCCCAGCACATCTGCAACCATTCCGATGACAGCGGCCGCTACAGCTTCAGCAATCAGGTGCCCATCGCCCAATGGAACCTCGCCGCCCTCGGCCAGGCACTGGTGCCGCTGGTGGATGTCGAGGCGCTACGGGAAACCCTCGGCCTGTTTCTACCGCTGTACCAGGCGCACTACCTCGACCTGATGCGCAAACGCCTGGGCCTGCTCAGCGCCGATGACGGCGACGAAGCCCTGGTGCAACGCCTGCTGCAACTGATGCAAAACAGCGCGGTGGATTACAGCCTGTTCTTCCGCGAACTCGGCGACAGCCCAGCCGCGCAAGCCGTGGCGCGCCTGCGTGATGACTTCACCGACCTCGCCGGCTTCGACGCCTGGGCCGCCGACTACCTGGTGCGCAGCGCGCGCGATGGCGACGAGCACACGCAACGGCGTATGCGCATGCACGCCGCCAACCCCAAATATATTTTGCGTAATTACCTGGCGCAGCAGGTGATCGAAGCCGCCGAGCAGGGCGATTACGCCCCGGTGCGCGAACTGCATCAGGTGCTGTCACGGCCCTTCGACGAGCAACCCGGTTTCGAACGCTACGCCCAGCGACCACCGGAATGGGGTAAACACCTGGAAATCAGCTGTTCGTCCTGAACAGAGCCGTAGGGTGGATGACGCCTTTTTCATCCACCAACTGCCGCGGTGGATGGATAAAGCGCCATCCACCCTACGGACGGCTCCTTGTAGCCCGACGTGGGGGCTTTAGCCGCGACAATCGCCGCTAAAGCGCCTCCCACAGGATAAACACCCTACGAACCCAACATCCATTCCAGCCCCATGGCCACATGCAGCTCGGTGCTGTCGAGCAACGGCAACGGTGCGTCCAGGCCATCAAGTAGCAAGCCGATCTCAGTGCAACCGAGGATGGCTACCTCGGCGCCCTGCCCCTGCAGCGCGCGTAAACAGTCCAGATAGAAGGCGCGCGCAGGCGGCAGAAACTGGCCCTGGCACAGTTCGGCAAAGATCACCCGGTCGACTTCCGCCATCTGCGCCGCGTTCGGGGTGATTACTTCAATGGCAAAGCGCTCGGCCAGGCGTTGGCGGTAGAAGTCTTCCTGCATGGTAAAACGCGTGCCGAGCAAGGCTGCGCGGCGCACACCCTGGCGTTGCAGCGCCTGGCCAACCGCATCACCAATATGCAGCAGAGGTATCTGCACCGCCGCCTCAATGGCCGGCGCCACCTTGTGCATGGTGTTGGTGGCCAGCAGCAGGGCCGTAGCTCCCGCCCGCTCAAGGCCCTCAGCCGCCTGTGCCAGCACTTGCCCAGCCGCCTGCCAGTCGCCACGCCGCTGCAGTTCGGCGATCTCGGCAAAATCCACGGAATGCAGCAGCAGCGGCGCCGAATGCAGGCCGCCCAACTGCTCGCGCACGCCCTGATTAAGCAAGCGGTAATAACTGGCCGTGGACTCCCAGCTCATGCCACCCAGAATGCCTAGCTGACGCATATCACCTCCCACTCACTAAAGCCTTGAGCCTAATCCGCCAGCGGTTAAGCGCACAGACACAGTGCGCGCTAGAGCGTCCGGTACAGCCTTATCTATTAAATCGAAAAGGCATATAAACCTTTCCAAACATTCTTAGACTCTCTAAGCAGCAACCCTTATCTTCTCCGCCTTGCGTGGCCAGCCGTCTGGATTGGCGCGCCCGATACCTCACACGAGATTCGCACGCTAAGGATGTTCATGTTCTGGGACTCTCTTCCTCTGCCCCTGCTGTTTGTCGGCGCCCTGCTGGTCTGGGTGCTGTACGCCTTTGTGCGCGAGAAGTGGAGCCCGGACATTGTCGCCGCCATTGCCGTAGCGGCGCTGCTGATTACCCAGTTGCTGACGCCTGCGGAAGTGCTCAGCGTGCTGAGCAACTCGGCGCCGGTGACCATCGCCTGCATGTTCGTGCTCTCCGCCGCGCTGGAGCGCACCGGCTGTATCGACGCCCTGGGCAACTGGCTGGGCAATCTGGTGGGCACCAGCCCGATTCGTGTGCTTACCGGGCTGACCGTCACCGCCCTGGTGATTTCCGCCTGCCTGAACAACACCCCAGTGGTGGCCATCCTCACCCCGGTGGCCATCGCCCTGGCCCGCCGCGCCGGCACCCTGCCGTCAAAACTGCTGATCCCGCTGTCCTACGCCACAATCCTCGGCGGCACCCTGACCATGATCGGCACCTCGACCAATATTCTGGTCGACGGCGTGGCGCGCAAAGCCGGCCTGGCGCCCTTCGGCATTTTCGAGATCACCGGCGCGGGCTTGATCCTGGCCAGTGTCGGCATGCTCTACCTGCTGACCATCGGCCGCCACCTGCTGCCTAACCGCGAAACCCTGTCCAAGCAGCTGCGCCCGGATCTGGACCGCACCTTTATGACCGAGCTGCTGGTGCCGCACGACTCACCGGTGATCGGCAAAACTCTGCACGAAGCCAACCTCAACGGCGGCAGCGGCCTGCTGGTGCTGAAACTGTTTCGCGAGGAACTGGAGCTGACCGAGCCCGCTGCCGACACCTTACTGGCCAGCGGCGACCGCCTGGTGCTGCACGGCCAAGTCAAGGATGTGGTGGAGCTGCGCGAAAGCGGCCATCTGATCTTCAACCGCAGCGACGCCTTCGAAACCATCAGCAGCCATGACGTGATTCTTGCCGAGGCCATCGTCGGGCGTAACTCGCGCTACAGCCACCGACCGATGCGTGACCTCGACCTGACCGCGCGCTATGGCATCGCCGTGCTCGCCGTGCACCGCCAGGACGAGAATATTCAGGGCAACCTCGACGATTTCGAACTGCAGTTTGGCGACGTGATGCTGGTGGAAGGCACGCCAACGCAGATCAAGCGTTTCGCCGACAACGGCGAACTGATCAGCCTCAACGCCGTGCAGGAACGCGCCTTCCGCCGCGACAAGGCGCCGATTGCAATCATCGCCACCCTGGCGGTGATGATCCTCGCCGCGTTCGGCGTGATGCCGATCGAGGGTCTGGCGATCATCGGCGCGGTGACCGTGCTGGCGACCCGTTGCCTGGATGTGGAAGACGCCTACAAGGCGGTGGACTGGAAGATCCTCAGCCTGATCTTCGGCATGCTGGCCATCAGCATCGCCATGGACAAGGTTGGCCTGGTCAGCCTGCTGGTGCAGAACGTCATGGGCTGGCTGCCCTGGGCTGGCCCGCTGTTGATGCTGAGCTTTATCTACCTGTTCACCTCGGTGCTCACCGAAGTGCTGTCGAACAACGCCGTGGCCGTGCTGGTCACGCCGATTGCCATCGGCATGGCCCAGCACCTGGGCGTCGACCCACGCGCCTTTGTGGTCGCAGTCATGTTCGCCGCCAGCGCCAGCTTCGCCACGCCCATCGGCTATCAGACCAACACCTTCGTCTACAACGCCGGCGGTTATCGCTTTACCGACTTTATGAAGGTCGGCATCCCGCTCAACCTGCTGCTGTGGGTGGTCGCGAGCTTCGTGATTCCCTGGTTCTTCCCGCTGACGCCGGTTTGACGGCATAAGCGGCGAATATATCGGTCTAACCCAAGACCCGTTTCATTGCCCCAGCGCATTGACCGGGCCTGGCTGCCTTCTCCATGCTGCGTATCTTTCAATCTGCCCTGAAGGAACGCGCGCATGAAATTGGAAACCCTGGCCATCCACGCCGGTTACAGCCCCGACCCGACCACCAAGGCGGTGGCGGTGCCGATCTACCAGACCAGCTCCTTTGCCTTCGATGACACCCAGCACGGTGCCGACCTGTTCGACCTGAAGGTCGCCGGCAATATCTATTCGCGGATCATGAACCCGACCAACGCCGTGCTCGAAGAGCGCGTGGCGGCGCTGGAAGGCGGCGTCGGCGCCCTGGCCGTGGCCTCCGGCATGGCCGCCATCACCTACGCGATTCAGACCGTGGCCGAGGTTGGCGACAATATCGTCTCGGTGGCCAAGCTCTACGGCGGCACCTACAACCTGCTGGCGCATACCCTGCCGCGCTTTGGCATCCAGACCCGCTTTGCCGCCCATGACGACATCGCCGCCCTCGAAGCGCTGATCGACGAGCGCACCAAAGCGGTGTTCTGCGAATCCATCGGCAACCCAGCCGGCAATATCGTCGACCTGGCTGCCCTCTCCGCAGCTGCGCACCGCCATGGCGTGCCGCTGATCGTCGACAACACGGTGGCCACGCCGATCCTCTGCCGGCCGTTCGAGCACGGTGCGGACATCGTCGTGCACTCGCTGACCAAATACATCGGCGGCCACGGCACCAGCATCGGCGGCATAGTCGTCGACTCCGGCAAGTTCCCCTGGGCCGACAACAAGGCGCGCTTCCCGCTGCTCAACACGCCCGACCCGTCCTACCACGGCGTGACCTACACCGAGGCCTTCGGTCCGGCCGCCTTTATCGGCCGTTGCCGCGTGGTGCCGCTGCGCAACACCGGTGCGGCGCTGTCGCCGTTCAATGCCTTCCTGATCCTGCAAGGCCTGGAAACCCTGGCCTTGCGCATGGAGCGCCACTGCGAGAATGCGCTGAAGGTCGCCCACTACCTGCAAAACCACCCGCAAGTGGCCTGGGTGAAATACGCCGGCCTGCCGGATCATCCCGAGCACGAGTTGGCCGTGCGCTACACCGGCGGCAAGCCGGCGTCGATCCTGTCCTTCGGCATCGTTGGCGGTCAGGCTGCCGGTGCGCGCTTTATCGATGCACTCAAGCTGGTGGTGCGCCTGGTGAACATCGGCGATGCCAAATCGCTGGCCTGCCACCCGGCCTCGACCACTCACCGCCAGCTGAATGACGAAGAGCTGGAGCGCGCCGGCGTGCCGCGCGACATGGTGCGCCTGTCGATTGGCATCGAGCACAGCGACGATATCCTCGCCGACCTGGCCCAGGCACTGGACGCTGCGGCGGGCTGATCGCCCTTGATATCCGCGCAAGCGACTCCAGATAAGGGGTAACCGCCTCTGGAGTCGCCCATGTCCAACCCTTTGCTGATCCCCTGCCCACACTGCAACGGTCTCAACCGTATTCCCGCCGAGCGCCTGGGCGATGCGCCGCGCTGTGGCCGCTGCAAGGCCGAAGTGCTGCCAAGCACACCCTTCGAGCTGACCCAGGCCAATTTCGACGCGCAGAACAAGGGCGACTTGCCGCTGTTGATTGACGTGTGGGCCAGTTGGTGCGGCCCCTGCCGCAGCTTTGCGCCGATCTATGAACAGGCCGCCGCGCAGCTACAGGGCCACTGCCGCCTGAGCAAGCTGGACAGCGAAGCCAACCCGCAACTGTCGGCAGAAATGGGCATCCGCTCGATCCCCACGCTGATCCTGCTCAAGGGCGGCGTGGAAGTCGCCCGGCAGAGCGGCGCCCTGCCCTTGCCGCAACTGTTCGGCTGGTTGCGTCAGCAGGGTATCTAACAGACCGCGCTGAGCGGATTGGTCAATCACACACCGCCACCGAGGTCATTACCCTGCCATCGACCAACCTTTAGGCTGGCTGCACAACAACAGGTGTGGAGCCAAGCATGACGATGCCAATCGAACTGGTACGCCAGCTCACCGAAGAGCAGATCGCCTTTGTCCAGCGCAGCGGCCTCAAGGCCGAAGTGCTGGAAGTCGGTCACGTGCGCCTGCGCATGCCGCTGACGGGTAACCAGAACCATATCGGCAGCATGTACGCCGGCGCGCTGTTCACCCTGGCGGAAATTCCCGGCGGTGCGCTGTTTCTCACCAGCTTCGATGCCCAGCGTTTTTACCCCATCGTCAAGGAAATGAACCTGCGCTTTCGCCGCCCGGCCAGCGGCGATATCTGGGTTGAAGCACGCCTTACGGCGGAAGAAATCCAGCAGCTGCAAAAGCAGGCAACAGAACTCGGCAAAGCCGAGTATGTTTTACAGTTGCAGCTAACCGATGAGAGTGGTGAAGTAGTGGTCGAGAGTCGCGGTCTGTATCAATTACGCGCACGCTGACACCTGACCTTGCCCTGGGTCAAAAGTCCAGCTATGACTCGAGGTCACAATAAATGTGCCGACATGCATCGGCAGGAGAACGCCGACCATGCCCAGTCACATCCTTATTGCCCACGACCTGCGCGACACTGCGGATATGGCGCTGTGCCGCGCCACCCAGCTGGCCAAGCAGTTCAACGCCAAACTGACCATCCTGCATGTGCTCGACCCGAGCAAAAGCAGCCAGGAACATGAGCAGGCCAAGCAGGCACTGGACCGCAGCCTGACCCAGTACGCCCCGCCCGGCAGCCAGCTGCTGATCCGCACCGGCATCAAGCCTTCGGAAGTGGTGTTGCAGCAGCTTAATGAGCTGGGTTGCGACCTGCTGGTGCTCGGCGGCCATCACCAGCGCCACGACTTCTTCTCCGGCACAAGCCTCGACCGCATTGCCCGCAATTGCCCGGTGCCGCTGCTGCTGGTCGCGCGTAACGATTCGCGCCCGTACGAGCGCGCCCTGGCCGCCATCGACTTCTCACTCTGCGCCTGCAGCGCCCTCGGCCAGGCTTACCGCCTGCTGCCGGAAGCCGCCGAGCTGCACGCGCTGCACGTATTCGAGCCGGACAAGGGCACGCCCAAGCAGGTCGAAGCGCAACTGAACACGCAGAAAGCCCTGATCAACCAATTGCTGGAAGATGAAGCGCAGAACCTGCCGGAGAAAGGCCCGACCCTGACTCACTCGGTGGAGCAAGGCGGCATCCTGCGCTGCCTGCAAGCGCGCCTGAAAAGCACCAACACCGAACTGCTGGTACTCGGCAGCCACGGCCGCAGCGCACTGTCGCAAGCCCTGCTCGGCAGCCTGGCGCAGCACTTCCTGCACAAGGCGCCTTGCGACATTTACGTCGTCCGTTAGGTTTTCTCCTCCCAATAAAAAAGCTGCCTAGGCAGCTTTTTTGTTTGCAGCGTAACGATCAGTTGGCGTTAAGCAGGTCATGCAGCTCGACAAACTGCTGGGTCAGCTTGTGGTTACGGTCCAGGTAGATCAGCGGCGTGCAGGCCTGGTGCGATTCGCGCATCTTCACCGAACTCATCAGGTTGACCGGCAGCACCGGCAGGCCCTCGGCGATCAGTTCATCGAGCAGCTGCTGTGGCAGGCTGGCGCGTGGCTGGAACTGGTTGACCACAATGCCTTCGACTTCCAGGCCTTCGTTGTGGTCTTCCTTGAGCTCTTCGATTTCGCGCAGCAAACCATACAGAGCCTGACGCGAGAAGCTATCGCAGTCGAACGGGATCAGCACGCGGTCGGCGGCGATCAGCGCGGAGACGGTGTAGAAATTCAGCGCCGGCGGGGTGTCGAGGTAGATGCGTTCGTAGTCTTCGCTGAGGTCTTCGAGCAATTTGCGCAGCTTGTTGATCTTGTGCTTCTGCTCCAGCTTGGGCTGCAAATCGGCCAGCTCGGCGGTGGCGGTGACCACATGCAGGTTGTCGAACGGCGTTTCGTAGATATCCACACTGCCTTTTTTGCCGAACGGCGCCGATGACAGCGTGCCCTTGAAGAACTCGGCAATTCCCATGGGAATGTCCTCGCCGGTCAGGCCGGTGAGGTAATGGGTCGAATTGGCCTGGGCGTCCAGGTCGATCAGCAGCGTGCGATAGCCCTGGGAAGCGCTCACCGCGGCCAGGTTGCAGGCAATACTGGACTTACCCACACCGCCCTTCTGATTGAAGATCACGCGCCGCATGAAATACCCCCTGAATCCCGCATAAACCCCGAAATGGTCCCGGATTCTATGCAAACTACGTGACAAGGGCGAGATTTTCGGCAAAACCGCGCCGCCTCCGGTCAGAACAGCAGGCCACAGATTTGCGCATGGCCCGTACGGTCTGGATAATGCCAGCACTTCGCCACACCTGCTGCCAAGCCCTCCGCTGGTTGCGGCTGGCCGTAGCCGACATGGACGCCCACCGCGTGACACATTTCAGGATCGAACAATGGCGTGCCTGGGCCCCTGGCCTGGACAGCACGGCTGACTGGTGCGCCTGGCATCAGGCACCCTCGCGCCTGGTGGATGCTGGTCAGCAGCCGGATGTCAGCGCACTGCCGGCCATGCAGCGCAGACGCTTAAGCCGCCTGGCGCGGATGGCCTTTCACGTCGCCTGGCCCTTGGCCGAAGCACACCCGCAATTACCCATGGTGTTCGCCAGTCGGCATGGCGAAACCCCACGCACCCTGACGATTCTGAGCGACCTGGCGCATGGCGAGCCGCTGTCGCCGACCCAGTTCAGCCTCTCGGTGCATAACGCGATCATTGGCCTGTGGTCGATCCAGCGCGGCGATCACAGCGAAATGACCGCCATTGCCGGCGCCGGCGACGGCCTGGAAAACGCCATACTGGAAGCCTGCGGCATGCTCCATGACGGCGCACCGGCGGTGCTGCTGGTGATTGCCGAGGAAACCCCACCCGAGCTTTACGCACCCTTTATCGATGACGTGCCGTTTCCCTATGCCGTTGGCCTGTTGCTGACGCCAGGTGATGACTGGCAGCTGCACCTAAGCCGCGCCAATGGCGCTGGCAGCGAATGGCCCCATGCCCTCAATCTGGTCCGCGCCCTGTGCAGCGATCAGCCGACCCTGCAGCACCACTGGAAGAGCCGACAATGGACCTGGTCACGCAACAAGGCCTGAGCCGTTACAGCGCGCCCTATGTCTGGCGGCTGATTGCCACGGCCCTGAGTTTCAGCCTGTTCGGCATCGGCGGTGTGCTGCTGCGCGTACTGATCTTCCCGCTGCTGGCCCTGCTACCGGGTGATGCTCTGAGCCGACGCACCCGCGCCCGTGCGGTGGTGAGCAAGACCTTCTACCTGTTCGTGCGCTTTATGTACCGCAGCGGTGTGCTGACCTACGAGGTCGAAGGCATCGAGCGCCTCGGCCAGCCGGGGCAGATGGTCATCGCCAACCACCCCTCCTTGATCGACGTGGTGGTGCTGATCGCCTTTATTCGCGATGCCAACTGCGTGGTCAAACAGAGCCTGTGGGATAACCCGAGCATGCGCGGCCCATTGCGCGCGGCCCACTACATCAGCAACAGCGGCAGCATGGGCATGCTCGACGAAGCGGCCGGCGCGCTGCAGAGCGGCCAGACCCTGGTGATATTCCCCGAAGGCACGCGCACCACGCCGGGGCAGGCCCCGGAATTTCACCGTGGCGCGGCGGCTATCGCCATTCGCGGTGCGCGCATCGTTACTCCGGTGGTGATCAGCGTCAGCCCCACTACTCTGACCAAAGCCGAGCCCTGGTACAGCATTCCGTCGCGCCGTTTTCACATTCGCCTGCGCGTAGGCGAGGATATTGACCCACAACAGTTCAATGCCATGGGGCCGCCGCCGATAGCCTCACGCAAACTCAACGATTTTCTGCACCAACACTTTATGAAGGAGCTCGCCAAAGATGAGCGATTTACAGCTGGAAATTAAAAACCTGATCATCGATGCCCTGGGCCTAGAAGACATGGCTGCCGAAGACATCGCCGCCGACCTGACCCTGTTCGGTGAAGGCCTGGGGCTGGACTCGGTCGACGCCCTGGAACTCGGCCTGGCGATCCAGAAACGTTTCGGCATCAAGATCGACGCCGAAGCCAAAGACACCCGCAAGCACTTTGCCAACGTAGCCAGCCTGGCGGCATTCGTGTCATCGCAACAGACCGCCTGAGGAAGCCGCCGATGCAAACCCGTGAAGAGATTTTCGACACCCTGCGCGACGCGCTGGTCGAGCTGTTCGAGTTGGACGCCGAACGTATTACGCCGGAAGCCAACCTCTATCAGGACCTTGAGATCGATAGCATTGACGCTGTGGACCTGATCGACCATATCAAGCGCCAGACCGGCAAGAAGCTTGCGGCCGAAGAGTTCAAGGCTGTGCGCACCGTCGGTGATGTGGTCGAGGCGGTGCTGCAGCTGGTCAACGCCCCAGCCAGCGAATAATGAGTCGCCTATTTGGCCTGCTCCTGCTGCTGGCCGGGCTGCTCTATCCCTTTGCCGTGTACTACGGCATGGAGCATCTGTCGCCACGACTGTTTGCCGCCGTGCTCGGCTGCCTGTGGCTGGTGCGTGCGCTGAGCCAATGGGGCAAGCCGGGCAATCGCTGGATGACCGCCGTGGCCCTGGGCTTCTGCCTGCTACTGGGCCTGGCCGGTGAACCTGAATTGCTGCGCTGGTATCCGGTGCTGCTCAACGGCCTGCTGCTGGCGCTGTTCGGCCTGAGCCTGAAGTTCGGCCCACCACTGATCGAGCGCCTGGCGCGCCTGACCGAGCCGCAGCTGCCGGAAGTGGCGATCCGCTACACGCGCCTGGTCACCGCCATCTGGGCCTGGTTCTTTCTGGCCAACGGCCTGGTGGTAGTGGCACTGAATTTCTGGGCGCCGCTGAGCTGGTGGACGCTGTATACCGGGCTGATTGCCTACGGCCTGATGGGCCTGCTGTTTGCCGGTGAGTGGCTGGTGCGCCAGCGTGTAAGGAGACATGAATGAACTGGCTGCCCCTCGAGCACCTGCTGCTCGAAGCCCACCCAGGTCGCGCAGTAACCGTGGACCTGGACCAGCCCCAGCTGCGCCAGCACGCCCTGCAACTGGCGGCTGAGCTGCAAGGCCGTGGCGTAAAACGCCTGGCGCTGTACCTCGACGATGCCGCTGAACTGGCCATCGCCCTGCTGGCCGCCTGGCGCGCCGGGATTGCCGTACTGCTGCCGGCCGATGCCCAGCCGCAAACCCGCCAACGCATGACTACGCAGTGCGACCTTTGGCTGGACAATCTAGATGACCTGCTTAGTCCCGAAAGCGCTGCGCTGCCAGCCGCCCCGCTCGATCTCGACCAGTGCCGGCTGACCCTGTGCACCTCCGGCTCCAGCGGCGAAGCCAAGCTGATCGACAAATCCCTGCGCCAGCTGGCCAATGAAGTCACCGCCCTGGAGCAACTGTGGGGCGAGCAACTGGGCCAGGCGACCATCCTTGGCAGCGTCGCCACCCAGCATATCTACGGCCTGCTGTTTCGCGTGCTCTGGCCGCTATGCGCCGGCCGCGCCTTCCAGCGCCGCGCCCAGCCATTCCCCGAAGATTTGCAACGCGAAAGCCTGGCCAGCGGCAGCGACTTTGCCTGGGTCGCCAGCCCGGCTCTGTTGAAGAGAATGGGCGATAACCTCAACTGGCCAGCGCTACGTGCAGTGCGTCAGGTGTTCTCCTCCGGCGGCGCACTGCCAGCTGAAACCGCTGCAGAGCTGCACAGCCTGCTTGGCCAATGGCCCACAGAAATCTACGGCAGCTCGGAAACCGGCGGCATCGCCTGGCGCCAGGGCGGTGAACTGTGGACGCCGTTTGCCGGGGTCGAACTGGGGCAGAACGACGAAGGTGCGCTGCACCTGACCTCACCCTATCTGCCGACCGGCCACCGCGAGCAGACCGCCGATGCGGTGGAACTGCAGGCCGATGGCCGCTTCGCCCTGCGCGGCCGCCTGGACCGGATTATCAAGCTGGAAGAAAAACGTATTTCCCTACCCATGCTCGAACAGGCGCTGAGCAGCCACGAGTGGCTCAGCGATGCGCGCCTCGGCGTGGTGCAGGAAGGTCGCGCCTACCTCGGCGCGCTGGTCGCCCTAAACCCGGCCGGCCTGCATGCACTGCGCAACCAGGGGCGCAAGACCGTCAGCGAAACCCTGCGCCGCCATCTGGCCAGTCATTGCGAAGCCATCGCCTTACCCCGGCGCTGGCGCCTGCTCGCCCAGCTGCCCTACAACAACCAGGGCAAACTGGCGCAAGCCACAGTGGAAGCAGTATTGGCCGAGCCGCGACCAACCCAGGTGGCGCCGCTGTCGGCTGTCGAGCAGGACGGCGAATGGCAGCTGGAGCTGGTGGTACCGCTGGATCTCGCGCACTTCACCGGCCACTTCCCGCAGACCCCGGTGCTGCCAGGCGTGGTGCAAGTCGATTGGGCGCAGCAACTGGCGCGCAGCCTGATCAAAGACCTGCCGCCGCGTTTCAGCGGCATGGAGGTACTGAAGTTCCAGCAGTTGGTACGCCCCGGCGATCAGCTGCAACTGACCCTGCGTTTCGACGCCGCACGCGGCAAGCTGTACTTCGCCTTCCGCAATGGCGAAGCGGCCTGCTCATCCGGGCGGATTCTGCTGGGGCCTGCGCAATGATGGCCATGCACTGCAATCTTCGTAGGTTGGTGCTGAGCCTGCGAAGCCCAACGACCAACGCCGCAGATGTTGGGCTTCGTTCCTCAGCGCCAACCTACGCGACCAACTTCAGCGTCAAGTGCTGCCATGCATAAGCCCTGCGCGGTTATTCCAGTCTACAACCACGAGCACGCGCTGCCGACCGTGGTCGAGGCCCTGCACGCTGCCGGCCTGCCCTGCGTGCTGGTAGACGATGCATCCAGCCCGGCCTGCGCAGCGGTAATGGATCAGCTGGCCACACAGCCCGACACCCATCTAGTGCGTCTGGCGGTCAATCAGGGAAAGGGCGGCGCGGTCATGGCCGGTCTGCGTGAAGCGGCGCGTCTGGGCTTTAGCCATGCGCTGCAGGTAGACGCCGACGGCCAGCACGACCTCAGCGACCTGCCACGCTTTATCCAAGCCTCACAGGCGGAACCGCAAGCGCTGATCTGTGGTTACCCTCAGTACGACGACAGCGTGCCGAAGGGCCGTCTCTACGCGCGCTACCTGACCCACGTATGGGTGTGGATCAACACCCTGTCGCTGAGCATCCGCGACTCCATGTGCGGCTTTCGCGTGTACCCGCTGCCGGCCACCCTGGCGCTGATCGACGCGGTAAGCATCGGCAAGCGCATGGATTTCGACACCGAGATTCTGGTGCGCCTGGCCTGGCGCAATCAGCCGATGCACTGGCTGCCGACCAAGGTGCACTACCCGCTGGACGGCCTCTCGCACTTTCGCCTGTGGCACGACAACGCGCTGATCTCGAAGATGCACGCCAAGCTGTTCTTCGGCATGTTGCTGCGCGCCCCGCAGATTCTCTGGCGCAGGTGCCGCGCATGAGTGGCCAGCAGCACTGGGCCGGGCAGCGTGAGCGCGGCAGCTTTATCCTGATGAAATTTACTGCGCTGCTGGCGCGCCTGCTCGGCCGTCGGCTGATCAGTCCGCTGCTGTACCTGATCGTGCTGTATTTCTACCTGTTCGGCGCCAAGGCGCGGCGCAGCATTCGCCAGTACCAGCGCAACCTGGCCAACTGGAGCGGCCGCGCCGAGCTGCAGCCCACTCGCCAGTCGGTATTTCGTCATTTCATGAGTTTCGCCGACACCCTGCTGGACAAGCTCGATGTATGGAACGGCAAGCTCGGCCTGGAACAGGTGACTCTGGTCGACCCAGGCAATGCCTGCGCTCAGCTGCACCAGCAAGGCCGTGGACAGATGCTGGTGGCCGCGCACCTGGGCAATCTGGAAGTCTGTCGCGCCCTCGCCGAACTCGGCGAGCAGGTGACAATGAACGTGCTGGTGCACACCAAACATGCCGAACAGTTCAACCGCCTACTGGGCGAGGCCGGCGCCACCCATCTGCGCCTGATTCAAGTCAGCGAACTGGACGCGGCAATCATGCTGCAATTGTCCGAGCGTCTGGAGCGCGGTGAATGGCTGGCGATTGCCGGCGACCGCGTGCCGCTTAAGGGCAGCCGCAAGGTCAGCGTGGACTTTCTCGGCAAGCCCGCCGCCTTCCCGCAAGGCCCGTGGTTGCTGGCCGGGCTGCTGCAATGCCCGGTCAATCTGATTCACTGCCTGAAAATCGACAAACGCTATCAGGTGATCATCGAACCCTTCGCCGAGCGCCTGCACTGGAAGCGCAGCGAACGGGATGAGGTGATCCGCCACTGGACCCAGCGCTACGCCGACCAGCTCGCGCAACGCTGCCTGGATGCGCCCCTGCAATGGTTCAATTTCTACCCGTTCTGGAATGAAGATGACGACAAATCAGCCTGATCCCATCGTGTTTGGCGAGCGCCCCCTGAGCATCGAACAGGTTGTCGCCCTGGCCAGCCGCAGCGCCCCGGCGCAGCTGCAAAGCGATGCCGCCTACCGCGAAAAAATCGCTAAGGGCGCGCGTTTTCTCGACAGCCTGCTGGACAAGGAAGGCGTGATCTACGGTGTTACCACCGGCTACGGCGACTCCTGCGTGGTGGCCGTGCCGCTGCATCAGGTCGAGGCGCTGCCACGCCACCTCTACACCTTCCATGGCTGTGGCCTGGGCAAGCTACTGGATGAAGCCAGCACCCGCGCCGTGCTCGCTGCGCGCCTACAGTCGCTGTGTCAGGGCGTTTCCGGGGTGCGCGTCGAGCTGCTGGAACGCCTGCAGGCGTTTCTCGAATTTGATGTGCTGCCGCTGATTCCGGAAGAAGGCTCGGTGGGTGCTAGCGGCGATCTGACGCCGCTGTCCTATGTCGCCGCCACCCTGAGCGGTGAACGCGAAGTGATGTTCAAAGGTGAGCGCCGCAGCGCCGCCGATGTGCACAAGGAACTCGGCTGGACGCCGCTGACCCTGCGCCCGAAAGAAGCCCTGGCGCTGATGAACGGCACCGCAGTGATGACCGCCCTGGCCTGCCAGGCCTATTCGCGCGCCGACTACCTGCTGAAATTGGCCACGCGCATCACTGCGCTTAACGTGGTGGCGCTGGAAGGCAATCCGGAGCATTTCGACGAGCGCCTGTTCGCCGCCAAGCCACACCCGGGGCAGATGCAAGTCGCCGCCTGGCTGCGCCAGGACCTGGCCATCGACGCGCCGACCGCGCCGCTGCATCGTCTGCAGGACCGCTACTCGCTGCGCTGCGCACCGCATGTGCTGGGTGTGCTGGCCGACAGCCTGGGTCTGCTGCGCCAGTTCATCGAGATCGAGCTGAACAGCGCCAACGACAACCCGCTGATCGACGCCGAAGCCGAGCGCGTGCTGCACGGTGGCCACTTCTACGGTGGGCACATCGCCTTCGCCATGGACAGCCTGAAAAACCTGGTGGGCAACGTCGCCGACCTGCTTGATCGGCAGCTCGCCCTGTTGGTCGACACACGCTATAACCACGGCCTGCCGAGCAACCTGTCCGGCGCGCCGAGCGTCAGCGCGATGATCAACCACGGCTTCAAGGCCGTGCAGATCGGCACCAGCGCCTGGACCGCCGAAGCGCTGAAAAACACCATGCCGGCCAGCGTGTTCTCGCGCTCCACCGAATGCCACAACCAGGACAAGGTGAGCATGGGCACCATCGCCGCCCGCGATGCCCTGCGCAGCCTGGAGCTGACCGAACAGGTCGCAGCCGCCACCCTGCTGGCCGCTAACCAGGGCGTGTGGTTGCGCCAGCGCGACGGCAAAAACGACATCCCCGCGCCGATCACCGCCATGCGTGAACAGCTGGCCGTGGACTTCCACCCGGTAATCGAAGACCGCGCCTTGGAAGCCGAGCTGCGTCTGTGCCTGGTGCGTATCCGCGAACAGCACTGGAGGCTATATGCGTAGCAAAGGCGTATTGCAGGCGGAAATCGAACTGCAGGTGCCGTTCTTCGACGTCGATATGATGGAAGTGGTCTGGCACGGCCACTACGTCAAATACTTCGAAGAGGCCCGCTGCGCCCTGCTCGACAAGCTCGGCCACAACTACGTGCAGATGCGCGACGCCGGCTACGCCTGGCCGGTGATCGACCTGCAGCTGCGCTATATCCGTGGCGCGCAGTTCGGCCAGAAGATCATCGTCCGTGCCGATCTGGTGGAGTGGGAAAACCGCCTGAAGATCAACTACCTGATCACCGATGCCGCCAGCGGCGAGCGCATGACCCGTGGCAGCAGCGTGCAGGTCGCGGTGGAAATCGCTACGCGGGAGATGCAGTTTGCTTCACCCAAGGTGCTGATCGACGCCGTTGAGAAGGTGCTGGCGTGAACAGCCTGCACAAGCTCGTAGCCCGGATGCAATCCGGGAAGCGTTCTCCGACCTTGCACCGCTCCCGGATTGCATCCGGGCTACTGCTACTCCTGCTTCTGACACCGAGAACTTACGCTTTCGACCTCGACCAGCTCAGCGCCCAGCTGGCCAAGCCGGCCGTGGTCCGTGGCCCGCTGATTCAGGAAAAGCACCTGCGCGCCCTGCCGCAGCCGCTGACCAGTCGCGGTCAGTTCGTGCTGAGTCGCGACCTCGGCCTGCTCTGGCAGCTGCAAAGCCCGCTCAAGCAGGATTACCGCATCGACAGCCAGGGCATCGCCAAACGCACACCCAGCGGCTGGCAACAGCAACCCGGTCAGGATGTCGCTGCCCAGCAGAGCCGACTGTTTCTCGCCGTGCTCAAGGGCGACCATAGCGGCCTGTCCAAAGACTTCCAGCTGCAACTGAGCGGCACGGCCGAGGCCTGGCAACTGCGCCTGGTGCCGAACTCGCTGTTGCTCAAGCAGATTTTCAGCCGCATCCAGATCGACGGCGGCGCGCTGGTGCAGCGCATCGAGCTGCATGAAACCCAGGGCGACCACAGCGTGCTGCGCTTACCCGAGAGCCAGGCCGGCGATGCCTTGACTGAGCAGGAGCAACGCAACTTTGCCCAGTGAACGCTGGCTGCCGCGCGGCTTTCTGCTGCTGCTCGCGGCGCTGCTGGCGCTCGCTGCCTGGCAGTGGCGCAACGGCCCACCCGTAGCGGCAGATATGCTTGCGCTGTTGCCGGCCGGTAGCGGCGATGCCCTGGTGCAGCAGGCCGAACAGCGTATGCAGGAGCCACTCAATCGCGACCTGTTGCTGTTAATCGGCCACCCGCAGCGCGACCAGGCAATTGCCCTGGCGCAGCAGGTGGGCGAGCAGTGGCGCGGCAGTGGGCGTTTCGCCCAGGTGCAGTGGAGCGTCGACAGCGACCTCGCGGCGCTGCGCGACTACCTGCGCAGCAACCGTCTGGCCCTGCTACCTGCGGCGGATCGCCAGCTGTTGCTGGAACAGCCGCAACAACTGATCGAACAACGCGCCGCCCAGCTGTTCGACACCTTCGCCGGCTTTAGCCTGCTGCCCATCGAGCAGGATTGGCTGGGCCTGGGCGTACGCGCGCAACAGGCGCTGAACCCCGGCAGTCGCATCCAGGCCGATCTGAGCAGCGGCGCACTGCTGCTGGAAGAGCCCGGCATGACCTGGGCCCTGCTGCGCGCCAGCGCCCAGGGCAGCGCCTTCGATATGCAGGAACCGCCGCTGATTGCCGCCCAGGTGGCCGCTACCCGCGCACAGATCGAAACCGCCGGCGGCCAACTGCTGGCGGCCGGTGGCGTGTTGTACGCCGCCGCCGGGCAGGCCAAGGCCACTCGCGAGATCAGCCTGATTGGCGGCGGCGCCACCCTCGGCACCCTGCTGTTGCTGCTGCTGGCCTTCCGCCGCGTGCGGGTGCTGGTCAGTCTGCTGCCGATTGGCATGGCCCTGCTCGCCGGTTGCACCGCCTGCGTGCTGGTGTTCGGCCAGATCAACGCCCTGACCCTGGTGCTGGGGGCCAGTCTGGTCGGGGTCGCTGCGGACTATCCGCAACATTACTTAAGCAAGAGCTGGAGCAACACCGCGGGCACAGATGGCTGGAGCAGCTGGGGCGCGCTGCGCGCCACTTTGCCGGGCCTGAGCCTGAGCCTGGGCACCAACCTGATCGGCTATCTGGCGCTGGCCTTTACCCCGTTTCCGGCGCTGACCCAGGTCGCACTGTTCTCCGCCGCCGGGCTGATTGCCGCTTATCTGTGCTCGGTATGCCTGCTGCCGGCCTGGCTGCGCGGCCTACAACTAAGCCCATCACCGCAGCTGCTGAGCTTTAGCCAACGCCTGCTGACCGGTCGGGCACGTCTGCTGGGCAAAGTCGGTAGCGCGCCGCTGCTGGCGTTACTCCTGCTGTTTTGTGCAGGAGGCCTGTGGCAACTGCATACACAAAATGACCTGCGCCAGTGGTTGGGCCAGGAGCCCGAGCTACTGGCCGAAGCCCAACGCATCGCCGAACTGACCGGCCAGCAGCCCACCAGCCAGTTCTTTCTGGTACGCGCCGCTAACCCGCAGCAATTGCTGGAGCGCCAAGCGGCGTTGAGTCAGCGTCTGGATCAGGCGGTACAGAACGGTCAGTTACGTGACTACCGCGCCCTGAGCCAACTGGTCGCACCCGACAGTCAGTTGCAGGAATTGCGTGCAGCACTGAGCGAACTGCCGCAGCACTGGCAACCGCTGCTCGATCTGGGCATTGCCCCGGCCGCGATGCAGAACGAACTGCTGGAGCTGCAACAGAACAACCAGGCCAGCCTGGAACAAGCCCTGGCCAGCCCCCTGGGTGAGGCCTGGCGACCGCTGTGGCTCGGAGCCCATGCAGATGGCGTGGCCGGGCTGGTCAGCCTGCAGGGGCTTAGCAACAGCAGCGAACTCCAGCCGCTGGTCGAGGGCCTGCCGGGGGTGCAACTGGTGGATCGAATCAGCGAACTCAACGCGCTGTTTAGCGCCACCCAACTTAGCGCCGCAGAATTAAAACTCATCTCCAGCGTGGCGATCCTCTTGCTGCTATGCCTGCCCTTCGGCCTCGGCGGCGCGCTGCGGGTGGTCTGTCTGCCGCTGCTGGCGGCATTGGCGGCGCTGGCCTGCCTGGGTTGGCTGGGCCAGCCGCTGACGCTGTTCAGCCTGTTCGGCCTGCTGTTGATCACCGCCATCGGCGTCGATTACGCCATCCTCATGCGCGAGAACATCGGCGGGCCGGCGGTCAGCCTGCTCGGCACCCTGCTCTCGGCGCTGACCAGCTGGCTGTCGTTCGGCCTACTGCTGATCAGCGACACCCCGGCGATTGCCAACTTCGGTCTGGCGATCAGCCTTGGCCTGCTGTTCTGCTTTCTGCTCGCCCCCTGGGCCGGTACTCGGCAAGCCACAGCTAACCAGGCGCAAATGACATGACCATCGCCCTGGCCTGGTTGGCGCTGCTCGCACTCTTTGCACTGGTGACCTGGCTGGGCAAACGCCTGCGCCTGCTGCCGATTGTCAGCCAGTTGCTGCTGGCCACCCTGGGCCTGCCGCTGCTGATGCTGTGGACTGCCCCACTGGGTTTGGGCCCCGGCGAACTGCTCGCACCGATCTGGCTGGAGCCTCTGTATGGCGTGGCCTTCTGTCTGCTGCTGGGGCATATCCTCAGTGATGTGGTTGATCTACAGCTGGAGCCCGGCAGCCTGCAGATCGCCCTGCCGAGTTTCTTTGTGCCGTTCTTCTGCGGCCTGGCCTGCGCGATCTGGCTGCTGCCGGCGCAAGGCGACCTGGCCACTATTGCCGTGGGCCTGCTGTTTGCCCTGACCGCCATTCCGGTACTGTTTCTCTACCTGCAACACCTCGGCTACCCGGTGGCCAAGATCCGCCAGCTGCTACAGGCGGCAATCATCATGGATTTACTGTGCTGGCTAATCTTTGGCCTGGCCCAGGGCAGCAGCGACCCGGCCACCCTGCTCTGGCCGCTGCTGGCCGCCAGCCTGCCGCTGCTGCTAAAGCTGCTGCCGCTGCGTTCGGCGTGGCTCAATGGCAGCTGCTTTCTCGCCCTGCTGCTGCTGATGCAGCAACTGCACCTGAATGCCTTGGTGTTTGGCATCGCCTACCTGCTGCTGCTTACCGCCCTGCGCCTGCCTTTGCGCCTGCCGCTACCCGCCGGCCTGCTGCGCTGGCTGCAAACCTGGCTGGCGGTGCCGCTGATTCTGGCCTTCGGCCTGCTGCAGATCGACTGGCACGACGCCTGGCTGGGGTATTCTGCCTGGCAGTTCGGCGCGTTGTTGTTGCTACCAATCATCAGCAAACTGGCCGGCAACTGGCTGGGCCTGAGCTGGGCCGCCGGGCAGCTGCGCGCCTATGCTGGGCAGTGGCGCGAAAGCCTGCTGTTGAATACCCGCGGCCTGACTGAAATCATCTTTCTCAATCTGCTGCTGCAGCAGCAGATAATCAGCCCGGCGCTGTATTTCGCCCTGATGCTGATGGGCCTGATCTCGACCCTGTTACCGGCCCTGGCCGGTGCTTACCCACACGCCGCCAAGCATGAGGCAAGAAGCCGCTATGAAGTCTCTTGAAGTCGAACAACGCCAAGTCGTAGTGATAGGTGCCGGCCCGTCCGGGGCGATTGCCGCGGCGCTGCTCAAGCGCAACGGCCATGACGTGCTGGTGCTGGAGCGCCAGCGCTTCCCGCGCTTCTCGATCGGCGAGAGCCTGCTGTCGCATTGCCTGGACTTCGTCGAAGAAGCCGGGATGCTCGACGCCGTGCGTGCGGCGGGCTTCCAGACCAAGCATGGCGCGGCCTTTGGCTGGGGCGAGCGGTATACCGAATTCGATTTCCGCGACACCTTCACCAAAGGCCAGGGCTCGACCTATCAGGTGCTGCGCGCCGACTTCGACAAACTGCTGGCCGACCAGGCCGAGCTGCAGGGCGTGGAAATCCGCTATGAAGAGGAAATCTTCGCCGTCGATTTCAGCGGCGTGCGCAGCGGCGACTGCCCGCGCCTAAGCGTGCGTCGTTTGGCCGATGGCCACGAATACCAGGTCGAATGCGCCTTCGTTCTCGATGGCAGCGGCTACGGCCGCGTGCTGCCGCGCCTGCTCGACCTCGACACACCGTCGAACTTCCCGGTGCGCCAGGCGGTATTTACCCACGTCGAAGACCGCAGTGAAGGCAGCGGTTTCGACCGCGAGAAGATTCTGATCACCACCCACCCGACCCTGCGCGATGTGTGGTTCTGGACCATCCCCTTCAGCAACGGCCGATGCTCGGTGGGCGTGGTGGCCGATGCCACCCGCTATCAGGGTCGCCCGGAAGATCTGGATGCCTGCCTTAAGCAATTTATCGAAGAGACGCCCAGCCTGCACAAGGTGCTGAAGAATGCCGTGTGGGACACCCCGGCGCGCACCATCGGCGGCTACTCGGCCAACGTGAAAACCCTGCACGGCCCAGGCTTTGCCCTGCTCGGTAACGCCGCCGAATTCCTCGACCCGGTGTTCAGCTCCGGGGTGACCATCGCCATGCGTTCGGCGAGCATGGCCGCCGGCGTCCTGCACCGCCAGCTCAGCGGTGAAACGGTGGACTGGGAAAATGAATTCGCCATCCCGCTCAAGCGCGGCGTCGACACCTTCCGCGTGTATGTCGAGGGCTGGTACGACGGCAGCTTCCAGGACGTGATCTATTTCGAGAAAGCCCAGCCGGAAATCCGCCGGATGATCAGCTCAATCCTCGCCGGCTACGCCTGGGATGAAAAAAACCCCTACGTCGCCGAACCCAAGCGCCGTCTGCGGGTGCTAGCCGAACTCTGCGCCAGTAACTTATAAGGATATTTATGAACAACCCGGCCGCCACCTACGTCGAGGAAACCCGCTTCGGCTTCTGGTTCTTGCAGAGCCACGTTTGGCAGCACCATGTACTGCGCGTGGCGATCAATGACCTGCGCGGCCTGTTCGCCGACCCGCTGCCAGAAGCACCGGTGCTGCTGGATGCCGGCTGCGGTCAAGGCAAGTCCTTCGGCCTGCTGGCCGAGGCGTTCAAACCGGCGCGAATGATCGGCCTGGATGCCGACCCGCACAGCCTTGACTGCTCGCGCGCCGAGGCCGAGCGTCTGGGCCTGGATGTGCAACTGATCGCCAGCGACTGCGCCGCCATCGACCTACCGGATGCCAGCGTCGACCTGCTGTTCTGTCACCAGACCTTCCATCACCTGGTCGAGCAGGAGCAGGCCCTGGCCGAGTTCTGGCGCGTGCTCAAGCCGGGCGGGCGTTTGCTGTTCGCCGAATCCACCCAGTACTACATCGACACCTGGGTGATCCGCTGGCTGTTCCGCCACCCCATGCATGTGCAGAAAAGCGCCGAAGGCTATCTGCAGATGTTGCGCGGCCAGGGCTTCGAGTTCGCAACCCAGAATGTCTCCTACCCCTATCTGTGGTGGAGCCGTTCCAAGGACTTCGGCCTGCTGGAGCGCTGGGGGCTGCTAAAGCCCAAACCGGTCGGCCAGCGCAATGAAACCCTGGTCAATGTGGTGGCGCGCAAGCCGCTTGAGGTAACCCCAGCATGAGGCGCCTTATCCTGCTCGGCCTCGGCCTGCTGCTCAGCGCCTGCGCCGCCCACACACCGCTGCCGCTGAGCGCACCGACCTTTGGCGCGCCACTGCCCGCCGCGCTGCGCGTCGAGCGCCAGCAAGGCGTGGATCAACAGACCTGGTGGCTGGTGGTGCAGGCCGAGCAATCGGCACTGCGCTGGTCGCTGTTCGATCCCCTTGGCGTGCCCCTGGCGCGGCAGCTGCTGGAGGATGGCCAGTGGCGCGCCGATGGCCTGCTACCGCCCAATAGCGAGGCGCAGGAACTGTTCGCCGCCCTGCTGTTCGCCCTCACCCCGACCGATAAGCTGCCCGCCAGCTATGCGCCGGACACCTGGCAGCAACTGGCCGACGGTCAGCGCCGGCTTAATCCGCACTGGCTGATCGACTACCACGCGCCGCTGGATTTCACCCTGAGCCAGGGCCAGGTGCTGAGTTACCGGGTCTATGCCCTCGCCGACGAAGAGATTCCCTGATGCCGGTCTACCTCAACGCACTGGGCCTTAACTGTGCCCTCGGCCAAGGTAAGCAGGCAGTGGCGACAGCGCTGTTTGCCGGCGATAGCAGCGGCATGCAAGCGCAAACCGGCTGGGTGGCCGAGCGCGCGCTGACCGTCGGTGCCGTACCCGGCGATCTGCCGGAGTTGCCCTATCTGCCGGGCCATACGCCGAGCCGCAATAACCAGCTGCTGCTGGCTGCGGCACTGGAAATCGAGCCAGAACTGCGCGCCGCCATCAGCCGTTTCGGTGCTGAGCGTATCGCCGTGGTACTCGGCACCAGCACCTCGGGCATCGAAGAAGCCAGCCAGAGCATCGCCACCTATCTCAGAGAGGGCGAGTTGCCGGCGCACTATCACTATGCCCAACAGGAGCTGGCTGAGCCGGCAAACTTTCTCAGCGACTGGCTGGGTCTGAGCGGGCCGTGCTTTAGTATTTCCACCGCCTGCACCTCGGGCGCGCGGGCACTGCTGAGCGCGCAACGCCTGCTTAAACTGGGTGTGTGTGATGCGGTGATCTGCGGCGGCGTGGACAGCTTGTGTCGCCTGACACTCAACGGTTTTACCGCCCTGGAAGCGGTCTCAGCCGAGCGCTGCAACCCGTTCTCGGTCAATCGCCATGGCATCAATATCGGCGAGGCTGCGGCGCTGTTCTTAATGACTAAAGAGCCAATGACCAGAGAGCCGCTAGGTGGCGCAGCCGCCATACCAATCACCCTGCTTGGTGGCGGTGCCTGTTCCGACGCCCACCATATTTCCGCGCCGCAACCCGATGGCCTTGGTGCCCAGGCGGCGATGCGCAAAGCCCTGGCTGCAGCCGGGATCAGCGCCGATCAGGTCGACTACCTGAATCTGCATGGCACCGCCACCACCCACAACGACGCCATGGAAAGTCAGGCGGTGCAGGCAATCTTCCCCCATGGGGTGCCCTGTTCATCGAGCAAACCCATGGTCGGCCATACACTCGGCGCAGCCGGTGCATTGGAAGCTGCCTTCTGCTGGCTGACCTTAAGCGAATACAACCCAGAGCAGTTGCTGCCCCCGCACCTGTGGGACGGCCAGGCTGATCCGGCCCTGCCAACGCTGAATCTGGTACAGCCCGGAGCCCGCCTGAGCAATAGCCGCCCGCGCCGGCTAATGAGCAACTCCTTCGCCTTTGGCGGCAACAATATCAGCCTGATTCTCAGTGAAGAGCTGGGTGAAGAGCGCGGCGAATCGCCAGGAGAACAGCTATGAACCAATGGCCAATCGCCGAACTGATCCCCCACGCCGCCGATATGATCCTGATCGACCAGGTGCTGCGCTTTGGCGACGAGGACATCGAAACCCAGCTGACCATCCGCCACGGTGGCCTGTTCAACCTGGAAGACGGCAGCCTGCCGGCCTGGGTTGGCATCGAGCTGATGGCGCAGAGCGTCGCCGCTTACGCCGGCTGCCAGGCGCGCCTGCGCGGCGAGCCGGTAGAGCTGGGTTTTCTGCTGGGTACACGCAAGTACGAGTGCAATGTCGAACGCTTCCCGGCCGGAGCCGAGCTGCATATCCATGCCAGCCGCTCGCTGCAGGATGACAACGGCATGGGCGTGTTCGAATGCCAGCTGCGCGGTCCCGGCATCGAGGCCCTGGCCCGCCTTAACGTATTCCGTCCACCCCAGGTGGCCAGCTATCTTCAGGAAGAATTTGAGGGAACGCAGCCATGAGCGAAAAAGCAGCCGTGAGCGAAAGCAAAGCCATAAGCGAAACCATTCTGGTCACCGGTTCCAGCCGTGGCATCGGCCGGGCGATTGCCCTGCGTCTGGCCAAGGGCGGCTATGACATCGTGCTGCATTGCCGCGCCCGCCGCGAGGAAGCCGAAGCGGTGCAGGCGCAGATCATCGAGATGGGCCAGCAGGCGCGCATTCTGCAATTCGACGTTTCAGACCGCGCCGCCTGCCGCGAAGCATTGGAGGCCGATGTCGAGCAGCACGGCGCCTATTATGGGGTCGTATGCAACGCCGGCCTGACCCGCGACGGCGCCTTTCCGGCGCTGAGCGAAGAGGACTGGGACATCGTCATGCGCACCAATCTGGACGGTTTCTATAACGTGCTGCATCCGCTAACCATGCCCATGGTGCGGCGGCGCAAGGCCGGGCGCATCGTCTGCATCACCTCGGTATCCGGGCTGATCGGCAACCGTGGTCAGGTCAACTACAGCGCCTCCAAGGCCGGCATTATCGGCGCGGCCAAGGCCTTGGCGATCGAGCTGGGCAAGCGCAAGATCACGGTCAACTGCGTGGCGCCCGGGCTGATCGACACCGAAATTCTCGATGCCGATGTGCCGATTGAGGAAATCCTCAAGATGGTCCCGGCGCAACGCATGGGCACCCCGGAAGAAGTGGCCGGCGCGGTGAATTTTCTGATGTCCGAGGAGGCGGCCTACATTACCCGCCAGGTCCTCGCGGTGAACGGTGGGTTGTGCTGATGAACGGATGCAAACGGGTTGTAGTCACCGGCATGGCCGGCGTGACCTCGCTGGGCAGCGACTGGCCAACGATTGAAGCGAACTTCAAGGCCGGCAAGAGCGGCATCCGCTATATGCACGAGTGGGACAGGTTCAGCGAGCTGAACACCCGCCTCGGTGGCCCGGTGGATGACTTCGTGCAACCCAAGCACTGGAACCGCAAACAGACCCGCAGCATGGGCCGCGTCTCCAAGCTGGTGGTGTACGCCGCCGAACGTGCACTGGAGCATGCCGGCCTGCTCGGCGACGAGTCGATCAAAGACGGCCGTATGGGCGTGGCATGCGGTTCCTCCACCGGCAGCACCGACGAGATCAAGGCGTTCGGCAATATGCTGCTGAACTCGGTGGCCGACGGCCTCAACGCCAACTCCTATATCCGCATGATGCCGCACACCACGGCGGCCAATATCAGCATCTTCTTCGGCCTCAAGGGCCGCCTGATCCCTACCTCCAGCGCCTGCACCAGCGGTAGCCAGGGCATCGGTTATGCCTATGAAGCGATCAAGTTCGGCCGCCTGCCGATGATGCTCGCCGGTGGTGCCGAGGAGCTGTGCCCGACCGAAGCCATGGTCTTCGATGCGCTGTACGCCACCAGCCTGAAAAACGATGCCCCACACACCTCGCCGCGCCCCTACGACAGCGGCCGCGATGGTCTGGTGATCGGCGAAGGTGCCGGCATTCTGGTACTCGAAGAACTGGAACACGCCCTGGCCCGTGGCGCGACCATCCACGCCGAAATCGTCGGTTTTGGCTGCAACTCAGACGGCCAGCACGCCACCAAGCCAGTACAGGCGACCATGCGCGGGGCAATGGAACTGGCGCTGCAGGATGCCGGCTTACAGCCTTCTGCCATCGGCTACGTCAACGGCCACGGCACCGCCACCGACCAGGGTGATGTCGCGGAAACCCAGGCCACTCAGGAACTGTTCGGCAGCCAGATGCCGATCAGCTCGCAGAAGAGCTACTTCGGCCACACCCTGGGCGCCTGCGGCGCGCTGGAGTCCTGGTTCAGCATCGAAATGATGAACGCGGACAGCTATGTGCCGACCCTGAACCTGGACACAGTCGATCCGGCTTGCGGCGAACTGGACTACCTGCGCGGCGAGTTCCGCCAGATGAGCCACCAGTACGTGATGAATAACAACTTCGCCTTTGGCGGGGTGAATACCTCGCTGATCTTCAAACGTTGGGCTTAAACCACTGGACAAGGAGTCCACCATGTACCGCTTCACTAAGCTGCTGCTCATCAGCCTTGCCATCGTTTCTTTGCTGGCCTGTAGTCGGGTTCAGCCGATCCGCGAAATTCATCAGCCCGTGCCGCTCGCCAACTACAGCGGCGACTTTCATCAAATCCTGCTGCAAGCGCTGGCGCACGGTAACTGGGTGGTAGAACAGGATCGACCGCAGCAAATCCTCGCGCGCATCGACTTTCGCGGGCACAGCGCCTCTATTACCCTTAATTACAGTGCGACGCGCTATGACATCCTGTACCGCGACAGCGAAAAGCTACGCTATGCAGATGGCAAGATTCACAAGCGCTATAACGCCTTGGTGAAACGCTTGCACGGCTTGACCCAGCACTATATGAAACTGTCGATCAATCCTGAGCCAAGCAGCTCATAAGCATAAGAACCACGGAGGTCACCATGAAATTGCGCCACCTACTCGTCGCTGTTGCCTGCTTCGCGGCACTGCCGAGCATCAGCCAAGCCCGTGACACCACCCACTTTCTGCCGTTCGAGGCCGCGGTGCAGGAAGCCCTCAACGCCGGCCGCCTCGACGGCAGCGTGAAGTTCTACCTGGCGGGCAACAAACCGGCTGGTGCGGTCAGTGTGGTCAAATCCGGCGTCACCACCAGCCAGAAGACCAACGCTTTCAACAAGAGCGATGAAGCCGCCTGCAGCTGGGCCCTGCAATCCGCGCTGATCCGCTTCCAGAACGCCGCCAAGGCTGCCGGCGCCAATGCAGTGGTCGACCTGGCCAGCAACTACAAGAACATCGAGTACAAGGACAGCCAGAAGTACGAATGCCACGCCGGCGCGGTGATGGCGGGCGTCGCCCTAAAGGGAAACCTGGCCAATGTCAAATAAGCCAGCGCTGCTTGGCCTGCTCGGCGCGCTGACTCTGCTCGCCAGCCTGCCCGCGCTGGCCGAAGTGGATGGCCAGCAGCTGTACCGTCAGCACTGCGCCAAATGCCACGCCGAAGACGGCCGCGCCAACACCCTGCGCGGCTGGCTGTACTTTGCGCAGAACCTGAGCAAAGCCAAGTGGCAGGACAACAACAGCGACAACGACATCCTCGAAGCCATTCAGGAAGGCCCAGGCGCCATGCCCGGCTACGCTGACAAACTCAGCGAAGCCGAACAGCTGGCGCTGGTAGAGGCCGTGCGCGATTTGCGTAAGCCCTAAGCAACACCCAGAAAAACTAAGGCCGCATTAGCGGCCTTTGTTTTATCTGCACACCTGTAGGAGCACGCCATGCGTGCGATTCGCGGGCATGGCCCGCTCCTACGAGCCTGTGTTTCTCAGGTGTGGTACTGCGCGGACAATTCATGCACCGCTTCGAAGAACGCACCCGCGTGGGCTGGATTAACTTCCGGAGTGATGCCGTGGCCAAGGTTAAACACCTGACCACTGCCATGACCATAAGCAGCAAGAATACGCCCCACTTCGGCACGGATCGCCGCCGGGTTGGCGTACAGCACGCTCGGGTCCATATTGCCCTGCAGCGCCACCTTGTTGCCGACGCGGGCGCGGGCGCTGCCGATATCGCAGGTCCAATCCAGACCCAGAGCTTCGGCACCACTGTCGGCCATCGACTCCAGCCACAGACCACCACCCTTGGTGAACAGGATCACCGGCACACGACGCCCATCGTGCTCGCGAATCAGGCCGTTGATGATCTTCTGCATATAGGCCAGAGAGAACTCCTGATAAGCCGCTGCCGACAACGAACCACCCCAGGAATCGAAAATCTGCACGGCCTGCGCGCCTGCCTTGATTTGCCCGTTGAGGTAGGCAGTCACCGATTGCGCCAGCTTGTCGAGCAGCGCGTGCATGGCCTGCGGGTTGTCGTAGAGCATGGCCTTGGACTTGCGGAAATCCTTGCTTGAGCCGCCTTCAACCATATAGGTGGCCAGGGTCCAGGGGCTGCCGGTAAAGCCGATAAGCGGCACACGGCCATTCAGCTCGCGGCGAATGGTGCGCACGGCGTCCATCACATAACCCAGGTCCTGCTCCGGGTCGGGGATCGGCAGCGCTTCGATATCGGCCATCGAGCTGATGACCTTCTTGAAGCGCGGACCTTCGCCCGTCTCGAAATACAGGCCCTGGCCCATGGCGTCGGGGATGGTCAGAATGTCGGAGAACAGAATCGCCGCGTCCAGCTGCGGGTAACGGTCGAGCGGCTGGATGGTGACCTCGCAAGCCAGCTCCGGGTTCTTCATCAGTTTGACGAAATCACCGGCCTTGGCGCGGGTGGCGCGGTACTCCGGCAGGTAACGACCGGCCTGGCGCATCATCCACACCGGGGTGATATCGACAGGTTGCTTGAGCAGAGCACGAAGGAAGCGGTCGTTCTTCAGGGCGGTCATAACAATTCCCGAAACATGGAAGGCAGCAAAAAAGTGCGGGCATTTTCGCAGACCACAAAACAAAAGGCACGGCGAGTGCCGTGCCTTTTGTCTATAGGGTCAATTTGTCGCGGACGTAGGTTGGGTTGAGGAGCGCAGCGACGAAGCCCAACATGCAGGGCCTCATGGCCGCCGTTGGGCTTCGCTGCGCTCAACCCAACCTACACGCCGAGGTAGTCGAGGATGCCTTCGGCGGCATTACGGCCTTCGAAGATCGCCGTCACCACCAGATCGGAACCGCGAACCATATCGCCGCCGGCGAAGATTTTCGGGTTGCTGGTCTGGTGCTTGAACTGGCTCTGCTCCGGCGCCACCACACGGCCCTGACTGTCAGTTTCGATCGTGAAATCGCTGAACCAGGCAGCCGGGCTTGGACGGAAGCCGAAGGCAATCAGCACGGCTTCCGCCGGGATGATTTCCTCGGAGCCGGGAATCGGCTCAGGGCTGCGACGGCCACGGGCATCCGGCTCGCCGAGACGGGTCTCGACCACTTTCACGCCTTCAACCTTGTCTTCACCGACGATGGCGATGGGCTGACGGTTGAAGAGGAATTTCACCCCTTCTTCCTTGGCGTTCTTCACTTCCTTGCGCGAGCCCGGCATGTTTTCTTCGTCGCGGCGATAGGCGCAGGTGACCGACTTGGCGCCCTGGCGAATCGAGGTACGGTTGCAGTCCATCGCGGTGTCGCCGCCGCCGAGGACGACGATACGCTTGCCCTTCATGTCGATAAAGTCTTCCGCGTTCTTCTCGAAACCGAGGTTGCGGTTGACGTTGGCGATCAGGAAATCCAGCGCATCGGTGACGCCCGGCAGGTCTTCACCGGGGAAGCCGCCCTTCATATAGGTGTAGGTGCCCATGCCCATAAACACGGCATCGTACTCATCCAACAGTTGCTGCATGGTGATGTCTGTGCCGATCTCGGTGTTCAGGCGGAACTCGACGCCCATGCCGGTGAAGACTTCGCGGCGATTGCTCAGCACGCTCTTCTCCAGCTTGAACTCGGGGATACCGAAGGTCAGCAGGCCGCCGATTTCCGGGTTCTTGTCGAACACCACCGGGGTCACGCCGTTGCGCACCAGTACGTCGGCGCAGCCCAGGCCAGCCGGGCCGGCACCGATGACGGCAACGCGTTTGCCAGTTGGCACCACGCGCGACATATCTGGACGCCAGCCCATGGCGAACGCCGTATCGGTGATGTACTTCTCCACCGAACCGATGGTCACCGCGCCGAAGCCGTCGTTGAGGGTGCAGGCACCCTCGCACAGACGGTCCTGCGGACACACACGGCCGCAGACTTCCGGCAGGGTGTTGGTCTGGTGCGACAGTTCGGCGGCAGCGAGGATGTTGCCCTCGGACACCAACTTGAGCCAGTTGGGAATGAAGTTGTGCACCGGGCACTTCCATTCGCAATAGGGGTTACCGCAGCCCAGGCAGCGATGCGCCTGGTCGGCCGCTTGCGCAGGCTTGAAGTTGTCGTAGATCTCGACGAACTCTTTCTTACGCTGACGCAACAGTTTCTTCTTCGGGTCTTTGCGCCCGACTTCGATGAACTGGAAGTCGTTATTCAGACGTTCAGTCATTGCAATACCTCATCAAACCACTTCAGGCGCATTCTTATTGCGGGTTGGCACGGGTGCTGGAGAGCAACGACTTCAGGCTTGCCGCCTTCGGTTTGACCAGCCAGAACTTGCGCAGGTAGTCGTCCAGGTTTTCCAGCAGGGTCGCGCCCCACTCACTCGATGTTTCCTGGACGTACTCGGCGAGTACGCGCTCCAGGTGGCTACGGTAAGCCTCCATCGACTCATTATTGATCCGCTGAATTTCCACCAGCTCGTGGTTAACGCGGTCGTAGAAGCTGTTATCCAGATCGAGCACGTAGGCGAAACCGCCGGTCATGCCGGAACCGAAGTTGTAGCCGGTCTTGCCCAGTACGCAGACAAAGCCGCCAGTCATGTATTCGCAGCAATGGTCGCCCGTGCCTTCCACTACGGTGTGCGCACCGGAGTTACGCACAGCAAAACGCTCGCCCGCAGTACCCGCGGCGAACAGCTTGCCACCGGTGGCGCCGTACAAGCAGGTGTTGCCGATGATGGCGCTGTCCTGGGTCTTGAACGGGCTGCCTTTCGGCGGGGTGATCACCAGCTTGCCGCCGGTCATGCCCTTGCCGACGTAGTCGTTGGCGTCGCCTTCCAGGTACAGGTTCAGACCACCGGCGTTCCACACACCGAAGCTCTGGCCCGCAGTGCCCTTGAAGCGGAAGGTGATCGGCGCCTTGGCCATGCCCTGGTTGCCGTGTTTGCGGGCGATTTCGCCGGAGACACGGGCACCAATGGAACGGTCGCAGTTGCAGATTTCCAGATCGAACTCGGCACCGCTAGCGGCATCGATCGCAGGCTTGACCAGCTCGACCATCTTCTCGGCCAGCAGGCCTTCGTCGAACGGCGGATTGCGATCAACCAGGCAGAACTGCGGCTTGTCGGCCGGAATGTGGTCGCTGCCGAGCAGCGGCGTCAGGTCCAGATGACCCTGCTTGGCGGTTTCGCCCGGCAGCATTTCCAGCAGATCGGTACGCCCGATCAGCTCTTCCAGGCTGCGGACACCCAGCTTGGCCAGCCACTCGCGGGTTTCTTCGGCGACATAGGTGAAGAAGTTCATCACCATTTCGACGGTGCCGATGAAGTGATCCTTGCGCAGCTTGTCGTTCTGCGTGGCCACGCCGGTGGCGCAGTTGTTCAGGTGACAGATACGCAGGTATTTGCAGCCTAGGGCGATCATCGGCGCAGTACCGAAGCCGAAGCTTTCGGCACCGAGAATAGCGGCCTTGATCACATCCAGGCCGGTCTTCAGGCCGCCGTCGGTCTGTACCCGCACCTTGCCGCGCAGGTCGTTGCCGCGCAGGGTCTGGTGGGTTTCGGCCAGGCCGAGTTCCCACGGCGCACCGGCGTACTTGATCGACGTCAGCGGCGAAGCACCGGTGCCACCGTCGTAACCGGAGATGGTGATCAGGTCGGCATAGGCCTTGGCCACACCGGCGGCAATGGTGCCGACACCGGCTTCCGCCACCAGCTTGACCGATACCAGGGCAGCCGGGTTGACCTGCTTTAGGTCATAGATCAGCTGCGCCAGGTCTTCGATGGAATAGATGTCATGGTGCGGCGGTGGCGAAATCAGGGTCACGCCCGGTACTGCATAACGCAGTTTGGCGATCAGACCGTTGACCTTGCCGCCCGGCAGCTGGCCGCCCTCGCCGGGCTTGGCGCCCTGAGCAACCTTGATCTGCAGCACTTCGGCGTTGACCAGGTATTCCGGGGTTACACCGAAACGGCCGGTAGCCACCTGCTTGATCTTCGAGCTGCGCACTGTGCCGTAACGGGCAGGGTCTTCGCCGCCCTCACCGGAGTTGGAGCGCGCGCCCAGGCGGTTCATCGCCTCGGCAATGGCTTCGTGAGCTTCCGGCGACAGCGCGCCGAGGGAAATCCCGGCGGAGTCGAAGCGCTTGAGAATCTCGCCCAGCGGCTCAACCTGATCCAACGCCAGTGGCTGATCGGCCAGCTTCAGTTGCAGCAGGTCGCGCAGCATCGACACCGGACGGGTGTCGACCAGCGTGGTGTATTCCTTGAATTTCTCGTAGCTGCCCTGCTGCACAGCCGCCTGCAGGGTGTTGACCACGTCCGGGTTGTAGGCGTGGTACTCGCCGCCGTAGACGAACTTGAGCAGGCCACCTTGCTGAATGGTCTTGCGCGCGTTCCAGGCTTCGGCCGCCAGCAGCTTCTGCTCGTTTTCGATATCGACGAAGCGCGCGCCCTTGATGCGGCTGGCCACACCACGGAAGCACAGCTCGGTGACGTCATCGGCCAGGCCGACCGCTTCGAACAGCTGCGCACCACGATAAGAAGCAACAGTGGAGATACCCATCTTCGACAGGATCTTCAGCAGGCCCTTGGAGATGCCTTTGCGGTAGTGCTTGAACACTTCATACAGATCGCCCAGCACTTCGCCGGTGCGGATCAGGTCGCCCAGTACTTCGTAGGCGAGGAACGGGTAAACCGCCGACGCGCCAAAGCCAAGCAGCACGGCATAGTGATGCGGGTCGCGGGCAGTCGCAGTCTCGACCAGGATGTTGCAGTCGCAACGCAGGCCTTTTTCGGTCAGGCGGTGGTGAATCGCACCGGTAACCAGCGAGGCGTGGGCCGGCAGCTTGCCCGGAGCGATATGACGGTCAGACAGAACCAGCAGCACCTTACCGGCGCGCACGGCTTCTTCAGCCTGATCGGCCATATTGCGCACAGCGGCTTCTAGGCCAATTGACTCGTCGTAGTTCATGTCGATCAGCTGACGCTCGAAGCCTGGGCGATCCAGGTTCATCAAGGCGCGCCACTTGGCCGGCGAAATCACCGGACTGCTGAGAATCACCCGTGCAGCGTGCTCTGGCGACTCTTCGAAGATATTGCGCTCGGCACCGAGGCAAATCTCCAGCGACATGACGATGGCTTCACGCAGCGGGTCGATCGGTGGGTTGGTCACCTGGGCGAACTGCTGACGGAAGTAGTCATACGGCGAGCGCACGCGCTGGCTGAGCACGGCCATCGGCGTATCGTCACCCATGGAGCCGACCGCTTCCTGGCCTTGTTCGCCCAGCGGACGCAGCACCTGATCACGCTCCTCGAAGGTGACCTGGTACATCTTCATGTACTGCTTGAGCTGGTCGACGTCGTAGAACGCCGAACCATGGTCGCGGTCTTCCAGGGTCGCCTGAATGCGCTGGGCACTCTTGCGCATCCACTGTTTGTAGGGGTGACGCGACTTCAGACGGCTGTCGATGTCGTCGCTACCGAGGATCTGCCCGGTTTCGGTGTCCACCGCCAGGATTTGCCCCGGGCCGACGCGGCCCTTGGCCAGCACGTCCTCGGGTGCGTAGTTCCATACACCGATTTCCGAGGCCAGGGTGATGTAACCATTCTTGGTGGTAACCCAGCGCGCCGGACGCAGACCGTTACGGTCAAGCAGGCACACGGCATGGCGGCCATCGGTGAGTACCACACCGGCCGGACCATCCCAGGGCTCCATATGCATGGAGTTGTATTCGTAGAACGCGCGCAGGTCGGCGTCCATGGTTTCGACGTTCTGCCACGCAGGCGGAATGATCATGCGCACGCCACGGAACAGGTCGATGCCGCCGGTGACCATCAGCTCAAGCATGTTGTCCATGCTCGAGGAGTCGGAACCCACGCGGTTAACCAGCGGGCCGAGCTCTTCGAGATCGAAAATCTGGTCGTTGGCGAACTTCAGGCGACGCGCTTGGGCCCAGTTGCGGTTACCGGTGATGGTGTTGATTTCACCGTTGTGCGCGAGGAAGCGGAACGGCTGAGCCAGCGGCCACTTCGGCAGAGTGTTGGTGGAGAAGCGCTGGTGGAACACGCAAATGGCGGTCTGCAGGCGCTCGTCACCCAGGTCCGGGTAGAACTGTTGCAGGTCGGCCGGCATCATCAGGCCTTTGTAGATGATGGTCTTGTGCGAAAAGCTGCAGATGTAGTGATCGCTGTCAGCCGCGTTAGCCACCGAGGAACGACGACGGGCACTGAACAGTTTGATCGCAAATTCCTGATCGGACAGACCTTCGCCGCCGATAAACACCTGCTCGATCTGCGGCAGACGCTCAAGCGCCAGACGGCCAAGCACGCTGGTGTCGATTGGCACTTTGCGCCAGCCGACCAGGCTCAGGCCAGCCGCGAAAATCTCGCGATTCATGTTTTCGCGGGCTGCTTCAGCCTTCACTGGATCTTGGTTGAGGAACACCATGCCGACGGCGTACTGCTTAGGCAGCTCGACGGCAAAGTGCTGCTGGGCCACGGCCCGCAGGAAAGCATCAGGCTTCTGGATCAGCAGACCGCAACCGTCACCGGTTTTACCGTCGGCGTTGATCCCGCCACGGTGGGTCATGCATGTCAGGGCTTCAATCGCGGTCTGCAGCAGGTGATGGCTAGCCTCACCCTGCATATGGGCGATAAGGCCGAAGCCGCAGTTATCCTTGAACTCATCAGGACGGTACAAACCTGCTTTCATAGGGACTCTCACCAGACGGCCTATCACAAGGCAATTACTTTCTAATTCAACCACTTACCATGCGCGCAGGACTAAGCCCCAGCTTTGCGCAGGCGAAAGGGCAGTCATTGTACATACCCACCTAGGCCGTCACAAATCTTAGTGACGAAGCCTTGAAAAAATATGTCGCGAAAACGAAGGATAAGACCGGAAGGTCGTGGTAGCGACCGACCGGTCAGCGCAAGCGCTGAAGTGTATCAGCTAGCGCGCCTGGGCAATCTCTTGCTGAATGCCCGCGAAGTTACGCGGCCAGGGCTTACCAGCCTGCACCTTGGCAGGCAGGGTACGCAAGGCCGCCTGCGCCGCATCACGCGTGGCAAAGCTGCCATAGGTAACCACGTACAGCGGCTTGCCCTGATGCTGCTTCTTGAAATAGCGGTAGTCCGCGCCATTGGCTTTTACAAAAGCCTGCGCACCACTTTCCAACCGCGCCCCGAGGATCTGCAGGGTATAACGCGAGCCTGCCTGCGCGGCATACCAATCACCACCAGCAGCAGGCTGGGCCGCAGCGACCGGTGCTTGCGGCTTAATTGGCGGCGGCACTGCAGCCGTGACTGGCGCAACCGGCTTGACCACCGGCGCAACTGGTGGAGTAACCACCGGAGCCACCTTGATAGGCTCAGACACTACAGGCGCAACCGGAGCACTCGCCGACACGACTGGAGCTGACTCAGGCACTACATCTGCAGTCCCAGAAGCACCCGCAGCGTCAGCCTCTTCCGCACCACTCAAGCCAGCCGCTTGGGCTAAAGGCTCGCGAATAACCGGCTGCGCTTCACCCACTAAAGGCAGCGGCAGTGGCTGATTGGCGCCCTCGAATTGAATTGCCGGTGCAACCGCAGGAGCAGCAGGAACAGGCGACTCCACAACTACCGCAGGCAGAAGAGTTTCACCGAGTGGCAATTGTGCAATCACAGGCGCCTCTACATCTTCAACCACTCGCCCCTGCATAAACCAGGCAGCCAACACACCGATAGCCACCACACAGAGAGCCAGCAAATGCTTGCGCGGCAAACTGAAAGAAAAACCACCACGGTTCGCCGCGCCGCGTTGCGCCAACATCGCCTCAACCAACGACTCGCGCGCGACCTGATTGATTACCCCAGGCCAGCCGGCAGACTGCTCATGAATATCCGCAACCTGCTCATCGCTCAACACCTCAATACCTTGCCCCGCCCCCTCAAGACGCTGAGCCAGATACTCGCGCGTTTCATCCTCGCCATAAGGCTGCAACTCGATGACATGAAAGCACTCATCACCCGCAGCCACATGCTCAAGACGCGGTAGCAGCTGCGAATCAGCAAACAGAAAGACATGCGGGCGACCTTCCGCATTGCCGACCGCCAGACTCAGCAAGCTGGTCAGCGCCGCGTCACTGAGATCCTCAGCATCATCAACCAGCACATAGACTTCCTGCCCGGTCAGCGCCAATTGCCCGACCTGCGCCAGAATGGCCGGCAGCTCCGGCCGCTGCACCTGCAGCCCCTGCGCGACCTGACGCAAAATGCTCGCAGGATCAGCAGCGCCCTTGGCGGACACCACCACACTTTGCACAGCCTGCTTATTGGTACTGGCTACCAGCGCCTGGCGCAGCAGGGTTTTGCCACTACCATCCGGGCCACTGACCACCAGCAACAGCTGGCTATAGCGCGCCAAGTGATGCAGCTGGCCCAGCACCGGCTTGCGCTGCGCCGGAAAAAACTTGAAGCCCGGCACCCGCGCAGCAAAGGGGTCGTGAGTGAAGTGGTAATGATCGAGAAACGCCTCATCAGCATGCAGACTTGTCATGGGACACTCGTTAATTTTTAAGCTGAGCCAGCTGCGCCGCATAATCTGCGCTCAGCGTGGCATTCAAAATTTCCCGGGGAAAATCACCGGTTACAACCGCCTCTCCCAAGCCGCGCAACAACACCAAGCGCAACTTGCCATCGAGAACCTTCTTGTCGACCGCCATATGCTCCATAAAGTCCTCAGGCGTCATATCCTCAGGAGGAGCAACCGGCAATCCCGCGGCAATAAACAAGCGAACGGCCCGCTCACGCTCAGCAGCGCTGATCCAGCCCAGGCGCTCGGACATATCCAGCGCCATAACGGTGCCCGCCGCAACCGCCTCACCATGCAGCCAGGCACCATAGCCCTGATGCGTCTCGATGGCATGGCCGAAGGTGTGCCCAAGATTCAACGTAGCGCGCACACCCGACTCACGCTCATCAGCCGCGACAACGCGAGCCTTGGCCGCACATGAATGAGCAATCGCCGCAGTCAGGGCCTCCTGATCGAGGGCACGCAATGCAGGCATATGCTCCTCAAGCCAGGACAAGAATGGTTCATCGCAAATCAAACCGTACTTGATCACCTCGGCCAAACCAGCAGACAACTCACGAGCCGGCAAGGTAGCCAGCGTGGCGGTATCAATCAACACGGCTTGCGGCTGATAGAAGGCCCCCACCATATTTTTCCCCAGCGGGTGGTTGATCCCGGTTTTGCCACCCACCGATGAATCGACCTGCGACAGCAGCGTGGTTGGCACTTGGATAAAGTTCACACCGCGTTGGTAACACGAGGCGGCAAACCCCGCCATATCACCGATTACACCACCACCCAGAGCAATGACAGTCGTGCGACGGTCATGCCGCGCGCCCAGCAATCCATCAAAAACCAACTGTAGGGTTTCCCAGGTTTTATAACTCTCACCATCAGGCAACACCACAGAGGTAATGGCATAGCCCGCGAGCGAGCGCTCAAGCGCAGCAAGGTAGAGGGGAGCAACTGTCTCATTGGTTACTATCGCGACCTGCCGGCCAACAATGTGGGCCGCCAGCAAATCATCACGAGCCAGCAGCTGGGCACCGATATAGATCGGGTAGCTGCGTTCACCAAGATCGACATGAAGAGTCTGCATAAAGCCCCCAGGTTACAAAGGGGCCTAGGATAGCGCAGTTCAGCCTGCGCTTTAACGGGGAGAAAGCGCCTCAAGACGCTCAAGGATCTCTTGCACCACCAGACGAGGCGGACGCTCGTCGGTTTCAACCACTACATCAGCGATTTCACGGTAGAGCGGATCACGAACTGCCAACAGCTCAGCCAGAACCTTACCAGGATCCGCCGCACGCAACAGCGGCCGATTGCGATCACGCGAAGTACGATCCACCTGCTGCTCAACAGAAGCATGCAAATAAACCACATGCCCACCACGCCTGAGCGCAATACGATTTTCGGAGCGCATTACCGCACCGCCACCCGTGGCCAACACCATACCGTCAACATCGCAAAGCTCTGCGATTACCGCCTGCTCACGCTCACGAAACCCCTGCTCACCTTCAACATCAAAGATCCAGGGAATATCTGCACCCGTGCGCTGCTCAATCTCTTTGTCAGAGTCCTTGAACGGCAACCGCAATTCTTTAGCAAGCAAACGCCCGATGGTGCTTTTACCAGCCCCCATCGGGCCTACAAGGATCAAGTTTCGCACTGAATCAACGACTCACCGCGATGGCTTGGTTGTTCATGATGCGTGGAGTCAGAAAGATCAGCAGTTCAGACTTACTATCCTGAACTAGGTCGCGCCTGAATATCCGGCCCAGATACGGAAGATCACCTAAGAAAGGAACTTTATCCACAGACTTAATCTGTGTATTAGAAAAAACACCGCCTAGCACAATAGTTTCGCCGTCACTAACCAAAACTTTTGCATTAACCTCATTCTTATTAATGGGAGGCACACCATTCAGAACTCGAGAAAAATCAGGCGAATCCTTTGCAACCTTGACCTCCATAATAATACGGTTGTCAGGTGTAATCTGCGGCGTCACCTCAAGAGAAAGTGCAGCCTCTTTAAAAGAAGTCGTAGTGGCACCACTAGAGCTTGCTTCTTGATATGGAATCTCAGTGCCCTTCAAAATTTTAGCAGTTTCTTTATCCGAGGTCACAACCCTGGGCTGGGATATAACCTCGCCATTACCTGTCTTTTCCATTGCAGACAACTGCAAATCTAAAATAGCATTATCAGTGATAAACCCTATACCAATACCAGCCGTACTATTGAGCACACCAAGATCGACAAAAGGCACAGGCGAATTACTCGAATTTGTTGGAAGCGTACAATTACCAGCAAATGGACCGCAATTGAAACCTTCTTTTTCCTTTATACCAACATTGCCGTCTTTACCAAACGAATTCCATTTACCATCACCAGTTTGAAGCGCGCCCCCCCAGCGAACCCCGAGAGCCTTGTCATAATCCACTCCCGCCTCAACAATTCTAGCCTCAATCATCACCTGACGAACCGCAACATCAAGCTGCGTAACAATACGCCGAAGTTCATCAATACGTTCTTGAGTAAGTGTAACTATGAGAGTGTTCGTACGATCATCAAAAATAACCGACCCTCTCATATCATCTTTAAGAACACCCTTAGAATCATTATCCTCATAAATTTTAGCGATATCAGAAGCCTTAGCATAATTAAGACGAATCACATCCTTGCGCAGGGGAGCAAGCTCTGCGACCTGCTTCTGGGCCTCCAACTCCTGGCGCTCACGCGCTGCAATCTCATCAGCAGGAGCAACCATCAAAACATTACCGACTTTACGCTTATCTAGGCCTTTAGTTTTAAGAACCAAGTCAAGAGCCTGATCCCAAGGGACATTCTGCAGCCGCAAGGTAATATTGCCGGAGACTGTATCACTAGCAACCAAGTTCAGGTCTGTAAAGTCCGCGATCAGCTGCAACACAGATCTAACATCAATATCTTGGAAATTAAGCGATAACTTTTCACCGGAGTATGAAAAACTATCAGCTTTGCGCCTTTCTGCCTCAGCATCACTCAAAGGCTTAACACTAATTGTCAACTTACGATCTGTTTGATATGCAAGATAGTCATAAGTACCAACCGGCTCAATAACAATACTTGCCCTATCTGCAGAGCTTGTAGAGCTTACAAACTGAACAGGAGTTGCAAAGTCTTTTACATCGAGTCTCACCCGCAACGAATCAGGCAGAGCTGTCTTGGAAAAATCAACCCGAATTTTACCACCTTGCTCCTGAATATCGGGACTAACAGAAGCGTCAGAAAGCGTAATAACAACGTTGCCCTCACCCTGCTCGCCACGCTGGAAATCAATATTCTCAACTTCTCTTACCTGCGAAGAAAATTTCTTCACAGGAGCAGTCGCTGCGGCTGCAGCCACAACAGGGCGGGGGCTATCTACCGCAGTATTGCCAGCATCCCCACCCACGACAACAAATATATTATTACCCTCTGAGCGAGTACTATATTGTGCCAGATTGGTCATGTTAATAATAAGACGGGTACGGTCTTTAGCCTCAACCACAGTAACACTACGTGCATTGCCAGCACCTAACTCTCTATTTTTCACACCCAACTTACTGGCCACACCAGGCAAATCAAGCGCGATACGTGCTGGCTGTTCGATCGTATAACCACGTGGCGCAAGAACCGGCTCGTCAAATGTCAATTTCAACTCAACACGCTCCCCCGGAAGAGCGGCAAAATCTAGCGCTTGCAAATTAGCTGCCAACAACCCGGGAGATATGAACGCCGCCATCATCGAGATAGCAAAAATAGATAGGGGCTTAGTCATAATGATTTTCCGTTGAGCCGATCGATTATTTTTCTTCATAATTCACCCCACTCTGATTAAGAGCGCTCCTTAAGGGATAGGCTACGCGGCCGTTCCAACCAACCACCCTCACCATCTGGAACGATTTCAACTACATCAACTGTAGAATCGTTAATGGCCAGTATTCGACCATGATTACGACCCAGATAATCACCCACTCTAACCCTATGAACGCCACCCGCGCCACTGACTAACGCGAATATTCCAGAGTCATTTGCTAAAGTACCAACCATCACAAAAGTCTCTATATTAAAACCTTCCAAGAACTGCTTCGTACGCGCCTCATCAGGCTTTACATCCTTAGAACCCTTTTGGCGGTCAGCCATTTCCAATTTAACAGGCGGCTGAAACGGGCTTCTCAATGCTGCAGCACTATATGTAAAACTCTCATAAGGCTGAAATTTTGGTAAAGGCTCAATCGCCCCCTTAGGACGAGCACGAACTTCGTCCATATATGACTGCAGGTCAGAAAATCCGCCGTCTGCGCCACATCCAGAAAGAAAAAATAAAAAACTCAGCGCCAAACATCGAAAGGCTTTCATTACTGCGCCCCCTTATCATTATAGCGATAAGTCTTGGCCAATATATTCATACGTAACTTTGAGGAACTATCAGCCACAGCAGAAACCAAATTAAAATCGTGCAAAGTAACAATACGAGGAAGACTAGCAACGCCACTCACAAAAGTTGCCAATTCATGATATGCGCCAACAACCGTTATTTGGATAGGTAATTCAATATAAAACTGCTGCGCAGTTTCGGGCAAAAGCTTGATTTCCTCAAATTCCAAACCACTACCAAGCCCTGTCCTAGTAATATCTTCAAGCAGACCTGGAACCTCCGTATCGCTAGGCAGCTGCTTCAAAAGAGCTCCAAATGAAACTTCCATTTCCTGCATCTGCTCTTTATAAGCATCTAAATTAGCGGCCTGAAACGCTTTGCTTGAAAACTGATCTTTCAGAGAAGCCTCTTCCACCTGCTTTGCTTCTAACTGAACTTGCAAATCTTGCAGATGAAAATTATAACCAAGGGCAAGAACAGCACTTAACAGCAAAATACCCGAAATAAATTTTATCGCAGCAGGCCAAGAGCCGACGTTATTAAAATCAAGATCACTCAAGTCAATTTGACGCAGACTCTCTAGCGAATCATTAAGACTCATTGCGTCGCCTCCTCTGCCGCAAGTCCTGGTTGGGTCTGCTGCACACTCAACTGAAATACATTTGCCTGATCAACAGCACCTGCCGTCACAGACTTAACCTCGGTAAGATTTGGCGCAGTTAGCCACTCGGACGCATCCAAGTTACGCATCAAATTTGATACGCGGTTGTTAGACTCCGCGGCACCAACAATCGCGATATTTTTTGCAGTCATTTTCACCCCAGTGAAATGAACACCATCAGGTAATGTTCGAACTAACTGATCAAAAACACGCCCAATAATCGGCCGATTACCTTGCAGGTCCTGAATAATCTTCATCCGTTCAAGAAGCTGCTGGCGACGCGTTTTGAGTTCGCTTATTTCAGCGATCCGAGCATCCAGAACAGCAATCTCCTTACGAATAAACTCATTTCGAGCATCTTGCTGCTCAATTGCCCCACTCAGATATTGATCCCCGAGGAAGACAACACCTGCCGCAACAACAAACACACCAGCAAGCGTCACCAAAAAGCGCTGCTTGCGCTCTTCGCGTAGCTGCTCGCGCCAGGGTAGAAGGTTAATCCGCGCCATTAGTCGAAACTCCTCATCGCCAGACCACAGGCAATCATCAAGGCCGGCGCATCGCTGGCGAGCGCACCGGCGTTGACCTTGCCACTCAGCGCCATTTCAGCGAATGGATTGGCGACCAATGTCTGGGTGCCAATTTTTTGCTGAATCAAACGATCAAGGTCTGGAATCGACGCAGTACCGCCCGCCAACAGGATATAGTCGACATCATTGAACTGACCCGCTGCGAAGAAGAACTGCAGAGAGCGAGCGACCTGCTGAACCACGGCTTCTTTAAAGGGCTGCAGCACTTCGCTGTCATAGTCATCCGGCAAGCCACCTTGCTTTTTGGCAAGGCCGGCCTCTTCGA
>Ga0209504_1000156_pt1 | contig 65566 bp, 59 predicted proteins | sample COGITO_mtgs_1005_FD_184791 | JGI IMG/M metagenome (GOLD analysis project Ga0209504, IMG submission 184791) | Pelagic marine microbial communities from North Sea - COGITO_mtgs_100511 (SPAdes) (version 2) | ecosystem: Environmental > Aquatic > Marine > Epipelagic ... | reverse complement strand
CAAGCGCTGCCCGAAGGGTTCAACCGGGAGCCGCGTACTTCGCGGTGCCTGTGGTGGACAGGCGGTTCTCGGTTGAACAAAATTCATACACCAAAGGTCAACACGCTCTTGGGTAACGGCTAACTATATCATGGAAATCAGGGTTGGGAAGACAGTCAGGCACCTGCGGCATAGCCATTTCAGCCTATTTCCAGCCGGTCCCGTCCCGCTAGTTTGGCTTGATAAAGTGCCGCATCGGCTTGTTTAAATGCCTGATCCAAATCCATGCCGGGCAGGATCTGGGTAACGCCAAAACTGGCCGTCAGCGGGATGGTTACGCCCGGCAATTCGCTGGGGTTAGTACCAGACTGAGTGCCGGACTGAGTACCGGGCTGAGCGTTTGTTGGAACTGACTGCTGTACTAAAGGTTGTCGCCGGATTTGCGTCTGTAGTTGATGGATCCACTGCACGGCACCGGTCAGCGCACAATCTGGCAATAACAGCGCAAATTCCTCACCGCCATAACGCACCAGTAAATCCGCCGGTTTTAATTGCCGGATCACAATGGTGGCAAAATGCTGCAGCACCAAATCGCCGATTTGATGACCATGCTGATCATTGACCTTTTTAAAGTGATCGATGTCGATGATCACCAGACAAACCGGCTTTTTTTGAGCATGCATTTGCTGCAGCACCGGTGGTGCAAAGCGAAAAAAATAACGGCGGTTTTTAGCGCCGGTCAGTTTGTCGGTATGGGCATCATGGCGAAGTTTTTCAATTAAATCATATATATAACTAATAGCCAAACCACCAACACATAAGGTTTCCAGCGTTAACGACACCAAAGTCGTTACTAAAACCTGACTGAAGTGATCCGGCCGGATAATAAAACTGAACAAGGGATATAAGGTCGGAAGGGTCAGCAGTGCCAGTAATACACTCAGTTTCAAGATCCGATCTCCCAGATTACCGGGCAAACCAAACTCGCGGATCGTGGAAAAACTAAGTAACAAGGGTAAACACATCGAAGCTAAAAAAATCGGCAACCGGATATACATATCATTGTGGATCAGACTGAAATACGCCATCAGCAGCGTCAACAGCAGCAAATGTAACAGCGGCCAGATTAAAAACTGTCGATGCAGTGGCTGCTGATATCTGGCACGAATACCGAAGTAAAACAAATAGATACTGCTGAGATAAAACAAATTAGCGCTGACCACAGATGTGGCATACCAGCCAAAATAGCGCAGACAAAATAACGCAAATGCGACAAAACCAGTGACGAAAAACCAGCTGAAATAACGCAATGCCGTGCGCTGACTGGCATGCGGTTGTACCGGTAATGATTGAATAAATAAAATATATGCCAAGGTCGCAATCAGCAGCACAGAAATACTAAAAAGCACCAGATTGATATCTGTGGTCTGTAGCTGCATCTGTACCGATCCTGCTCAAAACATGCTGAGAGTTCACCATAGTCAACTATCTTCTTTCAGGCAACTATCTTATTGCAGGCAATGATCTGATTTCAGGTAGATATTTACAGAGTTGGTGTTTTCGTCTCTGTAACGATAACTTCGGTCTGGACCGTCGATTGTTGCTGGTGCCAGATGCTCAGTTGCTCCCGGTAATAATCCCAGACACAAGGACAACAACTGCCACTGCCACAACATTCATTACTGGCAGGCGGTTCGGGCTTTTCGATAATTTTAACCGGCATTATTGGAGCTTCTTTTCTATTCGTGACATGCTGTAGGGCAGCTATTTTAGCGGGAAAGAGGTGGCAATGTCTTCTGCTTATTATACCCAAATCTGGCAAACCATCCGGCAAATCCCTCCAGGTAAAGTCGCAAGCTATGGCCAAATTGCTGATTTGGCTGGTTTACCCGGCCGTGCACGACTGGTGGGAAAAGCGCTGGGAATGGCACCAGCATCACTGGCTTTACCCTGGCAGCGGGTACTGCGCAGCAATCTGACGCTGGCGTTTGCGCCAGGCTGTGAACAGGCATTGTTGCAGCGCAGTTTATTATTGGCTGAAGGTGTGACTTTTCAGGGGCAACGTGTCGCGAAAACCACGCAGTGGCAACCCGATTTAGCTGAATTGCTGTTCAAATTACAGTACTAATTTCGGCTATCAGCTACCTGGCTTGTCACTTTGCACATAATAACTCACCTGCGACCGAGGATTCAGATATTCGTAGATAGCAGGTGGTAGTGCCGATGGTTTCAGCACTTTTTCGATACTAAGCTTGCCTTCTTCCAGACTAATCACCGGCGCTTCCAGCCTTGGAATTTGCGGGTCATAAACCAGCACATTTGGAAACAACAGTTTGTCGCTGTTGACGGACATCACCAGCGCCACCCGTTGGTCAGAGAGCATCACAATAGTACCCGGTGGATAAACGCCCATCATTTTAATTAGTTGTGCCATCTGCGCCGCGCCCAATTTACCCTTCATGCTTTTAAACAGAAAAGACATGGCATGGTGCGGCGAACGGGCTTTGCTGGGATCGGCCGGATGGCATAAATTATCAAATTCGTTGACCACTGCCACAACTTTCGCCAACTCATCAATTTGTTCAGCTTTGAGTCCCGCCGGATAACCACTGCCGTCCAACATTTCGTGGTGTTGTAAAATTACCGGATAAGCTTCAACCGGAAAGGCTTCGGTCAGGCGCAGCAGGTCGACGCCATATTTCGGATGAAGTTTTAGTAAGTTCGCTTCCGGGGCGGTTAAAGGTTCGGTTTTACGTAATATCTGCGTCGGGATTTTTAATTTTCCCATATCGTGAAATAACGCGCCAAGCCCGATCTGTTTGATTTTTTCATCGGCAAGCCCAAGATTTTTCGCCAGCATCATCGATAACACAGACACGTTTAACACATGATAATAAAGGCTTTCCTGGTCTTTTCCTGCCTGTGAAATCAGATGTAGCACCAGTGCATCGGCATTAATGATGGTATCGGCAATCCGACTCACCAGTTCAGTAGCTTCATCAACCGCCTGTAGCGGCCGGCTGCCGATTTTCGACATCACATTGCGTACTTGTACCATCGACTGTTCAAAGGCTTTTTCAGTTTTCTGAATTTGCCGGCGCTGCTCTTTCGCCTGTTCGATGCGGGTATTCTTTTCCCGCTCTAATTCGTATTTGAGCTGCGCAGCCTGTTGTTGTAGTTCAATCGGGTTCGGTTCTTCTTCCTGACAGAGATCAATGCTGCTTTTCTCCGGGAAAAAATACACAAACTCTAAATCCAGCGTCTGGATGATGGCAATTTGTTCGTAACTGTCGATTTTGAATTTGTTAGAAATAAACGGATGTTTCATCCAATTGACCGGTAACTGGATGAAATAACCGATTTTTACCTGACTTGGACTTATTTTCGCTACTGACACCGGTCACCTTTAAAAATCAATGGTCTGCTAATTGCTGTCTGCTAATTACAGGGGTTACCGGATTAGTTTAGCAACACAGTCTGCACTTGTCTGTTTCGAAATTAGCTGGCTTCACAGATGAGGGTAATTAAATGCTTCATCCTGCAGCTGCAACAACCGGCACCGCGGCTGCAGTTGCAGTTGCAGTTGCAGTTGCAGTTGCAGTTGCAGTTGCAGTTGCAGTTGCAGTTGCAGTTGCAAGCTTACAGTTTTAATGCCGGAGCAGACAAAAGATAATGCCGCTGCAACTCAGAAAAATCGTCGATGATAAAATCGGCAAGCTCAGCAAAATGGCGGTTGTCAGCGGTGCGATACAAACATGAAGGCATGCCGGCTCTGGCGGCAGTTTGTAAATCAAACAGATAATCACCCACAAACAACAACTGCCGGCAATCCAACTGCCAATAATTGGCAATATGCAGCAAACCCGCCGGATCAGGTTTTGGTGCACAATCCTCGCGGGTTAACACCAAATCAACGCTGATATTTAAGTTTTTAAGACAAAGTTCGGTGGCTGATTTAATGTTGCGGGTCAAAATGGCCGTGGGAATTTTTTGTTGTTGCAGTTGCTGTAATAAGGCTGCAGCGCCTGGCATCAAACTGGCGCGGGCGGCACCTTCCAGTTCAAATTGTTCAATAATCTGCCTGGCAACGGCAATTTGTGCGGGGTCAATTAAACTGTCTAGCTGCTCCAGGATCGGCGTGCCTGCCGGCCAGCCTAACCGCTTGCACAACACCGAAAAATCCAGTTGGGAATCAACTAAGGTGCCATCGAGATCAAAAATAATACCTTGGTGTGAACCTAAAACTGTCATCGTGGTTTGATCGCTTCTGTGGTAAAGCCTTGAACAGGCGGCTGCAAAGCGATTATTGCATATTCTCAACGGCAGCTGTCAGTACCAAATTCAAACGAATCACCACCATCAACCGGCGACGCGACTTCACTCGCCCCGTCGCCGATGGCAGCAACAACAGACAACTGCGGTATTTTTTTCAACAGCAGCTTTAATCCCAACGCCATGCAGATTATGGCCTTGCCACTTCAGACATCCGCCCACTCACCATGGTGAGAGGTTGTGGTGCTACGGTTACCTGTGCTAAATCACTGATTTCAACATGACCACGGCGATAATTACTTAAGTGCCGATAATTGCGCTCATTGCCGGCTTGTTCGGCAAAGTTGGTGATATTAATGCCGTTACAAGTGACCTTATTCGCAACTACACCTTTGGAAACACGGATCTCGCGCATCGTGTCGAAAAAGCGCAGTGGTGAATCAACCGCTGCACTGACACAAAGTTGACTGATTGGATTATCGTCCGCCGCTACATATTCAGCCGCTTGTGCACCCGTGGCTGTCAAAGCAAAGCATACTGCACAGCTGACTATTTGAAATTTGTTCATTTGGTATCTCCTTGAAATTAACCGTCGCCGGATTGGCATCTGATCTGCTGGTCAGTACTGACTCGTGTTCAGCAACAACACTGGTCAGCAGGTCTGATTAAATAGTCGCATTCATCGCGAAAAAGGTTGTTAACCAAGGATTTACTGCTGTAACGGCTGTTCGGTGACAAACGTTCAAATCATAAATTAAGCTTATGATTTTATTTGCTTTTATTGAAACTCATCATTTCTGAAACATATTTTCTGTTACAACAACAAAAAAATGCTGAGGTTTTCTGCTGAGTTAGCACCGCTTGAAGCCAATTTTCCGATTTGTTCTTGCTGGCTGAAATCAACGCTATATACTGTATATAATCACAGTGCGCAGCGTTAACGGGAGTTTTCAGATGACCAGCCTGTCCGAACTTAAAGCCAGTGGCCACATCTGGTCGTTACATGACAAGCTTTGCCCCAGTGCTTTCTTCAGCTCCGGCTTTACTGAACTGGACCAGCTACTGGCAGGTGGTTTTCCGGCACATACCGTGATCGAATTACACAGCCCCATCGGTATCGGCGAACTGCGGTTATTGTTGCCTTGTTTAACCAGGCCCATGGCTCGTGCGCAATTACTGGTGTTTATCAATCCGCCGATGCTGATTGGCAGTCAGATGCTGCAAGCAGCTGGGATCCCCCCTTCGCAGGTTTTGGTGTTACAGCCTGCAACAGCGCAGGACGCGCTCTGGGCGGCAGAACAATGTTTGAAAAGTGGTTGTTGTGGCTCCGTCGTGCTTTGGCAGCTCAGCCTTTCGATTGCGCAGTTAAAACGGCTACAACTTTGCACCCAGGATGGCCAGGCCAGTTTGTTTATTTTCCGTGGTCAGCGCCAAGCGCAGATCTCGTTGCCGGTGGCGTTGAGCCTGCAGCTAAGCCCGGCATGCCAGGGCGTAAAAGTGCAGGTGCTAAAACGCCGCGGCGGCTGGCCTACAGCGCCGGTGATGGTGGATATGACCGCGCGCTGGCCCAGATTATCGGTGCAACCGGCCGCGGTAAACACTAGCTTGATCCTAAGTCACAGCGCCTGAGTCACAGCGCCAAAGGAGACCCGTTATGGCGTTATGGTTATATCTGCACTTCCCTGCATTGCAGCTCGACAGTCTGTTTCAGCCTGCAGGGCAGCATGCGCAGCCGAATGCCTGCAACAACGCAAGTCATTCGGCGGCTGAAGTAACACCAGCGGTCTGTTTGCTGGATACCCATAGCTTATTGATCAAACAACTGAATACAGCCGCTGCATTGCACGGCATTAAAACCGGTATGACACTGAGCATGGCTTGTGCCCTGTGCCATGATTTACAGGTACTGCCTTATCAGGCTGAGCAGGAATTACTGTATTTACAACAAATTGCCGCCTTGTTGTATCAAATCAGTGCCGATATTGCGTTGGATCCACCTTGTGCTTTATGGCTACGGATTGAACCCATGTTGGCGCTGTACGGTGGCTTAGCTCCTTATCTGACGACCTTGTCACAACAACTAACGCTCCTGCGGCTGCAGAGTCAGATGGCGCTGGCGCATAGTGCGGCAGCGGCGCAGTTATTGTGTTTTAGCCAACCGGGTTTGGTCAGTGACGATCCTGAACTCATCAGGACCGCTTTAACAAGTTGTGCACTGAGTAAAAGCCAGCTGCCACAAACAGCTTCGGGTCACAAAACCCTGCAGCAGCTGCAAGCCATGGGCATCATTACGCTTGGTCAGTTGCTGGCCATTCCACGCGCTGAGCTGAGCCGGCGCTTCAGCGCTGATTTGATCACCATGCTCGATAAGCTCAGCGGCCACCGGCCCACTGTCAGTCAATTTTACCAACCACCGGAGCAATTTTGTCAGTCGCTGGAACTGCTTTATCAGCTGGAACATACGCAGCAAATGCAGGCGCCGTTAGGGTATTTGCTGCAACTGTTGCAAAACTACCTGCAACTGCGGGATCAACATTGTTATCAGCTGCAATTACAGCTGGAGCTGCGTGATCATCCGCCTTTAGTACTGAGCCTGCAGTCAGCCTGCGGTGAATACCAACAAGCGCGCTGGCTAACATTATTCCAGTTGAGATTGCAGCAATTAAAATTGCCGGCACCTTTGCTAAAAATGCAATTGACGGCATGTCAAACCACCGCCCGGGATGGCGATAATCTGTTGTTGTTTAACGCCAGCTCCCAAGGCGCAGCAACCGCGGCAAGTTTAACAACGACGGCTGACCATACCACTAAAGCCCCGGCCGCACTCCACAACGAAGCAGCACCAATAGCAACAATTGCGAGCGCAGACGTGTTACGCCTGCGCTCGTTACTGACGGTTAAACTTGGAGCAGAACGGGTACAACAGCCATGGTTACATGCCGATCACCGGCCTGAACTGGCCAATGGCTATCATGAATTGGCTCTGACGGCTGGTGTTGGCAGCAAGGCGATGGCTCTTCATCAGTTGTTACCGCGGCTGCCACACTCCGATCATTTACCACATCCCGATCATTTACCGTTGCGACCAGGCTTGCTGCTGACACAGCCGGTGCCGCTGCGAATGCAATTGCAACTACAACCCGGACTAGAACGGATCCAGACCGGTTGGTGGGATCAAAACCAGGTGCAGCGTGATTATTACATTGGCCGAAATAGCCAGGGCCAGTGGTGTTGGGCTTTTAAAAATGCCAGCGGCTGGTATTTGCAGGGGTACTTTGCCTGATGCGCTACGCCGAGTTATTTTGTCAGAGCAATTTTTCCTTTTTAACCGGCGCTTCCAGCCCGGAGCAACTGGTCAGCACTGCGGCTAGTCTGGGTTATCAGGCGCTGGCGTTGACGGACGAATGTTCAGTCGCCGGTGTGGTCCGGGCACATCGTCAGATCAAAGAGCAGCAGCTACCACTAAAGCTGATAGTCGGGGCTTTTTTTCAATACCAAAGTACCTTACAACTGGTGTTGTTATGTCCGGATCGCACTGCTTATGCCGAGTTATGCCGCATTATCACCAAGGCCCGTAGCCGCGCGGTGAAAGGTCAATATCTGCTGGAATTATGGGATTTAAAAAGTTGCCGCCATTGCCTGCTGCTGTGGTTACCTTCTGGTGAAACCACCACAGATCAGCATTGGGGAGAGTGGCTGCAAAAACACTTTGGCCCGCGGTTATACCTGGCTCAGCAGCGTTTACTCAAAGCCGATGATGCGCAAAACCAGCAATATCTGCAGCAACTTGGCCATAGTTTTAACCTTAAATGCTGCGCTGTTGGGGCCGTGCTGATGCATGACAGCGCGCAATTACCGCTACAGCATGTGCTGACCGCTATTCGGCTGGGCACCACTGTTGCCGCGGCAGGTTTGGCGCTGGAAGCCAATGCCGAGCGCTGCTTAAGGCCCATTTCCAAGCTGCAACCGTTGTTTTCAAAAACATTGCTGGAACAAAGTGCCGCTATCGCCGATGGTTGTCAGTTTAGTTTAGACAGCTTGCAATATGAGTATCCGGCCGAGCTGGTTCCGGCCAATCTAAGCCCGATGCAGCATTTAAGGAACTTAGTGGCCGAAGGTTGCCTGCGACGCTTTAAAACCGGAGTGTCGGCCGCTATTCAGCAACTGATCGAAAAAGAACTGCAACTTATTGATGAGCTTAAGTACGCTTATTTTTTCCTGACCATCGCCGATATTGTCCGCTTTGCGCAAAGCCAGCAAATTTTGTATCAGGGCCGTGGCTCTGCCGCCAATTCAGTGGTTTGTTATTGCCTGGAAATTACTGCGGTTGATCCACGGCAGATTTCGGTGTTGTTTGAACGCTTTATTTCCAAAGAGCGCGCCGAGCCACCGGATATCGACGTTGATTTTGAACATGAACGCCGCGAAGAAATTATTCAATACATTTACCAAAAATATGGCCGGCAACGTGCGGCTCTGGCTGCCACCGTTATTTGTTACCGGCTGCGCAGCAGTGTGCGGGATGTAGGTAAAGCCCTGGGTTTTCATCCAACCCAGCTTGAGCATTTTTTGCAGCAGATTAACCGCCGGGATCCCACAGAGCCCTGGTATCAGCAATTGGCTGCAGCGGGCTTTGATCTACAATCAGCCACCGCGCAGCAGTTTATTGGGCTGGTCACGCAAATGAGAGGTTTTCCACGGCATTTGTCGCAACATGTCGGTGGTTTTGTTATTTCAGCAGGGCCTTTGTACGAACTGGTACCGGTCGAAAATGCCGCGATGGCCGATCGCACCGTGATCCAGTGGGATAAAGATGATTTAGAAACTTTGGGTTTATTAAAAGTCGATATTCTGGCGCTGGGCATGCTCACTGCCCTGCGCAAAACCCTGCAGTTAGTCACCACGGAGCAGCAGCGAGAACTACAACTGGCCGATATCAGTAGAATGGGCGATGATCCGGCGGTGTACCAGATGATCCAGCATGCCAACACTGTGGGGCTGTTTCAGATTGAATCACGGGCACAAATGAGTATGTTGCCAAGGCTGAAACCCGCCTGCTTTTATGATTTGGTGATCCAGATTGCCATAGTCCGGCCTGGCCCCATTCAGGGCGGTATGGTGCATCCGTTTTTACGACGGCGTACTGGCCTCGAAGCGGTTAGCTATCCTTCGGTCGCATTACAGGAAGTACTGGGGCGCACCATGGGCGTACCGATTTTTCAGGAGCAGGTGATTAAACTGGCAATGGTGGCAGCCGGTTTTAGTGGGGGTGAAGCCGATAACCTGCGCCGGGCCATGGCCAGCTGGAAAAAAACCGGCGAACTGACCCAGTTCTGGCCCAAGCTACAACAAGGCATGCTGGCGCGGGGGTACACTGAAGCTTATGCCAAACAGATTTTTCAGCAAATTTGTGGTTTTGGTGAATATGGCTTTCCGGAATCGCATTCGGCCAGTTTTGCACTGTTGGCTTATGCCTCGGCCTGGTTAAAATATTATTATCCGCTTGAGTTTTTTACCTGCTTACTCAATAGCTTACCAATGGGATTTTACTCCGCATCACAGCTGGTACAAGATGCCAGGCGTCAGCACTTAACAGTGCTACCGGTCTGTATTCAGCATTCCGGCTGGGATCATCAGATTGAACATCTGGCTGTTAACCATTCACCCGATGCCTCGCACACAGCCAACACCGGGCGGGCATTACGGCTGGGGCTTCGTCAAATCAAAGGCCTTAATCAGCAACGATGTCAGCACATGGTCGCGATGCGGCCCGCCAATGGTTTTGCCAACCTCGCGGCATTAAGCCACAGCGGCATGCGCAAAGACGATTTAGCCTTGTTGGCCAGCGGCGGTGCTTTGCAACTGTTGAGTGGCCATCGTTATCAAAGCCGCTGGCAGTTACAAGACAGCCTGACCGATTTACCCTTATTTGCGAACATAGAGTTTGCGGACATAGAATTTGCGAACATAGAATTTGCGAACATAGAGCAGACAGCGGTCGCGCAAACAGCGCCCGCTTATCACCACAGCAAACAGCTGGAACTGCTTGCAGATCCACAATCCGTATCGCCGTTACCGCAGCAGCACCGAGCCTTGGATCTTCAGCCGCTTGCTGAAGTTCCAGAACAGCCAGCGGACTTCAGCTCAGCAGCTTTTACCCTGCCAGCCCCAGCGCCGATCGATGATTTAATTGAAGACTATGCCAGATTGGGATTAAGTCTAAACCAACATCCGATGGCATTGCTGCGGCAGGCAGGTTTACCGCATAAGGTGAAAACCGCAGCACAGCTGAATCAGCTTCATGATAAAACCGCAGTGCAGGTGGCAGGTTTAGTCACTGCGCGGCAAAGCCCCGGCACTGCAGGGGGCGTTACTTTTGTGACGCTGGAAGATGAAACCGGTAATGTCAATTTGCTGGTGTGGCGCGCCACAGCCATTGCCCAAAAAACTCCATTTTTAACCGCCAGATTATTATGGGTGCATGGCATGCTACAACGCGAAGGTGAGGTCATTCACGTGATAGCCGGCCAGTTGCAAAGCCTGGATCACTTGTTGCCAGAATTACAAAGTACCAGCCGTAACTTTCATTAACTGTCGCATTTCATGAAAGAGTTAGCTGCATACGATTGCAAGTGGTCGTGCTTTCGCTACAGACTGGTCATCACCGCTACACTCCGGTGCCAGACACTGTTAAACTCAACCCGACTTTGTGGACAAGGATCTCTATTTTGATGCGTGCTGCCTTCTTCTTACCAAAATCCGCCATCGCCTTAGCTGGGGCTAAATGTGTGGCTACCAATGCCGCTAAATGTGTGGCTACCCGTGTGGCTATAAGTGTAGCGATGTTTTTCTCCGCACCACTGCTGGCCAATAGCGAAGGCAGTTTGCAACAGCGCCAGTACGCGCATCAGTTTGGTAAAGTCGCGATTGAAGCCTTGCAACAAGCCGACGGGCAGCGCGAATTTAAATTACAAACCGCTGGCAAACAAAAAACTATCAATGTCGATGCCACACAGCTGCAGGTCCACAGCAACAATGCGTTATTTGATGCCCTGTTTAGCCTAACGCAACAAGAACGCGCGCAAAACAGCGTCAGCGAAATTACCGACTGGGGCTTTAACGATCAACAACCGGTGCCCTGCCCTTGTTTTGAAACCGGCGCCAAATGGCATTATGTCTGGACCCGTGACTTATCCTACAGTCTGGATCTAGGCCTCGGTTATCTTGATCCACAGCGCGCCAGCAATTCGTTGTTATTTAAAACCTCCAAAGTCCGGCCCGAGCTGATTGCCCGTGGCATAACACCGATTGAAGTTGCGCTGCAGGACACCGGCTCCGGTGGCAGTTGGCCGGTAAGTTCGGACCGAGTGGTTTGGGTGTTAGCGGCCAGCAACTTAACCGCCAAAGCGGCGGATGAAGGCTCCAGCAGTGATGCGCAGCGTGCCTGGCTTGAACAATGGTACCCCATTGCCAAACAAACTTTGTTGCAGGACCGTCAGCATATTTTCAGCAACAAGCTCGGTTTATACCGCGGTGAAACCTCGTTTTTAGACTGGCGCGAGCAAACCTATCCGGGCTGGACCGCCAAAGATACGCTGTATCTGGCTGAATCTTATGCACTTTCCACCAACGTGTTGCATTATGTCGCACTGGAACGTACCGCAGCCGCAGCGAAAGTGCTGGAACCGGCGCTGGCCGCCCAGTTCAGTCAGTGGGCAGCTGCACTTAAAATTTCTATTAATCAGTCGTTCTGGCTGGCCGACCAAGGTTTATACGCCAGTTATATTGGCGAAGAATATAACCCTCTTCCGGTACAACAGTTTGATTTACTTGGCCTTTCCTTGGCCATCACCCACAAGATTGCAAATAGTGCCCAGGCAAGCCAAATTCTGGCCAATTACCCGCTGACGCCAGCAGGACCCCCGGTGATATTTCCGGCTCGGCAACAAATCCCCATTTACCACAACCGCGCCATCTGGCCTTTTGTCAGTAGTTATGCACTACGCGCTGCCAAACAGCAGCAACATACTGAGCTGTTTCATTTAATTGCGATGTCGTTGTTTCAGGGCTCGGCATTTAACCTATCAAATATGGAAAATTTGGAATGGCTGACTCAACAAGAACATGTTGCTGATGGCGAGTTATCCGGCCCGGTGATTAATTCTGAGCGCCAACTCTGGTCCGTAGCCGCTTATCATGATTTTGTTGCCAACAGTTTGTTCGGAATTGACATCAACGCCCGCGAAATTCAGATCAATCCCTTTATTCCGGCGCTGACCCAACAAGCATTGCAACTGGGCAAAGAGCTTAAATTACAGCAATTACCTGTTGCTTCAGGCCGTTTAAATGTCACGCTGAAACTTACTGGCAACGCCAGCCGCGCCCAAAGTTATCGTTTGCAAAAAGCGCTGCTCAACGGTGTCGAAACGGCCTTAACAGCCGCGCATCAGCTGACGCTGCAAGTGGATGATTTATCCGGTGAGCAAAACGAGTTGGAACTGGAGTTGGTCGCTGTTACGCTGCCACGCCAACAACTGACACTGCTCAAAGCTGCCAATCCAGCCAAACTAACAGCCACTGAGCAATACACATTGTTTGCGCCAAAAGAACCGCTACTGAGCCTGATGCAAAACAGCAAAGGCCAAGCTGAATTAACTTTCGATAGCAACGGCGAAGAAAAAACCCGTTTTACCTTGTATAAAAATGGCAGTAAAGTAACGCTCAAACGGGGTAAAACCGATTACACCGACCTTGATCGCAGCAAAGTGAGTCAGTGTTATGCGCTGGTACAAAGTTATCAAAGTAAACCGCACCAGAGCAGTTTAACCTCTTTGCCAAGCAAAACCCTCTGTACCACGCCGGATCAACAAATCTATGTCGCAGGTCAGGGATTACAAAGCCCGGATCTTGCTGCCAGTAAACATCTGGGCCTGGATGTGTATAAAAACTGGGGCTTGCCGGAGCAACAACTTCAGCTGAACTTTACCGCCACGCACACGGGCCCGCACCGCCTGCAACTGCAGTATTTTATCGACAATGGCCCGATCAACACCGGCATTACCGCAGTGGTGAAAACAGCGCTAATCCAATGTGCAGAGTCAAATCCGCAGCACGGTACGCTGGTGCTGCCGCATCTGGCCACGGCTACGGAACAAGGAATGTCATCGCAGTTGGAATTTCAGGCCCAAGCCGGCCAAAGCTGCAATATCACCTTCAAAGACGGTTTTAATATGAGTTATCTGCAGCATTTTGAGCTTTATACCGGAGGTAAAGGGGGTCGCAGCGGCCCGCTTAATCAGGCGGTGATCCATGCAGCCAGCATAGTGCCTGCGGCAAATTAATCATTGCAGGAATAATGAGCAGGAGCAGTTTTGAACCGGTATTTGTTGTTAGCGTTGTTCTCGGCAATTTGCATGGCCAGCAGCGGTATTATTGCCCGTTATAGCCAATTATCGGCCGCCGAACTGACCTTTTGCCGGTTAGCGGTTGGCGCTTTATGTCTGGGCTTATTTTTACTTGGCAGCCGCCAGGGCCAACACCTTAAACGCTATCCCGACCGCGTTGTCGTCATCAACGGCATCTTGCTGGCCAGTTTTATGCTGGGCTTTTTACAGGCGATCCAAAGCATTAGTCTGGCCAATGCCATTATGCTGGTTTATCTGGCACCGCCGCTGACCGCAGTGGTTGCCCATTTTATCTACGGCGAAAAGCTGACGTTGCTCAGTATGCTGTTTATCGTCTTGTCGGTGTTGGGTTTTGCCATGCTGCAGCAATTTAAGCTGGATTTAGCCCTGACTCCGGCGCAATTGCCTGGTTTTGGGTTTGCCTTGTTATCGCTTTTCACCTACGCCGGTTTTTTATTACTAAACCGCAAACCGCAGCCTAACCAATCCCCTTATCAACGCAGTTTTTATCAGCTATTGATTGGTGCTTGTTGTGTCTTACCGTTTTTAACCGACAGCAGTTTGCCGCCGCTAACAGAAGTGCCGTGGATTTTACTGGCTGGTATTTTCCCTGGCTTTCTGGCGATTGTTGGCGCCGTTGTCGCGCTGCAGCATTTACCGGTGCGGGTGTTTGGCACCTTGGCCTATATCGAACCGGTGACGGTGATTTTGGCTGGATGGTGGTTATTTCAGGAAGTGTTAGTGCCGGTGCAACTGGCCGGCGTGCTGCTGATTTTAAGCTGTGGTGTGGCGCAAGCTGCACTTGCCAGACCCACACCCGCTCAAACCAATACCGCCAGTTGCCAAGCAGGATAAGGCTTTGCATACTGTCATTGGTGATCCCAAAACGAGATGTACTATGCTGCGGTCAAGATTTATTTGCGACGTACCTCGCAGCTTATGGTGCAGATGTAGGTGTTTTAGTGGAAAATGGTTTACTAAACAACAGCGTGGTGGGTATTTAACGCAAAGTCTGCTAAAGCCATGAATTACCTGGCGCACTTATTTTTCGCTGACGACAATTCGCATTCGCGAATTGGCAATTTACTGGGCGATTTTCGCCGTGGCGTTGATGTCAAAAACCTGCCCGAGGCAGTGCAACAAGGACTACGGCAACACCGGGCAGTCGATGCTTTTACCGATCGAAGTGCAGAAGTACTGGCTGCCAAACAATACTTTTCAGCAGAGCGCCGCCGTTTTGCTGGTATCGCCATCGATATGTTGTTTGACCATTTTTTGATCCGCCATTGGTCGACCTTTCATCCACAACCTTTTGATTTGTATACACAACAGCTGTATCAAAAACTAGCGGCCGACCTGCCGCAGATGCCGGCGTCAATGCAGCCAACGGTCAGTGCCATTATCCGGCAGGATTGGTTTTTAAGTTATGCCGACATCAACCAACTTGGCCATGCGCTGGATCGGGTGGCGCAGCGCATTCGTTTTGCCAATCAGTTTATCGGTGCCGCCACTGATATTCAGGCGCATTACGTTGAACTTGAGCAGTTGTTTTTACAGTTTTTTCCGCGATTACAACAGCATGTGCAGCAGCAAAGCTGGTGAAAAGCAGAAAATCCTGCCCGATACCATAGAAGCTTGCTAAACTACCGGCTTTAAAATTCACTGCGGGAGCTTTTTATGAGTCAATTTCCGGATGATGGCAACGGTGATATGTTGCAAGCAATGGCCGATGCCGGCCTCGATTTAACCCAAAGTCTGGCACTGGATTTTTATCTGGTGTTTCCAAACCGCGACAAAGCCGAAATGGCGCTGAACGCGCTGACCGCCTTAGACCAACCTGGTGAAGTAGAACTGAATTTTAACGATCTGGAACAGTGGGAGCTGATTGTCAGCCTGACCATGGTGCCAGAACACGCAACCGTCACCGCCAAAGAGGCTGAACTGGATAAGTTTGCTAAGAAATTTGGTGGTCATAACGATGGTTGGGGCGTGATGCAAAATCAGGACGGCGACGACGAGTTTGCCGATGACCACGACCATGATTGTGATGATCATTGCGGGCATCACCACTGATCCTCACCGTAAAATAAACAAGGCAGCTAAATGAGCTGCCTTTTTTTATTTTACGTTTTGCATATACCCTAAATCATTGAAAATTCGGGTATATCAAAACTGCCGTTCGCAGGCTTCACCATCATTATCCCCATCCATTTTGGTATCCGGGCAATTATCCAGAAAAAATTGCGCTTCCGCTTTGGATGACATTTCGGTGCAGTGCTGACGGCCATCACATTGAAACTGTGGTCTTGCCGGAATGGACATATCGTTCGGAGTGACCGGTGCCAGATATTCTTCAGGGACGTGGCTAACCGTATCTTCCGCGGTTTGACAAGGCGTCGCAGCCGCCGCTTCGCGAAACACAAATTTACCAGCCAGCATCCCGGCAGCAAAAGTCACTGCCACGACTAAATAGATCCCTTTCATACTTACCTCTTGCCGAACCGTGCATCGCTTTCAGATTCTGGTCAACCACCGAACAATAATTGCCAGAAACTTGGACTGCGTTCTTTATGATATTGTTTTTTAAGGATATCAACCTGTTTCAGCTGTTGTTTGGCTTGTTCATGGTTGTTCGCAACCAGACTAGCTTGTACCAAATCCAGTTGCAACTGCACTTCAGTCAGACCTTGTTGAAATTTAGCCTGTTTTTCCTGCGGGAATTGCACCAACTGCACTGAAGCAACAAGCTGTTGTAATTCGGTAATTTGTAGTTGCATCTGCGGCATATCGGTTGCTGCCATGGCTTTTTTATACGCAAAGGCCATCGCTTTCATGGTGGCTTCTACATCTGTGCTGGCCGTTACTGCCGCCACCGGTTCTTCAGCATAAACGTTGCCAGAAAATTGAGTCGCGCCACACAGCAGTAATAAAGTTAAACTTAAATCCTTCAACAACGTCATTTTTGCACCACTAGCTTTGAAAAGACGCACAGTCTAGCATAATAGCCCCGAAGCTCAGCTGGCAGTTGCGCCGAGGCAGGCCATTGGCTAGACTACGGCGGTTTTCTCATTCTATTTCTTCAGACAATTTTCAGCATATAGCGAGACTGCAGCCATGGGCGCACAATGGAAAAATAAACACAAAAGTGATACCGCCGCCGCCAAAGGTAAGATTTTTACCAAACTGGCCAAAGAAATTATGGTCGCCGCCAAAAATGGCGCAGATCCATCAATGAACTCTAAATTACGTCTGGCCATTGAAACGGCGCGTAAAGCGTCAATGCCAAAAGACACGCTGGAACGGGCAATCAAAAAAGGCGCCGGTTTACTGGATGGCCCGGTGAACTACGAGCACGTGGTTTATGAAGGTTTCGCACCGCACCAGGTGCCGGTGATTGTTGAATGTCTGACCGATAATAAAAACCGTTCAGCACAAAGTATCCGCGTATTATTCCGCAAAGGTCAACTCGGCAGTTCAGGCGCAGTGTCCTGGGATTTTGATTATTTAGGCGCGATTGAAGCCACAGCTTCAACCAAAGATGCCGATGTAGAAGTTGCCGCCATTGAAGCCGGTGCCCAGGATTTTGAACAGGACGAAGAAGGCGGCGTGGTGTTTTACACTGAACCAACCGATTTAGATTTAGTACAAAAAGCCTTACCTGAGTTCGGTTATAGCGTAAGTTCTGCCCGGCTGATTTATAAACCGAAAAACCCGGTGACGCTGGACGACGCCGCCCGCGCTGAAGTCGAAGCCTTTTTGGACGCGATTGACGGTGATGACGATGTGCAACACGTTTACGTCGGTTTAGCAGGCTAAACTTCATTAAAGTTGAGTAAAGAACATTGAGGCAGCTACGGCTGCCTTCTTTTTTTTCGGCTCTGGAGATGTGACTGATGTGGACTATTGCCGTTGCTTCGGCCAATCCGGCGAAAATTAATGCCGTGCGCCAGTGTTTTAGCGACACTTTCCCAGATAAAACCATTCAGGTGACGGGTTATGCGGTCCCTTCTGGTGTGGCAGCGCAGCCAATGTGTAGCGATGAAACCTTACTTGGTGCAAAAAATCGGATTGCAGCACTGAAGCAACTGCAACAAGCCGATGTCTACGTCAGTATTGAAGCTGGATTAGATGGTGCATTTACCTTTGCCTGGATGTTAATTGACCATCAGGGCCAACAAGGCATGGCGCGGTCTGCCAGTCTGATGCTCCCACCGGCCGCGTTGGATTTAATCAAGCAAGGGCTGGAGCTTGGGGAGGTGATGGATCAGCTGTTTGGCACCGACAATATCAAACAAGCCGGTGGCGCTATTGGTTTATTAACCCACAACCGGCTGAGCCGCTCGTCGGTCTATCAACAAGCCTTGTTGTTGGCGTTGATCCCGATGTTAAATCCAGATTGGTTTTAACGGCTCCCAACATATTTAATGCGTAGCGGACACCTACCGATGCTGAGGAGTGATTGGTTTCTTCAAACGCCAGCCAATAACCCCAATTCATTTGGCACAAAAGGCCGGCCTTTGGCGTTCAGCGCCGTGCCAATTACCAGCGCTTGCAGCATCACCGCACCATCGGGTTGGCGAATGACTTGTTGGCGAAAACCAAATCTGAGTTTGGAAATAGCTTCAAAGGCGACCGTCACAACAAATTTATCGCCACTGGTCAGCGAATTTTTGTAATCCATTTCGCTGCGCACCACCACCAGGTTGACTTTATCACGCGCTAAAGCTGCAAAATCGACACCGCGGCTATGTAAAAACTCATGGCGGGCATGCTCTAAATAATTAAAATACACCGCATTATTAACGATGCCCTGCATGTCACATTCGTAATCACGCACTTTAAATTCCACACTAAACAATACAAATCTCCTTGTCTGACGGCGCTGGCGTTAGCGGCTGAATGATACCGGTGTTGGATCAAAACAGTTTCGCGGCTTTAGCTTGACTGATCTGCTGTGACCGCGGCATTGCTCAACAGCGTTTCCAGCGTATGCTGTTTAATGCCATAAAAGGCTTTTAACTCAGCTATTTGCTTCAGCACCTGGCTATTATCACCGGCTTTTTTGCGTTTTTGCGCCAGGATCATTTTGTTTTTGCTGGTGTGTTCCAGCGAAATAAATTCAAACACCTGAGTATCGTAGCCGTGTGCTTCGAGCAGCAAAGCACGCAGGCCATCGGTCAGCATTTCAGCCTCTTGCCCTAAATGAATGCCGTGAATTAATAGCGGCGACAACACCGCCGGGCTTTGCAATTGCGGCCGCAGCTCTTTATGGCAACAAGGCGAGCACATAATAATTTCGGCGCCGGTGCGAATACCCATGTCGATGGCGTAATCAGTGGCGATATCACAGGCGTGCAGCGCAATCATCACGTTGATGCCACGGGTTTTAAAATGTTTGACGTCACCTTGTTCAAACTGCAAACCGCTGAGCTGTAGTTTTGTGGCGGCGTCATTGCATAAATCCACCAGCGGTTGGCGCAGTTCGACACCGGTAACTTTTGCACTAAGCCCCAGCGTGCTGGTCAAATAATCAAACACCGCAAAGGTCAGATAAGCTTTGCCGGAACCAAAATCTGCCACATGCAGCTGCTGCGACTGGCTAAGGCCGGTTTGTTGGACAGCTTTAGCGAGCACTTCAATAAACTTATTGATTTGCTTCCATTTTTTGGACATCGCCGGAATGATATCGCCGTGAGTATCGGTAATACCAAGCGCCTGTAAATAAGGCCGGCTTTGTTCAACATAACGCTGTTTGGCTTTGTTATGGCTCAGATCCACGGTAGCGGCTGGCGTATCAGCAGTACTTGCTTTTACCGGATGTTTGCTCAGCAACACTTTGCCTTTTTTACTGAAGCTTAACTGCAGTTCATGGCTGGATATTTGTAAATGAGCACTGAAAAACTGCTGGCCAAGCTGCTGTTTTAACAGCAATAACGCTTCAGGAAACGGATAATTATGGGTTTGGTCAAAGGTGCGGTTTTGGCTTAAAAACGACAGCTGCAATTCATTTTTTAACAGCACCGGCCGGATCACCAACCGTTGTAATTCGGCGGAATCTCCCTGATATTTTGACAACACCAGTCGCACAAATTGCCCGTTTTGAAAAGCATCCGTCAACAGTTGCAGGAATTGCAAAAACTTAGGATCAACTTCAGTGTTGATTTGAGAAGACGTTATATTCACAGCAGTCATGGGCAGTCTCAGGGCATCGCACTTAGATAAAGTGCCGCATTATAACAAAGACTTTGACCTATTTGGGCTTCACACTAATCACCTTTGTTGCCGCAGGCAATTGCAGCCAGTAAGCCGGTTGGCTGACCGGAGTTTTTTCCGGCAAAATCGGATTCACCAGATTAAACACCAATGAATCATTAAATTGGCTGAGCGGGAACACATGGCGGGTCACCGGATGTTGTTGCATCAACTGCTGTAACTTTCCGGACAACGCCAGTTCTGACAAACCACGCTCTAGCCGGGTCGCTAAGGCCTGATTGTTTTTATTCACAAAGAAATACATGGCATAGGGGTACTTTAATAAAATGCCGGTATCAAAATATAAATCGGGGTAATGTTTGCTGAACTGCCGCACTTCAGACGGCCCTTCAAAGATGCTGCGCGGAAAATAATCACAACGTTTTTTACTGAGCATCTGCAACATCTGATCATAACCGTCGACCCGCAACACTTTTAACCCGGCATATTCCAGAATGGTCGAATCCGGCCAGGTATAACCCTGGCAGGCGGTCAGGTTTTTCAGTTGTGACAAACTATCAAGTTGGCTAAACGCCATCGCATCAGCTTTGCGGATCATCAAGCCGCGCCAGCCTAAGCCACCAGCTAATAACGGTACCCGAATTGGCAATAGATCCTGTTCAACTTTCAGATCAGTCCCAAAACGGTGTAAATCGATATAATCACCTTTCATCAACAGGTAATGCATATCGCCCTGAGCTGGCGGTTGCAACTCGCGAATTTCTGCCTTGCCAAACTCTGCTTCGGTGTTTTTCAGGACTAACGCTAATAAATCCTGATAATACGCATGGCTGGCTTCCTGCACCGATTGCTGACCGAGGGTATCAATATATTGCACCTGATCTGCTGCCAGTGTTTTGCTGCTAAATCCCGCAACGATAATCGCAACGATAGCCGCAACGCCAGCCACAACGATAGCCGACCATAACCTGCAAGCTGGAATTGTTATTACCAATCGATTCATTCTGTTAAGTTGTTGCACTAAGCAAAACCATACTGCCCTCTGATAAAAACCAGCATAGTGGAAATCACCGCGCCGGGCTAGCACATGGCTGGTTTAAAAACCAAACCACCAACCAACCTAAATAGAACATGTCGCAGTTGATGTGAACTAACAGCCGGAATATCCAGTCATTCGCGGCGGATAATCCATTGTTTATCCGGCGGCAATAACCGGCACGGTATTTTCTGGTGAATTAAAAAAAATGCCGTAGCGGTCAGAAAAAGCACCTCAGGATCGCCCGGCCGGATGACCCCACTGACAATTCACTTGGCAGCAACCTGGCCAGGCATTAGCATACGCAGCAACAACGCAAGGCTGTCACAGGACTTTTTGATGCACTTCACAAGGATTTTTCAAACACTGGCATTAATAGCACTGGCAATGCTGCTTAGCAGTTGCAGCAGTATCAGCCAGCAGGAATGCGAAATTGGCGATTGGTACAGTATTGGCGTCAATGACGGCAAAGCAGGCGCTGACAGCAAACTATACCGCAAATATCAAAAAGAATGCGCCAGTCACGGCATTCAGGCGGACTATCCGCGTTATCAACAAGGTTATGAGCAAGGTCTGGTGTTCTATTGCGATTTCGCCCACGGCGAGGCGCATGGCCGTTCTGGTGCGTCCTACAACACGGCCTGTTCTGGCAGATTAGAACCACAATTCCGGCAAGGGTATGAGCGCGGCAATCGCTGGTATCAGGTGAAATCGGCGGTGGATAATCTGCAATATGAACTGGAACAACGTTTTCATCAGATCCAACAACACCGCGATTTGATTTATAGCAACAATCAACGACTGGCGCGGGAGCAAAATCCGGACATCCGGGCGCAGTTGTTATATCGCAACGACTATTTAAGCGCCGAGCTCGATCAGCTCAATACCGAAGTTGGCCGCTTGCAGGTGCAGTTGTATCAGGCAGAACATGCGTTTTCGCAAGTGGAACAGCAACAAAGGCAACACTAAGCTAACCGGTCATCGCTCGTCTTATCCGGCGCACTACCGCTGACGCGGTGAGTGCGCCCTACGCTCGTCATGTTTGTCATGTTTGTCATGTTTGTCATGTTTGTCATGTTTGTCATGTTTGTCATAACCTAAAGTAGGGCGCGACTCAGCCGAAGGCTAGTCCGCCGGCGCGGTGAGTGTGCCCTACTTTTTTGAGTTTGCTGGCCAACCGGCTAATTGTCGACGGCTGCGGAACTCACGTTTTTCTCCACTTATCGGGTCAATAAAACTTAGCTCGGCCGCCAGTAGTTGCAGCGGCTGGCTAAAATCGAGTGTGGTTTTAGGTTGTAACTGCGGATAATATTTATCATGTAACAGTGGCATACCAAGTCCCAGCATATGCACCCGCAGCTGATGGGTTTTGCCGGTGTGTGGTGTCAGCTTAAACAACCCCAAATTGCCCTGCCGCTGCAGCAATTCGACACTGGAACGGGCATTGACTTCACCAGCTACCTGTTGCATCAAAAACCGCGGCTGCGATTTTTCCAACCGGTTCTGCACCTGCCATTGCTGACCAGATTCGGCCGGAATGTGGTCAGCAATATGCGCTAATGCCAGATAACTTTTTTCAATCTGACCGTGGGCAAATAACTGGTAATAAGCGGCGCGACTTGCTGGTTTTTTGCTAAATAGCACCAGCCCGGCAGTTTCCCGATCCAGGCGGTGTACTGCGACTAAATCCGGCAGCTGATATTTGTGCCTTAACCGTTCCAACAAACATTCATTGATATATTCGCCGCCCGGGATCACCGGCAGAAAATGAGGTTTGCAGGCGATTAACAGATGCTCGTCCTGATAGACCAGTTCTTCAGCAAAAGGGATCTGTGGTTCGCTGCAAACTTCCCGGAAATAACAAAGCCGGCGACTTGGGCTGAACGGTGTGTCCGGCGTGACCCTGTCGCCGTCAAACCAAAACACTTTGCCATCCTGCAATCGCTGTAGCCAAATTGACGCGTCAATTCGCGGAAACTGCCAGCATAAAAACTCATACAAATTGGCCCAGCCCTGATTTGTGGCGGGCAAGGTAATTTCAGAAGGACGATTGGCAATGGCCATAATGATAACCAGACTTTTACAACAGGCTTGAATGGGGCGCAGCATAACATAGTAAAAAAACGACGTTAAAATAGTAGTGCCAACAGTCCGGTCAGACAAATCAGCAGACTGCTTAGCAGCATATAGCGGCGCAACGCGCCACTGCCGATCACCAGCACCAGGCCGCACTTCACCAGCGTGTTACTTAAAGCCGCAATGATTACCGCCCCAGCCACCAGTGCCTGCGCACTGCCCTGTCTTGCCAATTCAGTCATCGATAAGGTAATCGCATCAACATCGGTCATACCGGCGATGGCCGCCAGCAAATATAAACTTTCGGCGGGTAAATATTGCCCGGTTAATTTCACCGCCAATAAAACTGCCGCAAACAACAACCCAAATTTACTGGCTTCCCATAAACTAAAGGGGTTGGTCAGCGGCACTTGCCGTTGCTGCAATTGCCGGCGTTGCTCGCCTTGCCAGTAGCAATAACCAGCAAATACCAGCGTAACCAGCGCCATCAAACTAAACGGCATCCAGATACTGGCGAGCAACGGGAAATACACCAACGCCACCATCACCATCACCCGAATCAACATCACCAACCAGGCCAATAAAATGCCGCTCGCTAACATCGCACCTGCGGCCGGATCGGTCTCGGTGTTACTTTGTCTGGCAAAACTTAAGGTCACCGCCGTTGACGACACCAGCCCACCGGTTAAGCCAGCAATAGCAGTACCGCGCGCAGGCCCCAGCCAGCGGGTTGCCAGATAACCGGCCAGCGACAGCGCTGAAATTAAGATCACCAGCAACCACAACTTAAATGGATTCAACGCTTGCCAGGGGTCAATCGGGGTGTTGGGCAACAACGGCAATACGATAAATGTCGCCAGCAACAGTTTAATCGCAGCATATAAATCGCTGCTGTCGATTTTGCTGACTAGTCCATGCAGCGGTTGTTTAAAGGTTAAAATAGCCGATGTCAGAATAGCCAGCACCACGGCCAGTTCAGCCTGATCATACATCACAGCGCCGCCCAATAAACAAACCGTCACCGCACTGATTTCAGTGGTCAGCCCCAGGGCTTGCTGCAGCCGATTTTCCAAAATATAAGAGGTCAGGACCAGCGCCAGCACGGCCAGCACTGTCAATAAAAACAACCAGGGGCTTTGCATTTGGATCGACAACCAGGCACTAATAGCCCCAGCCTGCGCCAACAGAATAAAAGTCCGCAAACCGCCAAAACTGCCCGGATGTTCGGCGGTTTTGTGTTTTTCCCGTTCAATCCCAACTAATGCGCCAATAGCCAGTGCCAGCAGAAAATTGCGCACCACGACAACATCTAACTCCATCATCGCCAGTTTCTCGTTAACTTTTATCGATTATGCTGTTATTGCAGTCTATTGCAGTGGGGTAATTTGCGCTATAACCACTTGATTACGGCCATTGTTTTTTGCCTGATATAACGCCTGATCGGCTTTTTCTATCAGCACCAAGCTGGTTTCGTGTGGTTGCGGCACCAGCACGGCAATCCCAATACTCACCGTCAACCGGCCCAGCGGTGAAGTTTGATGGGCGATGTTGAGTGAGGCAAAGGCCATTCGTAGCATATCAGCTTGTTGCTGCAGATATTTAGCATCGGCCAGCGGTACGACCAAAGCGAATTCTTCGCCGCCGTATCGCGCCGCTAAATCGGTGGTACGCCTGGCGCCGAGCCGCAACAACTGCCCGACCTGACGCAAAGCTTCATCACCCTGCAAATGGCCATAACAATCGTTGTATTTTTTAAACCAGTCCACATCCAGCATCATCAGTCCAAGCGGCTGTTGCAAGCGACTGGCCCGCTGCCATTCAGCTTCCAGATATTCATCAAAGCGTCGCCGGTTGGCCAATTGGGTTAAACCGTCAGTGACACTGAGTTGTTCAAGTAGTTGATTCGCTTCTGACAACTGGCGTGTTCGCTCCTGCACCCGATGCTCTAACTTTCGATTGCTGCTTAACAAATCTGAGGTCCATAACTTTCTAAGTTTGCGCTGTTCGCATAACAGCGCCTGGATAATCAGGATCACTGCCGCCAGAAAACCACAGAACAGTTGCATGGCTGTCGCTGTTTCGGCAGCATGCTCCGTAATAAAAGGTCCGTAGCCCATGGTGGTGCCGACCCACACCAGTAAAAACGTCAGACCTTGAAAAATAAACACAAAACTCTGATTGGCGGTTAAAGCCACAAACAGTAGCGGCATCAGCAATAAGGCGGGTTGCAGGAAACCAGGTGGCAACCAAATCTGACCGGGACCAAACAAAAAGAATGCCAGCAATAACAAACTGAACACGGCTTGATATTTCCAGCGTACTTTATCCAGCATCCGCCGCCAGCCAGGCTGTAACCAGCAGCTAATCAATAACGGTGTGCCAATCAGTGCGCCAACCATATTGCTGACACTCCAATTGGCAACGCCGGTAACGTAATGTTCGACCCAGGACAAACCTAACAGCCAATACACGCCGATCCCAAACACCGAAGCCACACCACCATAAATGGCAGTCGCCGGTAAAAATCGTTTTAGCACCCACTGCAAATCGCCAAAAGAATGCTGCAACGAGCTGACCCGACCACAAAAATACAACGCCAACAAGGCCGACAAAGTGTTACCAGTGGCGGTTGCCAGCACAATCAACAGGCAGTGGATCACAGAAAACGGCTGACCGAGGCTGATTAAATAAATCAGGATCACTGCCAGCGAAGCAACAAAGATCGCCGGCCAAATCCGCCGGCCACAGAGCAAAAAAGCCGCCAGCGCGACACCGGCAGAAGGCCAGACGGTGATGGTTTCGAAAATAAACATGGTGATGAGCGCAAGGCCCAGATAGAGACTGAACATCAACAACAACAATACAGACAGCGGCTGACGTTTCGGTTTTTCCAAAAAGCCGATCCGCATCTTTTTCGTTCGCTGTCGTGGCACTTCCGACTCAGTCAACGCAACTATCCCAGTTTAATTTAAACCCACTTGGTCTAAGCATTACTGTTTTCGCCACACAGTCAAATAAATAACCAAAATGGCCGACGTTGTTACGTCGGCCATTGGTTTTTTTGATGTTGCAACGCTGGTTTTTTGCGTTTGCTGAGTTAGCCGATTTATTTCGTCCGGTACATCTCAAACCAGGCCAACATGGTTTCGACTTTGGCGATCATCCGGCTTGGTTTATTCGAAATACCATGTGGCGCTCCAGGCACCCGCACTAATACCGTATCCACTTTGCGCAGTTTTAGCGCCTGATAAAACTGCTCTGATTCGCTGATTGGCGTGCGGCGATCTTCTTCACCTGTCATCAGCAAAGTGGGCGTTTTGACGTTGCCAGCCAATGACAATGGCGAGCGTTTCCAATAATGCTCGACGTTTTCCCAAGGCACGCCCGGGAACTGATGGTAGGTTTGATACAGGTAACTATCGCCGGTCAGCACTTTACTGAGCCAGTTGATAATCGGTTTAATCACCGCCGCTGCTTTATAGCGATCGGTTAAGCCAACGGCATATGCTGTAGCGATGCCCCCGGCGGAACCACCAGCGATAAACAGATTATTTTCATCAACAAAACCGAGTTTAATCATGGCGTTGACGCCTGAGTCGTGGTCCGCATAGTCTTCTTCAGAACTATATTTGCCGTTCAGCAACATCGCAAAACGTTCACCATAGCTGGTGCTGCCACGGTGATTGTCATAAAACACCACATAACCGGCGGCGGCATAACGCTGCATTTCAGCGCTGAAATGCGGGCCATACGCCAGATGTGGACCACCGTGAATTTCCAGGATCAGCGGGTATTTTTTCGCAGGGTCAAAATCTGGCGGGGTCAAATACCAACCTTGCATCGGTTCGTTGTCGAACGACGATGGGTAATTAATTTCCTGCACTTGCGCCAGCTTTTTATGCGCCAGTAAATCTTCATTCAGTGCAGTCAGCACCCGGCTTTTGCCCTGGCTAATCACCGCGATATCGGCCGGACGTTGGCTGGTACCATGGGTGTAACTGATGACACCGTTACTGACATGATATTCCCCACTTAAATAAGGTTGCGGCAACGCGGTGCCGGAAAGGTTGGCCGTCAGCTCTTTACGCTGACCTTTTAAACTAATTTGCGCCAGTTTACGCAGACCACGTTCGTCATACTGCACCACCAGCTCGGAATTATTTAGCCATTCTGGTGATCCCAAATCTAAATCAAGCTCTTTCGCCACATCGACGATAGTACCGTTTTTCACATCCAACACTTTGAGTTTGCCGTTGGTAAAAGGCACCTTGGCGTTATTACCCCAGATAAACGCCAGCTTGCTGCCATCCGGTGAAAACTTTGCTGATTCTTCCTGACCAGCCATGGTCGTCAATGCAGCTAAGGCTCCACTTTTTAAATTCAGTTGATACAGGTTTTTATCCCGTGGCTGATACTCCCATTCCGCGTCCAGATTGGCAGAAAATACCAAAGCGTTGCCATCAGGGGTGAAAGTTAAATCAGCGCCATGATGCCGCTCGCCCTGGGTCAATTGCCGCTCTTTACCGCCCATCGCCGGTAACACAAAAATCTGCCGGAATTCTGGTTTTAAAAAACCCTGACCATCGGCCTGATATTGCGCGCGGTCAATCACCACCACCGGCTCTGCCCACTTCGCGCCTTTGGGTTGTTTCGGCATTTTGGTCAGTTGCGAAAGTTTTGCGGCAGCCCCTTGGACACTCATGCTAAACGCAAGCTGTGTACCATCCGGCGACCAGGTCAGGTTCGACGGGCTTTTTGGCAAGGCACTTAACAGTGCAGTCCGGTTTTCCGCCAGCCAGTGCAAATGAATTTGTCTTGAACCTGACCGATCAGAAATAAAGGCAATTTTGCTGCCATCCGGTGACCATTGCGGCTGACTGTAATTAAACTGGTCGACAAACAGCGGTGTCTGCTGTCCTGATTTAACATCAACCAGCCATAAAGTGCTGTGGCTACCGTCGGTCATAATGTCGTTGCTGTTACGCACATACACCACAGTTTTACCATCCGGTGACACTTGCGGTTCACTGGCGTATTCCAGCGCAAATATGTCTTCCGGATTAAAATAGTTGGCGGTTGCAGTGCCAGCAAGCACAGCGCCGGACACTGTCGTCGCCGCCAATGCCGATAACGGCAGCTGGCTACAGAGTAATAAAGCGGCAAACCGGCACCAGCGCCGGTTGTTGAAGTTCAGTTTCATGGGTAGTCCTTATTTTTCTCATTTACACCAAACTACAGCGCGGCCGGCCACAACACAATTTAGTCGCGACCAATAACCCTGATTAAACGATCAAGTCCGGCCACAACAAAACATGTCACACGGCGATACTGCGAACAGGCTTCCGCCAGATCCAACACCGCGGCAAGCCACGTCAATCAACAACCATAAGCTTTTGCTAAGCTATTTGTGGTTTATTCATCAGCAGCCACGACTGGAAACCGGATACCGCTGTCGTTAGGCTGTTACTTTCGATATCTATCTCAAAAGAGTGGCTGAACCTATGCCGGAACCTATGCCTGAACTCATATCAGAACTCAGATCAGAACAACATAACACCACAGGCCGCCAATCCGGTTTGACGGCACTTTATTGGATCTTGCTCGGCGCAGCTCTTTGTACCACTGTGATCGGCTGCGGTAGTTCTGGCAGTAAAGTAGCGACGTCTCCAACACAAAGCTCACCACCCGGCACGACACCCCCGATAACAGCGCCAATCACTGCACCAATCACTGTACCACCGAATATCGGTGCTGGTTTGGCAGTCCCGGATAACCGGACAGTGCCCGAGTTTCGAATATTGCTGCTTGGCAACAGTCATGTTGGGTTTAATGATTTAGCCGGACTACTGCAACAATTGCTGCAAACCGGACGGCCGCAGGCCAAAGTTTATGCCCAAACGGCAGGTGGTGCCGGTTATCTGGACGAGCGCAGGCAAGATAGCATCACGCTGCCTTTGCTCACCAATCAGAGTTGGAGCCATGTGATTTTGCAAGGCCAGAAATACTCGACCAGCGGCCTTTATCATTACTCAATTGAAGCCGCTTTATACTGGGTCGCCCTCATTAAGTCCCGCCAGGGCACGCCTATCATGTTTCCGGAACATGCCACTTTAGGCAATAGCACCGAGGGCGCCCGGATTTTCCAGCTACATCAGTCGATTGTGCAGCAAGAAGCGGCTTGCCTGGCGCCGGTACCTCAAGCCTGGGAAGGCAGTTTAGCCGTATGGCCGGAAATTCCATTGCATATGAATGACGGCAATCACGCCAATCAGGCCGGAGCAGTGTTAACCGCCATGTTATTTTATCAGGTGATCACCGGCATTCCGGCCGATCAACTGCCCTATATCGCGGGTCTTGAATTGTCTGCCACAGTGCAACAACGACTGGCGCAACAAGCATCGGCCAGCCTGCAACAACATCCGGCCTGTCCGTTTTAAGTTGTTTTTGGGTTTTCGATACCTCAACCAAACAGCTTCAAAGCAACGTCTTTAAACAAACTTAAAGGCGTTCTTAAAAATACTGTTAACACATTTGTCGCCGGCGGCTACTTCCAACCTCATCTGACCAGCAAACTATCGCCCCTGATTACGCCTTGTATTCACCCGCAACCGCCGTAACTTATCTACCACTAGATCTTTGATTTTAATAACTTTTAATTCATAACCTGTGAATTACTTTTGCTGATGCCGTTACCAACATTTTACCTGCTCTGCCTACCTCGACCGTAAATTCACAATTTGCCTCTTTACAACTGCTGAATTTTTAATCTAGGATGGTCTCCACCTTAAATGGTATACAATATATTACATACAATATAATAAGGAATGTAGAGTGAAACACAGTCACCAAATCAACAGCTTACGTTTGTCACTGCTGGCAACTGCGCTGACCGTAGCGCTGCACTCGGCGCCGGTTTTGGCACAAGACAATACTTCAGGACTGCTGCGCGGCGTGGTTAGCTCCAGCAGCGGCCAGCAACTTTCGAATGTCACCATCACCGTCAAGCATATGGAACAAGGTTTCAGCCGTTCGGTGCAAACCAACAGCAAAGGTGAATACGTGTTGCGTGGTTTGCCGGTCGGCCGGTATCAGGTGCTGGCAAGTCGTGATGGTCAGGCTCCAGTGGCCTTACAGCAGCTGCAAATCAGTCTCGGTCAGTCGCAGGTGTTCACCCCGGTATTGCCGGATGGCGGCGACATCGAACGGATCGGCGTTACAGCCGCAGCCATGCGTCAGATTGATACCGGCGACTCCACTGCCGGTTTAACTTTTGATGCCGACACGCTGGATTTAATGCCGGTGAATACCGGTTTTGAAAACGTCGCTTTGCTGACGCCAGGCGTGGCCAGAAGTTCGCAGTTTGATGCCTCCAGCTTCGGTGGTGCATCTGCCGCTGAAAACGGTTATTTCTTAAACGGGATGAATATCAGTGCGCTGCGTACCGGTATTGGTTCGATTAATCTGCCGTGGGAAGCAATTGCCCAGACGCAGGTGAAAACAGGTGGTATTTCCGCCGAATATGACCGTTTTATCGGCGGTGTGGTCAACGCAGTATCCCAATCGGGCACCAATGAATTCCGTTATGGCGGTGAAGTGCGGCTGGATCCATCGGCGCTTTACAGCAGACATAACACGGTTTATAAGCCAAACGGCAGCATGTCGATTAACAACCAGGCTTCTGAAGAGCAATTTCGCGAAGCCAACGTTTGGGTCAGTGGCCCCATTCTGGAAGACAAAGCATTTTTCTATGCGCTACTCAATCCAAGAAGATTTAACGAGGAATACGCTAACTCAGCTGCCACTGCTTTTACTGAGTATGAGAAAAAAGAAGACCGCTGGTTTGTCAATCTGGACTGGTATATCACCGAAGATCACACGCTCACCGTCACCGCTTTAGATAACAGCGCCGACGAAAGCTGGCAGAGTTACAAGTGGAATACTGAACAAGGCACCGGCGCTCACACCGGCACCACCCTCGGCACGGCTGGCGGCAATATGTATTCAGCCCGCTATCAGGGCTTTTTAACCGATGATTTATCCATTTCTGCCACAGTCGGCCGGGTCGAAGACAAACGTGACACAGTGCCAACCAATGCCTTACCCGGCGTCTGGGATTACGTCAATCTGAACGGTCAGCGGATCGGCGACTGGACCACCAGCAACCTGATCAGCGAAACCTATCAGCGTGATCAAGCAAGATTTGACCTCACCTGGCAGCTGGAAGATCACACCTTACAATTTGGTGTCGACAGCGAAAAACTAAGCGTTGATTATCTGGAATATCAAAATGGTGTTGGCGCGGCCCGTGGTTGGTGGGAATACCGCACTTATCCGGCGATCCCGCGGATTAACCTGCCAGGTGGGACCTATATTCGCCAACGGCAACGTGACACTGGCGGCGAGACTGAAGTAAATTCAGCCGCAGTCTACCTGCAGGACAGCTGGCAGATTAACGACTCGCTGGTACTGAATGCGGGCCTGCGTTATAGCAACTTTGAAAATACCGCCACCACCGGCGAAACCTATGCTGAGCTGAAACGCCAGCTGGCGCCGAGGATGCAGCTGATTTGGGATCCAACCGGTGATGGTGACAAAAAAGTGTTTGCCACGGTTGGCCGTTATTTCCAGCCCATCGCCGCTAACATGAACATTAAACAGGCCAGCGGTCAGAAAGATCTGCATTTTTATTACAAGCCAGGCCAACTCGCCGCCAATGGTGGGCCAATGCTCAAACCTGACGGCTCGCCGGATATTGGCGCTTTGGTCGCTACCAACACAGTGCAAAGTGGCGCCGTCGATGTGGAACGGATTGCCTCAGATAACTTAGGCCCGATGTACTCAGACGAGTGGACTTTAGGGTATGAGCAGGAACTTGGCGATAATCTGAAAGGCGGTGTACGTTTTGTTTATCGTGATTTAAAACAATCGATTGAAGACTCCGACTTAGGCCCGGTGGTGGCGCAGTGGCTGGCTAAGAACAACGTGCAGAACAAGGTCAATGAAAGTTACTTCTACACCCTGATTAACCCGGGCAAAGACGTCAGCTTTTTCTACGATTTTGACCTTGATGGCAAAAAAGAGCACGTGCAGTTAAGCGCTGACGATCTGGCATTACCGGATCCAAAACGCCGTTATCTGGCCTGGGAATTTACCCTTGAAGGTAAACCAACTGAAGATTTGCAGGTATTTGCTTCTTACGTGTGGTCACACAGCTGGGGCATGACCGAAGGTCTGGTGCGTACCGATAATGGTCAGGCCGATCCGGGTTGGACGACTTCTTACGATTATGCCGATTTGATGGACCACGGTGCTGGTAATCTGCCAAACGATCGTCGCCACGTGTTAAAACTCAGTGGTATTTACGATTTAAACGACGACTGGAAACTCGGTTTAGTCACCCGCGCCACGGCCGGTCAGCCTTTGAACCGTTTTAGTATTCATCCAACTGGCGTGGATACCTGTAAAGCACCTGGTTTATGGTCCGACTGGTGTGCCAGTCAATGGTATGACCAAGCTTCGTTCTATGACTGGGATGGCAAACCGGCACCACGCGGTTCAGCCGGTAATCTGGATTGGTTATACGAAGTCGATTTGTCGTTGACTTACCTGACCAGCGTGGCCGGTGGCGATTTGACAGTGAAAGGGACCATCTACAACTTGTTTAATTTCGACACGCCGCTGCGCGTGAACGAAGTGGCGCAAGTCACCAACACCGATGGCAGTTTCTCCGCCAATCCGGAATGGGGTGTGGCCACCAGACTGCAAGACAATCGTACCGTGTCATTCGTGGTGCGTTATGAGTTCTGATTAAACAAAGAGCCAATAGCGGCGGACTAGCCTACGGCTGAGTCCGCCCTACTGTTGAGATACGTTTAATCGATTGTTTAAAAAGAAAAAACGTAGGGCGCTACTCGCCGCGTCAGCGGCAGTACGCCAGATAAAAACGCTATTCCTGACAAGCGTATTGCGCCTGCACCTGACATCTCGCCGCCGCTTCTTCCAGCGATTGACCGCCCATACAAAAATCCAACCGCACCAGCATTGATTGCTCCGAAGTCGCCTGAACTAACGTCCCTTGATCAGCGCCGGTTTTTACAACATCCGGATTTGGCAGCCATTTCCAACCTTTCAAGAGCTTGACTGCCGACCGGTGTAAGCCTTTTTTCGGCACCGCTCTCACCAGTTCTACCGCAGCAGTTTTGCCTTCAGCATCAACCCGCACTTTAAACACCCCACAACCGTGGATACCATTTTGTGCCAGTTCCAGCGGGTATTTAGGCGTGTGTGGATTTGCTCTTAGCCAGGACGATACTTTGGCATTCGGAGTCAGATGGGTAAATAGCACATCGGCATATTGGGTTACAGCGGCCTGCACCGCTGGTGTGAGTAACAAACTGAGACATAACAACGATTTATACATCATCAAATTCCTTTTTGAAGTGAACAATTTTTAAAGATAACGTTTATTGCAAAGTTCCGGTTGAGCACAGCCACACCGTAAACAACACGAGTATTGCCGCTACCCCACAACCAACTTTCAGATTGTCGGTTTGCCCGGCCACCGGGCCTGCCGGATAACGGCCGCCGGTGACTCGTTTCAGCAGTATTAACACACCATAACCCAGCCCGTGTAAAACCACATCAATCAGGATATCGATCAGCAAAAAACGAATGGTTCGGACGATTAGAGACCACAGGGTTTCAAAAATACCTTCCAACAATTTGATTCCTTTCAATTACATATGGGCAAGTGGCGTTAGGGTTTTGGTTCGTCCTGATCCGTCTTCGCAGCTGCTACATCTTTTTTCAGCAGTAACAGCACCAGATAAATGACAAATAATGGCGGCATTATCGCCAACACCCCACCAATGCCAGCCATCAAAAAGGGCCGGTTGGTTTTACGCCGTCCCACTAAATAGCTTACGCTGGCCCCAAACAACACCAACATCACCACCGCCTGCAGTGATATATACGAGGGTACATTCATCGGTTTAATCCTGTTTCACAAGGTAAAAATTAACATCTGTGTGCTGAAAAACCACGTTATTTGTCATCAGCGGCCACATACACCCAGGCCGTTTGACCGGACAACAAAGTCGCCGCCACCCGTTGATAATCATCCACTTCATAACTATCTGCTGCGGCAAGTTCTGCTGTGCTGAGCGCAAACACCGTGCCTGCCACCAGATCCAACGGCTCGCCACTGTACCGTAAAATCGGGTGAAATTCCTGACCACTGCTCGCCAGAACTTTGGGATCGGTGATCCGCACTTGCGCCAGCTGATAGCCGACCAGCGAGTCCACTTTGCCGGCAAATTCCCGGCCAAAGGTATCCAGCTGCACCTGCCGCTGTTGCAAGGTGCCGTATGAAAACAAATATTCAGTATGTTGGCTTTGCATCTTTATTTCCTGCAGTTGGTTGTCGACGGTGTACCAGCACTAACGCCAGCAGACCCAGCACCGCCACCACAATACCTACCGGTTTGCCATAAGAGAGCGGCAAATTAAAACCAATACTGGCGGTCAGAATATAAGAAAGGGTCATGCTGCTGCCAAGCACCGCCGGGATACTGGCCACCCAGTGAAAACTTCTGCGATCAAACAAATATTTGGTGGCCAGCCACAACACGCTGGTCGATAACAGCATGTTACTAAAGGCGAAATAACGCCAAATCAGGCTAAAATCGAGCTTGGTCATCAAATAAGCAATTAGCAAAATCGGCACCGATAACAACAATCGATTGCGCAGGCTTTGTTTAATTTTAAAGGCATCCACGATGGTTAACCGTAACGAGCGAAAGGCGGTATCGCCGGAAGTTATCGGGAAAATCGCGACGGCAATAATCGCCATCACGCCACCAAACACACCCAAATAACCGGTTGCGATATGATTGACCACCAAACCAGGGCCACCTTGATCCAGCATCGCTTTTAGCTCCGGATAACCGCCCGGAAAGGCTGCAATACCAGCCAGCGCCCAGACACAAGCAACAATGCCTTCGCAAGTCATGGCGCCGTAATACACCGGTCGTACGTATTTTTCGTTGGTCAGGCAGCGGGCAATAATCGGCGCCTGGGTTGAATGAAAACCGCTGATCGCGCCACAGGTTATGGTTAAAAATAGCAGCGGCCAGATGGGCAGTCCATCGGCATTTGGCGCTAAAAAGTCATGCCGGTGCTCATCGGTAACATAGGCAAAAAAATCGCCCGCCACCGGTAAATTGGGTGCTTCCAGCAACAAAGCGCCTGCCATCAGTAGCGTCATTACAATCATCAGTAAACCAAAAGCCGGATACAATTTGGTGATGATTTTATCGATGGGTAATAAGGTCGCCAGAAAGTAATAGACCAAAATCACCAGCACCCAAAAGGTGTTTCCGGCAAGAAAAGTCCCTTCAAAATACGACAAATTACTGAGTAGTCCTGCCGGGCTCATAATAAACACCACCCCAACGAAAAACAGCAGCATGGCGGTAAATATCAGCATTAAGCCTTTGAAAAATACATTGTAATAATGTCCGGCAATTTCCGGCAGGCTTTTACCGTCTTCTTTAATACTCATCACACCGGAAAAATAATCGTGTACCGCCCCGCCTAAAATATTACCAATCACAATCCACACCAGCGCTACCGGGCCATACAAAGCGCCGAGGATCGGACCAAAAATAGGACCTACGCCTGCGACATTTAAGAATTGGATTAAAAAAGCTTTGGCGGGTGAAATGGCGACATAATCAACGCCTTCACTAAATCTTGCTTGCGGCGTGCTGGCCTGACTGTCGATACCAGCCTGTTTTTCGACAAAAGGGCTGTAAAATTTGTAACCTAACACCAGCAAGGTGATACAGATGAAAAAAATCAGCATAAAGGAAGTTCCGATGAAAGTCTGTGGCAGCTCAGGGCGTTAATCTACCATTCTGCCATGGACAAGTGCATTGAGTTTATTTGGTTTTTTATGTAGTGAGTTGGTTAACTCCTTAAAATCGCCAATGCGGCAATCCCAAAAACTGTTCAGGCCTGCTCAAGCATGGCATGAAACATCCAGCGCACGCCAAAGTTGTCGTTTAGCGCACCATAAAGCCCAAAAGGCTGCTCCGTCAACGGATCAGTCACTGTGGCCTGTGCTGCTAACAAGGCAAAAATTTCGCGGGTCCGGCTGACACTTCCTCCACGTAAATACAGACACAACATATTGCCCGGTTTTGCTTGCTCCGTCGGGTGTAACCAGTCCGATGCTGAAATATCCACTTCGTTTGAAGTTAATCTGGCGTTGAGCACCCGCTCCTGCAACGCTTCTGGAAACATCGGCTGCATCGGCGAATCTTTCACTTTGATGAGACTCAGCTCACCCGCAAACACTTGCTGGTAAAAGGTCATCGCGCTCTGACACTGGCCGTCAAACAACGCATAAACAGATAATTACATAGGGTTTTCTCCGTTTTATCGGCATATTCATTACACCAACCCAGAAAACAAAAAGCCACAATTGCAATACAACTGCGGCTTTTAGCTAGTTTTTTAAGTTATTCAGAATTGGTGGTCCAGCCTCAACTTTAGCTTGCGCTTTTGACGGTATCCACCCACTGCTGCACTCGTTTCTCCAACAGCTCCAGCGGCAAGGCGCCACCGTTTAATACCGTGTCATGGAAACCACGGATATCAAACTTGTCGCCTAACTGCTCACGCGCTTTAGCGCGGATTTCCAGTATCTTCAGCATGCCAATTTTATAAGAAGTGGCCTGACCCGGCGTCACCAGATAACGCCGCACTTCGGAAATCACCGCTGTTTTGGCCACTGGTGTTTTTTCCAGAAAATAATCAATGGCTTGTTGTTCAGTCCAACCTTTAGCGTGCATGCCGGTGTCGACCACTAAACGCACCGCGCGCCACATTTCGGTGATCAACCGGCCAAAGTCACTGTACGGGCTTTGATAACCACCCATTTCTTTGGCCAGTATTTCCGAATATAAACCCCAACCTTCAGAATAAGCAGTAAACCGAGCCTGCGTTCTGAATTTAGGAACGGCAGTTAGCTCCTGCGCAATCGAAATTTGCATATGATGACCAGGGCTACCTTCATGATAAGCGATGGCTTCCATTTCATTTTTTGGCATCGCTTTCATATCAGACAGATGCGCGTAATAGACACCAGGGCGCGAACCATCGGCAGTCCCAGACGAATAATGCTGCGCCGCACCTGGCTGCTCGCGGAAGGCTTCGACCCGTTTTACCACCAGTTTTGATTTGGGCAAAATACCAAAATACTGCGGGAGTTTGTCGGCAATAACGGCTAAATAAGCTTCTGAATCGGTGATATAGGCCTGACGACCTTCATCGGTGTCCGGGTAGAAAAACTGCGGATCGGTTTTAATAAATTGGAAAAATGCCGCTAAGTCGCCTTTAAAGCCAACTTTATCTTTGATCGCAATCATTTCCTGGGTCAACCGCGCGACTTCATCCAGGCCAATCTGATGAATTTCATCGGCAGTTAGCGCAGTGGTGGTCGACTGTTTCAAGCGTAAATTGTAAAACTCAACGCCGTTTGGCAGGGCTGAGGCGCCTTGAGCTTGCGCGCTGGGGCTGTTACTGATCACAGCGAGTTCCGCCTGTAAAAAATCGCGAAGTGCGGTGTAAGCGGGCTGGAACTGGCTGGTTAAGGCGGTTTTGGCGTCGTTGCGTAATTGGCTGGCCTGCGCGTCGGTCAGTTTATCGGCCTTTACCAGCGCATCGATTTTTTTGTTGACGTCGGTCCACAGCGGCGCTTCTTTTTGATCTGCCCTTGCATTTTCGCCTGCACTGAACGGCTGACCGCTCAGTAAGTTATTCAGCTGCACTATCACGCCTTCGTAAGCAAAACGTGGTGGTCTTACGCCAAGTTCGGCTGATTTTGCTGCGCGTTGCTGTAAATCAGCAATGGCTTTGGCAATGCCACCAATGCGTTTGATATAGGCTTCTAAATCAGCGACTTCATCAACTTTATGAAAATTCATCAGCATCTGTGGCAACATCGAATGCATGCCGCGCATTTGGTTAAACCAATAATTGTGGTCGCGGAATTTCGCCGCTTCCACACTACGCTGATATTGATAAATCCATAAGTCGTATGAAGTTTTCGCTTCAGTATCGAGTTTACTGTAGTCAAATTGGCTTTTAAGTTGCTCAACAGTGGCCGCAAACCAGGCCAGTTGCTTTTGCTCTGCTTCGGCGGTGACATCATCTATCTGATCTTGTTTGTCTTTACGCCCTTGCGCGGTCAGTTGCAGTGGACTCATCTGCAATTGTTCTTCGTATTTGGTTTCAAACCACTGGTTTAATTTTGCTGATTCAGACTCAACCGCGACAGTCGCCGGAGCAACCGCGGTTTCAGGGGCAGCAGCCGACGCCGCCGCTTCCGGTTTCGCCGCAGGCTGACAACCCGCCAGCACTGAGGCCAGACTTAACGCTAATAATGAATATCGCACAGTGCAGATCCTTTTGATTTTGATAAACAAAAACCGATCATCCGGTTTAGTAAAAACTAATCCATAGTGCAGGCAGCTATTCACAACCGCAAGAGCATGTACTGGTCAATGGTAGCGCTTGGTTGTGGATTGGTAGCATTTGTTGTCGTTGTGGTGTGTAGTTGTGGTGTAGATGCATGGATTAGCACTGACAGCCAGACGGCTTTTCCCCTGCCGACTGATTCAGCACCGCTTCAATCCGATAACCGTCCGGATCCAGCACAAAAGCCGCATAGTAGTGATCGCCATAATCCGGCCGCAACCCAGCCGGGCCGTTGTCGAGGCCACCATTGGCCAGTGCTGCGACGTAAAATGCATCGACAGCCGCCTGACTTGGTGCAGCAAAGGCCAGATGAAATCCAGCGCCAGCCACCACTTGCTGCCCGGCGCGAAGTTTGAGGGCGAATTTATCGCCACCACCCGCATGGCCGTAGCCCACAGCGGCGTCCGGATCATCTTCAGCAAAATCCGTCCACACCCGCTGATAACCAAGGCAAGTGAGCACCGCATCATAAAACCGCACCGAACGATGCAAATCTGTCACGCCAAACGAAATATGGTGTAGCACGTCGCTGTACTCCTGAAGATAAAAAGATGGGTAAGTTATTCATTAACCGGCAATTTACTCATTCGTTACTACAAATACAATCAATCCCAACCCAATAGCACCACATTCAAGTCCCAATCCCGTTTTACCGCTGGAACCCCGCCATTAAACGGATCCAGTTGCAGCCGCTGCACTTGCTTGCGACACTGAGTCATCACATCGTCACAATAATAAAAACCGGGATAAATCATGTTCAAACGCGCACTGCTGAGTTGTTGTTTATTGGTATTGTTCACGCACGCCAGTCCGGTGCTGGCTTTAAGCGATACTGCTGACCGTGTGAAGAGCGCCAGCCCGGCGAAAAAACCGGAACGAACGACATCAGCGCCACAGCGCGATCGTGGTGATGGCCCTTACGCCCGGTTAATTTTGCGTGGTGGCACCTATATCAGTGGCGAAGGCGCGCCGCCGCTTGGGCCGGTTGATATCGTGATTGAAAACGATCGTATCGTCGAAATCACCGCGGTGGGTAACCCTGGCGTGCCTATTTTGCCAGAAGGCCGGCCCAAAGCTGCCCAAGGCGATCAGGAACTGGACGTCAGTGGCATGTATATTCTGCCCGGATTTATTGATATGCACGGTCATATTGGCGGCTCCGCCAACGGCATTCCAGCCGAATACGTGTTTAAATTATGGCTGGCACACGGCATTACCACAGTGCGTGAGCCCGGCAGTTTTAATGGTGTCGAATGGACCATGCGTCATGTTAAAGCTGCTGCTGACAACAAGATTGTCGCGCCCCGTATCGTGCCTTATGTTGGTTTTGGGCAGGGTTTAAGCAAGCCGGTGTTCAGCCCGGATCAGGCACGCAAATGGGTAAAAGAGATTAAAAAAGCCGGCGCCTCCGGTATTAAATTTTTTGGCGCGCCGCCAGCCATTATTGCCGCGGCGCTGGATGAAGCCAAACTGCAAAAGCTCGGCACCATGATGCACCACGCGCAGCTAAACGTGCTTGGCACCAATGCGCTCGACAGCGCACGCTTGGGTTTAACCTCGATGGAACACTGGTATGGCTTGCCCGAGGCGCTTTATACCGGACAAACCATTCAGAATTATCCGGCAAGCTACAATTATCAGAATGAACAAGACCGGTTTGGCGCAGCAGGCGAGCTGTGGAAACAAGCCGCAGCGCCTGGCTCCGAGCGCTGGAATGCGGTGCGGGATGAACTGATCCAACTAGACTTTACCATCAACCCGACTTTGACTATTTATGAGGCCACCCGCGACGCCGAAGCGCAACGGAACGCCAGCTGGCATCAGGAATACACCCTACCGACTTTAAGTAATTTCTTTAAACCAAACCGCTATGCCCACGGTTCGTTCTGGTTTGACTGGACCACCGATCAGGAAATCGCCTGGCGCGAAAATTACCGGTTATGGATGCAGTTTTTAAACGACTATAAAAACCACGGCGGCCGCATCACCGCGGGCTCAGACGCCGGTTATATCTATAAAATTTATGGTTTTGCCTATATTCAGGAATTGGAATTGTTACGGGAAGCTGGTTTTAATCCGCTGGAAGTTGTTCAGGCCGCGACACTTAATGGTGCAAAGGCGCTGGGTTTAGCCGATGACATTGGCAGCCTGCTGCCCGGCAAAAAAGCCGATATGCTGATTGTCGCCGAAAACCCGTTGGCCAATTTTAAAGTGTTGTACGGCACCGGCCATTATCAGCTCAACGCCAACAACCAGCCAGAACGCAGCAAAGGCGTGCGTTACACCATTAAAGACGGCGTGGTTTATGACGCGCAGCAGTTGTTGGCGGATGTCAGGAAGATGGTTGAGCAGGCGAAACTTGCAGAGCAAAAACCGTAGGTTCGATTAGCTGCTTTGTGTTTTTAACCTTCAAGGCCGATGGCGCTGCGCTTATCGGCCCTACCATTTGTTTTAAAAATTTAACGAATTGGCCCCTACCAAACTCACAGCAAAAACGTAGGTTCGATAAACGCAGCGCCATCGAACATTTGTCGAGTGACGCCAGAACGATGATTGACCAGACGAAACATTCACATCAAAAACATTCATATCAAAAACATTCACATCAAAAACATTCACATCAAAAACATTCATATCAAAAACATTCACATCAAAAACATTCACATCAAAAACATTCACATCAAAAACATTCACATCAAAACCGTAGGTTCGATAAGCGCAGCGCCATCGAACATTTGGTCGTGTTTAGTTTCAGTTCAGTAGATAAGCGCATCTAAACCTTTATGAGCCACTAAATTCAATAGCTTCAAAGACGTACCGTTAGGGCTTTTCGAGCCTTGCTCCCAAGCCCTGACGGTCGACGCGCTGGTATTTAAATAAGCTGCAAACACCGCTTGACTAACCCGCACCTGTTCACGGATCGCTTTAATCCGAACCGCATCATAGTGTTCCACCGTAGGCAGGCATAAAGCATCAAATTCGCGCATGGTTTGCACATCCATTACGCCTGCGTCTTTCAGCCCGTGCGCGGTTTGATGCATCACATTTAAGATACTGTTATTCATCACTTTTAACCTCTATACCCGTCATCCTTGAAGATGCGGGGTTGTTGCCTTCGCTCGCTCGCCCCAGTCACATAGGACTACTATGCTCCTGGGTTTCGCTCACTTGTCGCCTACCCGCATCTTCAATGATTTTGGGTATAAATTCACCTACCGCCAAGGAGTCACTTACCTGTTTTGGCGTGTAACCCAGTAAATTTCTGGCCATTAACTTTAAGGTTGTCAATTCCCGATGACTGATATTGTCTTGCTGATTTTTAGCAAAACCAAACATAAAAAAGGCTTTATCCTCGACTTTAAAGGCAACCAAAGTCCTGGCACCACCGCTTTTTCCCTGGCCATGCAGCGCAATACGCTTTTTCATTACGTGCCCACCCAAATCAGCATCAAACAAACCTTCTGCCATTTCTGTGACTGCTGCAGACAAATGACGATCGGTTAGACCTTCCTTCTCAGCCCATTTTGCGAACCACTTTGATTTGTATACTCGCATCGTTCCCTCGATACTTAGATAAAGTGTAACTCCTGGTGGCATAGTCGTGCAATAATTTCTGTCAGCGTGTAACAGAGTCAGCTAGTCACTTGCGATTGATGGTTGCTCTGAATTAGCGTGGTGGATCTGAATTATCACCATAGAACATGTTAGCAGAGTGTTACTTTTAAGCGAGCGCACTAACCGGCCAGAAGTTGCGGTTATGCAAAGCAGACAGTCAGCTCACCGCGAGTATTGCAGCAATTGATTAGGCTGATTCGGGCGGCTGATACAACCATAAAATTTGCGGGCTATCTGCCAAAATCACTTCTTTCTCAAACAGCAAACCGAGTTTTTCCAACACCCGCACCGAGGCGGTATTTTGCGGAAAAACCGTGGCAACTATCTTGTCGAGTTGGAGCTTTTTATAACCATATTGCAGCAGCGTCGTTGCAGCTTCGGTTGCAAACCCCTGCCCCCAGTATTCCGGCAAAATCCGATAACCAAAAGCAAAACAGTCGTGCTCCGGCGCAGGCCTTAATCCGGCAATCCCAACCACCAGCCCGGTCGATTTTTCAACACAAGCAAAACGGCCAAGTCCAGCGCTTTCAGCAGCGCGAAAATCAGCACTTTCCAGCGTCGTCGCGGCCTCAGCCAACGAAGTTAACGCCGCTCTGGTGGTATATTTCACCAGCTCGGGTTCGGAATTAATTCGGAATAATACTGCGGCGTCTGCGCTAGTAAAACGTCGTAGGGTTAATCTTTCGCTATGCAGCATCAGGTTGTCAGGGATCGGTTTTAACAGCACTGTTATTTTTTCCTAGGTCGCAACGGCACTTAAAATCGCATTGCAGGCTAGCCCAAGCATTTCTGAGCAACCCACTGTGCCAGCTGTTTTATCATGCTCAACCTGGCTTTTTCAATGCTGCAAGCTCCGCTGCACTCAGCACCCGCGGCACCGATCTTGGTGAACCATCAGCGTTAAATAACGGGGATTGGCGATAGCGGCCACTTAACCGCTCAGAGATGAGTAACCACAAAAAGCTGCTAATCACCCGGAATAAACCATTTTGCGGTGGCTTGGGTGTACCCAATGCGGTATCGGTATTAAGTTGTGCCACTTTGTCGCCAAAATCGGTGTTGAGTTGCGGACGGGTCAGACAGCTGTGAATAAGGCCAATAAAAGCACCGCCACGACTTGCCATGGTGTTACCAATCGGCGTCTGACAACAGCGGGTGTACCAGCGGATCATGCCTTTTTCACTCAGCCGCACCGCCAACAGCTGGTCTTCACCGTGCAGGAACCTGAGTTTTGATTGCGCCACCTGCAAAAGTTCGGTGCCGCCTTGCGCGTCCAGGATCGGCTGGCCGGAGCCTGAGTTGGCAGCCGTTTCGCGTAAACCAACCACAAAGCGGCCAAACGCCTGACAATCGGTGCAATAACAAATCAGCCGGTTGTGCGTGCCGCGACAATCGATCTCAGCGCGAACCAAACCACATTGACACTGTAATTGATGCATGATTGGCCTTCGTTCATTAAGCTTGCCGTTGTTAACGATAATTTAATGAATGCACCTTGCTATGTCATCTATTTATTTCGCCTAAGCAGGAACAATTTTGTGGACGATGGCGTCATCGAACATGAGCACTGTTTTTTTTAACCTTAATGGCCGATGGCGCTTCGCTTATCGGCCCTACGATTTATTTTTAAAAATAAACGTGATGGACAATACCAAACTCACATCAAAAACCGTAGGTTCGATAAGCGCAGCGCCATCGAACACTGTCGTCATTGAACATGATCAGTGTATTTTTAACCTTAATGGACGATGGCGCTTCGCTTATCGGCCCTACCATTTTTGTTAAGATATTAACTTTACGGAACATGCCAATCTCACACCAAAAACCGTAGGTTCGATAAGCGCAGCGCCATCGAACATCTTGTGATGTTTAAAAACTTCCAACCTGTCGGCAAGGAAAATATTAACACTTTCGCTACACTAACAATTTACGGCCGGAGGCAATGGAATGTCGGACTATCGCCGCGCTTATGCAACGGGTGCTTGTTGGTTTTTTACCGTCAACCTTTGTCATCGTGACCAAAGGTTACTGCTCGACGAAATCGAATTATTAAAATGTTGTATTCGAAAAGTACACCGGCAACGGCCATTTACCATTGATGCATGGGTGGTGTTGCCCGAACACATGCATTGTATTTGGACATTACCTGAAGGCGATGCCGACTACGCCGGACGGTGGCAAGCCATTAAAAAGGCGTTTTCGCGGGGCTTACCGTCAACAGAATTTCGTAGCGCCAGCCAAATTCGACAGCGGCAACGAGGTATTTGGCAACGGCGATATTGGGAACATCGGATCCGCGATGACGACGATTTTTGGCGGCATTTGGATTATATTCATCTTAATCCGTTAAAACATGGTTGGGTCAATCGGGTGCAGGAGTGGCCGCATTCGACCTTTCATCGTTACGTGAAAGCAGGTTATTACACCGTCGATTGGTGTGGCGATGGGTGTAGCGACAGTTGTGTTGAAATCGCTGGCGATGAATAAGCTTTTGGTTTGGTGAGTGGCCGATGGCGCTTTGCTTATCGGCCCTACAATATTTACTCATAAAAACGAACGTTAAACCGTAGGTTCGATAAGCGCAGCGCCATCGAACACCGGCATAAAAACGTCGATTTAATCAGTTTTTCACTTCTAACAAATACTTCGCCACCGCCAGCCGGGTTTCGGCGTCGAGATAATCTTGTTTTGGCATATGCGGATAGTCTTCGCGTTTTTTCACTGGGTTAGCGATGTAATCGGCGAGTGCTTGCGGGTCATCCATGTACAGTGATTGGATCACTTGTACCGGTGGGCCAATCAGCCGGCCGGTGTAGGCGTGACAACCGGTACAAATACCCAGATAAGCATATTTGCCTTTATCTTCCGCCGCCACGGAACGGGGTGCGGCTGGGGTGTCGAGCAAATAACTAACCACAGAATCGGTGTTGCTGAAGCTACAAGCCGGCCAGCTGCTAACGCCAACCGTAACGTATTGCTGCGCGTTATTGATACAGCTGTTATTGGTATTACCGACCCGCACTATGTCCGGGTTGCCTTGTTTTAGCTCTGTCGATAGCAGCACTTTGGCTTCGGCAATGGTGTCATAACCATTGTTATACATCATATTATTTAAAATCATGATTTCATCAGGTGTTGGATCAGAACCCGGATCCAAAGTGGTATTTGGCGCATTTTGATGGTCGGTAATAATAATACCGGCAGTTTTATTGTTGAGGATCAGGTTGTCTTCAACAATCACTTTATCCGCCGCCATAATCAAAATGCCGGTCCCGGCCGGAATGCCCGCCACCATACTGCCCGGCGCACCAAAGTTTTTGGTGTTGTTATCGCTGATCCAATTGTTGCGGATAATCACATCCACGGTGTCTTTGATTGGCAACCCTGGCGTCACAAACGCCAGAATGCCGCCGGTGTTATGATGCACAAAGTTATTTTCGACCACCGCATGGCGGCTATTTTCAATTTCGATACCGGCCACGCTATCAAATACTTCATTGTTGGCGACATGAATATAATCGCTCATGCCGACATAAATGGCGGCGTCTTCAATGCCCGACACCACGTTGTGTTCGACAATGCCGTTTTCACCCAATTGCGGGAAAATGCCATAGACGCCGGTGTCTTCGATGATGTTGTTGCGGATCTCAAAGTTGTTGCCGGCTTGGCCCATAATGCCGTTGCCTTTGTATTTGGTGATCAGGAAATTCTCGACCACGATATTATTGCCCGAATACAAAATGGCATCGTTTAAGTGTCCGTCACCAAACAGTTTTGGCCTTTTACCTTCAACAATCACCCCGCTTAACCGGATATTGTTTTTATCGATATACACCGTTTCGGTGTAAGTGCCGGGCCAAACCTCAATCACATCACCCGGATTGGCCGCCTTTACCGCATCCATAATCAGTTGGCCGTCTTTGACCTGATGCACTTTGCCGGTCGGTGCGGCGTTAATCACCGACTTTTTCACATTACCAGATTTGGCGGTACCAGCGGCGCTATAGCTAACTTCAGGCGCGTAACTGGGTGCCACTGGTGCTTTGGATTCAAAAAATTTACCGGCAAAAAATGCCGCAGGCACCAGCAACGCCAGCGCTATCGTAGTTTTTTTCATGGTTGGGTCCCCTGGGTTTTGGATGATGCTGTTATTTTTTCTGAGTTGTTTTGTGACTTGTTTTGTGACTTGTTTTGTGACTTGTTTTGTGACTTGTTTTGTGAGTAGTTTTCTGAGTTGCTTTCTGTATTGGTTTTGATGTTTAGATCGATGGCTGTCCGCAATTCAGCTGGCAACGGCAACCCCGAAGGTAGCCGATCCGGCACCATCGGCATTAAGCTTTCATCCGTTAAGCTGTGTAAAAATTTGCTAATTTGGCCAATTTCTTCCGGGGTCAGTTTCGGCTCCCAGATATGCCAATGCAGCAGCAGTTTTTGGTCGGCCACCGCATGACCACGGCCTTTGGTATAAAACTCCGCCGCTTCTGCCAAAGTGGCAAACCGACCAGAATGCATATAAGGCGCGGTGCGGGCGACATTGCGCAAACTCGGCACTTTAAAAGCACCACGCAGCTTAGATTTATCGCCGTTATTGCCAGCGCCCTGATCAAAAGGCATGCCGTCCGGCTCCGGCGTGCCAATCACTGCAATTTGCTGATTGGTAAAAAGGGGTGGTGTATGACATTCGGCGCAGCGCGCAACAAAAGATCGAAACACGTTCATGCCTTTAATTTCTTCTTCATTCAGCGCTTCGTGGTAACCATGGGCATATTGGTCATACCGGCTATTGAGTGAAATCAGCGAACTTTGAAAAGCCGTGAGCGCCACAGCAACCTGCGACAATTCCAGCTGCTGTGCCTGCGGAAAAGCCTGGGCAAACAGCGCCGGATATTCGCGACTCGCGGTTAAATCTGCCAACAACTGCTCTGCGGTATTAGCCATTTCGTGGGAAGCAAATAACGGAATGAGCGCCTGTTGCTCTAGCGAATCAGCGCGTGCATCCCAGAATAGTTTTTTTAGAAAACCAACATTCCATAAACTCGGGGCACTGCGGGTGCCAATGTCACCATGGATGCCGGTACTCAGCGCTTTACCATCCGCAAACCCCTGCCCCGGCTGATGACAACTGGCACAAGCCTGCCGGTGATTGCCCGACAATAGCGGATCAAAAAACAGATAACGCCCTAAATCAATTTGCTGTGGACTAAAACCGTCGCGTGCTTTGGGCAAAGCGGTTTGGGTACCGCCAACGCCTTTATTCTGCAAAGAATCGTAAGCGTCATAGCGGGTGACCAACTGGCAACTATTGGCTGCAGTGCGCTCAAAACTGGGTGGGCAGTGGCTATTTAGGGTGATCGGTGTTGCCCCCCCATTCGAAGCAGATGTAGCCAGTGCCAGCAGCAAAGACAATATCATGGTAATCCCGCACCGATGTACGACGCCACGGCCGCAATATCGGCATCGGAAAGCGCTCGACTCATCAACGCCATTTGCCGCCCCGGTTTATCGGATTTACTGCTGCCGCGCACAGCACCGCGAAAATGCTGCAGCTGCAGTTGCAGGTAATCTTTATCGAGCATCTGCAACGACGGCGCATTTAACGTAGGATTTCCTTCGGCTTTGGCGCCATGGCAAGCGCCGCAAGAACCAATATACAACCGGCGGCCTTGATCAAGTTGCGCGGCATTGTTACCGGCCATGGCAACAGGATCAGCAACAGCAGTTTGCTGACTATAAAAAATTGCCAGCGTTTCAATCTCAGCTGCCGTCAGCGTTTTCGCCATCGCAGCCATTTGTTGTCCTGCCAAATCATTGGCCGCCGCCCCACGTTCACCCAATTGAAACTGCAAAAGTTGTTTTTTAAGGTACGAAGCCGACTGCCCCGCCAGCTGTGGCGCTTTGGTTGCCTGACGTACTGCTGCGGCATGACAAGCGTTGCAAGTGTCGGCAGTTGCGGCGAAAGCCCACTCAATATTTAATAAAAACAATAAGCTGGCCGATAGCGACAATAATTTTGGTGGTAGCATCAAGCTTCAGCCGAGGCTGCTCATTCCGGTAGACATGGGCTGTAGCTTGCTTTTTTGTCCCACAAGGTTCAAACCGAAAAGTGTGCAAAATTGTCCAGTTGGCTTTATTTAGCGCTTTGCATTGTTACTATCAATGCGACTAGGACCGTCTCTGACTGGTTGCAAAACCAGGTTGCGAATAGCCAATGACTAAAAAGCAGCGCGACTGTCTGATCCCGGGCCACCAACAAACAATAATGACAACAAGCGGTAAAATAACCGGTTAAAAAAACGGAGAGAGCGATGTCAACAACAGCTAAGTCCAGAAGCGCTGCACCAATCAAGTCAAAGCACACCGCATTTCAAATAACCAGCCAACCGCTGACATGCAAAGCGCAGCCATTGGCTCTTTGCATTAGCTTGCTGCTTGCCGGTTACAATAACCCGTTGCTGGCGCAGGAAAACGTCAAAGCCACGAACAACACCAAAGATCAGGCCATCGAAACCATCACCGTCACCGCGCAAAAACGGGTGCAAAACGTGATGGATGTGCCGGTGGCCATCGATAGCATTTCCGCCACCGATTTAAAAGAAACCAGTTCAGTGTTATTGGGCGATATCGCCGACTACACGCCGGGCTTTAAATTCAGTAAAGACGCCGTGGTGCAGGCAACGGCCACCATGCGCGGCATTTCCAGCAGCAATATCAGCACCGGTGGCGACCCATCGGTGGCAATTTTCTTTGACGATTTTTACCTGCCACGCGCGGCGCAAAGTGTGATGTTTTCGGACATGCAGCGCATTGAAATCCTCAAAGGCCCGCAAGGCACACTGTTTGGTAAAAACGCCGCCGCTGGCGTAGTGAATATGATCCCAAATGCGCCATCGCAAGAAGACGAAGCCTTTTTAAAAGCCACGGTTGGCAACTATGCGCTGCGCCGGTATGAAGCAATGGCCAATACCGCGCTCAGCGATGAATTTGCGCTGCGCCTGAATTTAATGAGCAATCAACGGGATTCGTTTTTAAATAACGTCTACCAGAACTACCAGGGTGAAGAGCTGGGCAATACCGATCATCAAGCGGCACGATTGGCCGCGTTGTGGCAACCAAGTTCCGCCACCAAGGTGCAATTTAGCTATGACTGGGACGACGTGAATCAGGGTTATGCGCCATCGATTGGCGTCAGCCCTTTTGCCTACAGCACCAATCCGCTGGACCGAACCATTGAAAACGATGTGATTGACGGCCATGAACGGCGCGATATGAGCGCGTTATCGCTGAAAATCACCCATGATTTTAACGACGACTGGTCAGGCAAACTGATTAGCAGCAAACGGCAATGGGAAGTTTCAGGCCGCGATGATTCTGACGGCACTGCCGATAAAACCCGTTATCTGGACACCATCAACTTTGAAGACTCCGATATTTTCTATAACGAGCTGCAAATCAACTACCAAAAAGACCGGCTGAGTTATGTCGGTGGTATCACCTACAGCACAGAAAATGTCTTTCAAACCACCAGCCTGAATATAATGGCCGACACGGTCGCGAGGCTCACCACCGCCAATCTGAACGGCATGCTGATCGGCGCTTTGCAAGGCGCGGGTTTGCCAGATGAAATGATTGCGCAAATGGGTTTACCGGCCGATCATCTGTGGAACCCACAAGACTGGGCCAGCATTTTAAGTGTGATGGCGATGGTTGACCCAAGCGTCGGTGACTTATTACAAATGCTCGGCGCTGCGCCTTTTAGCCCGGAACTGGTTGGCGCAATCGCCGCCACCGGCGATTTAACCTATCAGGCCATCGGTGCCGGTCTTGGGATCAACGAGATTTTTGGCCCATCCAATGCTGGCAAACTCTGGGCAGAAGATATTATCAACAGCGGCAAGTTTACCTCTTATGGTGTCTATTCCGATGTTGATTATCAATTCAACGATCAATGGGGTTTCACCGGCGGCCTACGTTATAGCCGCGATGACAAAGACTTCAGCTGGGAAATTAAAGAGCGCTCATTTGGCGCAGCGATGCCGGGCCTGACCGACTTTTTATTCCCGGTGATGCCACGCCTCGATGCCGGTCATAGCTGGAGCAAACTCACTGGTCGCGCCGTGACCCGTTATCATCTGAATGAAGACAGCATGTTGTATTTATCTTATTCAACTGGTTATAAATCAGGCGGTTACGATTCATTAGATCCACGTTCAGCGCTAACACCTTTTGCGCCTGAAGAAGTCGGTAACTTAGAACTGGGTTACAAAGCTGATTTATGGGGCAAGGTGCGGCTGCAACTGGTTGGCTTTCAGATGGACTTAACCAACCGCCAACGCTCGGTGAATAGCAAAGAGCCAGGCGCTGGTGTCGCGGTGCCGGTGGTGATTAACGGTGACCAGGATATCAATGGTGTAGAAATGATCCTCGATTATCAGGCCACCGACACCCTGAAACTGAGTCTGGTGACCGAATATCGCAGTACTGAATCCAAGTGGCAGCAGTTCTACAATGCCGAAGGTAATTTAGTGACCGATGTTGAAAAGTCTTCCACCGCCGATTCTTACACCATGAGTGCCGACTGGACGCCGGCGCAGCAATGGCTGGCGGGCGACATCAAACTACACATGGATTATGTGTATGAAGAAAATACCCGTGCCGACGACCCGGATTTACTAGAAGTGGCCAAAACCATTCCGGCTTATTTTGCCGACAGTAAGAGCCTGAATGCACGGCTGAGCTGGGCCAGTTCGGACCAACAATGGGAGCTGGCGCTGTGGGGCAAAAACCTGACTGACAATGCAACCACCGGCGGTATTGGTGGCTGGGCGGCAGATGTGCTGGGAACGCCGATTACGTCGCTGAATCCGCCACGGACTTATGGCGCCGAGGTGCGGTATCAGTTCTGACCCAAATTGAGTGTTTTGCCGCGCTTTACCTCTGACAAGGAACACGGCAGTATCTGTTACAGGCAAAGCCCGGTGTGATGCCGGGCCGCTGAACACAGGAGCAAACAATGATGGGCAGGTTGTGGATGGTACTTTCGACTGGCCTGTGGTTGGTGCTTGGTTGTTTCAGCCAGCCGCTGGCAGCCGCTGAGTTTAAACTGCAGCCCAGATTGTGCCTGCACTATCCACAACAACAGTGTGAACTCAAAGTCAAAGTCAGCTGGCAACAACAGGGGCCAGCTTGTTTATACCAAAAAGCCGGGCAACTGCCGCTGCTTTGTGGTGATGGCAAAGAGCAGTTACTCACACTCAATTTATCTGCCCACACCCAATTTGAACTACGTTCACAAGCTGACGGCGTTGTGCTGGATTCTCGTTTGATCCGGGTGCTACAAGTTGATTTAAATGCCGGCGATCAGCTGCTTAAACGCAGTCGCGCCAGCTGGGGTAACCCATAATGCATCAGTTATTGCTGATTGAAGATGATTTGGAACTGGCGAAATTGGTGGCCGATTTTCTGCAAAGTGAAGGTTATAAAGTTACCAGCTGTGGTAATGCGCAAAAAGCCAAAAAGTTGTTGTTAGCGCAGCGTTTTGATTTGATTGTCTGTGACGTGATGCTACCGGGCAGCAGCGGTTTTGATTTAGTGCGGCAAATCCGCCAGCAATTTAAAGGGCCAATTTTGTTTATGACGGCGCAAACCTCGGTCGGCGCCCAGTTACAAGGACTGGCATTGGGCGCGCAGGATTATCTGCTAAAGCCATTAGACCCGCGCATTTTGCTGGCCAAAATTAGAATCTTTTTAAGTGCCACCGAGCCTGCGCAAATCAGCACTGTGCTGGAAAATCACAATCTGACGGTCGACAGACTCAGCGGCCAGGTCACGATGGCAGGTCAGAATATTTGCCTGACCAACGCCGAACATCAGTTATTGCTGGCGCTGCTGGATAACTACGGCATGGCAATTAGCCGCGAGCGACTGTTTCGCGAACAGCTGGGCCGCGAATATGACGGTGAAGATCGCACCATGGACGGCCGCGCCTCAAGATTACGGCGTAAATTACAAGCCGTTGATACACACTGGAATATTCGGGTGATGTGGGGTCAGGGCTATAGCATCAGTTATGCTGATGTCACCACCGCTGAACCACAGAGGGCAACGGAAAAATCTGATCCGGCGGAGCCTGGCCTATGAGATCAACGCTGCTGCGGTTTTATCTTGGTATTGTGCTGGTGGTGTTGCTGCTGTTTTTCAGTCTGAATCAGCTGTATAGCTGGGTTTATCAGCGTGATGACATTGCCGATGCCGCACAAAGTATGCTGCTGCACGTCAATGAATATACGTTGCAGCAACGGCTTAGTTGCCGCATTTCGGATACCGAAGATTGTGTGGAGGCGTTATTTGTCACTTATCCATCCGGTATGTGGCAACCGCAACCGGGTTTTCACTACGCTATTGAAGTGATGCGCGACACCAATGGCAGCGCCTCAATGTGCAGTGAAGTCGCTGGTGGTGAACTTTTATGTCTTAGTCAGCTTAATTTACCCGATGGCACCGATTTTAGTATTGACCTCGCGCATGTGTTTATTCTGCTGTTATTGCTGAGTTTGTTTTGGTTTAGCCGCAATGTGTTTCGCGATGTCGAAACGCTGCGGCAAAGCGCGTTGCAGGAAATTAAACTTGGCCATTTACCGGCTTTTCGCTTAAGCGCCAAGTCCTATTTGCAACCGCTCGCCCGCTCGTTAAGCCGGATGAATCAACGTATTACCGACTTAAATTCACTACAACGGGAAATGGCCGACACCGTTTGCCATGACATCAAAACGCCATTAGCGCGGCTGCGTTTTATTATGCTCAGCATCGAAAGCCAAATCAGCCCGGCACATTACGCCCAGGTCCATCGTAATCTGGCGGAAATTGAAGACAATGTGTATGACTATCTGCGACTTGCGCAACAGGATTTTCGCGCCGATTTACAACTAAGCCAACTTAATTTGCCCGCGCTGGTGCAGGAACTGATTGATAAATTCGCCGCCAATTCCGAACATCAGCTGGCCTTGTTGCCAGGCCCAACGCTGATGATCCAGGCCGATCAAAAACTATTACAGCGGGCACTTTCAAATTTGCTTAGTAATGCGCTGCGCTATTGCCACGATAAAGTCTGGATTGAACTCGGCACCCAAGGCTCGGATATCCTGATTGATATTTGTGATGATGGCAGCGGCTGGCAGCGGCATCTGCCAGCCTTAGCCGACAGCGCCGCGCCAAATCCGGCAGGCAGTCAGGCCAACCTTGGTCACACCGATGGCTTGTCGCATCATGGGATTGGACTGGCGATTGTATCCAGGGTCGCGCATCAGCACGGCGGCGAATTTATCCGGCTCGATCAGCCCGAAGGCGGCGCTATCGCCAGGTTACGGCTGCCGGTGGGATCGGACACTATCCCCGGCACCACGGCTACACAAGAAACTTTGCCGCTGTAAGACTGTTAAAGCAGCGGCAAAAATCCTGTTCGGCTTAAGTCACCACTATACTGCCAAACGACAAGGCACTAATCGCAAAAAACACCAACCAGGACAAATGTTTACCCTTAGTGTAATAAGCAGAAAGCACACCACTTGCCAAAAATATCAAACCAACCGTCAGCAGTAACACCGCAGAGTCCGGCAATAACAGCAACAAGGCGGCAAAGCCAAACCAGCACAAGGTGGTGATATGCCAGGCGAAGCGCAAGGTGCCTTTGGTAAAGGCATCACTGCCAAACAAATGTGGCAAATTATCACGTTTAAATAACCGGCTAAGCAGGTAACGCTCACCCAATATCGAATGCACTAAACCACATAACACCAGTAAAATTGCTGCGATTGTCAGCATGAAAGTTCCCCTCTATGCATTAACGCCCTGCCTCATAACTATCGGAACGTGGCAGCTGTGCATCCAAATCATCCCAATTTGCTTTTGACGACACAAAATTATGCGAAATGGGCCGCTCGGAAATAGCTGAATCTAAAATGCCTAACCGCAACCGGAGCCGCGCTGGATCAACAACATTGCTACTAAATATGGGTGAGGCACAGATTTTACAAAAATGGCGGTGTTTGCCAGGTGCACTTTCAAAACGAGCCAATAACTGCTTACCAGCGGTGATTTTCAAATCGGTCTCAGCCACAAAACCATTGGTGGCGTAAGCCGTACCACTGCTTTTACGACATTTTGAACAGTGACAATGAATAATAGAATCAATAGGTCCGGTGATTTCCAGAGTAATACCACCGCATAAACAGCTGCCTAAATACATGAAAACTCTCTGTTACTTTGATTGAGCAAAACTTTTGGCGCAAAACTTTTGGGGTCAGAGTACTACTCTGACCCCAAAAGTTTAGCACCAGAAGTTTAACCCCAGAAATCCGGTTTCTTTGCTGGTACAAATAGCTTACAAACCAACAGGTCCAACCCGTTCGATCGTCACCTTAGCTGTGGACCGCTTGGCGAGCGCCAGAATTTCTCTATAGGTCATGCCATTAATTTTACTGGCAAGTTTTTGATAGCTTAATGTGCGTAAATCAGGTTGTGCCAAAAACTGTTCGACACTGGTGATTTCTGACACCTGAATTGCCAGCAACGCCGCAGTAAAATCAAATCGCTCTTTGTCGCGCAGATTTTTTTTAATGGTGATGATCCCCTGCTCGGCAGATGCAGCTGAGGATCCATCCACCCGAAAGCCGCTATCGGTAGCGGCACATGCGCTGAGTAAAACACTGAACAAACTAACCAAAACTAAAGTAACCCAAACCAAAGTAACAAAGTTCCTTTTCATCCTAATACCTTCCCTGACGTTGATCTGAAAATCCAGCTTGGGGTCAGAGTACTACTCTGACCCCAAAAGTTTACTGACCCCAAAAATTACGCCCAACCCTAACACAAAATACATTAAATTTACAAAAACAGGCTAATTCTTAGCAAGTCGTTCTAGTATCAGCTTATTTTTGCGATTTACCACGCTGCAGATTCCAGTCCGGCGTTTGCTGCTGTTGTAAATGACGTAGGAAAAAATCGAACTGGCGGCGCTGAATATAGCGGATGGGGCCGGTCGAGCGGCCGGTAGAATGCTCGCCGCCTGGCACCAGCAATAAATCAAAGTCTTTGTCGGCTTTAATCAAAGCATTGACCAGTTGCATGCTGGAGGCCGGATCGACGTTGCTATCTTGCTCACCATTAATAATCAATAACTTACCCTGTAAACGCGCCGCATGTTCGGTCACTGAGGAGGCGGCATATTGCGGCCCGACCGGGTAACCCAGCCACTGTTCATTCCAGCTGATTTTATCCATCCGATTGTCATAACAACCGGCATACGCAACCCCCACTTTATAAATTTCCGGATGAAACAGCAGCGCTGCCACAGTGCTTTGACCACCGGCTGAAGCGCCATAAATGCCCACTCCGGCTTTTAAGTCATACCAGGGAAATTTAGCCGCTGCCGCTTGATGCCATAACACCCGATCCGCAAAACCGGAATCGGCCAGATTCTGCCAGGCGACATCGTGAAAGGCTTTGGAGCGATTGTTGGTGCCCATACCGTCAATTTGTACAACGACAAAACCAAGATCGGCCAGCGCCTGCATGCCAATCACTTTGTCACCGCCGGAATGATAACCAAAGGGCCAGAAACTTTTTGGCACAAAACTATCGTGTGGACCGGCGTAAATATTTTCAATCACCGGATAGTGTTGATCGGGCTTAAAATTCTGTGGTGTGACGATCAATCCCCAAATATCGGTGTTTCCGTCACGGCCTTTGGCGACAAAAGGTTTCGGCGGTTTAAAACCAGCTTTGGTTAGCTCGCTGATATCGGCTTTGGCTAAAGTGCGGATCAGTTTACCGTCACTGCTACGACGTAATTCAGCGACATTGGGTAAATCCACCCGCGAATACAGGTCGATGTAATACTTTCGGTCGGCTGAAAAACTCAGCTGATGCTGCGCCGGCGCCTCGGTTAAGGCAAAGAGCCCGCTGCCATCAAAATTGACTCGGTAATAGTGCACAAAATACGGGTCTTGCTTCGGATCCATGCCACTGGCGGCAAACCACAGTTGCTGTGTTTTTTCATCTACGGCCACCACCTCACGTACCCGCCAGTTACCTTTGGTGATCTGGTTTTTTAAGGTGCCTTTGCTATCGTACCGGTAAAGATGAGCATAACCGTCTTGCTCCGACAACCACAAAAAACCTTTTTCCGAACCCGTTTCAGTACCTGCTTCAATCCCATGTAATACCTGATAATACGCCGACCACTGATCAATAAAAGTCTTACTATTTTCGCTCAGCAAGGCCCGTGGCTGCGCATTTTTGGTATCCACCGCAATCAACCGCACCAGCTGATGTCCACGCTCGGTATAACGAAAGCTAAAACCGCTGCTATCGGCCTGCCACTGCAGCTGATCCAGCTGATAAGGCTTACTGAACAGCTCATTTGCAATAGGCTTTACGCTGGCAGTTTTTAGTTGCACCAGCACCGGCTGGTCAATATCCACCGCATCACCGGGTTTGGGATAAAGCTGGCTGATGGTTTTGGGTTCCAACTGCTCGGTCGGCGACGACAACACCCGGTTGATGATCCTGGCGGTGCCGGGTTTGACTTTCAGCACCACAAAAGCGCTGCTATCCGGCGCCCACTGGATAGATTCCGGGTCGTAAAAGTTATCCGGCATGCCATCGTTGGTTTGCAATATCAGCTTACCGCTACTATCGGTTACCTTAAGATTATCCGCCAGCACTTGCACTTGATAAGCGCCATCCGGCGATTGTCGTAGCGGATTGTGCGCCGCGAAGCGCAAGTCGCGCACCACACCAAAAGCTTTTGGCCGGTTCGGCCGGACAACAGTTTTACACTCACTTCCGTCCAGCGCACATAACCAACTGTTGTTGTCATGGAAAAACCGAATTTGCTGGCCGTTATCGCTATAGCTAAAACTATCAAACGGTAGCTGCAACGCCTTGTACTGCTGACCGGTGGCTTTGCTAAATGCGGTGCTCATCAGCTGATGATCAAATGCAGGCTTTGGCGTAGCGTCGCTGACACTGGCCCGATAAAACATAAATCCGCCTTCGACACTCAGTTTATAGTGAAACTGCTCACCACTCTCCGCCCACTGCGGCTCCAGCAATAAATCGCGGGTTAGATGGATCCAGTTGTCCCGTAGTGCTAACGAGCGTTCGACCCATGCCGGGTCCACCGCCGCTTGCGCCGTTTGCGTACCAAGCAGCAGGAGCATAGTGCCAATGACGATTGATTTCATATTTCTAAATACCTTGATGATGCATACGCTAATTCGCAAAAGGTTCAAGCTAGCGAAAAAAACCACTAAAAAACAGCCAGTCACGCACATTCGCGTTTAACGCCATGCGTAGCCGGTTGGAATGCTGGTTGCAAACAACAGCTTCGTTAATCAGCGCGATCAACAGTTGCGGCAGGACACCAGGGCGCACGGCTTTGGGTATAAATATCTGGAATTTGTGTGGGTACATAAGGTGTATCAAAACTGGCCAATGTTGCGGCAATTTCATCGCTGCTGCTATCGCGCCAAAACAGGCTGGAGCCACAACAATGACAAAAGCCGCGGTAAATTCCGGCCGATGACTGAAACTGCACCAGCAAATCTTCACCGGCAAGCAGCTTAAAATTAGAAAGTTTCACACTGACATAAGTGGCAAAAGCAGCGCCATGCTGTTTCTGACACATCCGGCAATGACAATGCGACGCACGAATTGGCGCCGTCAGCTGGTAACGAATTTGGCCACATAAACAACTACCCTGGTACATTTGGTGCTCCTTGCGAAGTGGTCATGACGATGTTGTTATTTCAAATTAAGGCCAGCCGCCCACGCAAAAACGACGTCATTCAGTGCTGTATTCTAATCATGCACATTGCGCCATTGCTGTGGTTGCAGCTGGAAAACGTCAGTGAGTCAGCAACTAAACCGCGATATCAGCCATGATCCGGTATCGTCGGCTCCACCAGCTTCGCCAATTGTTCCAGCGACTCCTGCCAGCCTAAATAACACATTTCAGTGGGGATCACGGCCGGGATCCCTTGTTGCACGATGCTGATTTCGGTACCGCAAAGCACAGATTTCAACTGAACGGTGACCTGCATTTCACCGGGCAAATTGGCATCGTCGAACACATCGGTGTGGCGGATTAGCGTATCCGGAATAAGCTCCAGATAAGTCACCGTGAACGAGTGGCTGCTACCGGTGCCAAAATTAGTAAAAGACATGCGGTAACCACCACCAACCCGGACATCGATTTCATGAATAGTGCCAATAAAACCATAGGGCGGGATCCACCGCTCTAAGGCACTTTTATCAGTAAACGCTTTATAAACCCGCGCCGCAGGCGCTTTTAACACCCGGTGTAACCGCACTGTACCTGTTTCATTCGACATTGTGAGCTCCTAGTGGTGACTAATTGACTGTTGGTGCCAGACGGATCCCCAAGGGGTCAAAGCAGCCTGATGATTGATCCGTTGCTGCGCATTTTCGCCAGAGAAAATTAAGCATCAGCCGTCATAGTCGGATCTACTTCGTCAAATTCGACAACGGCCAGAAAATTTGTTTAATAACGAATATTTCTCGTGTATTTGTGGCCGATCACCAACCTAGCTGAGCCGCGGTCGCTGACCAAAGCAGCATATAGATGACCTTCCGGCAAAGCGGAGGAAACATGATGTCCGCAGCCGCGTGGATATCATTCATGACCGCCATCCTTGTCGTCGTCTTTGATGTCTTTGATAACCTCTTTTGTCCCTTTGCCAATTGCTTTGACGGTATCTCTGGAGGTGTGGCCAATTTTTTTGGTCACATCCCGTGTGGTATGACCGATGGTCCGACCCGTTTCTTTGATGGTGCTACAGGATGCAAGTACCGTGATGGCCGCAGCAGCGATGATTATTTTCGCGATATGATTCATTTGATTGTCCTTAGCTAACACCATGACTATGCCTGTTTAGAAAGTACCAGTGCAACCACTGCAGTATAAAGTCGAATATACCCTATAGCTGTGGCAGCTTTAAATCGTGATGGTTCAGGTATTTAATAAGTTCTAAGGTCATTGATCCCTTTCGCAGATTGCAATAGTTAGCCATACCGCTGTTGGATCCTGGCGATTGAGTGCGTGATAATTTGCTCAAGAACAGCCAGATCAAGATCAGCCAACTGCTTGAAGTACAAACAAGATTTGCTCATCTTATGTTTGCCAAGCACTGCAAACAATGGCTGGGTACTTTCCTCACAGTCTAAATACACCACCAGTTCGCGCCCACGAATGGCAAAGCCGGCCAGCGGAGCTTCACCGCTGTGGCCGCTGTCGTAGACGTAGTGGTACGAGCCATAACCGACAATGCTGGGGCCCCACATTTTCGGCACCTGGCTGGTGAGTTTCGAAAACAATGCCATCAGCGCACGACAATCCAGCGCCTGCTGCGGATTGGCCCGTGCAGCGATATACAAATCGACACTTTCGTCGGTAGCTTTGGTTTTATTTTTGTTTTTGTTTTTGTTTTCAGCCATCTGCCTGCTCCTGTTCCGCTCGTTTGCAACTTGCATTCACCATCATTCAAAACGGCGTCCGCAATAGCCCGAGTAATACCTGCATACCATCCAGATAATGACCAATCCGCAGATTTTCGTCAAAGCTGTGCTGATTATTGTCAGCGTTCACCAGCGGCAGAATGACAAAAGGCACCGCCAGCGCGCCAACCAGCTGCGCGGTCGGCAGACTGCCGCCCATCATCCGAATTCGTACTACCTTGCGATCGTCACCTTGCAACACGCCATACACCCAGTTACCCAGCGGCGTATCCATTGCTGCGCGCGCCGCTTCACCGCCGGTTCCAAGGGTCAACGAAGCAATTTTGGGATGGGCGGCGCGTTCGGCGTCGGTCGGTTCAGCATTCACCAGATACCAGCCTTGGGCGCGAATATGGCGTTTAATCAGGTCAAACAGGTAATCAGAACCAGCTTCAGGTGTGGTGCGCAGGTCCAGTTCCGCCACCGCTTGATGTGGAATAATATTGGCGGCTTTATCGCCAATCGCCGCCGCTTGCATGCCGCGGATATTCAGCGACGGATATTGCTGCGCTTCCTGGTAATTGTGGCCAACCGCATCCGTTTTGGCGATGCCAAAGCTCTTTCGCATCAAAGCCTCGTTATCCGCAACGGCCGCCAGTACCTGACGTTCAGCCGCGCTGAGTTTCACGGTATCGTAGTAGCCGGCGATGGTGACCCGCCCTTCGTCGTCTTTCATCGACGCCAGCAAAGCCGCCAGGCGCTGCGCTGGATTGGGTACATAATTGCCATAATGACCGCTGTGTAGCGGTGCTTTGGCGCCATACACAGTCAGCCTCACTGTAGCAACGCCACGGTTACCAAAAATCATCGTGGCTTGGTTGCTTTGATGCTGCGGGCCGTCCAGGATCAACAGCCCATCGGATTTCAACAGCGCCGCATGATCTTTAGCGATTTGGCTAATGGTCGGCGAGCCTTTTTCTTCTTCGCTATCGAGCAGCACCTTGACGTTAAATTCAGGCGTCAGGCCAGCTGCTTTTAACGCATCAAATGCCGCCAAAAACATCATGATAGGGCCTTTGTCGTCTGCTGCGGCTCGGGCAAAAACCCGCAGCTCCGGATCCAGCGGCACTTCGTGCAGCCGCGTCTTGTCGACCGCCTCCCACTGGCCTTGAGCGCTGCGCCGTTTCACCACCGCCTGCCATGGACTCGGCTGCGCCCATTGTTCCGGCAACACCGGCTGACCATCGAGGTGCATGTAAAACAGCACGGTTTTGGCAGCAGGTTTTACGCTTAGATACTCGGCGTAAAGCAATGGTTTACCGGCATTTGGCAACTGCTGCGTCTTAAAACCCCGCCGCACAAAAGCCCGCTCCAGCCAATCGGTATTCTTTTGAATATCAGCAGCGACAATTGCATCGTTCGGCAGCGCCAGCAATTCGAAGTATTCAGCAAAACTCCCTTGCGCCGCTTTGAGCACCTGCGTGTCAGACGGCAGCGCAACTTGTGCGGATACGCAGCTCGTGATGAGGGCAAAGGCGAAGGCAACACAGCGGGTACGGCGGATGGACATGGTTTTTTCCTTCATTCGGACTTGATAGCTAAAGACATGAGTAACGTCTGAATTTAGTCGAGCGATGAAGCGATGTCTGTAACCAACAGCGGTAAAGCTCAAATTGTTACCTGCCACCCACGCTTGAAACGAAGCTATGGTATGTGGACCAAGTCGGTTCTTTCTCGATGTTGATCTCAATTGGATATACTTCGTGACCGGCAAGCAATGTGTTCAATTGCCCAATCCATTTGTCGACGTCCTTGACGTACCAAATCCACTCTTTTCGTCCATTGCCCGTAACAACGAGCATAAGATGGCTAACGCCATTCGCGTCTAATGATTCAATTGCATCCTCGAATGCAATTTGTTTTTCATTAGATGAACGGTCAGGCATGCCATTATTTGAATCAACGTCAAAAGACCAATAGATATTGATAAGATTGGGATAATCAGCTTCTAACTGTCCTTTAGGGACAGCTTGCATACTGCGATAAATGACTGGCTTACCATTCTGCTTACCTTGCGCCGTAAAGTAGATATTTTCAGCAAAGGCCTTGGGCATTAGCAAACTACAGATGATGAATGCTGCAAGTAGTCTCAATCTGTTTCTCCTGTTTTTTTAGAAATTTAATGCGTTAAAGGGGGCGCAGTATCGGGCTCAGATCACGCTACCGTAAAATATCTTCGTTCTCAAGCGTTTAAAGTACTTGGACGCTAAGTGGCGGCTCTACATGTTGCCACCCGAGCAGTAAAGGCCAAACAGAAATATTGGTGTGTGGTGGACAAGTTTGTTTAGTGACCTTGTTCGATGACGCTGCGCTTATCGAACCTACAGGGGAGCAAACGGCCAGACATCATTCAAGGTGCTTTCAAAGACAAAAACCTAACCGATAAAAGCCGGTCATCCTGAATTTCAGAGACTCAGACAATACCGCAGAAAAAGGCTACGGCCATCCAGTTGAGCTCAGGCCATTTGGTAAAAGTTATGCGTGGATCAGGCGAATAAAAAGTGGTGGCATGTGATCGGCTCACAAACTGCTTAAGTAAACCCCTATGTTGAGGTGCTTTTAAATTTCACCAAACAAGGGAAAAATTCAAATGAAAAAATTAACAGCTTTACTGGCGGCCTTGTGCATCCAGGCGATTTCCTTGCAATCAGCAATCGCACAGGACGGAAAAGCCGCTTTGGTGCCTTTGCCCTCGGTCGACGACTTCTCCAGAGGCGAGGATGGCTGGAGCTTAGGACTCGGCTTTGGTGTTGAATATGAAACAGCTTACGAAGGATCAGACGAATTTGGCTTGGAACTTGAGCCTGCCGGCAGACTGCAGTGGCGTCACGGTGACGATGTGTTCTTTTTTGCCGGTGAAGCGCTCGGCTGGCGTGGTGTTCGTGCGAATACCTGGTTGTTCGAGGCACTGGTAGGATTCGACGAGGGTCGGAAGGAAAGTGACTCCGACGACGGTTATTTATTCGGCCTTGGTGAGCAAGATGAAGGCGCTGAACTGGTACTGCAAGCGCGTCGTGCTTTTGATGCCGATTGGCGTTATTGGCTGGTTGGTCGTGTGGTGACGGGTGGTAACGGCAACCTTGGTCTATTTGGTGTTGGGCGCCGTTTCGGCGACCAAATCGACGGCACTGGTTCTGAACTTAACGTTGTGATGGTTGTTCACGACAGTGAATACGCCAACAACGGTTTTGGCGTCAATTCAGCCCAGGCAATTGCATCCGGCTTCAATGAAACCAGAATGAGTGGTGGACTACGCTCCGTCGGAATAAATTACAATTTCCGCGATGATCTCAATGACAATTGGCAGCTTTACGGCGAAGCACTGTTTGAGTATTTTAGCTCCGAGGTGCGGGAGAGCCCAATCGCTAGCAGTAACTATGAAGCCGAAATCGGCGTCGGCGTTATTTACGTATTCTAAATCGATGTTGTGCCGGGCACTGAAAATGCGAATTCGATCAAGGACACGCGCTGGTCAATCGCCGTTGATAACTGGTGTAAGCAGAATATTTGAATTAGTCTCGACTTGATCTGACATTTTACATAAAAGGTTGCAATCTGGTTGGCCGTTTGGCTACGAGCGAGAAGCCGATGCTCAGAAGTGCGGTTCTCAAAAAACGAATGGCGGCTTTGCTTTATTTGCGGACGTTCGACTTTTCGTGAGGCCAACGCATTACCAAAGGTATCGTATAGAACAAAGCCCCTTTAATCGGGGGGCTTTGTTAATTTATTGCTGCCCAAAACTACCTTAACTTACTTTTGCTCTACCTTCGACAACGACGGTGGGCCTGAATCCCAATTCCAAGTGTCAGGATCTGCTTAAGGATCGAATTCTGGCATCAGCAGGTAACCAGTAGATGCTTGCTAACCCTGAAGGAAAATTTCCAGGCTTTTTAGCAGCTCTTTTACTGCGCCATCTTTTGATGCAGCAACACTCCAGGCGCTTTCATATTCAACATTAAAATCGATAGACTTCAGCGTTTTTCCGTTCTGATCATTCAAAAAAAACTTTCCGTTCAATAGACACTTAGATGTACTTCCATCCGCGATAATACCAAACTTAGAAAACTCAAGTTTCAACCTGTAATGCCCTGATGACGATTTATCTAAGTCATCTTTATGAGCGATAGCTCCATTCAGACTAAATAAGATAGAATCATGCAAGACTGCAAAATCACTATCATCAAAACTGTAGGTATACCAGTTGTACTTATCATCAAGATACTGAGCAAGCTTAGCTTCCCCTTTATCCCTGCTACTCGCATCACTCGATGTAACTTTATTTTCACTGACAACAAACGGTAATAATAAAATTGGCTGGTATTTTTTATTGATGGTAATCGGTTTTTTTTGCAAAGAACCAGAACCATGGCAACCAGAAATGAGAACTAAAAAGAACAAACTAAAAAGTAATTTAGCCACAGCAAAACTCCATAATAAAAAATTCTATACATTAAAGACATGATTTTACAACATTAGCTGTGTTAATCGCTCTGATTATTTAATTTCAGATCTATGAAGTGCTCAAATGGTTTTGGCAACATCGTTATAGTCTGAACCTGGTAACCTGCAGAAACGAGAAATGGATAATTCACGTTTTTTTTAAGTTCTGACAATGCGTTAATGTCTCGAAATTTTCGAGAGCCACGCTTCATGTATTCTTTGGAACGTCCGCTTTCAGTGAAAAGCAGTAATTCGACGACCACCAGAACCATCGTAAGCAACGGGCACTAAACTGCCCGACCAATTAATAAATCACCAATGCAGATTCCGGAATTTGCAAAGCAAGTTGCTGAACTGGTGAAGTATTAAAGGTCCAATTAAGCACGATAAAAATACGACTTTTGGTTGATAACCAAAAGCCAAATTTACAACTTAATAATGAACTACCCGCGCGAACTTATTAATACAAAAGGGCCTTTCGGCCCTTTTGGTTAGGTGTTTCGGAGAGTCACAAACTTAATTACACGCTGACATTCAGATAAAAAAAACCGGCGCTATTGCTGGCGCCGGCTTTTAGAGTTCAGCTTAAACAACCAATTTTATTACCGATAATCTTCCGGACTAGGGCAAGCGCACATTAAATTCCGGTCGCCGTACACGTCGTCAATCCGTGATACGGTTGGCCAGAACTTGTTGTCGGCGACGTATTGCGCCGGGAATGCGGCGTATTGACGGTCGTAGACGCGATCCCAGTTGGCGTCGAAAATGTCGGCCATGGTGTGTGGCGCGAAGTGCAGCGGGCTGTTGTCTGCTGTCCACTCGCCTGCTTCCACCCGGGCGATTTCAGCACGAATAGCAGTCATCGCTTCGATAAACTTGTCCATTTCCACTTTGGCTTCAGATTCGGTTGGTTCAATCATCAGCGTGCCAGCGACCGGGAATGACATGGTCGGAGCGTGGAAACCGTAGTCCATTAAGCGTTTAGCGATGTCCATTTCGGTCACGCCAGTGGCTTCTTTTAATGGACGCATGTCGATAATACACTCGTGCGCAACACGGCCGTTGGCGCCTTTGTATAATACCGGGAACATCGGACCCAGCTTCGCTGCCATGTAGTTGGCGTTTAAAATCGCCATTTCGGTGGCCTGACGTAAACCGTCGCCGCCCATCATTTTGATGTACATCCAGCTGATTGGCAAAATGCCGGCGCTACCAAATGGTGCGGCCGAAACTGCGCCGTTATCCGCGCCAGTACCTGCAATTTTCACTACTGCATGGTTTGGCAGGAACGGAGCCAACTGTTTTTTGACGCCGATTGGACCCATACCTGGGCCGCCACCGCCGTGTGGAATACAGAAAGTTTTGTGCAGGTTTAAGTGCGATACGTCAGCGCCGATAAAGCCTGGTGATGTCA
>Ga0209504_1000153_pt1 | contig 65725 bp, 57 predicted proteins | sample COGITO_mtgs_1005_FD_184791 | JGI IMG/M metagenome (GOLD analysis project Ga0209504, IMG submission 184791) | Pelagic marine microbial communities from North Sea - COGITO_mtgs_100511 (SPAdes) (version 2) | ecosystem: Environmental > Aquatic > Marine > Epipelagic ... | reverse complement strand
AAGAGTAAAGAGTAAAGAGTAAAGAGTAAAGAGTAAAGAGTAAAGAGTAAAGAGTAAAGAGTAAAGAGTAAAGAGTAAAGAGTAAAGAGTAAAGAGTAAAGAGTAAAGAGTAAAGAGTAAAGAGTATGTAATAAATAGCCACGAATTCACGAATTTTTTCTAATCTGTATGGTTTAAAAAAAATTATGAATTCGTGGCTAACTTTTTTAAAGTTGCAGCTTTTTTTAAATGTTAAGTGTTTGGTTTTTAATTTGTTGGTATTGTTTTTTAATGTAACAAGAAAATTTTGTTATTACTTCTGTTATATCACTATGTGGCTAGAAGTGTTTTTAAACCATAGCTTTATTAACGTAACTGGCTTTTTCAAAATCCATAATATTGATCGAAATAATAGGGACTTCAGGAAGTATTTCGTTTAGTTTAGTGACAATTGCTTTTGATAGGGCTGCTTTTTGGTCAGTATTTCGGCCTTCCAGAATGTAGCCGAAGACGTGGATAAAATCGTCTGAAGAATTTCCATTGTTGTAATAGGTGAAGGGATTGATGCGAACCTTAATATCAGTAGGAACAAAAAGATTAGTGGCTAAGGCTGTATGGTAAACCTCTTGCATAATATCGTCTGCAGATTTTAGTCGAATTACATTTTCTGAGCAATCAATAACAAAGTGTGGCATTGGTTTATTATTTAAGTTAAAAAAAATGAAGTGCAAACAAATTTACAAAAATCCAATCGAGAATGGGTGCTGGTGTGTTTTTTGCCTCCTCTTTTTTAACATAAAAGCTAAAGTTTAGGACTTCTAAATAATTCATTTTTCTATTTACACTTTCTTATATTTGCAAGTCTCATTATATTCCAAATCGGTTTGAAAAATTATTTATTGTTTTTTCTGTTCGTTCTTTTAGGAAGTCCCGTTTATTCATCGGACAGTACAGATGGTATTATCGAAAAGCTGAATGAAGCTTTAAAAAACAAAGGATATTATGTTCGTCTCAGAGAAGAACGCATTCTAAATTTCAAAAAAATCAAATCCGATGAGTTAACGAAAGAGCAGGAGTACAATTACAACAAAAGTTTGTACACTCAATATTTAAAATTCAATTCCGATTCGGCTATTTTATATGTCAAAAAGAACCTGAAGATTGCCAAAGAACTTCAAAATTCCGATTTATTAAATTTGGCCAATCTGCAATTGGTAACCCTGTATTCTTCATCGGGAAAATATCGCGAATCTGAAGCTATTTTGAAAAGCATTCCTAAAAAGGAATTGCCTAAAAAACTGCTTCCTAACTATTATACCGCCTATCGCGAGTTTTTGGAACATTATGCTGCCAATAGCTATGATACAAAATACATTGAGCAAATTATAAAATACCGTGATTCGCTGCTTAATGTTTTGGATCCTTCTACATTCAACTATCAGATTACCAGAATTCAACAGGACATGTCGGAGGAAAAGTTTGCTGTAGCTGAAAAACAGCTGTTGGATTTACTAAAAAATGCAAAGGAAGACCATCCGCAATATGCTATGATGACTTATCTTTTGGCAACGATCTATAAAAAAACGCAGCGACTGGAGCTCCGAAAAAAATACTACGCCCTTTCGGCTACTTCTGATTTAAAAACCGCAAACAAGGACAATGCTTCACTTCAGGAACTGGCTTTAATTTTTTATGAAGCCGACGATGTCGATATGGCTTACAAACTTACCCAATCGGCTATTGAAGACACTTTGTATTGCAATGTTCAGTTTCGCACACTGCTGATGTCCGAACTCTATTCGATTATTAACACCGTTTACCTGGAGAAAGAGGCCAAAAGAAAAACAGAACTTCAATTGTATCTTTTATGCATCAGCCTGTTGTCGGTATTTTTGATTGTGGCGGTCATTTACGTTTACAAACAAATGAAAAAAGTATCGCGAATCAGGGGAGAACTTTATATTACAAGTCAAAAATTAGCGGAATTAAATAAAGATATTACGGAAACCAACAATCAGTTGCAGGAACGAAATGCTCAATTATCGGAATCCAATCATGTTAAAGAGGAATATATTGCACATTTTTTCAGTCTTTGTTCAACGTACATCAATAAACTAGAAAATTACCGCATTACTTTAAATAAAAAAGCAACAGCCAAACAGTTTGATGAAATTTATAAAATATTAAAATCAACCACTCTGGTCGATAACGAACTGGAAGAACTATACAAGAACTTCGATATCATCTTTCTGAATTTGTATCCCACTTTCGTAAAAGATTTTAACGCGCTTTTAATTCAGGAAGAACAGATCGTTTTAAAGCAAGGTGAACTCATGAATACAGAGCTTCGAATTTTTGCTTTGATTCGCTTAGGGATTACCGACAGTGTGAAAATTGCAGCATTTTTGCGTTACTCTTTGAGCACGATTTACAATTACCGAACCAGAGCACGAAATAAAGCCGCAGTTTCCCGAAATGATTTTGAAGAAATGGTCATGAAAATTGGCTTAATATCATTGAAACTTTAAAAAAAACATTTAAAACCACTACTTTTTTTTGCTTTTTATTTTGTTTAACTATTTGTTTTTAAGGTATTTGGTTTTTTATTCCACTACTTTTTTCCATTTAAAAATCCAACACGAACTATAACGTTTTAGCTTTACACTATTCTTAAAAAGAAAGATACTACTTCTACTTTCTTTAGATTGTACATTAAATGCTTTAATAAATTTATAGTTATGTTTAAAAACGTTAAAACAATTGTTGTTTTACTATTGCTGGGTGCTGTTGGTGTGAGTGCACAGCATAAAATTCCAGTTTATTTAGATGATAAAAAATCGATTAATGAGCGCGTAGAGGATGCGCTTGCGAGAATGACAATTGATGAAAAAATTGCCATGATACATGCACAGTCAAAATTCAGTTCACCGGGTGTACCGCGTTTGGGAATTCCTGAAAACTGGATGACCGACGGACCACACGGAATTCGTACCGAGGTTTTATGGGACGAGTGGGATCAGGCAGGATGGACCAATGATTCCTGTATTGCTTTTCCGGCTCTAACTGCACTTTCTGCGACATGGAACAAAGAGTTATCTTCGTTGTACGGGAAATCAATAGGAGAAGAAGCACGTTACCGTAACAAAAATGTACTATTAGGACCAGGAGTTAACATCTACAGATCACCTCTAAACGGTCGTAATTTCGAATACATGGGAGAGGATCCTTTCCTAACTTCAAAAATGGTTGTTCCTTACATTAAGGGAGTACAAGCAAACGGAGTGGCAGCCTGTGTTAAGCATTTCGCTTTAAACAATCAGGAAATAGGGCGTAACACAGTTAATGTAATCGTTGATGACCGTGCTTTATATGAAATTTATTTACCGGCTTTTAAAGCTGCTGTTCAGGAAGGAGATGCCTGGGCAATTATGGGGGCGTATAATAAATACAAAGGGCAACACTGCTGTCATAATGAGTTTTTACTAAACGACATTCTTCGAAAAGAATGGGGTTTCAAAGGGGTTGTAGTGTCTGACTGGGGTGGAGTACATGATACTAAACAAGCGATTTATAATGGTTTGGATATGGAATTTGGTTCCTGGACAAACGGACTTTCATGGGGAACCAGTAATGCTTATGACAATTACTTTTTGGCCAAACCCTATTCAACTATGATTGCAAAAGGCGAAGTAGGGACAAAAGAATTAGACGAAAAGGTGCGTCGTATTTTACGTTTGTCATTTTTAACCACAATGGATAAAAACAGACCTTTTGGTTCTTTTGGAACAGAGGAACACGCCAAAGCAGGTTTGAAAATTGCTGAAGAAGGAATTGTGTTGCTTCAAAACAACAATAACATTTTACCAATCAATCTTGCTAAAACAAAGAAAATTGCGGTGATTGGAGAAAATGCGATCAAAATGATGACTGTTGGAGGAGGAAGTTCTTCATTGAAAGCGAGATACGAAATCACTCCTCTTGAAGGATTGAAGAAAAGAATTGGCAACCAGGCAGAGATCGTTTATGCCCGCGGATATGTTGGTGATCCAACAAGTAACTATAATGGAGTAATAGCAAAAGTAAGTCTTGAAGACAAACGTTCTCCTACCGAGTTAACCGCTGAGGCTTTAAAAATAGCTGCAGCAGTCGATGTAGTTCTTTTTATAGGAGGTACAAATAAAAGTGACAAACAAGATGCAGAAGGTTACGACCGTCTGGATTTAGGTTTATCTTATGGTCAGGATCAGTTGATAGCAGAATTGATTAAAGTAAATAAAAATATCGTTTTTGTAAATATTTCAGGAAATGCAGTGGCAATGCCATGGGTAAAAGAAGTTCCTGGAATTGTACAAGGTTGGTTCTTAGGTACAGAAGCCGGAAATGCTTTAGCGGCTGTTTTGGTAGGAGATGTCAATCCTTCAGGGAAATTGTCGTTTACTTTTCCGGTAAAATTATCAGATAACGGAGCTCATGCATTAGGTGAATTTCCGGGCGGAGATGACGTAACATACAAAGAAAGCATTTTTGTAGGGTACCGTTGGGCCGACAAACAAAAAGCAAAACCATTATTCTCTTTTGGTCATGGTTTGAGTTATACTACTTTTCAATATGGAAAAGTGACAGCCGACAAAAAACAAATGGGAGCGGGAGATCAGATCACTTTTTTGGTAAAAGTTAAAAATACCGGAACAAGGGAAGGTTCAGAAGTAGTTCAACTTTACATCAGCGATTTAAAATCTTCATTACCGCGTCCGATTAAGGAATTAAAAGGCTTCGAGAAAATTTCGCTTCAGGCGGGAGAAGAAAAAACAGTGACTTTTACCATCGATAAAACAGCACTTAGCTTTTTTGATGATAAAAAACACGACTGGGTTGCTGAACCTGGAGCTTTTGAAGCCATCATTGGAGCATCTTCTACAGCTATAAAATCTAAAGTGAGTTTCTCACTTCAATAATTTCATGTTTCCAAAATTGGTTGGTTGTAAAGCTGCAAGTGTAAAAACTTGTGGCTTTACTTTTATGAACTCTGTTGTGGGGAATTATCAAAAAAATAACACATAGAAATATAGATTTTGGCTGTAAGAAGAGAAAAAAATAGAAACATATTTCTTCACATAGAAAAACTACACGCATTTAAATGAAGTGAAACGCCTTTTTTATTAGATATAGAATCTATGTCACTATGTGTTAAAAATGAATTATACCAATACGTTAAATAAAAAGTCTATTATTTAAAAAACTACTATGAAAAAAGCCATACTAGGTGTCATCACCTTATTTTTAACACAAAGTCTTTCGGCACAAAGCCTGAACAAAATGCAATGGTTTAACGAACCTGAAAAATGGGAAGTTAAAAACAATGCTTTGATCATGAATGTCACAGCGAATAGTGATTATTGGCGCATTTCACACTATGGTTTTACTGTAGACGACGCACCGTTTTATTATGCTACTTACGGCGGAGAGTTTGAAGCCAAAGTAAAGTTAACCGGTAATTATATCGCCCGCTTTGATCAAATGGGACTCATGCTTCGTATAGATGAAAAAAATTACATCAAAACCGGAGTTGAATTCGTGGATGGAAAATTTAATATAAGCACCGTTGTCACACACGATAAAAGCGATTGGAGTGTAACCACTTTAGAGAAAGTACCACCATTTGTATGGATAAAAGTGGTGAGAAGACTGGATGCCGTCGAAGTCTTCTTTTCGTATGATGATAAAAACTATATTTTGACCCGAAATGCACCTTTGCAGGACAATACACCGGTCATGGTAGGACTGATGGCTGCATCACCTGATGGAAAAGGTTTTGAAGCCAAATTCGAAAATTTTAAAGTAACCCATTTACCGGATCAACGCAGACTGGAATGGCTTAAAAAGCACCAGGAATAGTAAAGCTAAAAACCAATTTTCTAAGAATTCAAATTCCAAATTTCAGCTGGAAATGAATGAAGAAAGGATTTTTCTTATCCTATTAGGATTTACTGTAATTATTGTAACAAATAACCAGACTTTCTTTAGGATTACAAGCTTCAATCCGCCAGCCTGTTAGGGAAATATCGCTATTTTAGCTTCCACCAAAAAATTAATCTAACCTTTTAACAACCAAAAACTATTTTATGAATTCAAGTTCAATGGAAATTAAACCCAAAAAACATTATGAAATTTTAGACGGCTTACGTGGGGTAGCCGCAATTTTAGTCGTTATTTTTCACGCTTTGGAAGCCTTTAATGAAGGAAGCCGATTTAAACAGCTTATGAATCATGGTTATCTGGCTGTCGATTTCTTTTTTCTTTTATCAGGATTCGTAGTAGCCTATGCCTATGACGATCGTTGGGAGAAAATGTCACAATGGGAATTTTACAAACGACGTTTAATCCGTTTACAGCCCATGGTTATTATGGGAATGGTCATTGGAGCATCGCTTTATTATCTTCAGGCTTCGAATGTTGCTTTTCCGCAAATTGCCACTATGCCACTCTGGAAACTAATTTTAGTGATGTTGGCCGGTTTTGTACTAATACCGCTTCCGCCATCAATGGAAATTAGAGGCTGGGGCGAAACGTTTCCGCTTAACGGGCCGGCATGGTCCCTTTTTTTCGAATATATTGCTAACATTTTGTATGCCTTATTCTTTCGTAAATTTTCAAATAAAGTGCTGGGCTTTTTGGTATTGATTTTTGCCGGAATGCTTATTCATTATACCGTTTTTGGCCCTAAAGGGGATGTTATTGGCGGTTGGTCCCTAACGATGCAGGAATTATATGTTGGATTTACCCGTTTGCTGTATCCTTTCTTTGCCGGAGTTTTACTTTCCCGTTTGGGAAAACTCATTCACATCAAAGGTGCCTTTTGGGTTTGCAGCGTTTTGATTATAGTTATTTTTAGCATCCCGAGGCTTGGTGATGAAAACAGTTTGTGGATGAATGGCTTGTATGAGTCAGTTTGTATCATTTTGCTGTTTCCGTTAATCGTGGCTATAGGAGCAGGAGGGGAGATCAAAAATCCACTTTCGCTTAAAATCTGTAAAGCTTTAGGGGATATTTCGTATCCAATTTACATTATACACTATCCGCTAATTTATTGCTATATGGCGTGGGTGTTCGAAAATAAAATCCCGTTAAAGGATGGTTATGTGGTCGGAATAGGTGTTTTAATTTCGAGCATTGCAATAGCTTACCTGTGTCTGAAATTTTATGACGAACCTGTTCGCAGCTGGCTTCAGAATAAGTTTCAAAAAAGAAAAGTTTCTTAAAAGAGGATCTAAGGATCTAAGGTTCTGAGGGACAGAGGTAAAACCTTTGCTGCTTTGAGTCTTTGTCGCTTTGAGCCTAAAAAAGGGATGAAAAACAGTACTGTTTTTCATCCCTTTTTTGATTTATAAGAGTTCTTGGAAAAAGGTTCAGCGTTGCAAAGTTGCAAAGGTTCAAAAGGAGAAAACCTTTATTCCTTAGAACCTTAGAGCCTTAGTTCCTAAATTTACTCTAAAACCAATTGTCCTAAAGCTTCTTTGCTAAAACCTTTTAATTGATCCGTATGACCTGCTTTTATTTTTGCAACCCATTTAGGGTCAGATAAAAGAGGTCTTCCTACTGCAACCAAATCAAAATCTCCTCTGTCGAAACGTCTGTTTAATTCTTCTAAAGAAGTTGGCTCAGAACTTTCTCCTGCAAAAGCACCAAAGAAATCACTTGAAAGTCCAACAGAACCTACTGTAATAGTTGGTGCTCCGGTAACTTTTTTGGCCCAGCCTGCAAAATTCAAATCAGATTCTTCAAATTCAGGCTCCCAGAAACGACGTTGAGAACAGTGTAAAATATCTACTCCTGCATCCACTATAGGGTTAAGCCAGGCCTCTAATTCCTGTGGATTTTTAGCCAGTTTATAATTGTAATCAGAAGGTTTAAACTGAGAAAATCTCATAATAACGGCAAAATCATTGCCTACTTGTCTTCTGATTTCTTTTACGACTTCAATAGCAAAGCGGCTGCGTTCCGGTAATGTTTTTCCACCGTAAAGATCAGTACGTAAATTGGTTTCGGCTCTAAAGAACTGGTCAATTAAATAACCGTGTGCACCATGAATTTCTATGGTATCAAAGCCTAATCTTTTGGCATCGGCAGCTGCTTTTCCAAAAGCAATAATCGTATCTTCAATATCCTTTTCCGACATGGTGTTTCCGTTGCTAAAATCAGGTCGGTTTAAGCCTGAAGGTCCTTCAAAAGGCACTGGTGGAACCCAGCCTGAATGATGGTTGTCCATAATTCCCATATGCCAGATTTGCGGCCCCATCTGACCACCGACATTATGAACTTCTTCAATTACTTTTTTCCATCCGTTTAAGGCTTCATTGCCATAAAAATGAGGAACATTTGCGTCGTTTGAAGACGAAGGTCTGTCAATAACAGTTCCTTCGGATAATATTAAACCAACTTCACCTTCAGCCCTTTTTTGGTAGTAAGAAGCCACTTCGTCAGTTGGAACTCCGTTTGGAGAAAATGAGCGCGTCATAGGCGCCATTACGATTCGGTTTTTAAGATTTAACGTTTTTAAGTTAAATGGCGAAAACAGGTTGTTTGTACTCATAGTAATTTACAAATTAGATTGAATTAATTTACTAAGTGCTTCAAAGGCACCTTCGTTGCGTTTATAATAAGTCCATTGTCCAACGCGTTTTGCCTCGATAAATCCGGCGCGTTGTAAAATAGACAGGTATTCGGATACTGTGGATTGCGTAAGTCCGGCTTTGGCCTGTATCTGGCCTACGCAAACTCCATGTTCAAATCCTGAATGTTGGAGCTGATCCGGAAAGTTAATTTCGGGTTCTTTTAACCATTCCAACATTTGTAATCTGGACTTGTTTGACAATGCTTTAAAGATTTCTATAGATTCCATAAGGCAAATATATCGACTTTTCCCGATATACCAATTTAAAGAAAGTTATTTAGCATAATTTTAAGAGCAGGGGAGATAATTTGTAGCAGAAGTATTTATATTTGTTTTTACTTTCTTGGCTCAGGTTGCAGAATTTTTAAAAGGAAATATTCTGTGATTCTTCGGTTTTTGAGAGACTTTTAAAGATAATAACCCCAAATTTATCCATAATGATTATGAAAAAAACACTACTTATTTTAGGTTTCCTAAGCTGTGTTGTCACGAGTTCGAAAGCTCAGGTTGTAGGGACTGATATTGGCGACATTGCTCCCGAAATTGATTTACCGGATACAAAAGGAAATAACATTGTACTTTCTTCTTTAAGAGGAGAGCTTGTTTTGGTCGACTTTTGGGCATCGTGGTGCGGTCCCTGTATTAAAGAGCAGCCCGAATTGCTAAAGTTGTACAACACCTATTCCGGAAAGTTTTCTATTTACGGCGTTTCAATGGACACGAAAAAAGCGCTTTGGTTAGGAGCCATTGCAAAGCAAAAATTGACCTGGACTCAGGTAAGCGACTTAAAATATTGGAATTCTCCGGTTATTGGCGATTACATGCTTCAATCAGTGCCTTTAAATTTTCTGATTGATAAAAATGGAATCATACTGGCAAAAAACATTCATGGAAACGCCTTGAATGAAATGCTGAAAAGTTTGCTTACTGCTCAGTAAAAATAAAAGCTTTGAGAATAGTATTGTTTTGAGAAAGAGTGTATGCGGAAAGAATATAAAATGGATTGAATGGAATCGAAATTAAGTATAGCTGAATTTAGGGCAAGATTAAAAAACAATACCGAAATTGGTTCTTTGAAAATAAAATTCAGCCACTTGAGAATATTTCCGAGATTTGGCGAATTAAAGCCTTTTTACGGTCTTTTTGATGATAAAAGTTTTCGTTTGACCATAAATTCGGCAACATCTCCCACTTGTTATGTTGTAAAAGGAAGCTACAAAAATGTTGATAACAGACTTAAAGTAGATTATACGATTGAGCCAAATAGTAAAATTCAATTGTTCTGGGTGAAATATTCACCTATAGTTGCTATAATTGTAATTAACTTGTTTTTTGTTCTATTTGCAAAAGGGCTTAGGAGAGCTTCTAGTATTGTGAATTTGTTTTTACTTTTTACCATTTTCTATTCCAGATGGAAAGAAGAAAGAAAACGGAAGAAATTAGAGAAAAAGTTTCTCAGGATTTTTGAAATTAAAAGAGATTGGTGATAGAACTAATCAAGAACAAAAGTTAGGAAGAAAGGGCTGAAAGCCCAAAAGAAACAGCATCGTGCGCAGCACTATGAATTGGATTAAGGTGCAGAATTGCCCTGAAAGGGCAAAAGCAAACTATATATTATAATTTTCAATAAAGAACAAACCGCTCTTTTGTAAAATATAATTCAAAATGATATAAGACCAACTTTTTGCGCGTAAGCTTATGCCCTTTCAGGGCGTAATCGATATTTGTTATCGTTATTGATGGTGCTGCACACCATCCTGTTGCTGAAGCTCTTTCAGAGCAATATTTCCAAAACAGATAGAACTTTAAAAATAAAACCTTTGTCAATTCTGTATTTTGACAAAGGTTTTATTATTTAGATGATGGCCTGAAGCTGAAATGAACTTAATTCAATCTGTCTGCATGATTTCGAACACCGCCAAAATTGTTTTTTAGAAATTCTCTAATTTGAAATTGTGTTTTATTCTGAGTGACTTTTTTCCATTCATTAAAATCAAAAGCATGAATTTCAGTGGCATTTGGATTGGTTACAAATGAAAGCCTCGCGATAGAGTATTTGTAATACTTTAATTCGTGAGAAATATGTCGATCCGGGACAACGATAAGAATTGTCTCCCATTCCAGAAAATTTTTAGGCACATCTGCTCTTTCTGTCAGTCCAAGGGCTTCAAAAAAGGCAATGATCTTTTGGTCATTAAGTTTGTCGATTTTCTGATCAACGCGTTTAATGGTGCTAATAAGCTTATTTTCATCTTTAATAACACTCATATTATTAGCTGTGTTTTACTTTAAGGTTAATTTCAATATAAAATTACACCAAAACAAAGTGATTTGTTAAAAGAGAGGCAATAGAATGATTCTAAATTTTATAGAATGATTTTATCGGCTTGTTTATCAGAAAGAAAGCTCTGCCTAATGATCGGAGAGAATGAGGTCGGTTTTTCTCTTTTTCGATTTATTCATTACAAACAAAAGTAAGGGCAGGGTTATCACAAAAAACAATCCAACAAGAAAAAAAGCATCTCGATAGCTCAATAAAGAAGATTGTCTTAAAACGACATTTTCCATAAGTCTGAGTGCTTTAAACTTAGCTTCGTTATAAGCAAAACCTTTGCTTTGAAAATACCTGATGTAGGCATTTATCCGGTCCATTGCAATAGTGTTGTCTGGGGTAACAGTCGAAATTAGTTCGTTTCGGTGTGCTGCAAATCGATGTACGACATACGTATTGATAATCGAAACACCAAAGGAACCGCCCAGTTGCCGCATCATATTATTCAAAGCGGCGCCCTGACCAACATCTTTGTCTTCTAAAGAGGAGACGGCCAGCATGGTAAGTGGAACCGTAAGTAAAGCCATGCCCAACGCACGAAAAATTAGGGAAGTTGCTACTTCAGCAGCGCTGGTATTTAAAGTCATTCCGGACATTCTCCAGTTGAAATAAATAAACAAAAGAAATCCGGCTGCGATAATAAGTACCGGCGAAACGCCTTTTTGCAGTAAGGTACCGCACATTTTTAAGGCCAGTAAGGCAAAAAGCGCCCCTGGCAATAGAAGCAATCCGGTTTGGTAAGGGGAAAAACTCAATAAACGCTGTGCGACAACCGGACTGATATAGATGGAAATAAACATACCAAATCCGGTTACAAAAGTTAGGACTGCAGCAATACTTAAAGATTTACTTTTGAGTACCCGAAGATTTACTACAGGCTTTTCGATCGTAAGTTCCCAATAAATAAAAAATAGCAGACTTGTGACGGCAATAATAGTAAGAACGACGATGTAGCGGGTTTCAAACCAATCTTCGACTTCGCCTCTTTCGAGAACCGTTTGTAAAGTACCAACTCCTATGGCAAGTAAAGCGATACCAGTCCAGTCGACCTTAGTAATTTCCGGTTTTACAGGAGGTTCCTGCAACAAAAAGTAACAGGAGATCATTACGAGAATTCCAATCGGAACATTGATGAGGAAAATCCAGGGCCAATCGTAATTTTCGGTTATATAACCGCCCAATGTAGGGCCGATAGTGGGACCGATGAAAATTCCGGCTCCAAATAGAGCTCCGGCTGTCGATTGTTTGTCTTTGGGGAAAAGTTCGAAAACCACAACTTGTGAGATGGATAATAAGGCGCCGCCTCCAATTCCCTGAAAGAATCTGAAAAAGACGAGCATCCAGATGTTAGACGAATGCCCGCACATAAAAGAGCAGAACGTAAACAAAACAACAGAACCAATATAATACTTGCGTCGACCGAGATTGGCGCTTAGAAAGCTCGTAATGGGTATTATAATTACATTGGCAATGGCATAAGCCGTAATCACCCACGAGGTGTCTTCAAGTGTAGCGCCCAGATTTCCGCTCATGTGAGAAAGTGCAACATTTACAATCGATATGTCGATTAGTTCCATAATGGCAGCTAATATGACGGTCAGAATAAGCAGTTTTCGGTTTAATGGTGTCATAGAAAAATATTTTATACCAATCGGTATATTTTTAATTAAAAAAAAGGATGTTGTTTTATTGACTTTATTCTAAGTCATCGATTATCTTTTTTAGTGAAAGCATAATAGTGGATAAATTAGACAGGTCGCCCGTTATTTTAGAAATCATAACGGCACCCTCGATAATAGCAATGATGGTTAGAGCGGTTTTTTCCGGATCTATTGATTCGGCTTTAAATTCTCCAGCCGCAATACCCTGTTTGATGAAATAGACCAATTTTTCTTTCCATGCAATAATTATACTTTCAACCTTTTTTCTAAGCACCGGGTGCGTATCGTCAGCTTCGGTGGCAGTATTGATGATAGGACATCCACCCTGAGTGATTCTTAACTCATAATAATCGGAGTAGAGTCTTGGATAAACAAGTAATTTGTCTTTAAAAGTGGTTTGCTTTTCGATTTCCTGTGTAAAAGCATCCTGAAGTTTCTTTACATTGAATTTAAAAGCGGCCAGGGCTACCTCGTCTTTGTTTTCAAAGTTACCGTAAATGCTCCCTTTTGTAAGCCCCGTTGCTTCGGTAATATCACTCATAGAAGTGCCGCTGTACCCTTTCATATTGAAAATGGGAGCGGTTTTTTCGATAATAAATTGCTTGGTTTTTTCGGCTTTACTCATGGTAATTGAAAATTTAAAATACAAATATATACCGATTGGTATAAAATAACAAGCTTTTGAGAAAAAAAAACACAGAGACTGTGGGATGTATCTTAGAACAGTTCCTCTCTGAAAAGTAAAACTTGAAACTTGAAACCTGAAACTTGAAACCTGAAACAAAAAAACAACTTCAATATTGTTTGTTTGATTTTCATAACTTTGTAACATGAAAGAGCAACTAGAAGAACAGGGTTCAGAACTTGGTATTAGTGATTTAAAGCTAAAAGGTTTTAAAGTATATGAAGTAAATGGAGATGTGAGTAAGATTCCAACTTACAACCGCAGGGACTTTTATAAGATTTGCATCAATACCAGCAAGAGTTTTATTCATTATGCAGACAGGGGAATCGAAACGGACGGAACGATATTGTTTTTCGGAAATCCACATATTCCATACTCTTGGGAAATTATTTCGCCTTCTTATGAAGGGTATGCCTGTGTTTTTACCGAAGATTTTCTGAAGGTAAAAGACCGTTCAGAAAGCCTTCACGAATCGCCACTTTTTAAAATTGGAGGTACGCCTATTTTTTCATTATCAGTTGATCAAAAGCTGTTTATAGATTCTTTATTTCAGAAGATGATCGAAGAACAAGAGACAGATTATATTTTTAAAGATGATTTAATACGCAATTATATCAATTTGATTTTGCATGAATCGATGAAAATGCAGCCTTCTGAGAATTTCTTTAAACCCAGAAATGCTTCTTCCAGAATTACTTCATTATTTTTAGAGTTGTTGGAAAGACAGTTTCCAATAGAAACCAAAAATGAACCATTAGCGCTAAAAACACCTCAGGATTATGCGCAGAGTTTGGCTGTTCATGTGAATCATTTGAATCGTTCAGTGAAAGAAATTACCGGAAAACCTACAACGACTCATATTTCAGAGCGAATTGTTGGTGAGGCCAAAGCTTTGTTGCAGCATACAGATTGGAGTATTTCGGATATCGGATATTCTCTGGGATTTGAATATCCAAGCTATTTTAATAACTACTTTAAAAGAATTACAGGAACAATTCCAAAATCACTTAGAGTGTAAATTGTTTCATATTCTTAATTTTTTGTTTGATTATTGTTATCGCTCTGCGTCTTTGCCACTGTAAATTTGCATTGAAATAATTAGTATTAATCATTAATCAGTTTTCGATAAGCTAAATAATACTTCACAAAGCACATTCCCGCTTTCATGATTTAGTTTAAACTGGTGGTAAAAAACAAATAATTATGAATACTTCAGAAAATCAATTTGTTAAAACCATTTTTCCTAAAGGAGATTTAGCTTCAGCGGATTATTTTACAGGGAAAGTGTGGGTTAAAATGCTGGTTCTAAGTGATCCGGTTTTGAATACTGCGGTTGGTAACGTGGTTTTTGAAGCCGGAGCACGCAATAATTGGCATACGCATCCTGGTGGACAAATTTTGATCGTCACCCAAGGAAAGGGCTTTTATCAGGAAGAAGGAAAATCAATTCAATTGCTACAGGAGGGAGATGTTGTGAATATTCAGCCAGAAATAAAACATTGGCATGGAGCTTCTCCGGACGGTGAATTTACTCATATCACAATTAGTACCAATATTGAAAAAGGCATTGTAGACTGGCTTGAACCGGTCACTGATGAACAGTACAACAGCTTTAAATGATTTTAATTGCAAGTGTTGTGTTGTTCTGCAATTCAAGGGAGCGGCTTTTGTCGGATCATGTTAGTTAATAAATCAATCTTAAAAAAAACACAATTTTTATGTCAACACTCTATACTTCTGTTATTGAAGAGGGGAAAGTCCCCAATACTTATATGACTGGCGATGTTTCGTATAAAAAACAAACCAGCAACATTCATCCTGATAATACGGTTATTAAAGAGGTTTCTTTTGAACCCGGATCGAGATGTAATTGGCATGTTAATCCAACGCTGCAGTTATTTATTGCTACAAACGGAATTGGTTATTTTCAGGAAAAAGGCAAGGTGGTTCGATTGCTTCATAAAGATGAAGTGGTTACGATTCTGCCCGGAATCGAACATTGGTACGGGGCAACACCCTTTAGTTCGTTTTCTCACATTGCCATTATCACTGAAATTGATAAAGGAACCGGAATCTGGCTCGATAGTGTAACCGATGAGGAGTATTATAGTTACGGGAAGTGATTTAATTAGATAATTAGAAAATTCTCAATGGGAAGAGCTGTGTTTTGATTATGTGAAACTTGAAACAAATAAAACTAAAAAAAAACAATAAAAAATGGAAGTAAAAAACATAAAAGCCTTTGGTACAGAGGCTGCAGACGCGCTGTTGCAAACCTTAGATATTCAACGCAGAGCGGTATTGGCTCATGATGTTGAAATAGAAATTCTATACTGTGGAATTTGTCATTCGGATTTGCATTCGGCGAGAAACGAATGGCATGGCACAATTTATCCAATAGTTCCGGGTCATGAGATCGTGGGAAGAGTTACAAAAGTAGGAGATCATGTAAAAAACTTCAAGGTTGGCGACTTAGCCGGAGTAGGTTGTATGGTTGACTCTTGCAGAGAATGTGAGCATTGCAAAGGCGATTTAGAGCAATTTTGTGATGCCGGCAGCACTTTAACCTTTAACTCTCCGGATACTTATTTAGGCGGACAGACGTTTGGAGGATATTCTCAAAGTATAGTGGTGGATGAAAATTATGTACTGCATATTTCTGATAAATTAGATCTTGCAGGAGTTGCTCCCTTACTTTGTGCCGGTATCACAACGTATTCACCATTAAGACACTGGAATGTAGGTCCCGGACAGAAAGTAGGGATTGTAGGTATTGGTGGTTTGGGACATATGGGAATCAAATTAGCGAAAGCTATGGGGGCACATGTCGTGGTTTTTACAACTTCATTGTCTAAAACTGAAGATGCAAAACGTCTGGGTGCAGATGAGGTAGTGTTGTCTACAGATCCAGAGCAAATGGCGCAGCATGCTAAAAGCCTGAATTTTATTCTGGATTGTGTATCGGCAGAGCATAATGTCGATGCGTATCTTAATTTGTTAAAAGTTGATGGGACTTTGACTCTGGTTGGTGCGCCAATGGAGCCTCTTCCGGTAACTTCGTTCAGTCTTATTTTAGGTAGAAGAAGCTTTGCGGGTTCTGCAATTGGCGGAATCAAAGAAACTCAGGAAATGCTTGATTTTTGCGCTGAACATAATATTACTGCTGATATTGAACTGATTGGTGTGAATGAAGTAAATGATGCCTATGAAAGGTTGCTAAAAGGGGATATTAAGTACCGTTTTGTAATTGATATGGCTTCTTTATAGAGGGGCAAAGAGGCAAAGGGGCAGAGTTGCAAAGGTTTTCTTTTTGTGTTTGTATCTCTGGATCTTTATGGTAAAAAGAACTCTTAAGGGAATTAATTGCCTTAAGAGTTCTTTTTGTTACCGATATCTTACTCCTGGCGGAGTATCACGCTAAAGTTTCGTTTCTGAGTGCGTCGATATTTTATTCACTGCAAAAGAAGTGGATGGGTGTGAGAGGTACCGATATTTTATATCTAGTGGAGTATCCCACTAAAGTTTCGTCAGTAAATGCGTCGGCATTTTACTAACAGCAAAAATATCTCGGAGAGATTACATATTGGTAGTTGATTAATGCAAGATAAAATATCCCGGAGGGATTACATATCGGTGGCAAAATATTGCGCAAAAAGACTGATTTTAAGCCTGACACATTGTCTTGTTTGTTGTTGTTGTGTTTTTATTTCCAGTGTTTTATCTATTGTTATCTAAAATAAAACTTCTGTAGGTTTTAGAAGATGATATTGTTTTTAAAAAATATAGAAAAACGGGGCTAAATTTTAAATTTCAGAGAAAAATGTCCCTCAAAAAGTGTGTTTGTCAAAAAAAGCATGTAAAAGGCTAATCTTTGATTTTATCGTTGTGTTTAGATGAAAAGTACACTTTCAAATTATTTAGTTTTTAGAGGGAAAATTATTGTGGTTTTAACGTTAGAATTTGCCTTGATATCATCAGCTGAACTATTTAAAAAGTGATTTTTTTGTTTGAATTTTGTTTTAAATTATTACTTTATATAAAGCGTGTAATTTATTTTAAATTAGTTTGTTATGTTTTTATTTTGAAGTTTTTTTTGTAACTGATTTTAAATAAAATTGAATTTAGAATTTTGCGATTGTACTTTATTTAAGTTCATGTTACTGGTTCAGATTTAGACCAATTGGGTTCGCTGTACGATTTCTGTTTTGTGGATAAAGCAAGAGTTAAAATAAGGGATCTAATGTTTTAAAAATTAGTTTAGTAAAGGTTAGTGGTATTCGTTTTTCGTGGAGTACGCTTTAAAAACCATAAAATGACTTAAATTAAGAAGTCAGGGGATTATTTTTTGGGTTTTGGTTCTTCATCTTCGGGAAGAATAATTTTATTCAGTTCTGTTTCTTTTGCGGCTCTTTTTTGTGCTGTTTTTCCTTGTCCAATAGATAGTTTGGCTGTTAGGCACAACTATGTATTGTATGCATTTAGACTTTCTTTTAATAGTTGATTTTTTCCTCCACAATTTTATCGCTGTATATTTATAAGAAAATTTAGATATTTAAAAGTAAGAAAGAGACTGGTACTAGTATTTATTTCTCCTTAATTTTCGTGTTTATTATTGTTAATTAATAAAATGGCATCAAATAAATTAAGAGCTAGTACTTTTTTTAAGAAATTAAGTATGTATGTTTTTGTTTTACAGGTAGATAGTTTGTTTTTGTCTTGGAATTATGAATCTGAAAAAAAAGTTAATTATTGTTAAGGTTAACTAAAATTTCTTATCACCGATACTGTTTTTTTAAGAAAGTATGTTTTGAAAAAAGGTAGATTTTTGCTGTTTTTTCTGACTCATTTATCTTTTTTAGAAACATCAAATTCAATTATTTAGATTTTGGAATCGAAATAAATACTATTTTTGCAATGTGAAATGGATAACAATCATATTATCGATTTATTTACTGGCACTTTCCAATATGCCCTGTGCAGATATGGAAATAAACAGTGCTGCACACAAAACTGCTCAGTTTTCTTCTGAAGCAAATCACTCACACGATAAAGACAACGATTTATGTTCGCCCTTCTGTGCGTGCAATTGTTGTGGTGCTCAGGTTTTAAGTTATCAGACTTTTCTAAGTTTTGATTTCCCTGTCACGCATTCTATTATTTCAAGTCCAGTACCCAATTATATTTCTGTTTTTGCTTCCAATTTCTACGGAAGCATTTGGCAACCCCCTCAAATAGCATAATGATGCCCGCCCCGACGAATCGGGATTCGGGTAAGAGCGTTGCGACTATTCCGCAACAGTAAAATAGGCAATACTTTGTCTCATTTCTCACGTCATTATACCATTAAAATGTTAGATAAAATCATACAGTTTAGTATAAAGAATAAATTCGTTATACTATTATTTACCCTTGTATTAATAGCTTGGGGAAGCTATTCACTCAAACAATTGCCGTTAGACGCTCTACCTGATGTAACTAATAATCAGGTGCAGATCATTACTACAGCACCTACTTTGGCAAGTCAGGAAGTCGAACAATTAATTACGTATCCATTAGAACAAGCTGTAAAGACCGTTCCGGATATCATAGAACTCCGCAGTATTTCGCGTTTCGGATTATCGGTGGTTACCGTAGTTTTTGAGGACGATGTCGATATCTACTGGGCCAGAGAACAAATATTTCAGCGACTCAAACAAGCCGAGGAAAATATTCCTGCCTATGCGGGTTCGCCCGAGCTGGCACCTATCAGCACCGGTTTAGGAGAAATTTACCAATACGACGTATATGCCAAAAAAGGCTATGAAGATAAATACGATGCCATAAAACTGCGTACGATTCAGGATTGGATCATCATTCCGCAATTACAAGGTCTCAAAGGCGTGGCCGATGTAAGTACCTGGGGAGGGAAACTGAAGCAATATGAAATTGCTGTAAATCCAAATACGCTAAATAGCCTTGGCGTTACGATTACAGAAATTTTTGACGCACTCGAAAAAAACAATCAAAATACGGGTGGTGCTTATATCGAAAAAGACCAGTTTGCGTACTTCATCCGAGGTGTTGGTATGGCAAAGGGAACGAAAGACCTAGGAAACGTGGTAGTAAAAAACCGAAATGGTTCTCCCGTTCTGGTTCGTGATGTGGCCGAAGTTCGTGAAGGTGTTGCTTTGCGTTACGGAGCTTCAACGAAAGATGGAAAAGGTGAAATTGTTTCCGGAATGGTTTTGATGCTAAAAGGAGAAAATTCCAGTGCAGTAGTTAATAGAATCCATGAAAGAATGGTTCAGATCAATAAAAGTTTGCCGGAAGGTGTCGTTGCCGAAGCTTTCATCGATAGAGGGAAATTGGTCGATAATGCGATTGGAACAGTTACAAAAAACTTATTGGAAGGAGCTTTGATCGTTATTTTTGTACTGATCTTATTTCTAGGGAATCTTCGTGCAGGTTTAATTGTAGCTTCTGTAATCCCACTGGCCATGCTTTTTGCCATTATTTTAATGAATGCCTTTGGCGTAAGCGGGAATTTAATGAGCCTTGGTGCGATCGACTTTGGAATCATCGTGGACGGAGCTGTGATTATTGTTGAAGCCACGATGCATCACTTGCAGAAACTCAAACGTAAAAAAGAATTATCGCAAAACGAAATGGATGCTGAAGTTTACAATTCGGCTTCCAAAATCAGGAACAGTGCCGCTTTTGGAGAAATTATTATCCTGATCGTGTACCTGCCTATTCTGGCTTTAGTAGGAACAGAGGGTAAGATGTTCAAGCCTATGGCAATGACAGTAGGGTTTGCCGTTGCCGGAGCCTTTATACTTTCTTTGACGTATGTGCCTATGATGAGTGCTTTATTTTTATCTAAAAGTACAGAACACAAAGAAAATTTCAGCGACAGAATGATGGCCTGGCTGGAATCGGTTTACACACCTTTTTTGAAAAAAGCATTACAGTTTAAAAAAATAGTGTTAGGAGTATCACTGGGCTTATTTGCTCTAGGATTAGTCATTTTTAATTCAATGGGAGGAGAATTTATTCCTACCATCGAAGAAGGTGATTTGGCTATAAACGCTACCATTATGACGGGAAGTTCGCTTACGCAAATGGTAGAAACAACGACTAAATACGAACAGATCTTAAAAGCCAAATTCCCGGAGATCAAAACAATCGTAACCAAAATCGGTAGCGGGGAAATTCCAACCGATCCAATGCCTATTGAGAGTGGTGATTTGATCATTGTTTTGAAGGATAAGAAAGAATGGAAAGGAAAGTATGATAATTGGGAAGATTTAGCAAATGCCATGAAGGCAGAAATGGAAGTTATCCCGGGAGCCAACATTGAGATCTCTCAGCCTATTCAGATGCGATTTAATGAATTAATGACCGGAAGCCGTAGTGATATTGCGATTAAGATTTTTGGAGACGATCTGGAGATCCTGGATGCTAAAGCTACAGAGTTAATCTCTAAAATCAAGAGTATCGAAGGAATTGGCGATCTAAAAGCCGATAAAGTAACAGGCTTACCACAAATCACAGTGAAATACGATTACAATAAGATCGCTTTATACGGATTGAATATTTCCGATATCAATCAGATTATACGTTCGTCTTTTGCCGGTGAAAGTGCCGGAAAAATTTACGACGAAAGCAAAAGGTTTGATGTAGTCGTGCGCATGAATGAAAACAATCGCGCGGATATTACAGACGTGAGCAATTTGTTTATTCCGCTGCCTAACGGACAACAGGTGCCGCTTTCGCAAGTTGCCACAGTGGAGTACGAACAAGGTCCTGTGCAGGTAATTCGTGAAAACGGAAAACGTAGAATTACGGTTGGATTAAACGTTCGTGGCCGTGACATAAAAAGTGTGGTAGAGGAAATTCAGCAAAAGCTGGAGAAGGACTATAAACTTCCGGCAGGATATTATGTAACCTATGGCGGTCAGTTCGAAAATTTAATTGAAGCCACTAAACGACTTTCGGTAGCGCTTCCAATTGCATTAGGATTAATACTGGTGCTGCTTTATTTTACTTTTAAAAGTTTCAAACAGGCCGGACTGATTTTTACAGCCATTCCGTTATCGGCAATTGGTGGAGTCTTTGCACTGTGGATGCGTGGAATGCCGTTTAGTATTTCGGCCGGTATTGGTTTTATTGCCTTGTTTGGTATTGCAGTTTTAAACGGAATTGTATTGATTTCGTATTTCAATCAGCTCAAAACCGAGGGAGTTCTTGACCCGCTACAAAGAGTTTTAATTGGTACCAAAACCCGATTACGTCCGGTTTTAATGACCGCAGCTGTTGCTTCATTAGGGTTTTTACCAATGGCATTGTCAACAAGCGGTGGAGCAGAGGTACAAAAGCCTTTGGCAACCGTTGTAATTGGAGGATTAGTTTCAGCAACTTTATTAACGTTAATCGTTTTACCAATTCTGTATTTGTTATTGGAGAAGAAATTTGACCGCAAAGAGCGGGAAGATTTACAAGGAGAACAATAAGAATTAAAAAAGAAAAAAATGAATACCATATATAATAATAAAACCCCCTTTGTGCAGCTTGCGAAAGAAGCATTGCGCGCTTTGAAGGCAAAAAAGCTGGTACTTGCACTCTTGTTCGTAACCACATTCGCAACGGCGCAGGAAAAAATAAGTCTTGAGAAAGCAATCGAACTGGCAAAATCAAATAATATCGATTTAAAGATTGCCGATAAGGAAATCGAGAAACAAACGATTTTAAAAAAGACGGCATTTCAGCCAGATCCGCTTCAGGTACAATACCAGGGAGGGCAGTTCAATAGTGCCGATTACGACCATAATGTTTCGATTCAGCAGTTTTTTCCGTTGGGAAATATCACAAAAGCCAATCGACAGCTACAGGAAGAACTGGCGAAGCTGGCAGAAAAACGAAAAGCCTTATCTTCTTATGAAGTAGAAAAGGCAGTAACTCTGGCTTATTATCAATATCTGTATGGCGTTTCGATTCAGAAGTTGAACTCGGAACTTAATGAGATTTATACCAAGTTTTTGAAGAATGCAGAACTGCGTTTTAAAACCGGAGAAAGCGGAAATATTGAAGTCATTAGCGCCAAAGCCAAGGTGAAAGAGATTGAAACTCAAAAGGCACAGTTAGAATACGACTTGGCGATTTACCAAAAGCAGTTGCAGTTTTTTATTCAGACGGATCAAAGTATCATTCCCGACGATCAAACCACATTGCAGTATGTTATGGTGAAAGAAGAAGGAAACTCGAAAGCAGAAGTTTTAATGACAGATTTTTACCAACAGCAAATTTCGGTGTACCAGAAAGAAGCCAATACGCACAAAGCGATGCGAACGCCAAAAGTAGGATTGGGTTATTTTGCACAAACAATCAATACCGAATCTTTGTTTCAGGGATTTACGGCAGGATTGCAAATTCCATTGTTTGGAGGAGTGAATACCGCAAAAGCAAAAGCTTCGGCAGTAAGTATTTCCCAGTCGCAACTGGCTTTGGATAAGAACAGGCTAACGTTGAATCTGCAAAAAGCGGAGTTGCAAAACAACTTTGAGAAACAGCAGAAAGCAATGGACTATTATCAGAAAGAAGGATTGCAATATGCCGATCAGATTATCAGTACCGCCCAGAAAAGTTATGCGAATGGTGATCTGAGTTACTGGTCGTACATCAGTTTCTTAAATCAGGCCATTGATATTAAAAAACAATATACAGAGGCTACGCATAACTTTAATCAAAGTGCAATCGAATTGCAATTTCCAACCATCAAAAACAATTAAAATGAAACAGACATATAAGCATTTAACAGTAAAATTTTCAGCAGTTTTATCGCAAAGGAAGCTAGGTAGTTGGGCATTACTTATGGCCTCTATCATCGTTTTAACTTCGTGTGGTCAAAAGAAAACAGAAGAAACAAAAGAAGAAGAAAAATCACAAAACGAAGTTGCTTTAAACGAATCTCAATATAAAACAGTTGGGATCGAAACAGGTTTAGTCGAAAATAGAAACCTCAATAAGGTGATAAAAGCCAATGGTTACACCACAGTTCCGCCACAAAATTCAGCAGAAGTTTCGACTTTAATAGGAGGAACGGTTAAGGATATTTTTGTTTTGGAAGGAACGTACGTTAACAAAGGAAAAGTACTGGCGACCATTCAAAATTTAGAAGTAATTGAAATGCAGGAAGAATACCATTCGGCTACAGCCAATATTGAATACCTGCAATTGGAATACAACCGTCAGAAAACCCTGAGTGATGAAAATGTAAATCCAAGGAAAACATTTCAGGAAGTAAAATCAAAATTGGCTGCAGAAAGAGCCCGTGCACAGGCTGCTAAGAACAAACTGGAAGCGCTACATGTAAGCACCAAAGGAAGCACTTCGTTAGTACCAGTTGTAGCTCCAATAAACGGTTATGTAGGGAAAATAAGTATCGCAAAAGGTGCTTATGCCCAAACAGGTGTTGTTTTGTTTGAAGTGGTCGATAACAGTCAGATGCATCTTGATTTGAATGTGTATGAAAAAGATCTGGGCTCTATTTCGATTGGTCAGGTCATTGATTTTGTTTTAACCAATCAGTCGAACAAATCAATTAAAGGGAAGATTTTCGGTATTAATAAGTCTTTTTCTAATGAAAGTAAAACCGTTGCAGTACACGCTAAAATCGAATCGGCTGATGCTAAAGGACTGATTCCGGGGATGTACGTTTCGGCAAACATCAACATCACGAACACCACTGTTCCTGCATTACCAAAGGATGCTGTGGTTCGAAATGCCGATAAATACTTTGTATATGTGGAAGAAGAAGCCCACGAAGAAAAGAAAACACCGGCAGAAGGGAATCATGAAAAAGAGGTTCATTTTAGAGCAGTTGAGGTCATCCCGGGTACTACAGATCTGGGCTTTACAGAAGTGAAGTTTGTGGATACTGTTGCTCCGAATGCAAAAATCGTAACCAAGGGAGCTTTTTATTTGCTTTCGGCGATGAAAGGCGGAGGAGAACATGATCATTAGATTTTTTTAAAGGTGCTAAGGTTCAGAGGTACAAAGGTTCAGAGGTTTTTGTAGAGACGCATAACAGTGCGTTCCTGAATAGTCTTCTGGATTTTAGATTGAAGAGTAACGATTGAAGATTTCAGATGTTTGAAACCGTATAAAGTCGACAATTATATTTTTAAGTAACACCAAATCCGAAATCAAAAATCGTTAATCAAAAATCTTAGACCTCTTTTCTCTGCCTTTGTGAGATTAATTTGTGGTACCTAAAAACTATTAAGACAAAATCCGTAAATTTAGAACATTATTGAAACAAAGTTTAAACTTGAAACTTTGAAACCTAAAACTTTAAATTTCTCATGGAACATCTACATAAAGAAGAAAAGATTAAAAAGAAAAAAACAAACCAACCGTCTTGCAGCTGTGCACATGACGAACCGGTTCATTCGGATGATGACGGACACGATCACGGTAATAGTGGCGACATCAGTTTGTTTAAAATGTTTTTGCCAGCCATTATTTCTCTTGGTTTACTGCTGATCGGAATTGGATTTGATAACTATTTTGAACAAAATTGGTTTTCAGGTTATGTTAGAATTGCCTGGTACGTTATCGCTTATTTGCCGGTAGGACTTCCTGTTTTAAAAGAAGCCTACGAAAGCATCAGAAAAGGCGATGTGTTTTCTGAGTTTTTCCTGATGAGTATTGCGACCCTGGGGGCATTTGCTATAGGTGAATATCCTGAAGGGGTCGCTGTGATGCTGTTTTATACCATTGGAGAGAATTTTCAGGGATTAGCAGTCAGTCGTGCCAAATCAAACATTAAGAGCCTGCTGGACCAGCGTCCTGATGAGGTAAGTGTTTTGGAAAATAATGTTGCGACTAAAGTGAAAGCGGCCGATGTTGTCATTGGAGCGATAGTGCAGCTAAAAGCAGGGGAAAAACTGGGTCTGGACGGTGAATTACTTTCCGATTCGGCTTCTTTTAACACCGCAGCGCTTACAGGAGAAAGCAAACCGGACACCAAAGTAAAAGGAGAAGCTGTTTTAGCCGGAATGATTAACGGAAGCACCATTGCACTGGTAAAAGTAACTACAGCCTATAACGACAGTAAACTGTCTAAAATTTTAGAAATGGTACAAAATGCTGTTACTAAAAAAGCTCCTGCAGAATTGTTCATTCGAAAATTTGCTAAGATTTATACGCCCATTGTAGTTTATCTGGCGATTGCCATTTGCTTGTTGCCGATGCTTTTTGTGTCCGATTATGTGTTTAGTGACTGGTTGTACAGAGCCTTAGTTTTTCTGGTAATTTCTTGTCCTTGCGCCTTGGTGATCAGTATTCCGTTAGGGTATTTTGGCGGAATAGGAGCAGCCAGTAAAAACGGAATCCTGTTTAAAGGAAGTAACTTTTTAGACAGTATTTCAACCATTCAGAATGTTGTGATGGACAAAACAGGTACTATGACCGAGGGTGTCTTTAAAGTTCAGGAAGTTATCCTTCAGGAGGGTTTTGATAAAGATGAAATTTTAAAACTCGTAAATGCATTGGAAAGTCAGAGTACACACCCAGTTGCGACAGCGATTCATAATCATGTGGGACCAATTGACCCCGCAATAACGCTAAAAAATGTAGAAGAGATTTCCGGACACGGTTTAAAAGCAGCAATAAACGGAAAGGAACTGCATGTAGGGAATTTCAAATTGATGGATAAATTCAACATCAATTACGATGTTGATCCCAATGCCGTTGTTTACACGACTATTGCCATAGCTTACGACAAAAAGTTTGCCGGTTATTTAACGATTGCCGATGAAATTAAAGCAGATGCCCAAGAGGCTGTAACGAAGCTAAAAGAGTTAGGCGTTAAAGTAACCATGCTTAGTGGTGATAAAACCAATGTCGTGCAGTTTGTTGCGAATACGCTGGGAATTACAAATGCTTTTGGCGATTTGCTACCTGAAGATAAAGTGAATAAACTAAACGAAATTAAAGCTAAAAATGAAACCGTAGCCTTTGTGGGCGATGGTGTAAATGATGCTCCGGTAATTGCTTTGAGCACCGTCGGCATTGCGATGGGAGGTTTAGGAAGTGATGCCACGATCGAAACCGCCGATATTGTCATTCAAGACGATAAGCCAAGTAAGATTCCTATGGCGATAAACATTGGGAAACAAACCAAGAAAATTGTCTGGCAGAATATTACTCTGGCCTTTGTTGTAAAAGCTTTTGTACTGATTCTGGGTGCTGGCGGACTGGCAACCATGTGGGAAGCTGTCTTTGCGGATGTTGGCGTAGCTTTGCTGGCCATATTGAATGCCGTGAGGATTCAGAGGATGAAATTTTAAGATAAAGAAACCGTTTCAGTACCTAAGCTGAAACGGTTTTGTTTTTTATGCTTTATTCGCATCGGGAATAACCAGAGCGATATAAAGACCATGCTATAAAAGCTTATTTTTTTAAATGTGTTGGTTCCTGAATTTCTCCGTTACCAAAAGACCAGTTTTCCAGACCGTTATTTTCCAATAAAACAATAATCACATTATTAATTAGAATCTCTGTTGTTGCAGCAATTTTCGTAGCGATTTGATGGTATAATTTCCTTTTTTGTTCTACTGTTCGACCTTGTCCTGCGGTGATCTGGACATATACAATTTCTTCAGAATGTGAAACACCAAGATAACTTTCAGGATATTTTATCTGATGCCGCTCTAATTCTTCAATTACATGAAAATAATCAGCACTTGGAATATGAAATTCTGCTATTAAAGATTGATGAATCGCTTCTGAAATATTGTTTTTGGTTGCTAATGAAAGCTTCTTAGGCAAACTGATTCGTACAAATGGCATTTTTTAGATTTTGAGTTTTGTATAAAATTAAAAAAAAATAGAAGAGGAGCGGACAAATCTTTAGGAAAACTTCAAGTCAATTTGAGCTCCGTTATTTTCTATGTTAACTTCGGTTGAATTGCTTTTAGAAGGTGTTTTCGTAGGATACCAATTTCGACCAGGACGTACCATAATTAGCAGTCCTTCATCATTTCCAACGGCAGCAAAGAGCTCGTTATTGTCATTTTTACTGAAGAGTTCTAACTCGTGTTCGGTTACTAACTGGTTTGCTAAATCTAAAGGATGTTCGTTGACGATTCCAATTTCACTAATGTTTAGTATGGATTTAGGACTAAAAGATTCCGTTTGGGAATTGTCGAGATCGTATCTGGCAATGAATTCCAGTATATTACCATTGTTATCATAAAAATAAATGGCATTGGCATTCCAGGTCTCAAAATTGGCAATTACATTCGTGTCTTCGATAATAATTAAATCCAGTTGGTTTGTGGCCCATTTAATGGCTTCCTGAAGCTTGTTTTGAGGAATATTAAAAGCAAAGTGATAGATGGAATCAAATTGCGGATTTTCGATAAACTTTAAGATCGATTTACCTGCCTGAATGCTAATTGAGTTGGAATCTTTTTCGAGAATTGAAAGATTAAGTACGTCTTGATAGAATGTTGTTGTTTCTTGAATATTGTTGGTTTGAATCTGAAGGTGTTGTAGTTTCATGATGAGGTAGATTTACAAAGAGGCAGAAGCTTCTTTTCGTTTCAAACAAATTTAAAAAAGGATCGCTGCATTCTGATTGTCATATCATTTTATACTTCAATAAAGGAATAACAAATTATGATGAGAAGTAGAGTAGTGGTAATTTTTTTTAGCACATAGAAACATAGATTGTATTATTAAAAGAGGATACAAAAGAGAAATACATTTCTTTCACATAGTGATATGTGTTTTATTTGAAGTGAAACGACTTTCTCAGCATTTAGAACTATGTTTTTATGTGTTAGAATAGAGGTTTGTATGTTGGAACGCTAAAATTTAAACGCATAGAGACATAGATTGTATTTCTAAAAGAGGGTACAAAAAGAAAAACATTTCTTTCACATAGTGTTCTGTGCTTTATTTGGAGTGAAACGCCTTTTTCAGCATTTAGAACTATGTTTCTATGTGTTAAGATATAGGTTCCGATGATTGGGATGCTAAAATTTAAACACATAGAGACATAGATTTGTTTTTAATAATCGGTGTTGATCGTTTTTGCATATGCACTGCAATATTCTTTGATCATTTGTCTCACGGTGCGAAACTCCTGCATAATTTCTTTTTCTGTCCCTGTTGCTTTGGCAGGGTCCGGAAAATTGTGATGTAACTTTAATGCGTTTGAAGGAAAGAAAGGACATTGCTCTTTAGCATGATCACAGACCGTAAGGACAACATCAAAAACAATGTTTTGATACTCGTCGATGTGATTTGAAGTATGCTTTGAAATATCGATTCCGTCTTCTTTCATAGTGGCAATGGCTCTGGGATTTACCCCGTGAGTTTCAATGCCGGCGCTGTAAACATGGGCTTTGTTGCCCAGGAAATGGCGCAAATAACCTTCGGCAATCTGGCTTCGGCAGCTATTTCCTGTGCAAAGCACGAGAATATTTTTTGTCATAGTTTTAAACAAGTAACCAAATGATATTGATAAGACAAAATTTAGGCTCAAAGCCATAAATCAGTTGCAGTACAATAACAGCTGTAGTGATTATAATTGGTTTTTTATATTTAAGAAAGAAAGTACTCATAGCTTAGCAACAGCCTGAATTAGGGGAACAGGAGTTTGTATTGTCCTTGTTTAATTCGATAAAGCCGGATGGTGACGGAATTCCACAGGCATCTTGTGCCAGACAGGCTGTAACTTTATTTTTTAATACAAAATGATTTCCATTAAACTCTAAATCGTATCGGCCTATAGTTTCGTTCTGGTATTCGACTTCTATATTCAGATCTTCAATGTTTAATTTTTCTTCTGAAAGGTTAATGATGTGCAATAGTTTGCCGGGTTTTAGTCGATGTTCATAATCGTCTGCATTCCAAAGTTGAAAGTTTACACTTTTTTCCTGACGAATTACACCGCCGCAGTCGATAAAATTCTTAGTGATCATTCCCACCTCAGTGACGTGAAAATGCTCCGGAACAAAAGTTCCATTTTCCAGTTGAAATGCTACGTTTTCAAGGGTAGGCAGTATGCTTTTAATCTCTGATAGTTTCATTTTTTTGTTTTATAGTTATAATGCAATATTGCGATATAGTAAGTTAAAAAAAGCCTTTAACAGCATTTTTGATTTTTTGTAACCGCGATAATAGCGGAAAAATAGGTATTTAGAATATCAAAAGTTTCTTCGTTTATACAGTAACAGATGGCGTTTCCTTCAATGTTTCCCTTAATAAGTCCAGCGTTTTTTAGTTCTTTCAGGTGTTGCGAAACGGTGGGCTGCGCAAGTGGCAATTCGTTTACAATATCTCCGCAAATACATTCGTTTACTTTAAGCAAATACTCAATAATAGCAATTCTCGCCGGATGTCCTAATGCTTTGGCGATAGTAGCCATCTGATTTTGTTTGTCGGTAAAATGTTCCGTTTTAGAAGCTCCCATGTGATTTTAAATATAATATTGCAATATTACGATATTAATTTAAAATCAAAGAATCTTTTTTAAAATTTTTAAATAGGGTAAATTGAAATATTGATTTCGATGTTGGAACGCTAAAATGATGAAACACATAGAAACATAGATTTATATGCTTAAAAGAGCATACAAAAGAGAAATACATTTCTTTCGCATAGTTATGCGTTTTATTTAAAGTGAAACGCCTTTTCCTGCATTTAGAACTATGTTTCTATGTGTTAAAATAATCTTCCTAATTTATCTTATACTGAGACAATCCTTTTTAAAAGGTTTCTTTTCTGTTGTTTTTGAAATTCATCCAGCCCAAACCGATTAGTAACAAATTGAAAAACAGTAAAGGCAAAAAAGCTCTCGTATAATTAATTTTAGTAGGATCTGTGAAAGTTTCTACCTTAAACTTCGACCAGTTTTCTTTAACCACAGGGGCATTATCAAATATTTTTGGATAAAAATACAATCTCATTTTTTCATGAAAATGTTTGGTTTCCTTCAAAAATAAAAGCTGGTTTCCTAAATCAGACTTTGCAATTTCATTCAGTTGAAGCTGAGCATGCAAAGTAGGAAAGAACTGTGAGATAAACTGACTGGCTTTGTTGCGCTGTTCTAATTTGAATTGCAGTTCCTGAGATTGCTCTACCGAATCGTCGTCACCCGCCTGCTGCATGGCATAATACCAAAGCCAGTTGAATTCGGTATTTGGCAAAGAATAACGCTTGAATTGCGGATAATGCTGGTAGAATTTATTCATTGTAATTTTCTTATCCATATCCCATTTTTCATGATAGGCATTGCGCTGCTTTACTGTTAACTCCAAAGCTTCGGGAATCGGATATTTATTCACGATATACGTATTGATTACTGCCGGCAGAATAACAATTAGAAACAGCCAGATCGTAAGTAAAATAACCGCGTTGAAGTTGGAGTTTTTTTGTAGGGAAACGATAAAAAAGCAGGCAGCAAACCAAAACAAAATATACATAACACCCAGCCCGTAAAAGGTGAGAAGTGCTGCGTCAAAAGGAATTCCTAAGATTAAAACGGTTAAAAGAACTAAAAAGGTCAACAAAGCAATTAAACTTAAGATCCTGATGTAAAACAGCTTCAGAATGTATAAAAATGTATTTTCACTTTGCGTAGACACAATTTTCCAGGTTCCGCTTTCTTTTTCTTCCGAAACCAGATTGTAAGAGAATGCAATAATTAAAAGTGGAAAAAGGTAAATCAGTACAAAACTAAAATCGATATTCCCGGACAACAGATTGTTGGGATTATTGAGTTCCGCATCGTATTTCTGACCTTCCAAACCCCGAATCGTGACGCTTTGAATCGACGGATTTACATCGCGCTGACCAATCGCCAGACTGTTAACGGGCAGTGTTTTATTGATTAGCGAAAATTTGATGTAATAGAGCAGCAGTCCCATTTCGTCTTTGTGAAAAGCGGCATTTCGCGCAATATGTTCTTTTTGGTATAATGCAGCTTCTACAATATTATTCTGCTGCTTTTGTTGAAATTGCTTTCCAATTAAAAGACTGATGAATCCGATGAGCAACAGGAAAACCAATCCAATTTTGGTACCTTTTGAGCGTATGAAATTTTTAAAAAGTAATGCTAGCATATTAGAGGGCTTTAAGGTTTTTAGCTGCAATTCGTATAAGAACAAAAAGCAGGATAATCCACAGAAAAATAGAAACTATAGAGAGTATTTCGGACTTTAAAATAGCCGGGACTTCTTTTGGCTCATAATGAAATTCTTCCAGATCAGCCCAGTGTTCTTTGCTGATGGATAAAGGCTTGTCGTTTGGTCCCGGCTTTTTATTACTGATGTATTTAACCTGCAAAGCATTCATTTTTTGTGCCATAGTATAGCGATAACGCTCCGCCTGTTTCTGAAAATCGACATACGAACCATAATCGGTATTGGATAGACCCATTGACAGGTTTCGGATCGCGATGTACGGATTCAGAAATGAAACGGCTTTGGAGAAGCTATTTTGCTGGTCGTAAACTTTTAGCAGCTCTTCTAAGTGTTGGTTGTAAATCTTCGAACTGATTTTCTCTCCTTCGGTCATGATAAACCCCGAATAATTAAAAGGCAGTTTTTGTACCGAATCGACTTTGTAAACGCTCAGCAAGGAATCTTTGATGGCCTTGTAATGTAAATCGTTAGGATTATGACTGTCACCTTGTTTCAGGATGTCTTTTTCGATAGCACTGTTGAATTGTATTTTTGAGGGTGCTTCGTAAAGGTATGCTCCGATTGCCTGAGTAGTTCGGGGTAAAATAATGGTGAGAACCAGCCAGATTCCGATTAAGGAAATCAAGGCTTTTTTGGAGGTTTTGCTTGCCGCAGAAATCAGCACAGCAATCACGCAAAAGAAGATCAGGTAAATAAAATGAAACAGAATAAACAGTAGCATTTTGATGGTTTCATCTGTTGAAATTGTAAAATCCTGAAGCAGCAACCATAGAAATACAAGGACTAGTATGGTAGGAACAAAAAGCAGCAGGATTACATTTACAATTCCTACTATCTTTCCGGTTAAGAGCTGTTTCCAGCTAATTCCCTGGCTTAAAAGTAGTTTTAGAGTCCCATTTTCTCTTTCGGCTGCGACCGCATTAAATCCTAAGAAAAAAATCAGTAAAGGCAGTAAAATTTGTAAAACCATTGCAATGCTGATTTCTCCAAAACGGAGCATACTGTTAGAGAATCCCGCTTCAGAAAAATTGGCACTATTTTGTTTGTGTGCTTCAAGAAATATAGCATTCCCAAAGAAGGGTTCCATTCCAAATTCAAAAACACTCAAAGGAGTACTTTTTCGAAAGGCAAAATTTCCGTAATGTGCCATTCGGTGCGGGTTTTTATCTGGATTGTTAAGCCAGTCTTCGCGTGATTCATGCTGGTATTTTTCGCTGGTCTGATTTTGGTTGTTGTAATTTTCCCAACCTGAAAAAGCAGCATAAAGCAGTATGATACCAATAAAGAGTGTGATGATATAGACGGCCGTATTTTTAAAAACAGCATTTTTAAGATGTCTGGCAATTAAAATTTCGATGTGTAATGACATGATACAGTTTAAAATTTGTAAGTTACAGTAAGAGTGAAATTTCGCGGTGCTCCGGGAAATAGTCTTAGATAATTCTGGGCACCCAACCAATACGTTTTATTGAATAAATTACCCGCATTCAGGGCGATCTGCATATTACTTTTGTTTGGTTTGTAGTACAAAGCTGCATCAAAAGCAGTAAAGTCAGGCAGTGTAAAAGATCTTGTAAACCAAGGCACTTTGCTGCTTTGATATTGCATTCCGAAACCAATACCCAAATTTTTTAGAGCCGAATCAGAGTTGAAATTGTAGCGTGTCCACAAATTGGCGCTGTTTTTTGGTGTATTTTGTTTTCGGGCTCCAATTAACGAAGGATCGCGATCATTGGTAATTTCGGCATCAATATAACTGTACGAAGCGTTTATTTGCCAGTCGGACGTAATAAAACCTGCTACGTCACATTCGAAACCACGACTTCTTTCAGCACCTCTTGTTACCAGCAAATCAGGATTTGCCGGGTCGTTGGCATTCATTAGGATATTACGCTGGTTGATTTCATAAAGAGCGGCGTTGAAACTTACGGAATTGTTGAAAAAAGTAGCTTTCAGTGCAACTTCTTTCAAGTTGCTTTTCAGTGGATCAAACAAACTTCCGGCTGGTAAACTTCCTGTTTGAGGCATCAAAGATACCGTATTCGATTGTGGCTGATAACCTTCAAGATAAGTTGTGTAAACGTTTATTTGATTGTTTACGGCATAAGTCACTCCAATACGCGGCAGTAAAGCCGACTTTTTAACAGTTAGTTCATTGTTGGATTTGTAGTTTGTGATGTCTTTAAACCATTCTTGACGCAAGCCCAGTAAAACGGTAAATCTTTCCCATTGTACCTGATCCTGGATATAAATTGCGTTGGTACTGGTTAATGCAGATGGCAAGGCAGTACGAACATTGAGTGTATAATCGTCAGGACTTGTTAAGGTATAATTGGGATTGTTCAGATTAAAATAATTTACATTTGGTTTTGGTAAAACCACCCCATCGACTGTTATGGTTTGATAATTGGCAGCATTGGCAGCAACAAATGAACTGGCTACCGTTCCGTCTTTCAATAAATAACCTCTGGCAGCATTTTGTCCACCGCCTTTGGTTTTGTTCCAGCTGTTTAAATCGTAACCTGCCAATAATTTATGTTTTACTTTTCCTGTATTTAAATCAAAGTTGAAATAAGCACTCAGGTTATCAACGTCCCAATATTGCTGACGCTGTACAAATTGCATCATGGCCAGACTACTGACAGGTTTATTGTTCATGTCGACTGCAAAAGCATTTGTAGTTCTGTGTTCCTGAAGATCTTCTGTCCAGGTTTGTTTCATGTACGATGCATTAAAACCTATTTTAGAGTTGAACTTATGAACGAAATTGGTCGTCAAAATCATTTCTTTTGATTTATAGAAATCATTTGGGGCACCTAAATTTAAGCTAATCGGAGTTTTATTTAGACTGGTAACTCCCGCAACGGCACCAAAAATTGGCTGTCCGCGATCCAGAACTCCGGTCATGTTGCTCAAAATTAATTCGGTATTGATGGCTGTTTTTTCATTCGGAATGTAGCTGAAGGATGGCGAAATCAAAAACGATTTATTGCGAACCAGATCCCGAAACGATTTGGCTTCCTGATATGCACCATTTACACGGTATAAAAGGGTTTTTGATTCGTTCAATGGGCCAGTGAAATCTAAAGTTCCGCGCAAAGTACTAAAGCTTCCTGCACTCAGACTTATCTCTTTTCGATCAACAGCCAGTGGTTTTTTAGTAACCATATTAATGCTTCCACCCGGATCGACAGAAGAGAATGTAGCACTCGAAGGTCCTTTAATCACTTCAACTCGTTCAATATTGGTCGTTAAAGGTTGCAAGAAGTAATGTTGATGTGTTCGCATGCCGTTTATGATCTGGCCTTCTTCGTTTTGACTGATTCCGCGAATCGTATACTGATTGTAATAACTTGCGGGAATAACACCACTGGCCATCTTGACAGCATCGGCCAGGTAAATGGCGCCTTTATCTGCAATTAGTTCTTTGGTGATCGTTGCTATAGATTGTGGAATATCTTTGTTGAGGGCGGCTGTTTTTGTTGCTGCAAAAGAATAATCACTATTATATTTTTTGGTCGAACGGCCTATAATTTCAACCGTTTGCAATTCGGTGCGTTCTGTTTTGTTAGATATGGTATCGGATGCTTTTTTATTAACGGTTTGCGATTGTGCAAACTGACTAATAATTATTAAAAACAGTGAGAGAATAAAATGTTTCATTTTTTTTGGATGGGTTTGGAAAAATGTAATTTCCTTTTATACAGTTTGTAAATACAAATCTTCCAGTTCATTTGCCGAGATTTTATCGGCTTCTATAACGGTAACGAGATTTCCCTGTCTCATAATGCCAATATGAGAGGCAACTTCTCTGGCTCTGAAAATGTCGTGCGTAGCCATTAGTATGGCCGTTCCATCTGCAGAAAGTTCTTTTAATATTTGAGAAAACTCGTTGGAAGCTTTAGGATCTAAACCACTGGTAGGTTCGTCCAATAAGAGAACCTTGGCTTTCTTGGCGATTGCGATTGCAATTCCAACTTTTTGACGCATTCCTTTCGAATAACCACCTAAGTTTTGATGGTGTGCTTTAAGCTGCAGTCCTGCCTTTGAAAGGAAATAGGTGAGTTCTCCTTCTGAATATTTGAATCCCGCCAGAGACGAAAAGAACTTTAAATTTTCTAAACCGGTAAGATTTGGGTACAACATCACTGTTTCCGGAATATAAGCGACATACTTTTTTGTTTCCTGCGCATTTTCGATAACCGAGATATCGTTGATTTTCAGTTCTCCGTCTGTTGGAGCGATAAAACCTAGAAACAAATTGATGGTGGTTGTTTTTCCGGCACCGTTCTGTCCCAGTAAGGCAAAGATTTCGCCTTCGTTAATTGTTAAATTCAGTTTGTTTAAAGCAATATGATCGCCATATTTCTTTGTCAGATTTTCAGCTATAAGCATAGTTATTATGTATTTGGATGATTTTTAACAGGAGTCTTTACTGCCAATCATAGCCAAAGTCCAACCTACTGGTTTACAGCTAAGGCATCTTTGCAATGAAGGAAGTAAGGGGAATGGTGTTTACAACGATTGAAACCCAAAAAAACAGTTGTATTGGATAAGCGAGAATGGCCTTTCGGGTTTTATTGGTCAGCATTTTTTTTGAAAAAGGCAGCAGATAAAACTACAAATGGGTTTTGCCTGACTTTTAAAAAGACAAGCAAGTGATGTTCTTAGTTTTTTGGATAAAAACGCAGTAAACTAACGAATTGAAGGTGGTGCCCTAAGAGCAAAAAGACTGCCTTTGAAAAAGACAGCAGCGGTTTTTACATAAAAGAACGCGCAGCAAGTTTCAATACTTACTTTAAGAAAGGAGTAAGACTGAAAGGTTTCCGGAATAAAAGTACTAAATGCAAAATGACAAATCTGGCAATTGGTATCAGCAGTATGGCTGTGCGTAATTTGCTTTTGTCCGTCAATATAAGTATGGTCGCAATGTTTGCTTGTAAGCTGCTTGTAAACATGTTCGTAAGAATGCAGCGTCTGAAACAGCATTGCAAACAATACAGTAACAGACATAAAAAGATTAATTAACAGAATTTTCTTTTTCATTCTTGATGGAGAAAGTCCTGTTTCTGGCGGACTTTCTAGCTTTTAAACTAACGCAACGTTGTTGCAAATATAGATATCTTATTTAAAAATGCGCAAGAATCGTCTATTATTTTATTTGGAGAACAAATTCTCTATTTTTTGTAAAGTCTAATTATGTTTAAAAACACAGCTAAAGTAATATTCTTCAGGCAATCGTTTTAAAAACATCTTTACAGCTTCTTATAAAATATTTTCACAGTAGTATTCCTGTTAACGTGTTTATTTATTGTTAGTTATATAAGTTGTTATTAGTGATCTCGTCATATAATCTTTATTTTTACTAGAAGTGGATAATTATCTGCTTAGATAATAATTGAATTTTTGATTTGGCATGAAGTTTCAAAAGTGTCAATTTTATAAACGGGCAATCTGCTCATAAAAAGGTAAATTATGAAAATAGGTTTAATAGGATTCGGAAAAACAGGAAAATCGGTAGCCTCTGTACTACTGGAAAACAATAAATTCTGTCTGGAATGGGTTTTAAGACAAAGCACTGTTTTAGAACACAGATCGGTTTCAGAATTTCTTGGCATTCCTTCAAAAGAACCGGGTTTAATTTACTCGGGTTCTAAAACGACAATGGAAGAATTACTGGACAAGCATCCGGTTGATGTAATTATTGATTTTTCTTCCAATGAAGGTATTTATACGTATGGAGAAATTGCTGCAAAGCGAAAGGTCAAGATTATTTCGGCAATTTCTCATTACAAAGAAAAGGAATTGCAATTATTAAAGAAACTGGCACATAAAACGACGGTATTCTGGTCGCCAAATATTACACTCGGGGTGAATTATCTGCTTTTTGCTGCTAAATTTTTAAAAAAGATTGCGCCTTGGGTTGATATCGAGGTGAACGAAGAACATTTTAAAAAGAAAGTAGGAACTTCGGGAACTGCGGTAAAAATTGCAGAAGCTCTGGATATTGATAAAAGCAATATCAATTCAGTCAGGGCAGGAGGAATAGTTGGTAAACATGAAGTTATATTTGGATTCCCTTTTCAGACGGTTCGTTTAATACATGAATCAATTTCGAGGGAAGCGTTTGGAAACGGAGTTGTTTTTGTTGCCGAAAATTTAGAAAACAAACCCAAAGGACTGTATAATTTTGAAGATATTTTAACGCCTTATTTTGCAGTATGATACTTTATAGCAAATCCGACAGGTTTTCGAAACTTGTCGGTTTTATTTTTTAATAACACATAGAAACACAGACATTGTAGGGGCAAAAAGGCTTCGAAAAAGAAATACATTTCCTCGGCATAGTTTGTAAACTTATGAAATGATATTCCTGAGTTTGAAAATCTATGTTTCTATGTGTTTAATAAATTAACTAAGGTTGTGTTTTATTATTTTTTAAAAATTAAAGCTTTAGTATATTCGGCATTCATTTTTGCGATCGAAAGAATCGAAATACCTTGTGGGCACTCAATTTCACAGGCTCTGGTATCGGAGCAGTTTCCAAAACCTTCTGCATCCATCTGGTTTACCATAGTTAGCACTCTTTTTGAAGCCTCGACTTGTCCTTGTGGTAATAAAGCCAGATGTGTGATTTTGGCACCTGTAAACAAGGCAGCGCTGGCGTTTTTGCAAGTTGCTACGCATGCCCCACAACCAATGCAGGCTGCGGCATCAAAAGACGCTTCGGCAGTTTCGTAAGATATCGGAATCGTATTGGCTTCAGGCGCCTGACCCGTGGAGACTCCAATAAAACCACCAGATTCAATAATGGCATCAAAAGCGGAGCGGTCAATTTTTAAATCTCTCAGTACAGGAAAGGCTTTTGCCCGAAAAGGTTCGATATAAATGGTATCCCCATCTTTAAAACTTCTCATATGAAGCTGACAGGTAGTGGTGTTTTTTAAGGGGCCGTGTGCTCTTCCGTCAATCATAACACCACATTGTCCGCAAATTCCTTCGCGGCAATCGTGATCAAACTCAATAACACGTTCTTTTTTCTGAATTAAAGATTCATTTAAAAGATCAAGCATTTCCAGAAATGACATATGTTCTGAAACTTCATCGATTTCATAATCTATCATTTTTCCTTTAGAAGAAGTATCAGACTGTCGCCATATTTTAAGATATAGTTTCATATTGCTTTAACTTTTGATTATTTATAACTTCTTACAGCAAGTTCAACCGACTCAAATACAAGAGGTTCCTTATGCAATGCGGGCTGTTTCGCTGGACCTTTCCATTCCCAGGCCGAGACATAACAGAAATCGGTATCATTTCGAACTGCTTCACCATCGGCAGTTTGAAATTCTTCCCGGAAGTGGGCACCACAGGATTCTTCTCTTTGTAAAGCATCGTAACACATTAGTTCGGCCAACTCAATGTAATCGGCAATTCGGCCGGCTTTTTCGAGTTCACTATTTAAAGTATCATCTCCGGTAATCAGTAAATCCTTTTCAAAAGAAGTTTTTAAGGCTTTGATATCCTCAAGAGCCTCTTCGAGTTTTTCCTTGCTTCTGGAAAGACCGCATTTTTCGTAAAGTAATCTTCCAATTTTTTTATGAAAGTGATCGGTAGAAAGTGTGCCTTTACTGTTTAAGAAATGATCCAGCTGAGTTCGTACTGCATTTTCGGCTTCATCAAAAGCAGGATGGCTGATCGTTGCTTTGGGTGCATTTAATTCTCCAGCCAAATAATTAGGAATCGTATAGGGAGCTATAAAATAACCGTCTACACAAGCCTGAAGCAAGGAATTAGCCCCCAGTCTGTTTGCACCGTGATCGGCAAAATTGGCTTCTCCCAAAGCAAATAATCCGGGAATACTGCTCATTAGTTCATAATCTACCCAAAGTCCACCCATCGTAAAGTGAGCAGCAGGGGAGATTAACATGGGTTCTTTGTAAGCATTGATTCCGGTAATTTTTTCATACATGGCAAATAGATTGCTGTATTTGGCTTCAATTTTATCTTTTCCCTGTGCTTTTATAGCATCTGAGAAATCCAAATAAATGGCATTTTTCATAGGGCCTACACCATGTCCGGCATCAATTCGCTCTTTGGCAGCCCGTGACGAAATATCACGGGGCGCAAGATTTCCAAAAGATGGATATCGGCGTTCCAGATAATAATCTCGTTCTTCTTCGGGGATTGTATTGGCATTTCGCTGGTCTTCGGCCTTTTTCGGAACCCAGATTCGTCCGTCGTTCCGCAAAGATTCTGACATTAAAGTGAGTTTGGACTGATTGGCTCCGTGTTGAGGAAGTGAAGTAGGATGAAACTGAATCCAGCTTACTCCCGCCATATAAGCACCTTTTTTATGAGCTCTCCAAATGGCCGAACTATTACAGCCCATTGCCAGTGTAGAAAGATAGTATACTTTTCCGTAGCCTCCAGAAGCCAGTACAACAGCATCGGCAACATGACGCTCCAAAGCTCCTGTTTCCAGATTTCGGGCGATAATGCCTTTTGCTTTTCCATCAATAACAACTAATTCCAGCATCTCGTGACGGGTATGCATCGTTACTTTTCCTAAGGAAACCTGACGTAATAATCCCTGATAAGCGCCCAGTAAAAGCTGCTGTCCGGTTTGTCCGCGTGCATAAAAGGTTCTTGAAACCTGAACGCCACCAAAAGAGCGGTTGTTTAGGTAACCTGCATATTCTCTGGCAAAAGGAACGCCTTGTGCTACGGCATGATCTATTAAATGTGCAGAACATTCGGCCAGACGGTATACATTGGCTTCACGGGATCTGAAATCACCGCCTTTGATGGTATCATAAAACATTCTGAAGGTACTGTCACCATCGTTTTTGTAGTTTTTGGCAGCATTAACACCTCCTTGTGCTGCAACAGAATGGGCACGTCGGGCAGAATCCTGAAAGCAAAAGGATTGGATATTATAACCTTGTTCAGCCAGAGACGCTGCGCAGGAGGCACCCGCAAGACCGGTTCCGACCACAATAACGTTTAGTTTTTTTCTGTTGGCGGGATTTACGAGTTTCGCTTTTGCTTTGTAATTGTTCCATTTATCGGCTAGTGGGCCTTCGGGTATTTTTGAGTCAATCATTTTTATTTTAGTTTAAAATGAATTTATACACCAATTCTATAAGTGACTTAAATTTTTAGAAGGCCTAATTTACTATAAAAAAATGGTTTTTTGTAAAGAAAACGCTATTATTTGAACTGTTTATTGTAATTCAAAATAAGAATTAATACTTGAGAACGGATGTTAGATTGATCCGTTAGCCACAATTGTATTTTAACACATAGAAACATAGCTCAAAATGCTTGTAAAAGGCATTTCACTTAAAATAAACCGGCATACCGCTATGCGAAAGAAATGTATTTCTTTTCGACACTTTTTATTGCGTTTAAGATCTTTGTTTCTATGTGTTAAATGTTTTTCAAGTTGATTTGCTTTGTCAATTCGTTATCGCTCGGGCTGCAGATTTTTTTAATTGATTTTTCATTAAAAAAAACTTTGAGATTTTGCACCTTGGCGAGATTAGAAAGAGCAGAACGCGGCTCTAAAATTATGATTTAGGAAAGCATAAGTTTTTTCAGCTAAGTCTTATTTGATGAATTTTTCAACATTTGGAATTTTCTCCAGTGCCTTTGTATTTTCAGCAAGAAGTTTAGCTGCAGCTTCATTTATTTTACCGACCGGAATTGCTTTCCATTTATTGATATCTTTTTCGAAGTCGTTTTGGAATAAAACTCGGGATAAATCTCTTATGACACAATAGGCCGCTATGGAATGGCCGTTATCGCTATCATAGTTTCCGGTATTAATAAAAAACTGTACTCGTTTCATCAGGCCTTCTTCAGAGTAAAGGGACAACTCGGTTAATTTACCTCTGTATTCCAAATCGGCAGAACCAACTCCTTTTAATTTCGGAAACAATTTGTAATCGGCAAAGTGTCTGCCTTCGTGACCAATGTAGCTCACTCTGAAATTTTCCGATTTTAAGTCATAAGCCTTTTTTACACAAAACAAAGCTTCTTTAGTTGCCCAGCCTGCAGGATAGTAACGCCCTAAAGTGGCGTATTCGCTCCAGCCCAACGTTACGAAATCATCCATAAAAAAGATTTTGATTGGTGTTTCTTTTCCGTCATAATTGACTTTATAAATGGTGTCTTTCTCTGTTTTCCAAACCAATAAATCATACAAGCCTCCGGTTTTTCCAAATCCTGTAGTATGATAGCCTAGACTGGCGATGTATTTTTTTTGGTAAACATTAATGCTGTCTTCATTGAGCGGTAAGTTTTTGGCAGCAGGAAAATTCGTTTTAAGAAAATTAGAGACGTTTTTTAGGATCAGTGAATCTGTTTTCTTTTCCTTGTTTAAGAAAGAGAAGCGCCAATAATCTCTGTAAATTTTTAACAGTTGATCTATTTTTGATTTTCTGGTTTCCAGAAAATCACTTTTGTCTTCTTCAAACTTAAAGCGGTTTTCAAAGTTGGTTTTGAATTTTAAATCCTTTTCTGCTATTTTTTTGGCTGGATCGGTGTCTAGTAGAGGCAATGCCAATTTTGGATTTCCATCCAAAGCAAGAGAATAGATTTTGGTATAATCCAGTTTTATACTGTCATTTTGAATGGACTGCGCGTTTATTTTCGAAAACGAAAAAAGAATGAAAATAAGTAAGGTAACAAGTTTTAAGGTTCTCATATAAAAATGTTTGGGTTAATTTGTTAACGGCTTTTTATACTATAGAGACTTTTTTTTTGTTAATGTTACAGTTTTAATTCTTTTATTTCTATTTCAATTGGTTTGTCTTTTTTATTTTTCGATAATCATGGTAACGCCTTGTCCTCCGGCGGCACAAATAGAAATTAGTCCGCGTCCTGATCCTTTTTCATTTAATAATTTGGCCATCACGCCAATGATACGGCCTCCTGTGGCAGCAAAGGGGTGTGCGGCTGCGAGACTGCTTCCTTTCACGTTTAGTTTTTCGCGGTCAATAGCACCGAGGGTTTTAGACAGTCCTATTTGAGTACTCAGTTCCGGACTCTCCCAGATCTTCAAAGTGGCTAAAACCTGCGCGGCAAAAGCTTCATGAATTTCATAATAATCAAAGTCCTGTAAAGTTAAACCAGCTTTGTCGAGCATATTGCTGACCGCAAACAAAGGAGCCAGCAAAAGGTTTTGCTGTTTTTTGACATATTCAATAGCAGCAATTTCTGCAAAAGTGATGTAGGCTAAAATTGGAAGTCCCTGTTCTTTGGCCCATTCTTCACTGGCTAGAAGTATGCAGGACGCCCCATCAGTTAATGGTGTTGAGTTCCCAGCGGTGAGGGTTCCGTTGGTTTTGTCAAAGGCCGGTTTTAATTTGGCAAGCTTTTCAAGTGTACTGTCTTTTCTCAGATTATTGTCTTTGTAAAGTCCGTTGAATGGCGTTATCATATCATCAAAAAAACCTTCGTCGTAGGCTTTTGCCATATTGAGATGACTTTTAAGCGCGAGATTATCCTGGTCTTCACGGGAAATTTTATAATGTTTGGCTGTGATTTCGGTATGTCCGCCCATCGAGAGTCCGGTTTGAACTTCTTCATTTCGGGGAACAAGCGGTGCCAAATCTTTGGGACGAATTTTTAAAAATTGTTTTAGTTTTTCACCCAGTGATTTTGCATTTCTGGCGTTGAGCAGAATCTTTCTAAGCTTGTCGCTTACTGACATTGGAATATCGCTAATAGAATCAACCCCTCCGGCAATTCCGCATTCTATTTGACCTAAGGCTATTTTGTTGGCAATATAAATAGCACTTTCAATTCCGGTATCACAGGCTTGCTGTAAGTCACAGGCAGGTGTTGCGGGATCAAGTGCCGTTTTCAAAACACATTCTCTCATTAGGTTATTATCATAGGTATGTTTGATTACGGCCCCTCCGGCAACTTCACCAATTAATTTTCCTTTCAGATTGTATTGGGTCACAAGACCATCAAGAGCAGCAATCATCATTTGCTGATTTCCAACTTCGGCATAAGCCGTATTAGCTCTTGCAAACGGAATACGGTTGTATCCAACAATGGCTACTTTTTTGATTGTGTTCGTATGATTCATAATGAAGATGGTGTTTTTGTCCTTAAAGATAAGCAGAGTTATTTACTAATGACGGATTTATAATTCAAAATAATAAGTCTTGGCATTTTATTCAGTGATTTTATTTTGAATTATATTTATTTAGAATAATTAAAAATAATTTGCAAAAAAATGTTTTAGCAATTACTTTTGCCAGCAAAATAAAAACCAATAAAAAATAATAATGAATACCATGAGAATAAAAAAAGTTTTATTTTTTCTGATTTTCCTAAACTCATTAGTGATGATGGGGCAGGAACACGGAAAAGTAATCGGAAGAGTTTCCTTAACCGGAAATGTGCCGGCAGAAAATGTTTCTGTTGCTCTTAGAGGAACAAGGTACAGTGCTATTACGAACGAACACGGACAGTACGAAATTAAAAATATTAAACCTGCCAGTTATACTATCAGCATTAGTGCAGTTGGAATTCGTCCGGTTGAAGACAGAATTACAGTGACATCAAAGCAAACGACAACTAAAAACTTCATGCTTTCGGAGAGCCAGGAAGATTTGGACGAAGTTGTAATTACTAAAAACAAATACAAGCAAGACAAGCCTTCTTTATCCTTACGTCTTCAAACACCTGTATTGGAAATTCCACAAAATATTCAGATTGTGAGTGGTCAGACATTAAAAGATCAACAGATTGTAAGTATGAGTGACGGAGTAATTCGAAATGTGAGTGGGGCAATACGTTCTGAGCACTGGGGAGATTTGTATACCAATATAAAAATGCGTGGTTCACAGGTTCAGGCGTTCCGTAATGGTTTCAACGTAGTTTCTTCTTCCTGGGGACCGCTTACGGAAGACATGAGTTTTGTAGATCATATTGAGTTTGTGAAAGGACCTGCAGGATTTATGCTTTCCGTTGGTGATCCAAGTGGTTTGTATAACGTAGTGACTAAAAAACCAACCGGAATTACAAAAGGAGAAGCCAGTGTAATGGCGGGAAGCTATGATTTTTACAGAGCGAGTATCGATCTTGATGGGAAACTGGATAAAAAAGGAAAGCTATTGTATCGTTTTAATGCTGCTGCCCAAAACAGAGGTGCGCATCGTGCATTTGAACGCAACAACCGTTATGTAATTGCCCCCGTGCTTACGTATCAGATTGATGATAAAACGAAAATTACGGCGGAGTATAATTTTCAATATGCCAACATGACTGAAGTAGGTTCTTATTATGTGTTTGGACCTAAATCTGATGGATATGCCACTTTACCGGTTGGATTTACTTTGACACAGCCTGGTATTCCGGATACTAATATTCAAGACCATAACGGCTACTTTATGTTTGAGCATAAGTTTGATGATAATTGGAAACTGACAGCACAAACTTCTTACTTCAAGTACATTCAGCAAGGATACAGTTCATGGCCAAGCAAAATTGGTTCAAGTGAAAATACTCTTGGTAAAGGCAACATTATCAGAAATGTGGGTATTTGGGACGCAGAAAGTAATATGTATTTGGGGCAGATATTCGTAAACGGAAAGTTTACGACCGGAAAAGTTACGCATAAACTATTAGGCGGTGTAGATTTAGGAAGTAAAGATTATATGGCAGATTGGGGACAGTCTCATGATCTTGATACAGCTGCAAATCCATTTAATGTTTACAGTCCAAATTACGGGACGCCTTCTAACGGTTTTCCCGTTTTCAATCGTACAACACCGCTTTCAGTCAGAGCTGGTGGTAAATTAACACAAGAATACGCAGCAGGTTATATTCAGGATGAACTTGGTTTCTTTGAGAATAAATTGAGATTGACTCTTGCAGCACGATATACTTGGATTAGCCAAAACAGTTGGGGAACAATTGAATCTGATAGTCATATTACACCACGTGTAGGATTTAGTTATTCTGTGACCGATAATTTAGCTCTTTATGGTTTGTACGATCAGGCATTTATACCGCAGTCCGGAATTATTAAAAATGGTGATCAGGTAAAACCGATAACTGGAAATAATGTGGAATTTGGAATTAAGAAAGATTGGTTTGACGGATCGTGGAGTACTACATTAGCAGCTTATAGAATCGTAAAACAGAATGAACTTGCTGCCGATCCAACGAACGGACCAAATGATATTTATAAAATTGTTTTAGGAGAAAAAAGAGCGGAGGGTATTGAATTTGACATTAGAGGAAGGTTATTAGACGGACTTAATCTTGTTGCTAATTATGCTTTTACAGAATCTATAGTAACAAGTTCGGTTATTCCAAAAATAACGGTGGGTTCAGTTGTACCGGGATTTGCTAAACATAGTGCAAATGCGTGGTTGAACTACAGCATTCAAAGCGGAAAGTTAAAAGGACTGGGGGCTTCTATAGGAGGGACTTATCTTGCAGGCCGTCAAACGGACAGTTGGAGTGTAGGAGGTATCAGCTTACCCAACTATTTTAAACTGGATGGAGGTTTATCTTATGAAACCGGGAAGTTTAAGGTTACAGCAAATGTGTTTAATATTCTGGACAAATACCTGTACAGTGGATCTTACTATGAATGGCTTTCTGCTTACTATTGGCAAACAGAAGCACCAAGAAACTTTAGAGTGGGGGTAACGTATAAGTTCTGATTTTTTAGGTACTAAGGCGCTTAGGTTCTGAGATGCTAAGGGGCTGGGTGTTTAAAAGTAACCCGACAGGTTTTTAACCTGTCGGGTTTTTTAACATTTTCCTAAAATTTCTTAATTGCAATAATAATTTACAGCTTACTCCGTAAGAGACAAGTATTTGGAATCTGTTGCTCTGAAAGAGCCTTAGCAGTAACATGGCACGAAGTGCCATGAATACTGGTGAGCACTTCTTTAAGCCCTGTAAGGGCGAAAGCATAACCCAAAAAGCACATATCTTATTTTATGACATTTCCGAAAGTTAGCAACTTTTAGCCAAAATCTTATGCTTTATTTATAACGGCTTAAGCCCCTTCAGGGCAATATGATTCATTATCTTAATTTATAGTGCGTTGCACTATTTTTATGCTTCTGGGCTTTCAGCCCTTTTTAAACATTTCAAGTATTTATACCGAAAGAGAACACTAATTGTAAAATCAGCTGTAATAAAATGATCTCTTAAATGAAGAGCTGAAATTGTTAATAAAAGGAATAGCTTCTATCAACCCCACAACATTTTGTGTGAATCCCCTTTTTTGAACGAGCTGAATCTCTTTTGTACCAAATAATTACCCTTTTTGAACGAGTGGAATCACTTTTGTACCAATAAGTTCTATTGCATTCATTAGCTGGGTATGTGTAAGGCCTGCATTGTCCATTTGAAATGTAAATCTTGAAATTCCGCCAAGAGATTCACTGTGTCGTAAGATTTTATCGGCAATGCGTTCAGGATCACCTACAACCAGAACACCCAGATCGTCAATTAAACCGTCAAATTTGGCTCTGGTAACTGGTGGCCAGCCGCGTTCTAAGCCTAATTTTGTCCAAAGTTCAGCATAACCCGGATAATATTCTTCGATGGCTTTTGCGGTAGTGCTTGCTGCAAACCCAGGTGAATGTAGGCCTACCTGAAGTTCTTCGGGCTGGTAACCGGCTGCTTTTCCTGCTTCACGATACAAATCTACTAACGGACGGAAACGATGTGTCTGACCTCCAATGACGGCTACCATTAAAGGCAAACCTAAGGATCCTGCTCTTATAAAAGATTCAGGAGTTCCGCCAACGCCCAACCAAACCGGTAGTTTTTCCTGTAAAGCCCTCGGATAAACCGGAAGATTATTCAAAGCGGGACGAAATTTCCCCGACCAGGTTACAAATTCATTGTCTCTGATTTGAAGTAAGAGCTCTAATTTTTCTTTAAAAAGCTCATCATAGTCATTCAGATTAAATCCGAAAAGAGGGTAAGCTTCGATTGAAGAGCCACGACCTACTACAATTTCGGCTCTTCCTTTTGAAATTAAGTCAAGGGTTGCAAAACTTTGATAGACTCTTACCGGATCGGCAGCACTTAAAACCGAAACAGCACTTGATAATCGAATGCGTTTTGTTCGCGCCGCGGCAGCGCTTAAAATTACTGCGGTAGCCGAATCTAAAAACTCTTTTTTATGATGTTCACCAATTCCAAAAACGTCAAGCCCGGCCTGATCTGCCAGCTCGATTCTTTGGAGTAATTGCTCCATTGCATCAACACTGTTTAGCGTATTGTGGTTTCCGTACATCGCCGAAGCGAAACTGTCAATTCCTATTTCCATTTTTTTTTAGCTTTAGGCTTTAAGCTTTAGGCTGTACGCTTTCCTTTAAAGCCTGCAGCCCAATGCTTATCGCGGTTTGTTTTTTTTTAGCTTTAGGCTTTAAGCTTTAGGCTTTAAGCTGTACGCTTTCCTTTAAAGCCTGCAGCTCAATGCTTATCGCGGTTTGTTTTTTTTTAGCTTTAGGCTTTAAGCTTTAGGCTGTATGCTTTCCGTAAAGCCTAAAGTCGAATGCTTGTTGCAGTTATTTTTTTAGACATAGGCTTTAAGCAATATGTTTTTTCAAAAAGCCCAGAGCCTAAAGCTTAGTGCCTATAGCTTAAAGCCTAAAGCCCAAATCGCATAATTAATGTGAAAAGCCAAAGGAAACGCTAATCAGAATAATCACAATAACAATTAAGGTGATCCCTACATACAGATAATCCTTTTCCAATAAAAACGAAAATAGCGATAGTAAAACACGTAAAACTGGGGTTAAGAAAAGCAGGATGATCCCAAAAAAGATCAACGATTCGCCATTTCCCTGAATTACACCCTGATATATTGCCGAAATTACTTCAAAAATATTGCGGTCATTTTCATGGAAGACCGAGTAATCTTCAATATCAGTGCTATGCGCCATTAAATAAACAATTCCGCCAATAAAAGCGACTGATAATGAAATCCAAACGCCATAACGCAATAAATTCCCAATAATGGTTTGAAAATCTTTTTCTCCAAATTTTTCGTGTTGCATAATCTTAGATTTTTCCATTAATTCCGTTATAGATCATATTTACCGCAAGTACAAATATCAGACAGGCAAAGAATATACGTAGTTTTTTAGGATTTGTTTTAACTAAAACTTTGGCTCCCGCCATAGCACCAAACAGTACGCCGATGACTACTGGCATACAGATTCCGGGTTCGATGTATCCTTTTTGAATATAGATTACAGAACTCGCCATTGCCGTAACGCCCATCATAAAATTACTGGTTGTGGTAGAAACTTTAAACGGAATTCTCATAATATTGTCCATTGCAATGACTTTAAAAGCACCGGAACCAATTCCTAATAAACCTGACATCATTCCGGCAATTCCCATCATACCAAAACCGCCCACGACGTTTTTGGTTCCGTAACGAATTATTTCACCGTGATGCGAGGGATAAGTACCTTCTAACCTCAGTTTTTTAGCCAAAGGACTAGATTCTAAAACAATATGTTCTTCTTTTTTTCGAAGAGAATTGATAGCCGAGAAGATCAAAGTAAGTCCAAATAAAACGACAATAAAGGAAGTAGGAGCGATGGTTGAAAGTAAGGCCCCACAAACAGCACCAATTGTAGTAGCAATCTCAAGAAAGATACCCAGTCGCATGTTAGTGATTCCCTCCCTGACATAAGCGGCAGCAGAACCGGAGGAAGTAGCAATTACCGAAACCAGAGCCGCACCAATTGCATAATGAATGTCAACACCAAGAATGACTGTTAAAAGTGGAATTATGATAATCCCGCCACCTAAACCTGACAATGAACCAATAAAACCTGCTAAAAAAGCACCAAGAATCATAATCAGGGTAAACGTAAGTACTGTCATTCGGATCAATTTTGTTACCGCTAATTTACGAATTGATATTTGGTGAAGAAATGTTTTATTTCATAATTAAAAACTAAAATTGTTTAATTCTGAAATTTAAATCTTGAGAAAAAACACAAAAAAGTACTTAACTGGTTGATTATAGGGTAAAAACCAGAGTTTAAGAATGAAACGCTAAAAAAGAGGAACTTACAGGTTATCGTCTATTATTTTTTGAACACTGCTGATAAAAGTCTCTGTGTTTTTGACATCTTGCTTGATGTACAAATCGTATTCGTTTAATTTATACTGATCAATCATGTCTTTTTTTAAGTATTTGATGATGGATTCAAGAGTCCGGGTATCCTCCTCATTTAGTTTCTTTAACTCCCGTTGTTTACTTTTGAGATAATCTAAACTCTTTTTTAATCTCTGAACCATTAATTTTTCCAATCTCTTCCTTCGTTTAAAAATTATTAAAACAAACGATAATCCGGAAGATTTTAAGCTCAATATGCCCCAAAAACCATTTCCATTTGAGCTTAATTCCTCCAGAGTATCGTATTCCCTTACATACGTTCAAATTGGGAATTTAGATTTAAGAAATGTTATAAAATTTTCAAAGCACATTATAAAATTTGCACGCTAAGAAGTCAGGTGTTTGAGAACCTGTAACTTAGGTGTTTTGTAGGTTGAAGAATACAAAAAAGGAGTAGATGATCCTGCGGGTTTTTTAGAGTGTAAGGATTTTAAAAATCTTATTTTGACCGATTGTCTAAAGCAAGATAAGTTTTACCTAAGGCAGAAAGCAGTAAAGCAGCTGCAGCACTTGTTAGAACCGAGTAATCAAAAGGAGCTTTTACCGAAACCGAAACAGCCATTGAAAGGGCAAAAAGCAGCATTAAAGCAGCAGTTCCCAAAGCAACCTGACGGGTTTTAAATCCTGGGATTAAAAATAAGCCAAAGATAATTTCGAAAAAAGTAGCCAAAGCTCCCAATACCTCTGCTAAGGGTTTACTGGCAAAGGAGTTTAAGGTTTGGGTGTAAATAACAAAATTGTCCCAATTTCCCCACGCTACTCCGGGAGCGCCGGGTACACCCCAGAGGCCAAAACGGTCGGCAACGGCAGAGAGCATCGTAATTCCCAAAACAATTCTTAAAACGAAACCTGCCTGTGCTGTACCTATTTTTTTCATCGAGATCTTTTTATGTAAAGATAACAAGATGTTGGGTTACTTTGGATGATTATTTTTGAGACGGTATTATTTTAAGAATTCTTAAATCCATCTTCCTTATCCTTGAAGGCCCATGTCGCCATAGCTTCAATAACTGGCATTAAACCTTTTCCAGAAGAACTTAAGCTATACGTTACAAAAGGAGGTACAACCGGTTTGGCTTCTCTAATGACAAGATGGTCGGCTTCGAGCTGTTTTAAATGTTGTATCAGCATCTTTTCGGTAACTGCAGGGATGGCCCTTTTTAGTTCGCTGTAACGTTTGCTTCCGCCTGAAAGATGGTAAATGATAATGGGTTTCCAATAGCCTCCAATTTTTTCCATAACATAAGTTACGGGACATTTGTCTAAAGCGTATTGCTTGTTTTCCTGAATAGTCGACGATTCTTTGATTGCGGTCATAGTGCATACTTTAGGGTAAGTACTTGTATAAAAGTAAGTACAAATATACCTTTGTTGCACAACATAAAAAAATAAACAGAGATGAAAATTACAATTTCAGGATCATTAGGAAACATAGGGAAACCATTGACACAAAAACTTATTACCTCAGGACATGAGGTAACAGTAATCAGCAGCAGTGCAGACCGGGTAAAAGAGATTGAAGCAGCAGGAGCCAAAGCAGCGATTGGTTCTGTAAGTGATGCCACTTTTTTGCAAAGCGCATTTGAAGGAGCTGATGCTGTATTTGCAATGACTCCGCCTAATATGGGAGGAGTTAATATCATTGCCAATACTACGGATGCCGGTAAAGCACTTGCAAAAGCCATAGCAGCTGCCGGAGTAAAACGTGTTGTAATGCTGAGCAGTATAGGCGCAGATTTACCGGGAGGAAATGGTCCAATTGCCGGACTTCATAATATCGAGAAACTGTATGAATCATTAGAGAACGTATCGGTTACGTATCTTCGTGCGGGCTTTTTCTACACGAATTTGTACCATGATGTTCCAATGATTAAAGGAGCGGGAATTATTGGAGCAAATTATCCTTCTAACACTACGATTCCTTTTGTACATCCTGAAGATATTGCAGCGGCAGTTTCTGAAGAACTACTAAAAACCATAGCGGGAAAGAACATTCGTTATATTGTAAGTGATGTGCGAACTCCAAATGAAGTAGCCAAAACTTTAGGCTTAGCCATTGGAAAACCGGATTTACCATGGGTAGAGTTTACCGATGTGCAATCTCTTGACGGAATGAAACAAGCGGGACTGCCGGAAGAAATTGCCGAACTGTATACCGAGATGGGATCAGGTTTAAGAAGCGGTAAAATCGCAGCACATTTTTTAAGCGATTATAGTTCTGTTGACGGACGAACTAAACTGGAAGATTTTGCAAAAGAATTTGCAGCTAAGTTTTAAATAGTAAAAGTAAGAAGCTGGTTTTAGGATCAGCTTTTTTTTGTATTTGCGAATTCTAAAGTGATATTGACTTTTGATAAGAATATACTGGTTTAGTATAAAATTATACCGTTTGTAAGATTCGGACTGTATTTATCTTTGTAATAATAATAGAACTTAAAAATTATAAAGATGAAAGCCATAGGATTTAAAACATCGTTGCCAATTACTGAAGAAGAGAGTTTTATAGCATTTGAAACTCCAAAACCAGTTCCCGGAGAACGTGATTTAGTAGTGAAAATTAGTGCAGTATCCGTTAATCCGGTTGATTTTAAAATTCGCCAGGGCAGTGCGAAAGATACGGTTTTTGAAACACCAAAAATTATAGGCTGGGATGCTGTAGGTATTGTCGAGGCGATAGGAGAGAAAGTGACTTTGTTTAAGGTAGGCGATGAAGTGTTTTATGCCGGAGATATTACCAAACCAGGCAGCAATGCAGAATACCAAAGTATTGACGAACGAATTGTAGGCAGAAAACCGAAGTCCTTAAGCCTTGAAGAATCGGCTGTGATACCGCTGACTGGTTTAACGGCTTGGGAAATTCTTTTTGATCGCATTCGAATCAATCCTAAAAAAGACAAAGGAAAATCAATTTTGATTATTGGAGGTGCAGGAGGAGTAGGTTCGATTGCTATTCAACTGGCCAGGAAAATTGCAGGTTTAACTGTTATTGCAACAGCATCGCGTCCCGAAACTATCGCTTGGTGTAAAGAGCAGGGCGCAGATTTCGTAGTCGATCACAAAAACCTGATTGCTTCGGTTCGGGAAGCAGGGTTTCAACAGGTAGATTTTATTTTAGATTTTGTCGATACTAATTCCTATTGGGATATTATGGCAGAATTAATTAAACCCCAAGGGCACATTGCTTCTATTACCGGGAGCAGTGATCCGGTTGCGTTGAACAAACTCAAAAATAAAAGCGCTTCTTTCTCTTGGGAACTGATGTACACACGATCAATGTTTGAAACCGATGATATGCAGGAACAACACGTTATTCTTAATCAATTGGCTGATCTTTTAGACGAAGGCATTCTAAAATCGACGCTCAATGTAACGCTTAATGGTTTAACGGCCGGGAACTTTAAAAAAGCACATGAGCTTTTAGAGTCAGGAAAAACTATTGGTAAGATTGCGATCAAATTTTAAAGCTAAAAACAGAGTAAGCCACTAAGAGTTTTTCAATATTTTAAAAACATATTCTTTATAGCTTGCTCCAATTGGGATTTCGATAGTCCCAATTTCAACATCATAGGCGGTAAATGCAGTAATGTTTTTTAAATTAATAATATAAGAGCGGTGTACCCGAAGGAAATCTTTTCCCTGAAGTTCCATTTCGATATCGCCGATCTTGTATTTTGCGGTAAGTTTTACCCCTCCTTTTTGATGAACCACAATGTAATCTTTCACGCTTTCTATAAATAAAACACTATCAGTATTTATTTTATGAAACTTAGATCCGTTTCGGATGTAAATAAAATTCTCCAGAGGCGGAGTTATAATCTTATTGTTAGTAGGGCCACTGATGCGTAAATAACGATCGGTGGCTTTAAAAAAGCGGTCAAAAGTAATGGGTTTGAGTAAATAATCTATAATATCAAGTTCGTAACTCTCCAGTGCATATTCGCGATAGGCCGTTGTAAAAATTATGGAAGGTGGATTTTTTAGTGTTTTTAAAAAATCAATTCCGGTTATCTGCGGCATTTTAATGTCTAAAAACATAAGATCAACAGTCGTTGTTCTTAATACTTCAGCGGCTTTTAAAGCGTTTGGACATGTGCCTACAATCTCAAAATAATCCAACTTACTGATGTGGTTTTGCAGCAGGTTTATGGCCAAAGGCTCATCATCGACTAATAAACATCGTATCTTCATCTTTCTTCGCTTAGTGTTGATCGTTTTGCAGGTTGACTTCTAAATGAGCCGTAAAATGGGTATCACTCTTTGTTACCTTAAAAGTATAATTTTCCGGATAAATTTTGTCCAGTTGCTGAACGATATTGTTCAGACCAATCTTGTCGTTTTCAGATTCAGTTTCACTTTTTCCAATTGTGTTTTTCACCGTAAAGATAAAACGATTGTTGACCACTTTTAGGTCTATAGCAATGATTGGTGAGTTTCCAGTGTCTTCGCCAGCACCGTGTTTAAAGGCATTTTCGACTAACGAAAGTAAAATTAAAGGGGCTATAACACCATTATGGTCTATATCGGTGGTAAAAATCACACTAAGCCTTTCATCATATCTCAATTTTTCAAGTGCAATATAATTGTTAAGCAGCGTGACCTCTTGTGAAATGGGTACGTACGTACTGCTGCAGCGATACAAAATACAATCCAATATCTCGGATAAAACAGCAATAGATTGCGAGGTAATAGGAGAATTACTCAGCGAAAGCGAATAAATATTGTTTAGTGTATTAAATAAAAAATGAGGATTTAACTGGGCTTTCAGAATCTTTAACTCCGTTTCGGCTTTTTGCTTTTCCAGCAGTAACGCTTTTTTCTGAACGACATACTGATCTTTTATCAGTTTTACAAAGACAAAAAACAAAGAGAGAAAAATGGATTGGATAAAATACGATCGAAACAGTTTCGAAAGATCAGTGAAAATTTCAAAAAGTGGCTCCTGATCAAAAGGAGGAGTACGAACAATAGGCTCCAGGACATAAATTACCATTGTCCGGTTAATGGCCGCGATAAAATAACTGCAGACAATAAACTCAATCCACACTATAGTTTGTTTTTTGGCTGTCATTAAGCGTGGCAGAATGCGATAAGAAATAAAATAAGCGATGAGAAGCGCAAAGAACAGGTCGAATGCGATTGCCAGCATATCATTTCGAAAATTAAAAGTAGGATCATCAAAATTATTCTTGCCAAGAAACATAATATATAAACAAGTCCAGAAAAGGACATGAGCTGTGACCCGATGGGCTGAAGTATAGTTGATGAGTTTCTCGAATGTTGACATAGTAGACCAAAGTTAGTATTTATTTGGAAAGAGAAATTGCCTGTCGACAAATAGGCCCAAAAATGACATTAACGGGCAAAAAACGGCGATCAACAAAGTCTGTAGTGTCAATTAAATTGTTTGTAGGTCTGAAAGAACTGTATATCATGCGCACCATTTTTGCAAGTGATTAATGAGGAGTTTTGGTGAAAATTATAAACGCAACCAAAAATGAAACAGCTCTTCTTACTCATCATCCTTTTTCTAGGCTTTGAAGGAATGACACAGACCAATGAATTTACGCTTAAAGGAAAAGTAGTGGATTCAAAAACCAAACAATCCCTGCCTTACGTTACCGTAATACTGCAATCGGCTAATCAGGATAAGAGAACCGTCTCTTCCGACAAGAACGGGATGTATGTTTTTAAAATTCCTCCGGGAAATTATCAGTTACGAATTGAATTCATGTCTTACAAACCATCAGTAGTAAATACATTTTCACTTCAGAAAGATCTTGTATTAAAAGACGTTTTGCTGGAAGAGGAGATCAATCAACTTAACGAGGTGAATGTGGTTGCTGAAAAATCGGCTGTAGAATTAAAACTGGATAAAAAAGTATTCAATGTTGGAAAAGACATTCTTTCAAAAGGCGGATCGGCTAATGATATCCTGAATAATGTTCCTTCTGTAAATGTTGATATTGCTGGTGTCGTAAGTCTTAGAGGCAATAATGGTGTTACGGTTTTGATTAATGGAAAACCCTCTATGCTAACGGCAAATAATGGATTGTCTCAAATTTCGGCCGCAAATATTGAAAAGGTCGAAGTCATCACAAATCCGTCAGCAGCTTATGAAGCTCAGGGGAGCGCGGGGATCATCAACATTGTACTGAAGAAAAACAGTATGCAGGGTTTTAACGGCTCGCTACAGGTCGGGGTAGGCAATCCGGCGAATCATAATCTGAATGCTAATGTGAGCTACAAAACGGAAAAGGTAAATCTGTTTTCGAATATTGGATACCGCTATATTGATGTTTATGCTTCAAACAGACAATTTCAGCAGAATACAAACAACAATGTGGTAACCACGCTGCATCAATACGACGATAACAAGCGCAATAACAGCATTTACAATATTTATATAGGCGGTGATTATTATATTAATGCTAAAAATACACTGACGGGAAGTTATTACCACGATAGAAACAAGAACAATTACAAAACGGCTTATACGTATCGTTATTCCAATGCAGCGCAGACAACAGACAGTATCATTAACAGATTTGAAAATTATAAGGAACCTAAAAATTACAATGCTCTGGAATTAAACTATGTAAAAACATTCGACAAAAAAGATAAAAAATGGACAACGAGTCTGCAGTATGATTTTTGGAATGATGATGAAAATCAATACATCGATCAGCAGAAAACATTGCCTTATGAACCGGAGGTTTCTAATTTATACACAAGAGATATTGAAAGCAGTAATGATATTTTTATAAAATCGGACTTTGTAAACCCGATAGGTGAAAATTCTAAAATTGAGATGGGAATCAGAAGTGATTTGCGGGCATTAAGAAGCGATTATTATACGATTCTTGATGAGGTGCTGCAGGATCAGTTTACCAATAAACTTAAGTATGATGAAAATCTGTACAGTGCTTATTTTCAGTTTGGAAGTAAAATTAAAAAGTTCAATTATCTGGTAGGCCTACGAACAGAGCTATCGGATATAAAAATTGCCGACACCAAAAACACATTCAGCAACACCAAAAACTACATTAACTTATTCCCAACCCTACATTTGGTGTACAATTTAACCGAAAAAACAGATTTACAGCTCAGCTACAGTAAACGTATTAACCGTCCTAGATTCTGGCAGTTGAATCCATTTTCGGGACTTTCAGATTTGCGTAATCTTACAGTTGGAAACCCCGATTTAAATCCAATGTTTACAAATTCCTTTGAATTGACGCTATTGGCCAAGCCCGGAAAATTCAGTATTAATCCGTCGGTATATTATCAGCATACCACCAATTTCTTTGAATATATTCTGCAACGTACGGCTGAGAATTATTTTGTGACAACACCGGTAAATCTTGACACCGAAGATCGTTACGGAGTTGAGGTGTCGTCTACCTACAGCCCGGCAAACTGGCTACGACTGTCTTTGGATTTTAACTATTACAAATTTAAACAACAAGGCACTTACGAGACAGTAGTGTATGATGTGGAAGATCAGACCTGGTTGTCTAATTTTCGTTCGATTGTTAAGTTTCCTAAAATTATTTCGGGTGAATTTAGTTTTAAATACCGTGGAAAAAATCAGGGAGTGCAGTCGCTTACAGAGGCACAGTACACTGCTAATATTGGTTTGAATAGGGACTTTTTTAACGATAAAATGTCGGTAACATTAAACGTAAACAACCTTTTTAATTCACAAATAACAAAACAGGTAGTCAGTGCACCGCTTTATTACTTAGAATCAGAATTTAGAGCGCAAGGAAGATACGTCAGACTGACCGTGATTTATCGTTTCAACCGCAAAAAGAATGAGGCCGACAGACTACCGGACTCCATGTAATCCTATTTTACTGGCTCGATTGATTTTAAAGAAAAGAGCCGGATCGGGTTTATCGATGAGGTCTTTGAAGCCGTTGTTGTACAAATAACTGCTTCCGGAATTGATGTAAATGAATTAAAAAAAGTAGAATGATACGTAATGTTATCGTTCTTATAATGCGCAGCGATCTAAGATTGCTGTGCATTTTTTTGTTGTTAAAACTGCTCTTTAAGAATTTTTCATTTCTCCCTTTTCTCAGAATTTCAGTTTTATCAAGGACAGTTTTTCTTTTTTCTTTCCAGATATGTCACATTATGAGCCATTTATTACATCAATCCTACCACTTATTGAATTTACAGTTGGCGGTTCGTTTTGTTGGCGTAATTTTTAACTAAAATTTAACGGATTGTGGAAAGCCGTAAGTAACTTACAAAATAGTGTGTTAGATTTGGCGCCACAATTAAATTTCCCAAAAGACTAAACCAGAATAGATTATGAGAAAATGTTACTTGTTACCCTTATTTATGCTGTCCTTTTTTTCCTACTCCCAGGACATTCTCTGGGAAAGATCCTATGGTGGACAGCACGCCGATTATTTGTTTGACGCCCAACCCACGGCCGATTACGGTTTTATTTTGGCGGGGAGCTCCCTATCTAACAAAACCGGAAATAAAGACGATGATAATCATGGAGATTTGGATTACTGGATCTGGAAAATGAGTGAAAAAGGAGATCTGGTTTGGCAAAAAAGCATTGGAGGAAGCGGTTTTGATTTACTTCAAAGTATTAAAAATACCAGAGACGGCGGATTTATTCTCGCAGGAACTTCTAGTTCAGGAAGAGGTTTTCAAAAGAATGAAAAATGCAAAGGCCTTACTGATTTTTGGGTGATCAAATTAGATGCTTCGGGCAGTGAACAATGGCAGCGAACTATTGGAGGTGCGGGGAAGGATGAACTCTTATGTGCTTTTCAAACCAAAGACGGAGGTTATATGTTAGGAGGTTCATCAAGTTCAGATCCTTTGGGGAATATACTTGTTGTACCGAACGGAATTTCCAAACCAACCACAAAAGCAGATTCGTTTAACAAATCAGAAAAAAGCCGTGGTAACATGGACTATTGGATTGTTAAACTGGACAAACAGGGCGATGTCGAATGGCAAAAAACCTATGGAGGAAGTTATGCAGATGTACTAAGAAGCATGGAACAAACCTCAGACAACGGCTATATTCTGGCGGGTTATTCCAACTCTCCTGTTTCAGGTGATAAAACAGAGAGTAATAAAGGAGTGGGAGATTTCTGGATCCTTAAAATAAACGATACCGGTGAAATTCAATGGCAAAATACCTATGGCGCCGAAGGAGACGATCAGCCTTATGTCATTCATCAAACAGCAGATGGCGGTTATATCGCGGGAGGAAATTCCAACAGTAAAAATGCTCTGACTACTATGGGTGGGATTGTAGGCAATGGAACCGACTACTGGATTTTGAAACTCGATAAAGACGGAGGTGTTTTATGGAGTAAAACTTATGATTTTGGAAAAACGGATATTCTGACCTCTCTGGTAGAAAATAAAGACCAAAGTTATCTTATTGGCGGTTATGCACAAAGTGAAAGCAGGCGCCCGCGTGAAGGGATTGTTGCTAAAGCACTTAACTCCATCAGCAAAGAAAAAGAAGGCATCAATGACTATATCGCTATGAAAATAGACGATAAAGGAGAAGAAATCTGGAATAAAACCGTAGGCAGTGCCGGAGAAGATATCCTCAGAAAGTTAATTGAGACCAGAGACGGAGGTTATCTAATGGCAGGAACTTCTAACTCGGCTGCATCAAGAGACAGAAATGGCAGCATTGGAGGCAATGATTTTTGGGTGGTGAAACTAAAAGACAAAACAAAGGTTGAAAAAGTAAAATCCAGTATTGAGGTCATTCCTAATCCTGCATCCACTTATACCAATGTTATTATAGGTTATGATTTTAAAGAAGGTACCGCAACGTTGATCGATATTGCGGGACGTACTTTACTGGAGTTTGACATCAACAGCAGGACTGTACCGGTTAATTTAAGTAGATATCCTGAAGGAATCTATATCATTAAAATCAGGACAGATGTTAAAACGGAGTCTGTTAAAGTGATTAAATCTGTTAATTAAGTTATGAAGATGAAAAGTAAATTTTTAATACTATGCCTGTTGAATTGTGTATGGTTACTGTCGCAAAATGCTAAGGACAGTTTTTTCCCGGCAACACCTGAGGCAAATTCGCTAATTAAATATGTAGATGTTCCAGTTAATTATTCAACTGGTGTTACCAATTATTCCATTCCGGTGCACACTATAAAATTAAAGAACCTGACAATTCCCATAACTTTAACCTATCAGTCTTCGGGATTAAAACCTTCAGAAGTGGCAGGGAACACGGGTTTAGGCTGGGAACTAAACGCCGGAGGAAAGATCACACAAAATGTGGTGGGCCAAAATGATATCGATGTTCCGGGACCGGCAAATCCTGCATGGAATTTACCCAATAACAGAGATTTCAAACTTCCGCGAATGGTTAATAGTTATGGCCCGGGTCCGGGTCCCTATAATCCAATTCAATTAGACAGTATACATGGAGAGACAACGGACTATACACTGTTTCGTAATATAGACGAATACAATATAGAAACACAACCCGATATATTTTACTATTCAATACCCAATAAGTCTGGTAAATTTTTCTTTGGGAACGATTTCGAAACCAAACAGATTCCTTTTGGGAAAGAAAAAATAGCCTTTAACAGCAGTACCAATAATTTTGAAATTACCGATACAGATGGTGTGAGGTACATTTACAATACAAGAACAGAAAACTTAAATTTCGTAAGTAGTATTTGTTACGCATTTCAGGCCTTAGCCGGAACTTCCAGAAGTAATTCGTATACCTATTATTTAGTTCAGATTATTACGCCCAATAACGAAACAGTCGATTTTATTTATGATACAGTCAAATACAATCTGGAGAACGATAAGGACTACACTAGGTATTATCATTGGATTTTTGGAGGAGGAGAAAAGATTACTTCCTATTATTCAGAAATCACCACTAAAGTTTTAACCAAAATCAAAGTCAATCAGGATTACGAAATCAACTTTTTGTACAGTAAATACCGAAAAGATATAAAAGGTAAAGTTTTGGCTACCGCTCCTAAAACACTTGATAAAATTACAATTAATTATAAAAACGAAGTAGAAACCTATAAGTTTGACTATGGCTATTTTGGTATTACTGAAGATCAGTACAATCCAGATCTTTTTGAATCCATCATTTCAAATGAAAACACAACGTACCGACTGAAACTAAAAAGTTTTCAAAAAACAGGCGAAAATCCATATGTTTTTTCTTATAACAACGAGTATGCTTTAGAAAGAAATTCACCATGCATGGATCATTGGGGATATTTTAGTGGTAACTGCTCAAGGTATACCATGAATGCCCTTTTTAATGACGTAGGAGGTTCAAAGGCTCCAAGTTTAGGGTATACCCAGACCAATATTTTAAAAAATATCGTTCTTCCAACAAAAGGAGAAGTAGATTTCGGTTACGAACTTAATACCTGTTCTGACAGCGATCTTTCTTATACAACCTATAATTGGGAACCTGTTTTAAAAGCGTATGCTAACTCTGAGAAGGTACCTACAGGCGAATGGATTACAGTGCGCGATACAGTCACAATTTCCGATAGAATGCCGGGTATACCTTATGTTCAGTTTGATTTAATTAGCCCGGGGGAAGCTACAACTTCAAATTATGCAATAGCTGAATTGCATGAATTGGTTGATGGGCGAGAGCGTCTTATGAATTTTGAAGCCATAGGTAAAGAAGGAATAAATTTTAAACCCTATGTTGGAGAGCCTTTGCAAAGGGGGAAAACGTATATACTTAGTTTAAAGTGTTATGATACCATGGAGAATTCAAACAAGTTTATAATGATTAGTTATTTAATGGGTACCACAGTTCAGGAACCCGTCACTTCAGTGGGAGGGTTGCGTATCGCAAGCATAGAGACGAAAGAGTCGGGGAATGTAGCCACTCGTCGTTTTTTTGATTACAGCATCGATGGCAAGTCCTCCGGTGTATTGTATGAAGTCCCCTATTATTACGGAAACTACTCTTATTTTGCAGAAATTACGAACCCGGAAGATAATAATATCAATAAAGGTTTGCAGGAATTTGCCGTTCAGTATTCGAGAATTCCTTCCGATATATTTGGATTCAATGGCTATCATATTTTCTATAAGAAAGTAACCGAAAAAAATACGGACAATAAAGACATTTCCAAATCTATTAAAGTAGAAAAATACTTTACTTTTTATGACGATGTGAGGTATGGGGAAGATTCGCATTTTTCTAAAATATCGTACAATTGGAAACGTGGTTTGCCTTTGCTGATTAATGAATTTAATAAAAACGATATCACCAGAAAAACAACTTTTTCGTATTATTTTAACGAAACAGCTCCCGGGAATAAAATCTCCATGAATGATCCTGGTTTTCCTTTAGTAAATGCGACAGCTCCAAATGAATTTTATAAAAGGAGTATTGCTTTGAGTGCCTACAGACGTAGTTTAAATTTCTATAACATCTACCAGTACACCAACTTCAGATTGATATCGGCCTGGTACTATATGGACAAAAAAACGACGGAAGAATATTTTAACGGAAAGGTTTTAAAAACAGAAGAGGAATTTAAATACGAGAATCCGGTAAGTGCACAATTGACCTCGCAAATCACCAAAAATTCTAATGAAGAAATCATAGAAACAAAATATTTTTATCCTGATGATTTGTTAAACGAACCCTTTATGGCTGAATTAAAAGCAGCCAACAGAATCAGCACCCCGGTAATTACGGAGAAATACAAATCAGGAACGCTTATTTCAAAAGATAAAACAGTATTTGCGAAGGATGTCTTAACGGGTAATTTGCTGCTACCTAGAGAAATTTATGGGGCAAAATTTCCCAATTCTTTACCTTCATTGAGCAATATAGGGAATCTCGAAAAGAAAATTACCTATAACCAATACGATGAAAAAGGTAATGTTTTACAATATACGGTCGAAAGCGGAATCCCCGTTTCGATCATCTGGGGGTACAATAAAACACTGCCTATTGCTAAAATTGAAAATGTCGCTTACAACGCAATTCCGGCAGGAACGATTGCAAATTTGCAGAGTCTTTCAAATACCGACAATGATAACTGTATGTCAGGAAATTGTTCGGAACAATTACTTAGAAATGATCTAAATGCATTTCGGGCTGCATTTCCAAACGCTTTTATTACCACTTATACCTATAATCCATTGGTTGGAGTTACCAGCATAACAGATCCTAAAGGAGTCCCTTCTTATTATGAATATGATGCCGCAGGCAGATTAAAATTTGTAAAGGACTATGAATTAAATGTACTTCAAAAGTATTGTTACAACTACAAAGGTCAGCAAACGGATTGCAGTGATAATAGTTCTACAAGTACAGCTTTATATAAAAGTAGTGCAAGAAGCGGTTCTTTTACCAAAAACAACTGTGTTTCGGGCGGAATAGGGGGAACTGTAGTTTACAGTCAGATTGAAGGTGCATCTACCTCGACTATTTCTCAAGAGGATGCTGATTCAAAAGGTTTCGATAAGTTGGTTATGGACGGACAAAACTATGCTAATACAGACCCCTCAATAAAGTGTACTTTTAAAAATACAGCTCAAAGCCGATTGATCACGCGAAACAACTGTGCCGTTGGTGGTACTCCAGCCAGCGTTTGGTACACTGTTGCAGCGGGAATTTACAGTTCGACTATTTCACAGTCGGATGCTGATGCTTTGGCTCAAAAACAAATTGATAACAATGGACAGGCATTTGCCAACAATGATAATAATGCGAAATGTACTTTTAAAAATACAGTTCAAAGTCGATTGATCGCGCGAAATAACTGTGCTGTTGGCGGTACTCCGGCCAGCGTTTGGTACATTGTCGCGGCGGGAACTTACAGCTCGACTATTTCTCAGGCGGATGCTGATGCTTTGGCTCAGAGACAAATTGATAACAATGGACAGGCATTTGCCAACAATGATAATAATGCGAAATGTACTTTTAAAAATACAGTTCAAAGCCGATTGATCGCGCGAAACAACTGTGCCGTTGGCGGTACTCCGGCCAGTGTTTGGTACACTGTTGCAGCGGGAATTTACAGTTCGACTATTTCACAGTCGGATGCTGACGCTTTAGCTCAAAGAGAAATTGATAGCAATGGACAGGCATTTGCCAACAATGATAACAATGCGAAATGTACTTTTAAAAACACAGCTCAAAGCCGATTGATCGCGCGAAATAACTGTGCTGTTGGCGGTACTCCGGCCAGCGTTTGGTACACTGTTGCAGCGGGAATTTACAGTTCGACTATTTCTCAGGCGGATGCTGACGCTTTAGCTCAAAGAGAAATTGATAGCAATGGACAGGCATTTGCTAACAATGATAATAATGCGAAATGTACTTTTAAAAATACAGCTCAAAGCCGATTGATCACGCGAAACAACTGTGCCGTTGGCGGTACTCCGGCCAGCGTTTGGTACACTGTTGCAGCGGGAATTTACAGTTCGACTATTTCTCAGACGGATGCTGATGCTTTGGCTCAAAGAGAAATTGATAACAATGGACAGGCATTTGCAAACAATGATAATAATGCGAAATGTACTTTTAAAAATACAGTTCAAAGCCGATTGATCGCGCGAAACAACTGTGCCGTTGGCGGTACTCCGGCCAGCGTTTGGTACACTGTCGCAGCGGGAATTTACAGTTCGACTATTTCTCAGGCGGATGCTGATGCTTTGGCTCAAAGAGAAATTGATAACAATGGACAGGCATTTGCCAACAATGATAATAATGCGAAATGCATTTTTAAAAATACAGCTCAAAGCCGATTGATCACGCGAAACAACTGCGCCGTTGGCGGTACTCCGGCCAGTGTTTGGTACACTGTTGCAGCGGGAATTTACAGTTCGACTATTTCTCAGGTCGATGCTGATGTTTTGGCTCAAAGAGAAATTGATAACAATGGACTGGCATATGCCAATATCAACGCTACCTGTACCTTTTACAGTGCTGCCAAACAGCGGGCGTTTGCAAAAAATGATTGCCCGGGTCAGGGAGTTCCTCAAATTGTAACCTATTATGTTACAGCAGGAAAACACATTTCTACGAGTTCTCAGGCTGCTGCAGATGCATTGGCTCAAGGAGAAGCAGATAACTTAGGTCAGGCTAATGCTAATGCAAAAGGGGATTGTACTTTTAACAGTGTCGCCCTAAGTGGTTCATTCACAAAAGACAATTGTCCATCTGGAGGTTATCCTTCCAGTGTAAATTTTAGTATAAATGCAGGGACTTTTATTTCAAAGGAATCTCAGGAGATCGCAGACCGTGAAGCTCTTAGATATTTTAATGCGGAAGGTCTGGCCAATGCAAATGAAAAAGGTATCTGTACTTTTTATAACGTTGCTAAAAGCGGCACTTTTACCAGAAATAATTGTACGGAAGGCGGAATTGGCTCAACAGTAAGCTATACTGTAGGAGCAGGAAATTATTCATCAACATCATCACAGGCTGCTGCCGATGGGCTGGCACAATCTGCATTAGAAACTTATGGAAGGATTTATGCTAATTCGGCAGGAACATGTATTTATTATAGCCCTATGATAAACGAAAAAGTGTATAAGAATGATTGTCCGGGAGGAACAACTAATCCGTATGTGTATTATTATATTCCTGCAGGAAAATACTGGTCGTATGAATCTCAAAATGATGCCTTTGGAAAAGCTATGGCTGAGTTTAGTGCAAACAGTCAGGCTTACGCCAATGAAATAGGAGTTTGTTTAGGTTCTGGTGAAGTTGAAGAATAGTAAACAACATTAGACATTCAATCATTAAGAAAAACATTTAAAACAGATGAAAAGATATTCACTAATTTTAATACTGTTATTATGGTCCGGTATAGGTTTATTGGCCCAGACCTTTAGCGATGATAACTTTGTGTACACCCTAACACCTAAGAAAGCAGTTAAGGCAGCAAATCTGAATACGCTGACCAAAGACGAAATGAGTCGGAACGTAACTTATTTTGACGGATTGGGTCGGCCGATAC